>UOEZ01000074.1_pt1 | contig 26324 bp, 21 predicted proteins | sample 1988331 | NCBI WGS metagenome assembly UOEZ01 (sample SAMEA4712194, study PRJEB27164) | hydrothermal vent metagenome | biome: marine basaltic hydrothermal vent biome; feature: marine hydrothermal vent; material: mineral | place: Pacific Ocean | collected 2011-06-14/2011-07-23 | depth 1689 m
TCAGTTTAATGGCCTTTGCCGAGATATAGTGTCTAGGGACGAATATTTGGGGAGGGATTTCAGTTGGGGAGATAAATATATTTATGATTGCTCTCGCAGAAATGACCGACCAGGCAATGCGTCAACTTGGCGGCAGGTAGGTACTAGTCATCACATTACACTTGTGTCGGAGCAGATCGCCAATTATCCCTTGCTTTAAGTTTATCTCTTACAGTTGTTTGTAAATCTTTGAGCGTAAGTTGAGTTGCTAACCTCTCCCATAATACCGAACGAGGCTTACTTCTAAATCCCTTGTCGAAATCGTATTCTTCTAAGGTTTCAAGAGCTTCGTCACGCCAAAGAAGTTGGGCAACGGCCAATGGGTCAATATCTGTATTTTTACCACAAGGTCGAACATTATTAAGTTGAATTCCACCTTCGACTTTTTTTGCCTCACAAACGCCCCACCAGTCAGGAATTTGTTTTAAACTTTTTTCTAGGTGACTTGTGCTTACAACTAAAGTAATATGGTCAAAAATTTTATTATAAGATTCTATTTGACTTGATAGTCTTCCTAGAGTGTCACGAGCACTTTTTATCTCATATCCATGTAGGTAGCTATTAATAACAGCGATATCTATACGCGCGTTGCCTTGACACAAGCCTAATTCCTCAACAACCAATGATTGAGAAGGTTCGTTACAATCATCTGTAATCAAATCTAATAAAATTTTTCTAATATCTATGTCTTTCATTAATCCACCCATTAAAATAAATAAACAAATGCTACAAACTCAGTTTATTTTCATTTTAGCATAAAATGTTTTTTGAAGGATTAAATTTTCATAAAACAATCTGTAACCATCCCTTTTTTAGATCTAGAAAGTAATGTTCAAGAAACTTTAGTCGGACAGGAATTAACACAGCAGGATTTGCCGGAGTCACTGGTTGATAGTGTTCCTGTTACTAAATTACCTAATCCGTCGGCGCGGAGAACTTGCCCGGAACGTATGGGGTAGTCCTGGCTGGTACTGCCTTGGTGGCTGGTTTTGAGGCGCTGTTGTTCTTTTTTGTAGCTCTGCGTCCTGTCGGAGTTGTCGCCGCGGCAGCGGGCGTGCTCCGGATATTTGCGGGCGCAGAGGGCGGCGTTTCGGCAGCGGGTCTGTCTATCGACTCCGGCGTTACCCTGATAGGCGAGAGTATATTTATCGGCTTTAAGATACCTTTCTTTATGGCTTTTTCTCTCGGCGTCGCCGGTGTGGCGGCTTTCGCCGGTGGAGCGGCCTTCGCCGGTGGAGCGGCCCTCGCCGGAGTTGGTCTTGCGTCTTTGGCTGCCGCAGCCGCGGCCTCTGACGAAGGGGCGGTAGGTCTACCGGTAGCCTCGCTCGGTGCGGCGACGCCTTCTTTTGGCTTAGTGGTTTCCTGTACGCTCCTGTAGGCAGGAGGGCCCGCCTTTGCGGCCGGGCCGGGTTCGGCCGCTGCGCCGAGGGCTTTGTTCTGTTCGTTAACCGGCTGCGCCCCGGTGCTTTCTTCTTCCTTGCCCTCTTCTTTACCACCTGCTGCTGCGCTCGCCTTGCCGACCCTGTCTTCAAGTTCAGGGGCCGTCCCTTCAGCCTCTTTTTGCTGGAAGCCTGTAAATTCCTTGATCTCCATATCATCTCTGTAGAAGACGAACTCGATCCTTCTATTTATCCTGCGCCCTTCCGGTGTGTCGTTCTGTGCTATGGGCCTTGTATCGGCGTAGCCGCCGGCGCCGAGTCTTTCAGGCTCTACTCTGCCCGACGAGAGTATGTACTTGACGGCAGCGATAGCCCTGGCGGTCGAGAGCTCCCAGTTGGATGGGAACCTGGCGGTCTTTATCTGGGTGTTGTCGGTGTGCCCTTCTATATTGAGCTTGTAGGGGAACTCCGCGATAACGCTTGTGATGCTGTCGAGCAGGGGGAAGGACTGTTTCAGGAGTACCGCTGAACCGGGGTTAAAAAAGAGCTGGCCGTTGACGGTTATAATGACGCCCCGGGTGGTATTCTCTACGACGACCTGGTCTCCCAGGTTCTGCTCTCTTACTATTGACTGAAGCTTTCTATAGATGTCTTCGTTCGACTGCATGCGTGCCCGGATCATGCTCTTGACCGCGCCCTGGGATTGGCGCGCCTTAAGTTCAAGGTTGATCACGGAGTCTTTTGTCTTGTATAAAAGATCAACTATAGAGGCGGCCGTAGTCCGCTGTTCGCCCTTGATAGTGTCGTCGAACTGGACGCCGAAGGCGTCCTTTAGAGAACCCTGAGCGTCCCGGAACTTAATTACGTCCATATTTGCGAAGGAAAGCAGGAGGATGAAGAAGGTCAGGAGCAGACTCATAAGGTCCGCAAAGGTGGTCATCCACTCATCTCCGCCTCCTTCGTCTTCCTCGTCTTCTTCTATCTCTTGAGCCATTTTGTCAAGCCTCTTAAAGAGCCGCTCTACGTAAGCGGCTGTGCTTTTTTGTCAGGACCATAATATTGCTATTTTTATCTATTCGCCTTCATCTGTCTTTTCGGCAAAGGCTCCGCGCTCTTTTGGTTCAAGGAAGCCCAGGAGCTGCTGTTCTATTATGCGAGGGTTGTCTCCGTTCATAACGCCGGCAAGCCCTGCCATTATCATCTCAAGGCGTTCCGACTCTTCCTGTGTCCTGCCCTCCAGCTTTGCCGCTATAGGTGAAAAAAAGAGGAAGGCCATTATGGCTCCGTACAGTGTGGTAAGGAGGGCGACGGCCATGGAAGGGCCGATAGTTGAAGGGTCGTCCATGGTCATGAGCATCTGGACAAGTCCTATTAGCGTGCCGACCATTCCAAAGGCAGGGGCGGTGGCTGCCATGAATTTAAAGACCTTCTGTCCTCTTTTATGACGCTGTTTTATGTATTTAAGTTCTGTTCTCAGGACGTTTTCAACGTCTTTGTCGCTGAGTCCGTCAACGATCATATTCACTCCCTTCTGTAGGAAGGGGTTGTCTATCTCTTCTTTTTCAAGGGCAAGGAGGCCTTCTTTCCTTGCTATCGCCGCCAGTCTTATTATGCTCTCGATAGTGTTTTTTGCCGGGGTCTGCCTGTAGAAGATGACGTTGAGCGCAACCTTTATCGCCCCCAGGACGACACTTAGTCTCTGCATTATCAGGGTCGCGGAAATTGTTCCGCCAACGACGATAGCAAGCCCCGGTGCGTTTACAAATGAGCCAAGCGAACCGCCAAGCAGCATGGCGAAGATTATGAGGCCTACTCCGGCCACAACTCCGATTATTGTGGCTAAATCCATTAGTGATACTCCTGGTTTTAGTTTTGCTCTATACTCTATATCGTCAGAATTTTATAAGACTTTACAGGCATTTAGTATATTGCGGGGGCTTGTGTGAATATTTTTTAGAAGAGTTTTGCCCTTGATTCACAGACGCGTTGATTTGGGGGTGAAAATGCGGTTTTTTGTACGGGCCGCAGGGCTTGTTCCGTATTATAACAGGGGGGGGGGCGAGCTAAAAGAGCCTTCAGGAGGGCCCTTTATTCCACCAGATAACAGCGCTTTTTTTGTGGAACTCGGCCAGCAGGCCCTCTCCTGTCTCTTTGAGTCTTTCTTTTAGAAAGTCCCGCAGCTTTGCGTCGTGCTCTTCTGTGACCAGCCCCATGTACTCCTTCCAGAACTCTACTGCCTCTTCCATATCGTCAAAGGGTTGGTCGAAGTTATACTCGACGATCTCGATGTTCGCGAAGGTGCCTGCGGAGTGGAGCATCGTGTAGGTCTTCAGGTAATCTCCCCTCGCGGTAAAGTCCCTCCCGTAGATAAGCGGGAAGAGTCCTTTATAGTAGAACTTATCTGCATGCGGGTCGGCCCCTGTTATAAGGAATACCGCCTTTTCCGCAAGGGCGTCGGCACGCCGGAGGAAGGCCTCATTGTCCTTTAAAAGTCCCGGGACATTGGCACAGATAATGGCGTCGTGACCTCTTACGTCATCACTCTCAGATACCTCCTCCCAGGCGCTATTTATGCATTTTACTCCGAGCCCTTCTTTTTCGCAGTCGTCTTTAAGTATCTTCGCCATCTGAGGGGAAGGCTCTACCGCTGTGACCCTTTTACCGGCCCTGGCCAGAGGAAGCGCAAGGGCGCCGCAGCCGGCACCTACGTCCAGGAAACTGCTGATACGGGACGACCTCGGAAGTACCGCCGAGAGTATGGCCTCCGGTGCGCCGGAGCCTGCCAGGCCTTTTTTGTACCAGTTTGCCTTAAGCCTGTTCCAAACCGTCTGAGACGCCCCGCCTGCCCCCTGAGACGGCCCTCTATTAGTTTGAGTTTCTTTACCTGTCCGTGACGGCTTCTCTGACTTATCTGTTTTATTTTTCACCCGGCACCTCGCTTGTTTTTTCTTTGTCTGTCCTGGTAGTTTTCTTTTTGTCGGGTATAAAGAGCAGGCGTTTGAGGATGCCGCCTATGTTCCTCCCGATGCTCTTTAAAGGGACGGCCTTGACATCGGGGTCACTGAGCGGGCCCTTTATCTCGGAGTAGATGGTAAGCGTGCTCTTTTCCCTTCCTGTTATTATCCATCCGGCAAAGGGTATCTTTGAGATAATTTTATCTATCGTGACGAACGGGTGCAAGGCCACTGTGGCCTTTATTGACTTCTTGGTTATATCTATCGCTCCGATAGTTGAGATGCGCATGGAGCTGCTCGACAGCAGCAGGTTGTTGGTACTGATAATGCCGTCCTTTATTACGAAGTCGCCGGTGACGCTATCGTATATCAGCCCTTTTTCAAAGAGGTTGTTTATAGAGATGATGTTTACAATAGAGAAGAGTTTATTGAATACGATAAGTTTCCACATCCGCCCTTTCTGGCTCGATGCCGTGAAAAAGCCGTTCACGCCTCTGGAGCCGGGCGTAATGCCGCGTTTCATCTCCAGATGGCACTCCCCCATAGCCCTGCCGCTCAGTATCTTCTTTTTTGCCCCGAGCTCACCAAAGAGCGTCTCCAGCTCGACCATAGCTACCTTAAAGTCTGTTGTGAAGAGTACAGGGTTCCGCCGGTCTCTTTTTATAAGTATGGTGCCCGAGACCTGACCTTCGTGGCTTGTAAATGTCACGGGCTTAAGGAGTATATTTTTGTGATCAAGCTCTATTTTCGAGTACAGGTTTGTATAGGATATATTTTCTATCTTGCCTTTTGCGACGGTGAACTTGCCTTTGCCTTTAAAGGGCTGCCTGTTGATGACCTTGGGTTTGTAGGTAGGCGGAAAGACGTCTCTGGTATTAAAGCTCCTGGAGATGAAGTTCATATCCAGAAGCCCCTCGCTGATATCGAGCACCTCTATTCTGGCCGAGAGCTGGCTGTCTTTGACCTTTGCCTCACTAAGGAGAAGCCTGCCCGTATTGCCGTTGAGTTTGAGTGTCATGTTAAAGTCTCTAAGCGTATTTGCCAGTACCGGGGTCTTGAACATTGCATTCTTTACCCTGATATCGGCGTCGAACTCTGGCCGTCTGCCTTTAGCTGCCTTTGTTACTGAAAGGTGCCCTGAAATGCCGCCCTTTGCCGGCGTCCTGGAGAATACAAAGGGGGAGAGCCCGGCGGTGTCGGCTATCCTGAAGTTCTTTGTCTCGATATTCAGCCGCATTTCCCCGGTTTTTTTATTCCCCCCCCATTTGACGTATACCGTTGATTTGCCGGCCTTGATCTTCGCTTTACCGGTAGCGGAGCCGTCTGCTTTAAGATCGGTCTTTGCGTCGATGATAACAGGGAAGTCCATCTCTTTTTCAAAGGCGTTCTCAAATTCAAAACTTGCTCGCGTAAAGTCCAGGAGGCTCCCTATAAGAAGCCCTTTTGCCCGGCGGGAGTTCCTGTGCTTTGCGCTGCCGGTCCCCATGCCAGGGATCACCCCGTCCAGCGTCAGCTTTACGCCGACCAGGCCTTTACCTCTTACGTATTTCTCCTTTGGTATGCCCCCTGAAGATCTAAGTTTTTTAATGATCTCGGCGGCGTCGAGCTCGGCAAGAAGAGATAGCTTTGCAACAGGCGTCTCGCTTAAAAAGACGGTTCCGTTCAGGGATTTCAGGTCGTCCCTGCCGTAGCGTCCTTTTATATCCAGCAGCTCCAGGTTGCCGTCCTTGTAGTGTATATGGCCGCTCAGCCCCGAGATCTTATTTTTAAGGGCCTCATGCGTAATGCCTGTATTCAGAAGCTCCAGCTTCAGGGCTACCTTTTTATCTCGTTTTGCGGCTCCGGCGCGGGGGGTTAATGTAGTTAGTACAATAAAACGTCTTATGGCGACCTCGCCTTCTACCTCTTTAAGACCCATCAGGGCTCGGCGGATACCCGCGGGTGTGCCTTTCGGGTCAATGAGTTCTTTCAGGTATTTTGCCTCAACCGGCGAGGAGTGTAAGTCGGCCTCTATCAGCCCTGAATCGCGAGCCCTGGTGGCGCTGAGCTTTATCTTTCCTCCGAGTGCGACCTGCCTCAGGTGGGTATCCGGGTTTGCGACGTTGAAGTTTATATTACTTAGAGCGAACAGGAAACTCTCGGGGCTCCATGACATCTCTAGGGCGGCGCTGCTGGCGGGGGAGTGCAGCTTCTTTCTAACGGGATAGGGCGGGGTAAGCACCAGGTGTTTCGATGAAAGCGAGCCCTTTATAGTGCCGTTATTTCGCTCTACGCTTGCACCTATAAAGGAAAAGTCGAGTCTCGCGCTGAGCGTGCCCTCGGTCGCGACCTTTGCGATAGCTCCGTGCAGATACGGCTTTATCGTTGCTATATCGATATTCGTTATATCCATAGTGCCGGATATTCGCTGCCCTGTCTGCTCGGGCGAGGTCGCGCCGGATAAAGTGAAGTTCGAGTCTTTATACAGGTTGCCGCCGAGACTGAAGGTATAGCCGCGGGAAGTCCTGTTCAGGTATGCCTTTACGCGGGAGACCTCAAAGCCGCCGTTCTTTACTTTCTCGTCGATAAAGAGAACGTGTCCGCCAGTGAGCTTGAACTCTTCGGGTCTGAACTCGACAGAGTCTGTGTCTTTGTTGTCTTTTTTTAGCCTTAAAAGATTAATGCTGCCGTCTTTATATCTTTTTATCATGACGACGCCGTCTTTTATTATCAATAGTTTTATATCGAGTTGTTTTTTTATAAGCGCCAGTGGAGAGATCGCGACCTTTAAAGACGTGCTCCTTATTATCGCATCACCGCCTTCGTCATAGACGGCAAGCCCTGTTATGGTTATCGTCGGGTATGGCAGCAAGCGTACTATCGCCTTATCAAAGTCGATGGTAGCGTTTATATTCTCTGTTACGCGGGCTTTTATCGCTGCTTTGTGCGCGGTGATATCGATGCTTATGTAGGAAAATAACAGGAAGGCGCCCGCAAGGAGGAAAAAAACTATAAAGATAGAGACGGGCCTCTTCTTTAAATATCTTAAGGGATGTATCAAGGTCGTCTCCAACTGTCGCGGATTGATCAAATCCGCCGTGGCGGGATAAAGCCCGTTACCGGCGGTATCTGCAAAGGCTGTTTAAGCCTGAAAGGCTATTTAAGCCTGAATAGGCCTTAGGGCCTGAAAAGGCCTCTAAGCCTGAAAAGGCCTCTAAGCCTGAAAAGGCCTTTAAAGTCCAGGTACTATTCTTTTTAGCCAGCCTTCTTTAATATCAATGGCATGCCACGGGCACATCTCCTGACAGCAGAAGCACCTTATGCAGTCTTTGTGGTCTATATATATCCCGCCCTCTCTTCTGCTTATGATATTAAGCGGACAGACCTTGATGCATAGTCCGCACTTTGTGCACTGCGATTGTCTTATATGTGGGCGCGAGGTAATGGATTTTCTAAGTCTCTTCTCCAAAAACTCCGGCAGTGAGGCGGCGAAGTTGGTATGCATCGTCGGAGGCACCTTGAAGTTATCGATCCGGAAGTTTTCCATGCCGTCGCCGTGTATCTTTATATTGTCCATGCTGGCAGCTTCGATGCCGCGCCACGCTGCGTTCTGAATAATAGGCACTTCTTCGACCTTTCTGCCAAGTACTTCTATCATTACGCGGTCAAGCGCTATCGCCTCGGGCGAGGCCGCGATAAAATTAGTCTGGCGGGGCTCTCCGCTCATAGGGCCGTTGCCCTCCATCGATATTACCGCGTCCATGACGGTAAGGCGCGGCTGTAAATACAGGTACAGATCGAGTATCATCCCGGCAAAGTGCGTTGAGTCTATGCCCGCGCTAAAGTGCCACTGCACCTTACGTTTGCCCGGCACGCAGCCGAATATATTCTTTACCCCCATCGTAAGGAACATCTGGGCGTGGGTCTTGAGCTTTGGCAGGTTTATTATTCCGTCTACCTGCAGGGCCTCTTTGGCGATCTCCAGACGCTTGAAGACAGCGCCTTCCTGGGCCTCAACGTGTACCGGGGTTACCAGCGGGACGAACTCTACCGAGAGCTCTTCGGCGACCTTCAGGATACCGCATTTTTTGCCGACCTTAAGCGCCGAGCCCATAGCAGGACTATCCCCTATAACAGGAACGCCGCCCGCGTCTATTACGATCTGCGCAACGGCGCGGACTACCTCTGGGTGCGTGGTGACTCCGGCCGAGACCTCTTTGGCGGCAAGCATATTGGGTTTGAGCAAGAGCCGCTCACCCTTTCTGACGAAGCTCTCCACACCGCCTATCTTCTCGATGGACTCTTCAACGGCACGCCTTATAAGGCCTGCCTCGTAGCCCCGGCATTTTATTATGGATACGTCAGTGGTCATGATAGTAGAGCCTACTCAGGCTTAGCGGCCTCTTCAGGCTTAGAGGCCTTTTCAGGCTTAGAGGCCTTTTCAGGCTTTGAGGCCTTTTCAGGCTTTGAGGCCTTTTCAGGCTTAGAGGCCTTTTCAGGCTTAGAGGCCTTTTCAGGCTTTGAAGCCTTTTCAGGCTTAGCGGCTTCTTCAGGTTTGGTAGTTCTTTTGTCTCTCTTTATTGTTTTCTTTTTGTTATTTTTTTTGGTTTTTTTTGCGGTCTTTTTCAGGTGATCTCCGGCCATTTTTGCTTCAGGGCTATCCGGATATTTCTTTATGACCTTATTGAGAAGCATCCGTGCCTCTTTCTTTGAGCCGAGCTTTTCAAAGGAGTAGCCCTGCTTGAGGATCGCTGCGGCGACCTTGTCGCCGTCTTTATAGTCCTTTATTACCTTGTTGAACTCAAGGATCGCTTTCTCGTATTCACCGCGGACGTAGTATATCTCGCCGATCCAGTAGCGGGCGTTGTCGGCCAGGTCGTGTCGCGGATTTTTGCTGAGAAAGTCTTTAAAGACCACGAGGGCCTTTTTATAGTCTTTCTTCTTCCGTACGAGGTCGAGCCCTTCCGTGTATTCAGGCGTCGGGTCTGCCTTCTCTTTCGCCTCGCTGCCTTTGTCCCTGTTAATGCCCTCTACGGCATCTATCCTTGCTCTGAGGGCCGCAAGGGCGGTATTTATCTCGGCAAAAAGCTCGGTTTGGGTCTTACTTTCTTCTGCTTTTTTTATGGCCTCTGCCGCCTCTTTTTGAAGGGCCTCTTCAGAAGGCGTCTCAAGGGCTTTTATTCTTTCTTCAAGTTTTTGTATCGTCCCGCTCAGCAGATCTACTGTTTCGCGTATCTGCTCCATATCAAAGGCCTTCTCCTCAAGCCTTCCGCCAAGAGTGGTGAGGTCCTGGCGCATCACATCCATATCCGCGCCTATATCGGCCAGTGAAGAGTCGGTTCTCGTGATCTTTTCAGCGTTGGAGGTTACCTTGACCTGCAATTCTTCGACTGTCTTTCTGAGAGATTTTTTCTTAAAGGTCAGAGCCGAACTGTAGTCAAAGCAGGTAAGGACGATCATTGCCGAGAGTGTCAGGGATAAGATTATTTTTTTCAAGTTAGCCACCTTTTTTATTTAATAGGGGGTCTTCTCAGGAGGCAGGGGCTGCGCCTGCCTCCTGAGAAGTAGTCTATCGTCTGTAGGGCGACCAGGAAGGCGCCGAGGTCTTGCCGATCTTTATCTTAATGCGTTCCATGCCGGAGCCGTCTTTGCGCATGATGTAGAGCCTCTTTACTCTGCCGGTCCACTGGCGGCTGAATACCAGGTAGCGTCCGTCCGGCGACCAGGAAGGCGATTGATTGTTGCCCTCAAAGGTCAGCTGTTTGAGCCCTGTGCCATCGGGGCGGATAGTCCATACGTTAGTTCCGGTCTTGTCAAACCTTGTGAAGGCTATGGTCTTGCCGTCCGGCGACCAGTCCGGGTCTGTGTTGTATTTTCCCTTGTAGGTTATCCTCCGAACCTTGCCGCCTGTTGATTTTATCATATAGATATGCGGGTTTCCAGCCCTATCGGAGACGAAGGCTATGCGCTTGCCGTCCGGCGACCAGACCGGAGATACGTCTATCGAGTAGTTGTTGGTAAGCTGGGTGAGCTTCCCGGAGCTGCTGTTGCGTATGTATATCTCGGGGCTCTTCCGTCCTGTCGCCGTATAGGCGATGCGCGTGCCGTCCGGCGACCAGCGCCCTCCGATGTTAGAGCCCTCTTTGTCGGAGATGACAGAGACCCTGCCGGTTATAAGTTCCTGCTCAAAGATGCAGGGGTAGCCCGTCATATAGGAGGTATAGAGCAGTTTTCTTCTGTCCGGCGACCAGCGCGGCGATATATTTATCGAGCCGTTGCTCGTGACCTGTTTGATGTTCTTGCCGTCGTAGTCGGCCATATAGACCTCTTTAGAGCCCCCGACGTTCGAGATAAAGGCTATCTTTGTCGAGTATATGCCTTTTTTGCCGGTAAGTTTCTTTATAAGGTCGTCGGCAAAGCGGTGGGCAAGGAGCCTTGGCGAGTTTTTGCTGCCCACATATCTTTTTGCAAGCAGCGTGGTCCCGCGGCCCGTATCAAAGAGGCGGAACTCGGCGGTGAGCTTCTCACCGTCAAGCCGTATACCTCCTTTTATCAGAAGTTCCGCGTCTATAATGCGCCAGAGCGAAAAATCAGTCTCGTCTCTGGTAAGCCCCGAATCCGAGATATCTTCTATATAGGCATTCTTGTCAAGTATCTCGAAGAAGCCGGAGAACTTTATATCGCCCATGAGGGCGTCCATTATTGAGCGCTTGAGCTTATAGGTCGCGGCGTCTGCCCTGGCAGCCGAACTTATGGGTTTTACGCCGCTCCCCGGTATCTCCAGGCCTGCTATCTTCTGAATGGCTATCGGGAGGAGCTTGCCTCCGGGCGAGTCTATATCTATATAGACCTTGGCGCGGGCAGGTGCGGCCAGCGCCAAGGCCATGAGCATTACCAGGAGCGCCGATAGTATCCGGACTCCGCGGTGACTTGTCATCGTTGCTTGTAACGTCATAATTGTTTACAACCTCCGGGGCAGAACCTTATTCCTATCTCCAGGAACTCTTCTTTGAAATCTTTCGGCAGAGGTGGAAAACTGCCGACCTTCTCTACCGCCTTTACCGCCGACTGGTCGAAGAGGGTGTTGCCGGATGCAAGCTCGACCCTCTGGGCCAGCACCTTGCCGTCGGGCGCTATCTTTATAGCGATTGTAGCCTGAAGCCCGGGTACGGCCCGGCCCGGAAAGACCCACTCCGAACGTATCATTGAGCCTATGGTGTTGTAGTACTCGATAAAGGCTATATCGAGCTGGTTGACGTTGAGCGAGCTTGATCTGGCTCCTGTACCCGTGCCGGGACCGACGTCGCTGCCCGCCCCGTTGGCAGCGTTCGGCAGCGTCTCTACGCTTACCGCGCTGCTCAGGATCTCTTCTCTGAGCCCGGCGAGCTTGCGGGTTATTGCCTCTTCGCTTTTTTCACGCTCTGCCAGCTCTTTTATGCGCTTATCTATAAGCTCGTCTTCCGCACGTTCGGTGGCTTTTTGCTGCAAGGCCGCGATAGCCGCGCTTACAGCGTCCATCTCTTTGACAGGCGGGGATGCCTTTGCCTTCGGAGCCGCCGGTATGACGACTTTTTCAGGGACGGCTTTTTTTGTCCTCTGCGCGGCCTTCTTTTTTATTATTACTTTTTTTGACTTGTCTGTTTTTGCGGCGCTCGCAGCGCTTTTAGCCGGCGAGGCCTTTTTTGCTATACGCTTTGCCGCTCTCCTGCCCTTTTTCGACGAGCCCCGGCCCCGCCCCGAGGGCGGGGCTACCAGCTCTACCGTTGTATAGGTCGGCGCAAAGAGCACCCTGGAGGGGGCTGCCTTGATAAGGAAGAGCCCTGCAAAGAGTATTATAATATGTAGGATGGCCGAGGCTGTAATGAATTTTTTAAGCCCGGGTTGTTGTTGGTTGAGTATGCTCTGCATACCAGAACTCCTGCCGCTTTACCCTGGTCGTCCGGGTCGCAATCAGCCGCCCGAACAGCCGAATACGGCTATCAGTTATTTTCTCTTGTTGCCGCCTGGCGGAGTTTCGGTTATCATTGCTATTTTTTTTATCCCTGACGTACGTATGGCCGCCATAGTGCGGGCGACCTTGCCGTAAGGCACCGCCTCGTCGGCTCGCAGGTAGACGGTCTTGTCTTTCCTTCTCTTGACTATAGCGCCGAGGTTGCCCTTGAGTTTGCGGAGGCTTACCTTTTTTTTGTTGATAAATACGCGTCCTTTTTTATCGATAGAGACTATGATGGGCTCGTTTATGCCTTCTACCGAGCCGGCCTCGACCTCCGGAAGGTTTACATTGATACCCGTCTCCATCATAGGGGCCGTTACCATGAAGATGATAAGCAGAACCAGCATGACGTCTACAAAGGGCGTTACGTTTATATTTGAGATCATCCTGTTATCGGCCATTGATACCTTTCCCTGTGTACCCGCCTTCGGCGGCTGTGAACCGTCTCAGGCGGCTGTGCGTTTTGGCGGTTTTTTATTGTTTTCTTGATGCGTGCCTGAGCGATTTTTCGAGTATATTGGTCAGATCCGAGCTAAAGGCCTCCATCTCTTTTGTTATCCTCTCCGTGCGCGTGATGATGTAGTTGTAGCCGACAACGGCCGGTATGGCCGCGATAAGACCGAGGGCCGTGGCTATCAGGGCCTCTGATATACCCGGGGCGACTACCGCGAGGTTGGCCGCGCCCTGCGAGCCGATGGCCCTGAAGGTATTCATTATTCCCCAGACCGTGCCGAAGAGGCCGATAAACGGCGCGGTGCTTCCGGTGGTGGCCAGAAAGGGCGTTGTCTTCTCCATGGCCGCGCGCTCCATCGTAATGGTCTTTTTGAGGACCCGCTCTATGTAGTCGAGGCCCTCTTCTACTACATAGCCGTCCTGGCCCGCGCGCAGTCTGCCAATTAGCGGGGCCGCTTCGTCGTGCGCGCCTTTAGTGAGCTTTGTCATCGGGGTGGAGGGGAACTTGCCCGCAACGCTTATCATATGCGAGAGATCTTTCTTCTGCCAGAAGAGGTCGTAGTATGCAGAGCTGTCCTTTTCTATCTTTTTCAGAAGTATTATTTTATAGAGGATTATGGCCCAGGAGACGATGGACAAGAAGACCAGTAAGAGCAGTACCAGCTTGACCATCGGCCCGGCTGCCGCGACCATATCCCATATTCTTCCGTGCGCCACAATCGAACTCATAATTAAGATAATCTCCTTTTGCCATCTATGGCTTTTTGCCGTCCCGGAGGGCCTTTGTCCGTCCTTTATGGCAGCTAGTATTTAAGTATATCTGTTTAATTTACATGGTTGATCTCCCGAAGTCAATACCAAGGAGGGCGCAGGACGTTCCGGGCGCTCTCCGGCGGAGTTTCTGCCCTCTAAAAACCTTGACAATTTAAAGGCTTTATGCAAATCTATAACCGTTTTCGCCGGGGTAGCAAATACAACGCGTCTGCCGGTAATACGTGTTTCTTATTACGGCCTGTAATACTAAGGTGGTAAATGCCGTAGATTATTGAAGTTTTTCTTAAATCAACCGATATATAAGGCTGGGACAGGGATTTTGGATAAGTACGGCGTTTACGGCGGGCAGTCGTAGCTGCCATCATAATCATTTCGGGTTCTTTAAGAAGGGTCTGAAGGAGATCGTAGCTTTGAACAAGCGTTTTTTAACCTTTATAGTTCTACCCAGCGACTCGTCAAAGTCCAAGAAGATAAGGGTCTCGCAGAACCTCTTCAGGGCCGGCAGCGTTGTCTTCGGCCTCTTTCTTATTATATGCGCCTATGTCGTTATTGATTACGGCGCCATGAAGCTTCAGGTTAGGGACCACGGCGAGCTCAAGAAAGAAAATACCTCGCAGAAAATAGAGCTACAGGCCCTGTCGTCAAGGGTAAACGAGGTCGAGAGCCGTATGGCGAAGCTCAAGACCTTCGATAAGAAGCTCAGGATCCTTGCAAATATAGACGTCCCTGTAAAGTCTGCCGAACAGGGACACACCGGCATGGGCGGGCCGGTGCCGGATCAGGCCTATTTCCTCTCGGTAGAAGAGAAGAAAAAGGCCCTTATAGATAATATGCGTTCGGATATAACCTCGCTTGAGGGTGAGACCAGGCTTCAGGAGAGGAGCTTTACCGAGCTTCAGGAACACCTCTTGAGCCAGTCCTCGATCCTCGCCTCCACCCCTTCTATAATGCCTGCGCGCGGCTGGCTGACATCTACCTTCGGTAACAGGAAAGACCCGTTTACAGGACGCAGGCACAAGCACAGGGGCATTGACGTCGCCAACAGGATAGGCACGCCCGTTAAAGCTCCGGCCGACGGTATCGTAACGAGGGTAACAAGGCTTCCGCAGTTCGGAAAGATGGTAGAGGTAAGTCATGGCTACGGCACAAAGACCCGCTACGGGCATCTCTCAAAAATAAACGTAAAGGTCGGACAGAAGATAAAGCGTGGTGAGAAGATAGCCGCGATGGGTAATACCGGACGTTCGACAGGGCCTCACGTCCACTATGAGGTGGTCGTAAACGGCGTTCATGTCAATCCTTATAAATATATAGTAAACTAAGTAGAGCCCCTGTTTTCTCGGCCTCTGTTGTCTTGGCCTTTTTTGTCTCGGCCTCTGTTGTCTCGAATAGATAAATAGTCATGATATTAAACTAAATGCCAGGCTAAATAGTCGCGCCCAAGCCCTATCGGTAGACCTCCGGAAGGGTTTTTTGCAGTTGGAATTAACACCGGTAATGTGTTAAATTAATACATTGTATTACTCTTTATAGATCAACCATCGCCCGGGACGTAACACAGTTGCCGGAGACGGATCACAAAATTCAGGGCGCCTGTGGCATCGTCCCGGGTAACGGCCCTGCGGAAAAAAGGTAAAAGGAAAAAATAAAATGTTAGGCACTGTATTAAAGAAGGTCTTCGGCACAAGAGTAGCCAGAGAGGTCAAGCGGTTAACCCCGCTTGTCGATAAGATAAACAGCTTTGAGCCGCAGTTCGAGGCATTGAGCGACGCGGATCTCTTTGCTCTTACCTCTAAATTCAGGGTCAGGCTAGACGGCGGCGAGACCCTGGACGATATCCTGCCCGAGGCCTTTGCGGCTGTTCGCGAGGCCTCCAAACGTAAGCTCGGCATGCGCCACTTCGATGTGCAGCTTATCGGCGGCATAACGCTGCACGAGGGTAAGATAGCGGAGATGCGCACCGGTGAGGGTAAGACGCTCGCGGCGACACTGCCGGTATACCTGAACGCCATTGGCGGGCGCGGCGTGCATGTGGTTACGGTAAATGATTATCTGGCCAGGCGCGACGCCCAGTGGATGGCCCCGGTCTATCACGCCCTCGGCATGAGCATCGGTGTTATCCAGCACGAAGTGAGCCTGATATCCGACCCGAAAACGACCGACGCGTCTATGGGTGAGATCGTTCCTATGGTTCCCTGTTCGCGCAGCGAGTCTTACAGGGCCGATATCACATACGGCACCAACAATGAATACGGCTTTGATTATCTGCGCGACAATATGAAGTTCAGCATGGACGAGTACTCTCAGCGTGAGCTTAACTTTGCAATAGTAGACGAGGTCGATTCCATCCTGGTCGACGAGGCGCGCACCCCGCTCATTATATCGGGGCCTGCCGAGGCATCGACCGATAAATACTATACGATAGACGGAATAATCCCTTTCCTGAAGGCGGAGAAGCACTATACTATCGACGAGAAGGCAAAGCAGGCGCATCTCACCGACGACGGCGTGTCCAAGGTCGAGGAGCTGCTTAAGATAGAGAACCTCTACGACCCGCGCAACATCGAGACGCTTCATCATGTTGGGCAGGGCCTGCGCGCCCACGTCCTCTTTAGTAAAGACGTAGACTACGTGGTCAAGGACGGCGCGGTCGTTATAGTTGACGAGTTCACCGGGCGCCTTATGGACGGGCGCAGGTGGAGCGACGGCCTGCATCAGGCCGTCGAGGCCAAGGAAAAGGTCAAGATAGAGAACGAGAACCAGACGCTTGCGACCATTACTTTCCAGAACTACTTCAGGATGTACGATAAGCTTGCCGGCATGACGGGAACGGCCGAGACCGAGGCCTCGGAGTTCATGTCCATCTATGTGCTGGACGTGCTGGTAGTGCCGACCCATAAGCCCATGGTCAGGGATGACAGGATCGATCTCGTCTATAAGACCAAGCGGGAGAAGTTCCAGGCCGTTATAGAGGACGTAAAGAAGTGCGCGTCAAGCGGAAGGCCCGTGCTTGTAGGCACCATATCGATCGACGACTCCGAGCAGTTATCCGTGATGCTTAAAAAGCAGGGGGTAAAGCACAACGTACTTAACGCCAAGCAGCATGAGAGAGAGGCCGAGATAGTCGCTCAGGCGGGCCGTCTGGCGGCCATCACCCTCTCGACCAATATGGCCGGGCGAGGCACAGATATCGTCCTTGGCGGTAACCCCGGTTCCATGGCTGCTGCCATGGCCGGCGGCGAGACCTCGGGTGAGAAGTATGACGCTGCTTTTGCAGAGGTCAGTCGCAGATGCGAAGAGGAAAAGAAGAAGGTACTGGCCCTTGGCGGGCTCTACATAATAGGCACGGAGCGTCATGAGTCGCGGCGTATCGACAACCAGTTGCGAGGTCGTTCCGGGCGTCAGGGAGACCCGGGCGAGTCCCGGTTCTATATGTCTCTGGAAGACGATCTTATGAGGATCTTCGGCAGCGACAAGGTCGCCTCTATTATGAACAGGCTCGGTATGGAGGAGGGTGTGCCGATAGAGCACAGTATTATTTCCAAGGCCGTTGAGAACTCGCAGAAGAAGGTTGAGGCCCATAACTTTGATATGAGAAAGCACCTTATCGAGTACGACGACGTGATGAACCAGCAGCGTAATATCGTCTATGAATACCGCCGTCAGATACTTGGTGAGGTCGGTTTAAGGGATATGGTTCAAGAGTTTGTTGGTGAGGCGGCAGAGGTGCTGGTCGCGACCCATCTGGATGAAAAGAACGGGGGCGACGAGAAGGAAGCGGCTGTCATTATCGAGGCTATAGATAAGCAGTTCGGCATTGAGGGGATAAGTAAGGATGATGTGATGGGCGGCGGCAGGCAGGCGGTGACAGAGATGCTCATTAGCAGGGCGTGGGAGGCATACCAGCGTAAGGCAGTCGAGGTCGGCCCCGAGCTGATGCCGCAGGTCGAGCGCATAATGACGCTCCATACGCTGGATAACCTGTGGAAGGATCATCTGCTTACGATGGACCACCTCAAGGGAGGAATAGGGCTGCGGGGTTATGCGCAGCAAGATCCTCTGAATGAATATAAGAGAGAGGGCTTTGAGCTATTTGCCGGGATGATAACGGCCTTTAAGTGCGACGTTGTAGAGCGTCTCTTTAAGGTTCAGATAAAAGAGGCCGACGGCGATGAGGTGCTGGAAGAGGTCGATGCCGAACGTCCGACCGATGAGCGTAATATGGTGCTTGGCAGGGGCGAAGAAGGCGGCGGCCTGGCCGGCGTGCCGGTGCTGGATGACCAGAGTGATTTCTACGCCGGCGGCGAAGAAGGCGGCGGCGACGGTGAGGCCGAGCGTGCGCACGTGCCGGTAATGCGCGGAGCTCCCAAGGTAGGACGCAACGAGCCGTGTCCGTGCGGGAGCGGCAAGAAGTACAAGAAGTGTTGCGGAGCAGGAGAGTGAGCGGTTCTTTGACAGTGCCGGGCTTTCGCGCCTCCGGCGTTTCGGCTGGAATAAAGAAGAATAAAAATGAACTGGATCTGGGTCTTATCGTAAGCGATGTGCCGGCTACGGTCGCAGGTGTTTTTACCGAGAACAGAGTAAAGGCCGCGCCGCTTTTGTTATCAAAAGAAAGGGTCGGTGCCAGGAAGAAAGTTCGTGGCGTTGTCGTAAACAGCGGTAATGCCAATGCCTGTACGGGCAGCCGCGGCGCGGATGATGCCAGAACAACGGTGGATGTCATTGAAGGCGTGCTCGGGCTTAAGGCCGGAGAGCTGCTCGTCTGCTCCACAGGCGTTATCGGCGTGCCGCTGCCAATTGATAAGATAATCGAGGCCACCCCTTCTCTTACAGCCAGTCTCTCGGTTAGTGGCTTTAAAGATTATTCACGCGCCATTATGACGACCGATGCCTTTACCAAGACCGCCACAGGTGTGATAAATGCCGGAGGCAAGCGCGTTAAGATAACAGGGATAGCCAAGGGCGCGGGGATGATATGCCCGAATATGGCGACCTTGCTGGTTTTCTTTATGACAGACGCGGCCATAAGTCGCGCGCTTTTGCAGAAGGCCCTTAAAGAGGCCGTTGACGCCTCTTTTAACAGTATAGTCGTTGACAGCGACGCCTCTACCAATGATACCGTCCTTGCATTTGCGAACGGCGTATCCGGAGTAAGCCTGAAGGCTGGCTCAAAGGGGCTTGCCTCTTTTAAGAAGTTGCTTGGCTCTCTGGCAACCGACCTTGCAATGATGATAGTTAAGGACGGCGAGGGGGCAACGCGCTTTATAGAGCTGGATATAAAAGGCGCGGCAACTGTGGCAGAGGCCGATAAGGCCGCAAGGACGCTTGCGACCTCTATGCTGGTCAAGACGGCCTTCTTTGGCGGCGACCCGAACTGGGGACGCATAATGGCCGCTCTGGGCTCTGAGAATATTCGTTTTGACCCGGATAAGGTAGATATAACCTTTGGTAAGATAAAGGTCGCAAAAGATGGCCTTGATACCGGGCGGGAGAAGGCCGCGGCACGTGAGATGAAGAAAAAAGAGGTCAAGGTGACGGTAGACCTCAAGGCCGGAAAGGCAGTGCGCAGGCTCTGGACGACCGACCTCGGCCACGGCTACGTCGAGCTTAACTCGGCCTATAGAAGTTAGTCTTAAATTCAGGTTGGTTGCTCGGGATACTTTTTGTCTGCTTTTTATGCCAGGCCCTGAAAGGACTGAGGCCGTAACGGTTCTTAACTTCCTCTTTTAAAAGGGCTTGAGCGGGGCGAGGGCGAGAGGAAAGAGTGCAGAAGGGGGAAGGGAAATAAAGACGAGGCCGCTTCGGGACTTCGTCCCTCGCAGAGACAATGTCTTAGCTGGTTTAGATCTAATTTATTGTTGCTTTGACCTGTCTTAAAGCGGTGAACCGTCCGGGGCGGTCAGTACGACAAATTGGCCGAGACGTATTTTTTTAAGTAATCTATCTTTTAGGGAGGTCTAACATGGAAGTTCTGGCAAAGGAATCAGCTCGGTGGTTAAGGCAGGCCGAGTACGACCTGAAGGCAGCGGACTGGAACATGGAGGGAGGTTTTTTCGCCCCTGCCTGTTTTCTTGCGCAACAGGGGGCGGCAAAGTCGCTTCGCGCCTACCTCTTTCTTAAAAAAGAAGATACGCACGAGACCAGGTCTGTTGTAGAGCTCCTTGAGCGTGCCGTTACGTATGAGGAGGCCTTTAAGGAATTTATAGGCCCGTCGGGCAGACTTGATATATATTACAAGACCTCACGTTTTCCCGATAGCCTTCCCGGCGGGATACCGTCGGAGGTCATAATAGAGCGCGACGCCCGGGAGGCGATAGTCGTTGCTGGAGATATAATAAGGGCCGTTGAGGCCGCGAGAAAAGACTATATGCCCGAGACCATCTGACCCGATTCAATAACTACCTCCGGTAACTTTCAAGTTACCGGAGGTAGTCCTAAAGCTATCTGAGATATTCCCGAAATATAATATAGACTTAAAGTTCATGCAGCTTTTGTCAGGCCGTCTCTTACCCCTTACGGGGTCTGCGCGCCACGGCATTGTTCTGTGCGCTGCGTGTTGCGCAATCGCAGGGCGCTATTTGCGGTAATAAAAAACAGGCGTCCGACCTGTCATGCTGAATTTATTTCAGCATCTGTGTTTTTATAAGGTTATTTTATGGAGCTTAAAGGCAGCCCCTGAAAGCGGTAACCGGCCCCGGGCTGCTAGTTCAGGGTGAGGGGTTTTGGTATCCTTTTGTGGTCCGGTAGTTATGCTGTAAAAAGGAGCCTCTATTGTCAGAGACGATAAATTACGTGATAGTATTTGTGATCGGCGCCTGTATAGGGAGCTTTCTGAACGTCTGTATCTACAGGATCCCGGCCGGGCTGTCCGTTGTAAGGCCGGGTTCGAGATGTCCCGGCTGCGGCTCGCCTGTGCGCGGCTATGATAATATCCCTGTATTCAGCTACTTTATCCTCGGCGGAAAGTGCCGCAGCTGCAAGGCTGCTTTCTCGGTGCGCTACGCTATGGTCGAGCTTTTTGTTGCGCTTCTGGGCGTTGCCCTGTATCTCAGGTTCGCTTTTGCTCCGGAGTTCTTTGCCTACGCTGCCTTTACGGCAGCCCTCGTAACCGTAGCCTTTATAGACCTGGACCATAAGATAATACCGAACGTCATAAGCCTGCCCGGGATAGTCGCTGGCTTCGCAGTAGCCTGTCTCTTTGGTTTTGTCCTTTCAGCGGGCGCAGCGGACGTCCTGTATCCTTCCGTAATAGACTCTGCTATAGGGCTTGTCCTTGGCGGCGGTTTTTTGTTCCTGATATCTTTTGGCTACTATATGCTGACAGGGAGGGACGGGCTGGGCTTTGGCGATGTTAAGCTTCTGGCGATGATAGGGGCCTTTGTAGGATGGAAGGGGGTGCTCTTTACTATCTTTACCGGCTCTGTCGCAGGGGCCGTTGTCGGGGTCTTTATTGTGCTCTTCAGCGGCAAGAGCGCGAAGTACGCCGTTCCCTTCGGCCCGTTCCTCTCGCTCGGGGCGCTCCTTTATATATTTTTCGGCAGGAGTATTATCTCCTGGTACCTCTCGCTGCTTATGGTAGGCGCTAACTGATATGAAGATAAAGAGCTCTCTAGGGATAAGGACCCAGCTTATCGCGGCCGTGGTGATACTTACCTTTTCGGCTATCGGTTTTATCGGGGTGCTGAGTATATCTATCGTGCAGAACAATGCTATTACCGGACGGGTGCAGGAGGCCAGCCGCGTGGCGAGCCTTATCAGGGTTAGCCTTGAGGAGTTGTTCCTGCAAAGCAGCACAGGGCGTGCGCGCTTCAGCGGCCTTGACATCAAGGAGCGTTCGATGCGGCTGATGCGGATCGCTTCGGTCGGCGCGCTCAGGGTAAACGACGGTAAGGGCGATGTGCTCTTTACCTACGGACTTCTGCCCGGCGCAGGTAAGAGGGGCGCCGGCAACGAGCTCTCCAGGCTGATATACTTTAACGACGGGATAAAGATAAGCAGCGTTGGAGAATCAGGGCTGTTCAAGGGGCCGGGCAGGCTTTTATATGTGGAGATAGGGCCGAAGCCAGGGACGAAGAAGCAGTTTAGCGCGGCCTTTACGCTCTCGCTGCGGGATATATCGTCGGATCTGGCCTCCATGCGTTCTTTTATAATTATCTTCGGTATCGTCGATAGTATTATAATCATCGCTCTCGGCCTGTATTTTCTCTCGGCTATCGTAATGGGGCCTATTCGCAGGCTCGAAGGCGCCGCCGCCAGGATAGCCGGGGGCGATCTCGGGGTCAGGGCCGAGGTTGAAAACGATGACGAGATAGGAAGGCTCGCCCGCAGATTTAATACCATGGCCGACAGGCTCGGCGCGGAGATAGCCAGGCTTGAGAGGTTGAACGTAGAGCTTCGCGAGACTCAGGCAGAGCTTCTGCGCGCCGGGGCCCTCGCTGCCGTGGGAAGCCTTGCCGCCGGCCTCGCCCATGAGATAGGCAACCCTCTGGGGGCTGTCAGCGGTTACGTCGATATCCTCGGCAAGGGGGAGGCGACTAAAGACGAAGAGGCTGAGATGCTCATGCGAGCGGGCAAAGAGCTTGGGCGTATGGACAGGATACTTCGGGAGTTCCTTGATATAGCAAGGCCCACGAAGGACGAGCCGGAGGAGCTCGATATTAACGCCCTTATAGAAGAGACTGTTGTTATGTTCGGCCATCACAGCAGGGGGCGCGGCGTGGTGGTAGAGCTTGGTTTGAATAAAGACCTCCCGCCTGTTATTATTGACGAGGGCCGCCTGCGCCAGATCTTTACCAATCTTCTGCTGAACGCGACCGATGCGGCGGAAGGCAGCGGTACTATTAAGGTAGAGAGCAGGCTCGTTACCATATCGGGCGGCTCCCGCTCCGACGCCGCAGGCGCCGGAGCGAAGCAGCGCGTGCGCAGGGGCGACCCGGATCCGCGTCCTGCCGCAGGGCGCAGAACGACCCATGCGGTCGCGGTCTCTTTTACCGACAGGGGCAGCGGTATAAAAGCCGGGGATCTCGATAGGATCTTCGATCCGTTCTTTACCACAAAGGAGCCGGGCAGCGGCACCGGTCTGGGCCTCTTCGTATCCGCAAGCATGATAAAGGCCTGCGGCGGAACCATTGAGGTAAAGAGCGAGCAGGGCGCTGGCAGTACTTTTACTGTAATAATACCGGTGAAGACGGGTAGCGCCCCGTCTAGGGCCGGCGCCGGCCGGCCGCGGTCAACTCAGAGCGAGGGGAGTGAAAGATGAGAGTGCTTGTTGTCGACGATGAAGAGAGTATGAGGCATATGATCTCTGTAATACTTAAAAAAGAAGGTTACACGGCCGTGACCTCTCCGAGTGCGGACGAGGCCCTTAAGCTGCTTGAGCTCGAAGACTTCGATTTTATCCTGAGCGATATAAAGATGCCGGGCCTTGGCGGTACGGCTTTTCTCAAGGAGCTTCGGGCGAGAAACCAGAGCGCGCCGGTTATAATGATGAGCGCCTACGGCAGCATGGATAGCGCGATAGAATGTATGAAGCTCGGTGCTTATGACTATATATCAAAGCCCTTTAAGCCCGACGAGGTCGTGCTGACCTTAAAGAAATGCGAGGAGCGTGAGAGGCTTAAGAGTGAGAATAAGAGGCTGAGGGCGGAGGCCGAGCGTAACTCCGGGAGTTTTTACGGCGAAGACCCTTTGATGCGGGAGGTCCACGACCTTATAGATAAGGTCGCGGCCTATGATACGACCGTCCTTATAACAGGGGAGACCGGTACGGGCAAGGAGCTCGTTGCGCGCGCTATACATCAGGGGGGGGCTCGCAGGGAAGGCCCCTTTATAGCCGTTAACTGCGGCGCCATCCCTGCAAACCTCATGGAGAGCGAGCTCTTCGGCCACGTAAAGGGGGCCTTTACAGGCGCCGTCGCATCGCGGCCGGGACTCTTTAAAGAGGCCGACGGAGGCACTATCTTTCTTGACGAGATAGGCGAGCTGCCGCGAGAGCTTCAGGTAAAGCTCTTGCGGGTGCTACAGGAGAGCGAGGTAAGAAGTGTCGGAGACTCAAAGTCTATAAAGGTAAACGCAAGGATCCTGGCGGCGACCGTAAAGGACCTTGAGGCCGAGGTAAGCGCCGGTAACTTCAGAGAAGACCTTTATTACAGGCTCAACGTCATTGTCGTCAGGGTACCGCCGCTAAGAGAGAGGGCCGGCGACATAGAGGAGCTCTCAAAGCTCTTTGTCAGGGACTTTGCCGCGCGTTACCTGAGACCGGCGGCAAGTATAACCAAAGAGGCGATGGCGATGCTGCGAGCCTACCCGTGGCCCGGTAATGTCAGGGAGCTTGAAAATATAATAGAGAGGGCGGTTATACTTGAGGACGGCGAGGAGATAGGCCCGGACAGGCTGCCGATCTTTAAAGAGGGTCCGTCGTCCGGCAAAAGCTCTGCTTCCGGCAGAGGGTCTGCATATAACGGCCTCTCTATCAAAAAGGGGCAGGAAGAGATGGAGCGTACACTCATACAAAAGGCCCTTGATGCGACCGGCGGCAACAGGACGCGTGCCGCCGAACTGCTTGAGATTAGCCACAGAGCGTTGCTTTATAAGATAAAAAATTACGAACTATGAAATGTTTTCATACCAAAAAACCCCTTCGAAATAAATAAATCCTTTAAGATCATATACTTACCTTTTGGCATGTTATTTGCATGTTCTTACAGGCATGAAGAATCAACTTATGGATGATAGCGGTTTTACGCTGGTCGAGTTGCTTATAGCTATCTTTATTCTGGCCGTAGGTCTTATGGGGACAGCCTCGCTTATGGCCTCGGGCATTGGCGGTAACCGTCTGGCAAGCATGGTGACTGTTGAGAGCGGTATAGCGCACTCTGTCATGGACGAGTTTATGGCAAGGGACGCGGGCGATACCGTCTTTAATGCGGCTGTAACGGATATTGTTTATGATCTGGACTCGTCAAGCGGCGCTGCGACGCGTGTTGTGCAGGGTATTACGTATTCGGCTACATACTCCATTGCCACCAATAATCCCGTAACCGGAATGGTCAGGTTGGATATCTCTATTACCGGCGGCGGCAGGACCCTGAGCATGACTTCTTTTAAGAGGAGCATATGAGAGATCAGGCACATAATAAGATAAGCGAGTTTGGTCCTTTTCAGGGCGCGGAGCGCGGTGAGAGAGGTTTTTCACTCCTGGAACTCCTGGTGGTCATGTCTATATTTCTTTTGGTGATCTCCTCTGTCTACGCGCTTTATAATACGCAGTTGAAGACTACCCATATAGAGGAAGATGTTATAGAGGTGCAGCAGAACCTGCGGGTTGCCGTAGATATTTTATCAAGGGACGTGGCCATGGCCGGTATTGCGGTCAGTTCAGGCACTAATCCCGTAAACGCCGTTGCCAACAATAGCGGTCTGGACGGCTCGGATCAGGTGACCTTTAATAACGCATCGGCCGACGGTGTCTTTACGATAGTAGACGTGACCTTGTCGGTCTCGGTCTTAGGCGGCACTCCGATTGTCTTTACCGTGGGTTCGGCTACCGAGGCGGAGATGTTCAATGTGGACGACGCGGTAAGGATCATAAACTCTTCGGAGAAGAGTCAGCCGGCAGCTACCGTCTTTACCGTGACGGCCAAAAATACAGCGACGCCGAGCCTTACGCTCAAGCCTGCTGTCAGCGCCGGTTCCGTGAAGTTTATGAGGGGAAACCTGATCGCCAGGACCGGCACCTCTGCGCTTGACCCTTACCCGAATACCATCTTGTACTGTGTGGGGCCGGCCGTTGGCTGCGCCCCTGCCGTAACCAGGTGTCCGACAGGGCAGAAGTGTCTTATGAGGATAGTCAACGCCACTCCTGCGGAGGAGAGCGTGGTTGCCACAAATATTGAAGATTTTCAGTTAACGTATATTCTTGACAATACGGGCCTGATCGAGTCGGATCTCCCGGGCGACCTCTCCCTTGTCCGGGCGATGAGGATTACGATGGTCGGTGAGACATTTAATACCGCAGGGCTCTCCAGTGCGCCAAAGAGCAGGGAGTTGACCAATATAGTGAAGTTGAGGAACAGGTGAGGTCTTATGCGTTATAAAGACGGCTTAAAAGATGAGAGAGGCATGGCGCTTGTAATGGCGCTTGTTCTGCTGACGTTGATGGGCGTGCTGGGGACGATCATGTTTAAAGTGACAGATTACGAGATGCAGATAGCCAGAAATTACTCGTGGCGTCAGGATGCCTTCTACGCGGCCGACAGCGGCGTGGAGTACGCGCAGACCGATGCCAATATATATACGGCCATAGGGCTTGGCACTATTAATATCCCGGTCGGAGGTGCGAGCCTGGCGGCAGGCGCCTCGGATGCGACAGGCACCGTGGAGTTTATGGCAAGCGGGAATCCCCCCAAGGGGCTGGGTGTTGATGCGACGATGTTTCAGGGTAATTATTATCTAATAAACGTAACCGGTACCGGCAGGAGTAACTCAACGCTTGGGCTTGAGTCCAGCGTCGTAAGAATAGTGCCGAGGCCGTAGTAAGGTGGTGTAGCTATGAGAAAAAAGATCATTATAAGTATACTTCTGTTTGTCTCGTTCTTTGCTTTTAGCGGAGATCTCTTTGCAGCCGATGACCAGTACCCCGGAGATACCGAGATATACGGGGTCTCTACGCAGGCTATTGAACCTAACGTACTTATTTTTCTCGATAACTCCGGCTCTATGACCGGCAATGTCGTAAGCGGCACCGCCTATGAC
>UOEZ01000065.1_pt1 | contig 24704 bp, 22 predicted proteins | sample 1988331 | NCBI WGS metagenome assembly UOEZ01 (sample SAMEA4712194, study PRJEB27164) | hydrothermal vent metagenome | biome: marine basaltic hydrothermal vent biome; feature: marine hydrothermal vent; material: mineral | place: Pacific Ocean | collected 2011-06-14/2011-07-23 | depth 1689 m
GCGCTTTCGAATATACTCTATACCCTGAGGGAAGGCCTTCGCATAGTGGCCGTATACCTCTATCCCTTTATGCCAGACGCCGCCGCTAATATCTGGGTTCAGATAGGCGCAGAGGATAAGATAGAAGATTGCCGCTTTGATGAAGAGGTCGTTTGGGGTAAGGAAAGCCGGGGGTGCAAGGTCGATAAGGGCGCGCCGCTCTTCCCTCGCATAGAAGAGGTAAAGGGATAAATCTTTTTACAGTCTGGAATAAAACCCCCGCAGGTACGTAAGTGGGGGTTTTTAGTTTATGAGGAAGTATTATATTAATGGATTTTGCCCCTTCGCAGGTGGTGTTGCGGACGGCTAAATTTTGGTAGTTGGTATTTGGTCGGCAATGAGGAAGTATTATATTAATGGATTTTGCCCCTTCGCAGGTGGTGTTGCGGACGGCTAAATTTTGGTAGTTGGTATTTGGTCGGCAATGAGGAAGTATTATATTAATGGATTTAGCTCCACCGCAGGTGGTGTTGTCTGCCAAAGTAATTACAATAGGAGATAGAACCAGGCCGATGAAAGAGCAGGAACCGACCGAGAAATTTATAGATGCCCACGCGCACCTTGACGACAGGCGTTTTGACGGCGACCGTGCCGAGGTCGTAGAGAGGGCCAGGGCCGCAGGGCTTAAGGCCATTGTGACCGTCGGTTGCTGGAACAGCGAAGACGGCCTTGACAAGGTCGTTGAGATCGCCGAAGATCCGTTTATCAGGCTCGTTGCGGGCATACATCCCCACGATGCGAAGCAGGTAAAAGGCGACGGCCCGTACGACCTTTTAAGGGGGCTTGCCGCAGACGGCAAGCTCGTTGCCATAGGTGAGGCGGGCCTTGATTATCACTACGACAACTCGCCTCGCAGGGTTCAGCGCGAGGTCTTTATCAGGCAGATAGCGCTTGCGCGCGAGCTCGATCTGCCGCTTGTCGTCCATAGCCGCAAGGCCGAGCAGGAGACCCTGGAGATACTGAAGGGCGAGGGCGCGGCAGAGGGCGGCGGCGGTGTTATACATTGTTTTTCCGGTACGGAGCGGCTTGCAAGAGAGGCCCTTGAGATGGGTTTTTACCTGTCCTTTACCGGTGTTATAACATTTCCGAAGGCCGAGGAGCTGCGCGCCGTCATAAAGGCGGTGCCGGTCGAGATGATGATGGTCGAGACGGATTGCCCGTACATGACGCCTGTCCCCGACAGGGGTAAGCGCTGCGAGCCCATGCATGTAATAGACACCGCGCGGAAGATCGCCGGGATAAAGGGGCTTTCCCTGAATGATATCGCGCGCATAACGACCCTTAATACAGAGGCGCTTTTCCGCCTGAGCGAAGACGCAGGCGCCGGTGATGCCGGCCGCACCGTCGCCTACTCCATCAGGAACTCGCTCTACCTGAACATTACGAACAGGTGCACGAACCAGTGTGCCTTCTGTACCAAGTTCAAGGACTATACTGTAAAGGGGCACGACCTGAAGCTCAGGTATGAACCGACGGTCTCGGAGGTGATGGAGGCTATAGGGCCCGACCCGCAGAAATATGACGAGATAGTCTTCTGCGGTTACGGAGAGTCTCTGCTGCGCCTTGATATCGTAAAAGAGGTCGGGATGCGTCTGAAGAAGATGGGTTGCATGATAAGGATAGATACCGACGGCCTGGCCAACCTGGTCCACGGCGGCAATGTGCTGCGCCAGCTTACCTTTGTCGATTGTCTGTCTGTCAGCATGAACGCCGCGGACAGCGAGACCTACGTAAGGCTCACCCAGAGTCCTTACGGGGATAAGGCTTTTCCTGCGATCCTCTATTTTTTGCGAGAGGCAAAGAAGTTCGTACCGAAGGTCGTCGCCTCGGTCGTCGCCGTACCCGGCCTTGATATCGAGGCCTGTAGAAAGATAGCCGAAGAAGATATCGGCGTCGGCTTCAGGGTACGCGAGTATAACGAGGTCGGGTGAGTCATCTTTTGTTTTTTTATTTGATGCAAGAGGTGTTTTATCGAGATAAAGTTCTGCACCGCCTCAGACGGCTTCTAGGGCTTCGGCTGTAAGTTCGCCCGGGCCGAGCAGGCAACGAGCGCCGCAAAGAGCTGCATGAGCTTTAACTCTGTCTACCGCAAAAAACTCAAATATACCGATGGTATTTAGCGAAAAAAACCTGTAATGACTGTGATAATAGTTGCATTAATATAGCCTGTTATGTTAATCTCCATAGTACAGGAAACATTGATATATCAATCATCTCCAACATAAAAAGGGTATATTCATTCGTAAGTGTCGCAACCGGCAAACCCCGGTATCGGGGTAAATGACTGCTTTTACGGTCTGTTATTTGCCTTATTCCCTTTTTGGTTTCTTTCTCATCTTTGAAAAAATGTGTTTAATTGTGTTTAATAGGGGCTTTACGCAGGCCTCTCGATGCGGTTTATCTATGCGGGTAGTCGTTCCGCGCACTAATTCCTATCTTATAATCAAGTAGAAGGAGTGAGCTATGGCCAAGAAAGATGAAAAAAAGGGTGGAAAGAAGAAAGACAGCTGCGAGTGTGGAGAGCAATATGAATCCGATAAGGTAGGAGCCGCACTTATCGACGGTGAGACTTTTTATTCAAAGGAAGTGCAGTACACCGAAGTTGACGGCTTTGCGATGTTTGAGGGCGATATCGTCCTCGGCACCGTCGAGGAGGTCGAGCGTAGTACCGAGCTCAGGCGCGCTGAAATACGCGGGGAGATATCCGCAGGTGTTGTGGTTCTGCCGTCGCGCAGATGGCCGAACTGTATTATTCCTTACACAATAGACAGTGGACTTCCCAACCAGAGCCGTGTAACCGATGCGATCGCGCATTGGGAGGCCAACACAAGGGTTCGTTTTGTCCTTAGGACCGCTGCAAATCAGGCGATGTATCCGGACTACGTAGAGTTCAGGCCCGGTGCCGGTTGCAGGGCCAACGTCGGCCGCGTTGGCGGGTACCAGTTTGTCGAGCTTGGCGCCGGTTGTACCACCGGTAATACCATCCATGAGATCGGCCATACCGTGGGGCTCTGGCACGAGCAGAGCCGCGAGGACCGTAATGCCTTTGTGACGATTAACTGGGCAAATATAATACCCGGGCGCGAGGGTAACTTTACCCAGCATGTAGCGGACGGAGACGACGTCGGGACTTATGACTACGGATCGATCATGCATTATCCGCGCAATGCCTTTTCTATAGATAGAGCTAATCTGGATACGATAGTTCCAACGAATCCGGCAGCTGTTATCGGGCAGCGTAACGGGCTGAGCGCAGGTGATATCGCGGCGGCAAATAGCCTGTGTCCGGCTCCGATCTGCCCGCCCGGACCTGTGACTTTACGCTGTCCGCCTGCGCCAAGGCCTATATGCCCGCCTGCGCCGAGGATAATAGCATGCCCTCCCGCGCCGAGGATATCTTGCCCGCCGGCACCGAGAAGACTATGTCCTCCTGCTCCGAGGGTAGCATGCCCTCCTGCACCGAGGATAGCGTGTCCTCCGGCACCGAGGATAGCTTGTCCTCCGGCTCCGAGAAGAGTATGTCCTCCTGCACCAAGGGTAGCATGCCCTCCTGCACCGAGAATAGCTTGTCCTCCTGCACCGAGGGTAGCATGCCCTCCGGCACCGAGAAGGGTATGTCCTCCTGCGCCGAGGATAACGTGTCCGCCGGCACCGAGAAGAGTATGTCCTCCTGCGCCGAGGATGTTAACATGTCCTCCGTCGCCAAGAAGGGTAATGTGTCCTCCGGCTCCAAGAGGCGGTTGTTGGGCTGGCCCTTATATGCGTCCGGGCCGCTTCGGGCGTGTGGTGAACCCTGCGAGGATCAGGTACAGAGACGCTGACTATGATTACTACGAGGACTATGACTATGAAGATGGTTATGGGTACGAGGACTCATATGGCGGCGAAGAGTACTATGACTACGAAGGCGGTTGCGGCTGCGGATGCGGCTGTGACTGCTGCGAAGGGGGAGAGGGTTATGGCTATGGGGAGGACTACGGTAGTCAAGACCCGTATGCCGATTGGACCGATACCGAGTATGCCGATCCGTACGAAGACTGCGGCTGTGACGGCGGCGAAGACCAGGGAGGCTTTGATCCCGGCTGCGAAGGTTAGCGGCTAAGGCCGTTGGGTCAGGCGGCCTGCTCCGGGCCGCCTGGCGCAAGTTTTATGGAGATGGTTTACTTACCGTGCTACTGTTCGAGGGTTGCGTCCGGGCGAGCTTTGCCCGGACGCGGCCCTTGTTTTTTTGTGCGTATATTTCAGCTCGTGACGTTGCCTGTAACGGTCAAAAATAAATATCACCCCGGAGGTCTTTTTGAGTTACCCGTATTTTCCATTCAGAGTAGCTCCTGACGGAGATAAAGTTGTAAAGGTGTTGTCTCCGTATGCCGGGGACGAGATCAAGGTCAATAGGTCTGCCGCAGCCCTTTTAAAGCTCTGTAACGGAAGCAGGTCAATGGATGAGATAGTGACGATGCTCTGCGATAAGTTTAACTCAACAGAGGCGGAGACAAGGGGGCTGGCAGAGGATTTTATCGAAGGTTTTTCCAGTAGAGGGATTGTATGGGTAAAGGGAGAAAAGATGCGCTGGTTTGACGCGCCCGCTCCCGAGTCTGTCTTCTGGGAGATAACGGCCGAGTGCAACCTGAAGTGCCTGCACTGCATCGTCTCCGCCGATAAAAAACAGGCGAATGAGTTATCGACTAAAGAAGCGCTTTCCCTGATCAATCAGTGGGCCGCGATGGGGGTTAGGGACATTACCTTCAGCGGCGGCGAGCCGCTTATGCGCGCGGATTTTTTTGAGCTTGCGCGCGCTGCGAAAGAGAAGGGGTGTACTATCGGTCTGGCCACCAACGGGCTTTGCGTAACTCCTGATATAGCTGTAAAGCTACGCGAGTTGGAGGCCGGTATCCAGGTCAGCCTCGACGGCTCTACAGCGGAGATTTACGGCGGTTTCAGGGGTAACACACAGGCCTTCGGGCAGGCGGTAAAGGGGATCGACGATCTGGTGGCGGCAGGCAACGAGGTAACGGTCGGGATGGTTATATCCAAAAATAACGTCGATGATATACCTGATATGCTGGACTTTGCAGAGGCGCGCGGGGTCAAGTATTTTCGTCTGATACCGTTCATACCTTTCGGCCGCGGCGAGGCGAATAAAGGACTTGAGCTTAGTCCTTTGCAGGTAAAAGATGCCTCTGCCTATCTGATAGAAGAGCGAAAGAAGAGGACGGTTGATATCATAACGCTGGAGTTCGAGCCCACATTTAGCGCACCGCCCGCCGGCAAGATCGATCCGTCTACGCCGGTCGAGTGCGGCGGCGCGCTTCACTACTGTACGGTTACGCCAAAGGGTGAGGTGCTGCCGTGTCATTATTTTGAAGGGGTAGTTGCTGAGAACGTCAAGGTCCGGCCCTTCGCCCGGATATGGAAGGAGTCGAGGTTCCTTAATTATTTCCGTAGTATGAGGGTCGGTGATATCAAGGGTTATTGCGGCGGGTGTGAGTGGCTGGCGGTATGCCGAAGCGGATGCAAGGCGGCCAACTTTAGCAGGCGGGCGCTCTTTGACTCTAATGTGCATTGCTGGGTAGTCCCGGAGAAGGTATAGTTATTGCGGCGAAGAGGCCGTAAGGCAGGGTGGTTTTCATGAAGGTAAAGGTAAAGGTGATACTGCGCAACCGGGTGGTGTTGCCGGAGGGTGCTGTCTGCAGGGTTGAGCTGCGTGACGAATCAATGGTGGACGGGCCTGCCGGCATTGTGGCTTCATATGAAGAGCCGGTAAAAGAGGTTTCGGGAATAGACCTTATGGCCTGTACGCTGGAGGGAGACGACGATGCCTTCGCAGGGCGTGACGTTAACGTCTGGGCGCACCTCTCCCTGACAGGGGAAAAGCAGGTCAGGGTCGGTGATTTTATAACTATGCAGGCCTATCCTGTAGGCGGGGTAGGCTCGGCGAAGGCCGCTGGTTCGGCGAAGGCCGTTACGGTGGAGCTGCAACCGGTATCGTCCTGAGCCTTCCGCTTCGAGGGGTTTTCGAGGGCCTCTGATATCTCCGGGCGATCTCGGGCTTTATTTTTTTACTGTCTTATCCCTTCTATCGATAACTCCAGGTATACTATCGTCGAGGCCGGGCCGAGGTTATAGGTGATCCCGTAGTCGTGAAGTTTCAGGGCTGTGCGTCCGCGGAAGCCCCGCCTGTAGCCGCCCCACGGGTCTTTGCCCGCGCCGACCTCTTCGGCCCTGATGGTTATATCTCTGGTTATTCCGTGCAGTGTGAACCTGCCTTTGACTATATAGTTGTTTTTATCGACGCGCGTTATGGAGATACTTACAAAGCCGGCCTTCGGGAAATTTCTTACATCGAAAAAATCTTTACCCCGGATGTGCTTGTCGCGCTCGGCGTGGTTCGTATCGACCGAGGCGGGGTCTATCCTTACCTCTATCTTTGAGTTCGACGGGTTGAGCTCGTCAAAGTCGAACTCGCCCTCGAACTTATTGAAGCGCCCATAAAGCCAGCTGTATCCGAGATGCGATATCCTGAAGTTTATAGAGGCGTGTGCTTTTTTTGTATCTATGACGTAGTGTTCGCTCGTTGTTTTAACCCCGGCGATGCTGATATAAGGTGAGAGGCAGGCAGCTATTAAAAACCCTGCCAACAGGATAAATATAGCGCTATATTTTTTATTCATAGATCCTCCGTTGCTCCGGGAAAGGCTTCCTGACGGAACCTTTCCTTTTATGGTCATTTTTTTATTCCGAGCATATTCTTAAGCGTATGGTCTTTGTCTATAAAGTGATGTTTGAGCGCCGCCAGTATGTGCAGGGCGGTAAGCGCCATCAGGACTACGGCGGCCCTGTAGTGTATGAGCCCTGCGACGTCCCCCTGACCCTTTATCCCTGATATTATAGCAGGAAGCTTCAGCCAGTTAAAGAGCTCTACGGGGCTGCCGTTTGCCGTGGGTATGAGGTAACCGTTTAGCGTTATTATAAAGAGAAGAATGTAGAAAGAGGCGTGTACTATGCGGGCCGAGATGCGCTCCCAGAGAGGGCCTTCTACTTCGGGCTTCGGGTTGACGCGCCGCCAGATAGTGCGCAGGATGAGCAGGAAAAGTAGAATAATGCCGAAGCTCTTGTGCAGGTGAGGCGCGGTCGTGTACCAGGGGTTTACGTACGGCAGCCCTGTCATATATATGCCGACCGGAAACAGCGCGAAGATGAGCGCGGCCATTGACCAGTGCAGCCATATGGATACGGCTCCGTATCTTTTGTTGGTGTTTCTGAGTCTCAGCGTCACCTTCAGCTCCCTTTGTTCCGGCGTTGCGGGCAATACCTCTTAATTGTACTTTTTTGGCCTTGCTTGTCAATAGGTGGTTTTAGGCAGGTTCAGGGAGCGTCTTGTAAACTTACTTATTGTAAAAGAAAGGTGTGCAGATAAAAAAGGGCCGGCATATAAGCCGGCCCTTTTTTGTTTAAGCGGTATAAAGGGATTTAGCTGGTCTTACGTTTTTTTCTGTAGAGGATGAGCCCTGCCGCGCCGAGGCCGAGCAGGATAAACGTAGAAGGTTCAGGCACCGGTGTGTGGTTCGCCGTTATCATGGTCGAAGGGCCGCCGGCCGTTCTGGCATAAAACCTTACATCGCCCTGATAATTGTCCCATTCTGCGATATCCGCCGCAAGTACGGCATTTGCCTCGGGTGTGTCTGCGTTGTATCCGTATGCCCCCCACCATGCAAAGCCGCCCGAACCTACAACGCCGCCATTGTACTCTTCCCAAGAGCCAGGCTCTACCCACGTGCCCCAGCCGTAGTCGCCATAGTAGTCGTAGGTTACGCCGTCCCACTCATAAAATATGCTGATCTCGAAAGAAGCGGCTTGAAGCTCGGCAATGGTCGCGTCCGGCACCCAGTATATAAAGTGAAGGCGGCGGCCAAGGTCGCCAAAGCTGTAGACTACCGAGTCGTCTATCTCAAAGTTATTGGTTCCGCTGTTGGCCGGGGTCAGACTGTTTTCCATATTTATAAAGGTTCCGTCGGCTGCGCTGGAGTCCGCGTTTGTCTTCCAGGCCGCCCAGTCCGGTGAGCCGTATACGTTGGGCGCTCCGTCGACATATAAATTTATCTCTATCGCCTCTGAGTTGTTAATGCAAACCAGGGTAAAGACCAGGCTTAATAAAATACCGGCCAAAAAACCAAATTTTTTCATATTTCCTCCCCTGCCAGGTGTTTTTATTCCAGTTATACTTTTAAGGTTACTGCAATATGCATGCCATAGTGTAACTTATTGTTTTTGCGGCACTATTTTATAGAAGCCCTGTAATTGTAAAATAAATTTACACTGTTTTTTGTGGGGAGTTTTATCCGTGGCAATGGCCCTGGCAGGGGCGGTGTCGCGACATGCGGAGATATACGCTTACTCTTTGACTACTTTGTCACTAAATGGTATTCTATAAGATTATGTCATTTAGATCAGGTTTTATAGCTATAGTCGGCAGGCCTAATGTCGGTAAGTCAACGCTTCTGAATGCGATCCTTGGCGAAAAGCTGGTTATCGTATCGAGCAAGCCGCAGACGACGCGTAATGCCGTTCGCGGCGTGAAGAACCTCGACGGCGCGCAGATGGTCTTTGTCGATACCCCGGGTATCCATAAAGGCCGGGGGCGCATGAGCGAGTTCATGGTCGGCGAGGCCCTTTCCTTACTTGGCGAGGTCGATATAGTCCTCTATATGGTCGATGCCTCGCGTAAGGTCGGCGAGGAAGAGGCCTTTATCATGAATAAGCTAAGGAGCGTCAAGGCCCCGGTAGTCCTTGCCATCAATAAGGTAGATACCGTTGCAAAAGAGAGCCTTCTGCCGCTTATCGCAAGGCTCTCAAAGCGCCTTGAATTCGCAGATATCATACCGGTATCGGCGCGCAGGGAAGACGGTACGGAGCAGTTGCTGGAGATACTGCGGGGGCTCCTGCCCGAAGGCCCGGAGTATTACTCTAAAGATATGATAACGGATCAGTCCGAGAGGTTTCTCGTGGGTGAGCTTATAAGGGAGAAGGTCTTTGAGCTTACCAAGGAAGAGATACCCTACTCGGTGGCCGTGGAGATAGAAGAATTTAAGGAAGCAGAGGATCTCGTGCGTATCGGGGCCGTGATAAATGTAGAGCGCGACTCGCAGAAGGGGATCGTTATCGGCAAGGGCGGGGGGATGCTCAAGCAGGTTGGCAGCGAGGCGCGCGCCGATATAGAGCGGCTCCTCGGTAAGAAGGTCTTCCTAAAGTTGTTCGTTAAGGTTACGAGAGACTGGTCGAAGAAGGACCGGGACCTGAAAGAGTTCGGATATAAATAGTGCTGCGCACAGCAAATTCACTGACATGGTTTAGTTCTCATACGGCAATTACTCAGAACATAGAAGAATAGATGCTGAACCGGTTTCAGGGTGCTGCGCACAGCAAACGTATTGACAAGGTTTAGTCCTCATGAAATGGCAATTGCTCGGAACATAGAAAGACAGATGTTGAAATAAATTCAGCATGACAGGCAAGAAGTTTTAAATGGCTATTTGTTTGGAGTTTAACTTCCAATCTTGTCATCCTGAACTGGTTTCAGGGTGCTGCGCACAGCAAATTTATTGACGTGGTTTAGTTCTCATACGGCAATTACTCAGAACATAGAAGAATAGATGCTGAACTGGTTTCAGGGTGCTGCGCACAGCAAATTTATTGACGTGGTTTAGTTTTCATACGGCAATTATTTAGAACATAGAAGAACAGATGCTGAACTTGTTTCAGGATCTGTATTTTTAAAGTAGAAGTAAGAGACGAGATCGCTTCGCTTCGAGGCCCTGCCTCTCCGCTCGCGATGACATACTTTTGTTTTTTTGTCATTGCGAGGAGTTTTTAAACGACGAAGCAATCTCAGATAAAGTAAAAAACCACCTCAGTCCCCATTTACGAAAGGGGGAGGTTGTGCGGTTTGTAATCAAGGGATAGTCAAGGGAAATTTATAAAGATGAAACCGGTAGTAGCCATAGTAGGACGCCCGAACGTCGGTAAGTCCGCACTCTTCAACCGTATCCTCGGTGCGCGTCGTGCGATCATAAAGGACGAGGCCGGGGTTACGCGCGATATAAACTACGCCGACTGCGAGGAGCTTGGACGCCCCTTTACCCTTATAGATACCGGCGGCTTCGAGCCGAAGGCAAAAGAAGAGATAGTCAGGAAGATAAGGGAGCAGACGAGCCTCGCCATTGAGGAGGCCGATGTCATTGTCTTTCTGATGGACGGGCGCGTCGGGCCGAGCACCTCTGATAAAGAGATAGCCGGGATGCTCAGGAAGTCCGGTAAGAAGGTCATATACGCGGCCAATAAGATAGACACGCAGAGCCTTATCGGTATGGCAGGCGATTTCTACTCGCTTGGCGCCCCGGAGATCCTGCCGGTCTCGGCGGAGCACGGTCTGGGGCTTGCCGAGCTGATGGATAAGATAATAGAATACCTCCCGGAGTATAGCGAAGAGGAAGAAGAGGCCGAGCAGGTAAAGGTCGCCCTTGTCGGGCGGCCCAACGCAGGGAAGTCCTCGCTCCTCAATAAGTTCATAGGCAGGGAGCGTTCTATCGTCAGCGAGGTCGCGGGGACGACGCGCGACTCTATCGATACCTCCTTTGAGCATGACGACAAGAACTACCTGCTCATCGATACCGCGGGGATCCGGCGTAAGGGGCGCATCAGCCGCCGCCTGGAGACCTACTGCGTCGTCTCGGCGATACGCAGCATTGAGCGCTGCGACGTGGCCCTCCTGGTGGCCGACGGTATGGAGGGGCTCAGGGCGCAGGACGAGCGTATAGCAGGGCTTGTAGAAGACCGCGGAAAGTGCTGCGTCGTAGTGGTTAACAAGTGGGATCTGGTCGAGAAAAACACCAATACAGCAAAGGAATATACCGAGAAGATCCGCGAGCTTATGCCGTTTCTGGCCTACGCGCCGGTCGTCTTTGTCTCGGCGCTTACCGGCAGGCGCGCCCTTGATATATTCAAGGTCGTAGAGCGCGTCAGGGAGCAGGCCAACAGAAAGCTCCAGACCGCGACCCTGAACGAGCTGCTGCGTCAGTTTACGACCCGCCATCACCCGCCTGTCTACAGGGGAAAGCCCATAAAGTTTTATTATATGACCCAGACCGGGACGGCCCCTCAGAGGCTTCGTATCTTTACGAATTATCCGATGGGGGTACCCATGGCATACAGGCGTTATCTGATAAACCGCTTCAGGGAGGCCCTGGATATCGGCGAGGTGCCCTTGAGGGTCTCCTTCAGGAGCAGGCGATAGGGGCTTTTGTCTTGTATTTTTAAGGATTTGTGCTAATATTTGGTTGAATATTCGGCAAATATATGAGAAAATTCAGTATTAAACTTTTAAGATATAAAATTTTGTTATTTTATTTTTCAGGGGGCGTAAGTTCTGGATGAATAACCTTTATAAAAACATAGCGCTTTGGCTAATTATAATAGCGGCAGTTGTCTTGATGTTCAACTTCCTTAATTACAAGGAAAAGCCCAAAAATGAAGTGGTCTTCAGTGATTTTATGGCCTCTGTCGAGAGTGGAGACGTCTCTTCGGTAGTCATTCAGGGTAATTCGATAAAGGGGAAGGACAGGGACGGCAAAGACTTTACTACCTACACCCCGTTCGATCCCGAGTTGGTCTCAAAGCTACAGAAGAAACAGATCAGGATATCGGCAGAGCCAGTAGTAGATACCCCGGGCTGGGGCAATATCCTTATCTCCTGGTTCCCGATGCTGCTCCTTATAGGCGTCTGGCTCTTCTTTATGAGGCAGATGCAGGGCGGCGGCGGCAAGGCGATGAGCTTCGGTAAGTCCAAGGCAAAGCTCCTGACCGAGAACCAGCAGAAGATTACCTTTAGAGACGTTGCCGGTATCGACGAGGCAAAAGAGGATGTTCAGGAGATAATCGATTTCCTCAAGGCGCCGAAGAAGTTCACAAAGCTTGGCGGCAGGATACCCAAGGGCGTCCTGCTGGTAGGCTCGCCCGGTACGGGTAAGACGCTGCTCGGTAAGGCTATAGCCGGCGAGGCGGGCGTGCCCTTCTTTAGTATCTCCGGCAGTGACTTTGTCGAGATGTTCGTCGGCGTCGGCGCTTCACGTGTAAGAGACCTTTTTGTGCAGGGCAAGAAGAACGCGCCCTGCATTATATTTATAGATGAGATAGATGCCGTCGGCAGGCACCGCGGAGCAGGGCTTGGCGGCGGCCATGATGAGCGCGAGCAGACCCTTAACCAGCTGCTCGTGGAGATGGACGGCTTTGAGAGCAACGAGGGCGTTATAATCGTCGCGGCGACGAACCGTCCGGACGTCCTTGACCCGGCGCTCTTGAGGCCCGGCAGGTTCGACAGGACGGTCATAGTGCCGAAGCCCGATCTTCGGGGGCGCCTGGAGATACTGAAGGTGCACTCGGCAAAGACGCTGCTCGGAGGGGACGTTGACCTCGATAATATCGCAAGGGGCACGCCCGGTTTTTCAGGCGCGGACCTCTCAAATCTCGTAAACGAGGCGGCTCTTCTTGCCGTTAGAAGGGATAAGGATAAGGTCGGCAAGGAAGACTTTGATGATGCCAAGGACAAGCTCCTTATGGGCAGTGAGCGCAAGAGCATGATCATAAGCGATGAAGAAAAAGAGAGTACGGCCTATCACGAAGCCGGCCATACGCTTGTCGCAAGGCTGATACCCGGTACCGACCCGATACACAAGGTCTCTATCATTCCCAGAGGCATGGCGCTTGGACTCACCCAGCAGTTGCCGCTCGATGAGAGGCATACCTATAGCAAGGATCACCTGAAAAACAACATTTCCGTGCTTATGGGCGGGCGAGTCGCTGAAGAACTGGTACTTAACCAGCTCACGACAGGGGCCGGCAATGACATAGAGAAGGCCACCGATCTGGCTCGTAAGATGGTCTGCGAATGGGGGATGAGCGAGAAGATAGGGCCCCTTACCTTTGGTAAAAAAGAAGAACACATATTTCTTGGTAAAGAGATGGGACAGTCGCGCGACTTTAGCGAGCAGACGGCCCGTGATATAGATGCGGAAATAAAGAAGATCGTCAATGACAACTACCTCAGGGCCAAGGAGATTTTGAGCGGAAAGATCGAACTTCTTCACAGGCTTTCAAAGAAGCTGCTCGAAAAAGAGGTGATGAACGCCAAAGAGATAGACATTGTTATCTTCGGCGATGCCATTCCCGAGGGCGTAAAGACAACCAGAGACGAGAAGATTCCGACCGGCAACAAGAGCGGCGGTGATAATCCCGGCCTGACCTCAGCCTAGGCCGTCACTGCGACCGGTCCCAGCGGAGAATTGGCAAAAGGTGAAGGCACGCTTAGTTGAAATACTGTCCCGAGAGGACGCAGGGCTAGAGATGGAGCGCCTTGGCGTTGATCCCGGGGGCTTTTCCTACATGCTTCCCAAGCAACAGCACTATAACCTCAAGCTCGAAGGTCTTACTCCCCCAGCCGCCAATATAATAAAGCAGGAAATGCTCTCTATAGGCGCGGAAGCCGCGGTCGCCAGGGGCACGGTCTCGTGCAGGGTAAAAGAGACGGGTTGCCTGCTCTCGGGTACGCTCGGGCAGTTGCAGAGGTTTGTACGGAAAATGGAGCGTCAGCCCTATGGCTTGATAGATGTCGGCAGAGCGGTAGAAGACGCCCTCGGCAGTATCAGGGCTGCTGAGCGCGGTGAGCTGACGCTTGTGACCAGTTGCCGCAGCCTTGCCTTTGGAGAGCGTGCCCTTGTTATGGGCATCCTGAATGTAACGCCGGATTCTTTCTCGGACGGGGGCGAGTTTATCGAGCCGGAGCGCGCAGTATCGAGGGCCGTGGAGATGGTCTCCGAGGGCGCGGACATTATAGACGTAGGTGGCGAATCGACCCGCCCCGGAGCAGAGCCGGTCGGCGAGGTCGAAGAGACCGAACGCATCCTGCCGGTCGTTAAGGCGCTTGTCAGGGAAGGGATAGCGGTCTCGATAGATACGCAGAAGGCCGCTGTGGCAAGGGTCGCACTGGAGGCCGGAGCAGAGATTATAAATGACGTAAGCGCGCTGGCGGATAAGGCTATGGCAGGGGTTGCGGCAGGGCATAAGGCGGGGGTCGTACTGATGCACAGGCGCGGCGGTCCCGGTGATATGCAGAGCGATACGTTGTATAAAGATATAATGGCAGAGGTCTTCGGTTATCTTGCAGAGAGGATAGAGCGCGCCGAGAGGGCCGGTATAGAGCGCGAGCGGATAGCAATAGACCCGGGCATTGGTTTCGGTAAGAGCGTCGGGGGTAATCTGGAGCTGCTCAGGCGGCTCAGGGAGTTTACTGCTCTGGGCAGGCCGCTTCTTATAGGGACCTCAAGAAAGTCTTTTATAGGAAAGGTTCTGGATAATAACATAGACCAGAGGCTTATGGGTACGGTAGCGACGCAGGTGGCGGCCCTTATGAACGGGGCCTCTATCCTGAGGGTTCACGACGTAGCCGCCGCGCGCGAAGCGGTCGTTATGGCAGCTGCCGTTCGGAAGGGGGAAGGCTACGAAGGGTTGTTAGAGGAAGGGCAGGGGGCGTAAGGCCTTGCTGGAGAGGGGAAGAGATGTACGATTTTGCGGCAAAGCTGCCGTCGATTATAGAGCTTATAGATATATTTCTGGTTGCGGTCGTCCTTTACTGGGTGATGAGGCTGGTAAGGAACACGCGGGCCGAACGTATGCTGTGGGGGCTGGCGGTCATTGTGCTCGTCTATTTTATCTCGGACAGGGTGCATCTCTATACCTTTCACTGGATACTTAATAAGTTCCTCGCCTCTATAGTTCTGCTGGTCATCGTTGTTTTTCAGAAGGACATCAGAAAGGCCCTGGGCGAGATGGGACGGCCTTTTATCGGACGCAAGAATATTGAAACCGGTTTTTTGGAAGAGGTGAGCAAGGGCGTAACAGCGATGTCTATCGGCAGGATCGGCGGACTTATCGTGATAGAGCGGGGAATAGATCTCCTGGACTTTGTGGATACGGGGGTGGATATAGACGGCGAGGTCTCGAAAGAGCTTTTGCTTACTATATTTAATCCTTCTTCTCCTATGCACGACGGCGCTGTGATAATACGCGCGGGCCGCGTTGCGAGGGCCGGCTCCATATTGCCGCTGACGAGCAGGGAGCTTACAAAGTCCATGGGCACCAGGCACAGGGCGGCTATCGGGCTCTCCGAGGAGACCGACGGCGTTGTTATCGTCGTCTCCGAGAAGACCGGTGAGATATCGGTCGTCGTTGAAGAGACCCTGGAGATGGGGATAGAGCCGGCAGAACTTCTGGGGCGGCTAAGGGCTGTAATTGATATAGACGAGAGCGCCTCCAGGGGGATCTTCGGGAGGTACCGGCAATGAGTTCGTTCAAAGGCGATAAAAGAAACAAGGGGGGCAGGGGCGGGATCTTTGATCACGCGGCCCTTAAATTGCTGGCCCTTATCTTTGCGGTCGCGCTCTGGTATCTTGTCGTAGGCGAGAAGTCTTCCGAGGTCGGGCTTATGGCTCAGCTCGCTCTTAAGGGGATACCAAAAGAGATGATAGTTACCAGGACCCCGATGGACGTAGAGGTCAGGGTCGCGGGGCGGGGCGGTTTTCTGGATAACCTCTCGCCCTCCGACGTCAAGGTCGCACTGGATCTCGGCGGCGCAAAGCCCGGGGTCAATACATACAGGCTTGAGGCCGCCAATGTAAAGGGGCCAAGAGGGATCAAGGTGCTGACAATAAGGCCGTCGTCGGTCAATATAACCCTTGAGCGTCTTGCAAAGAAGATATTGAAGGTCAAGGTAAAGATCAGAGGCGCGCCGGCAAAGGGCTATAAGGTCAAGGGGATAATCACTGAGCCGGCAAGCGTAGAGGTCTTTGGTAAAAAACGTATTATGCGCAGGTACAAGTCCGTAAGCACAGAGACGCTGGATATAAGCGGCGCAAAAGACGATATCGCAGAGAGCATACATCTCGACCTTTCAAAGAAGGGGCTGTCGGGCGCCGATCCCGATAGCGTTAAGGTAAGGGTGGATATAGAGAAGAAGAGGCCTTAAACAACAACAAAAGGAAGAAGCGTATAATGGAGAAAAAACTCTTTGGTACCGACGGCGTTCGCGGGGTCGCGAATATCGAGCCCATAACGGCAGAGACCGCGTTAAAGCTTGGCCGTGCCGTGGCATACGTCTTTAGGAAAGAAGATAGGCGGCATAAGATAGTCATAGGCAAGGATACGAGGCTCTCCGGTTATATGATAGAGAGCGCTATGGTAGCGGGGATATGCTCGATGGGTGTGGACGTTATGGTCGTCGGCCCTTTGCCGACGCCGGGGATAGCCTTTGTCACATCGAGCATGAGGGCCGACGCCGGGGTGGTGATAAGCGCCTCGCATAACCCTTATCAGGATAACGGCATTAAGTTCTTCTCAAGTGAGGGGTTGAAGCTCCCTGATAATGTCGAGCTGGAGATAGAGAACTTTATCTACGGCGGCGACTCTAACCCCGGGCACAGGCCGACGGCGGGCGAGGTTGGCAAGGCCTACAGGATAGACGACGCCATAGGGCGTTACGTTGTCTTTGCCAAGAACTCTTTTCCAAAGGAGCTGAGCCTTGAAGGCCTTAAGGTCGTCCTTGACTGCGCCAACGGGGCGACCTATAAGGTCGCCCCCGAGGTCATCTATGAGCTCGGCGCGGAGGTCGTCTCTATCGGCGTGGAGCCGGACGGCGTTAATATCAATAAGGGCTGCGGCGCGCTCTACCCTGACGAGCTGGCCGCGCGGGTAAAGGCCGAGGGCGCTGATATAGGTATCGCGCTCGACGGCGACGGCGACAGGTGCATCCTGGTCGATGAGAACGGCGTCGAGGTAGACGGCGATCACGTCCTTGCTATCTGCGCCGTAGACATGCTGAGAAAAGGCACGCTTAAAAACAAGACGCTGGTAGCGACTATCATGAGTAACTCGGGGCTTGAGGCCGCTGTCGAGGCCGCCGCCGGCAAAGTAGTAAGGACCTGCGTCGGCGACAGGTATGTCGTCGAGGAGATGCTCAGGGGCGGCTATAACCTCGGCGGCGAGCAGAGCGGGCATGTCATCTTTCTCGACCATACGACGACCGGGGACGGTATAATCACGGCGCTTCAGATACTGGCGATAATGAGAAAAGAAGGCAGGAAGCTCTCGGAGCTAGCCTCTGTTATGACGAGCTTTCCGCAGGTGCTGGTAAACGTCCCGGTAAAGGAGAAGAGGGTACTGGAGGATATCTCGTCCGTAAGCGGGCTTCTCTCGGAGGTTAAGGAAAAACTGAAGGGCAGGGGGCGCGCCTTTATAAGATACTCGGGGACGGAGAACCTTGCGCGCATAACCGTAGAGGGCGAGGACAGGGCCGAGATAGAGGGCTACGGCGCGCAGATGGAAGCGGCCCTTATTAAAGAGCTTTGCTAGCATATATAATTCAGCCTTAAAGAGGAGTGTTTTTGAGATGGCAAGATTATCAGTAAACGTAGACCACGTCGCAACGGTTCGTCAGGCGAGACTCTCGACCGAGCCCGATCCGGTAAGTGCGGCGCTCATGGCCGAGCACGCAGGCGCCGATAGCATTACGATGCATCTGCGTGAAGACCGCAGGCATATTCAGGATAGGGATATCTTTATGTTAAGGCGCATCATGAAGACGGAGCTTAACTTCGAGATGGCCGCGACCAAAGAGATGATAACCATTGCGCAGGACGTAAGGCCCGAGCTCGTTACTATCGTGCCGGAGAAGAGGCAGGAGCTTACGACCGAGGGCGGGCTCGACGTAAAGACCCGCCCGGAACGCCTTAAGGCCGATATCCTGACGCTCAAGGACGCGGGTATAGAGGTAAACCTCTTTATTGACCCTGTGCCGGATGTGGTCAAGCTCTCGCACAAACTTGGCGCCGGAGGCGTAGAGATACACACAGGTAAGTACGCCGGTGCCGAGAGCAGGCGCGAGAGGCTGCTGGAGCTTAAGAGGATACACGACTCGGTGATGCTGGCCAGGAGGCTCAAGCTCCGCGTGCACGCGGGGCATGGCCTTGATTATCATAATATTAAAGACGTCGCCTCTATGATAGAGATAGAAGAGTTCGCCATTGGTTTCTCTATTATTGCCCGCAGCGTATATACGGGGATAGACCGGGCCGTGCGCGATATGACGGCGCTCGTAAAGTAAGATGATACAGGGCCTTGGCATAGCGGTAGTCGATCTGCCGAGATTCAGGGAGGTAATGGATAGGCGAGGCGAGCGTTTCCTTGGCCGTATCTTTACCAAAGGCGAGATCGAATATTGCCTGACGCAGAGGCGTCCTGCGGACCACTTCGGCGCACGTTACTGCGCAAAGCTTAGTTATATGAAGGCAAGGGGCGTTTTTGTGCCCTTTAAGAAAATTGAGGTCGTAAGAGACGCCGTGGGGCGTCCTGCCTTGAAGGTTTTAGGTTACGACGAGACAGAGGTCTCTGTTACAATGAGCCACGACGGTGATATTGCATTAGCTGAAACCCTGATAATCACGGAGTAAAGTAATGTTAGTAGACGCGAAGACGATGAGAGCGCTTGACCGTAAGACCATAAAGGACTACGGCATAAAAGGACTTGTCCTTATGGAGAACGCAGGGAGAGGGCTTGCCGAGGCTGTAGCCGAACTGCTCGACGACGAGCTTGAGGCCTCGGGCCGTGCCCGCGTCTCTATAATATGCGGTAAGGGCAATAACGGCGGCGACGGCTTTGTCGCCGCGCGTCATCTCAGGAACGGCGGCTACGAGGTAGAGGTCTTTATGACGGCGCCTTTGTCGGCCCTGAAAGGGGACGCTGCCGTCAACGCCCGGATCTGGGAGAAGATGGGGGGGAGCTGCTTTAATGTCTCTTCGGCAAAGGAGATAGAGGGCTCGCTCTCCCGGCTGCGCCACTCGGCGGTCGTCGTTGACGCGCTCTTCGGTACGGGGCTCAAAAGCGAGCTTAAGGGTCTAAGCCGCGCGCTGGTAGAGGTGATAAATTCTTTATCCGCGGTCATTGTCTCGGTCGATATCCCGAGCGGTCTGGACGCAACGACCGGGAAGGTGCACGGCGCCGCCGTAATGGCGGACCTTACCGTTACGATGGGTTATCCGAAGCTAGGCTTTTTTCTGTATCCGGGGAAAGACTATACCGGTGAGATAGATGTTGTCGATATAGGCATGCCGCCGGAGGTTGCGGCCGATGTAAATATAGATAACTATCTTATAGACGACGTTCTGGTCTCGGAGCTTTTGTCCTCGTTGCTCTGGCGCACGGAAGACACGCACAAGGGCAACTACGGGCATCTACTCGTTGCCGGCGGCTCTACCGGCAAGAGCGGAGCCGTTGTAATGGCCGCTACCTCTGCTATGCGTGTCGGCGCTGGGCTTGTAAGCGTTGCCGTGCCGTGCTCGTTGCATAATATAATGGAGGTAAAGACGACCGAGGTGATGACTACCCCTCTCTCTGAAGAGCCGAGTTCGCTCGGGCGGGGCAGCGTTATGAACGGGGCCTCGGTCGGTGAGATCGCAGGAGAGCTCGGCGGTAAGAGCGCGCTTATAGTCGGGCCGGGGCTGGGTAAGGTCCCGGAAGGTTTTGCCGGTGCCTTAAAGGGGTTGCTTGCCTGCTGCGCAGAGGAGGGGGTCGCTGTGCTTATAGACGCAGACGGCCTGAACGCCCTGGATGGCAAGCTCTCGATATTAAAGCACGCAAGCGATAGCGGCGCCGAGATAGTTATAACTCCGCATCCGGGCGAGGCAGCGACCCTGCTCGGTAAAGATACTACAGATATTCAGGAAGACCGTCTGCGCAGCGCCGGGCAGCTCAGGGAAAAAACAGGGGCAGTGGTCGTCCTGAAGGGCGCCTCTACCATAGTAGCGACCGAGGAGGGGGTCTTTATAAATCCGACCGGCAATCCGGGGATGGCCACGGCCGGGATGGGCGACGTGCTGGCGGGGATCATCGGAGGCCTTATGGCGCAGGGCCTGGCCGTTGTAGACGCCTCTGTCGCAGGCGTATACCTGCACGGCATGGCCGGTGATATAGCTGCCGAAGACAAGGGAGAGGCAGGCCTCGTTGCGACCGATCTTATAGAAGAGGCGGGGCTGCTTATAAAGGGCTTCGCAGAGAGCTGCCTGCTGTCCGGGAATGGTTGCCGCGAGGACGGACTTTGAGCGAAGAACCGGCAGCCGAAGAAAAGGCAAGGGCGCAGCGCGTTGTAAAGAACTTTGTTACCTCTACTGCCCGTGAGACCGAAGAGCTTGGGATGAGACTAGCTAAAGGTCTTTCTGCGGGTAGTGTCGTCGCGCTCAGCGGCGAGCTCGGCGCGGGTAAGACGGTCCTTGCCCGGGGCATAGCGCGGGGGCTCGGTGTTGAGGGTTATCTGAAGAGCCCGAGCTTTACTATAGTAAATGAATACAGGGAGGGCAGGCTCCCTCTCTATCATATAGATCTTTACCGGCTCTCCGAGGGTGCGCAGGACGCCTCTGCCGAGGTTCAGGCAGACGAGCTTGGCCTTGAGGAATATCTTTACGGAGACGGGGTTTGTGTAATAGAATGGGCCGAGCGGGCGCTCTCTCTTATCCCCGACGAGGCTGTAAGGGTGACGATAACCTACGGCGCAGAGCCGGCAGAGGAAGAGGGCGAAGATAAAAAAGAAGGGACGGAAGGCGGCGAAGAGAGGGAAGATACGGTCGATGAGGCGCGAACCCTGATCGTCTCTTTTAACGGGGGCTGCGGCTTTGAAGATGGCGCAGCCGAGGGTTAGTTCTTTAAAGCAGAGATGGTTAATAGAGAGTGCCAGCGGCGATATGGGTGAACTTTTTACTTTGCCGGTTAGCAGAAGAAAGCTATATAAAAGTCCCTTCTCCCCGGGGTAGAGGGGCAGGGTGAGCGGGGTTTTGTATGGTTGTGAAGGTTGGGCAGTAGAATATTTTTACCGGAGGTCTTGATGAAGGAGTTTGATATCGTAATAATAGGCGGCGGCCCGGGCGGGTATGTCGCCGCTATAAGAGGGGCGCAGGCAGGTGCAAAGGTCTGTGTTATAGAGAAGCAGAGGGTCGGCGGTACGTGCCTTAACCGCGGCTGCATACCGACCAAGGCGCTTTATTATTCGGCAAAGGCATTGTCCGCCGCAAAGCGCGCCGAGGTCTTCGGCGTAACGACCGGCGAGGTATCTTTTGATATCGCCAAAGCCGTTGCGAGAAAGGACGACGTCGTAACGAGGCTGACCGGCGGAATAGCGCAGCTGTTAAAGGGTAACGGCGTAGAGCTTATATCGGGCACGGGCGTGATAACCGGCGCGGGTAAGGTTACGGCAACGCTCGCCGACGGTACGGCGGAAGAGATAACCGCCAAGAAGATAATAATCGCGACCGGCTCGGAGCCTGCCCTGATACCGGCCTTTAAGATAGACGGCGAGAGTGTTATAACATCGACAGAGGCCCTGAACCTCACCGATATTCCGAAGAGCCTGCTTGTGATAGGCGGCGGCGTTATGGGCTGCGAGTTCGCGACGCTCTTCTCGAAGTTCGGCAGCGAGGTGACTATCGTCGAGCTTCTGCCGACTATTCTCTCAACAGAAGATAAGCAGGTCGTCCGCGTAATAGCAAAGGGCTTTAAGACGAGCGGCGTCGAGGTATTGACCGATGTGATGGTCGATTCGGTTGATGTGCTAAATGATAGTGACGGTGGTGGCGTTAAGACGACGTTCAAGGACGGTACAGAGATAATTACAGAGAAGGTACTTGTCAGTATCGGGCGAAGCTTTAATACAAAAGATATAGGCCTTGATACGGTCGGCGTAGAGCTTGAGAACGGTCACATAAAGGTAAATGAAAAGATGGAGACGACGGTCGACGGCATCTATGCGATAGGCGACGTCGTAGGCGGAATGCTGCTGGCCCACGTTGCGAGCGTAGAGGGCGAGGTCGCCGTTGTTAACGCGCTCGGCGGAGATAAAAAGATGGACTACTCGGTTATTCCGGCAGGGATTTTTACCGACCCGGAGATAGCGAGCGTTGGTCTCAGGGAAAAAGACGCGAAGGAGCAGGGCCTTGAGGTCAAGGTCGGTCGCTTTCCGTATGCCGCAAGCGGTAAGGCCCTTGCTATGGGCGAGGGCGACGGTTTTGTGCAGATAGTCGCCGATAGTGCGACCGATAAGATACTCGGCGCGTCTATCGTCGGAGCGCACGCAACGGACCTGCTCGGCGAGGTCGCACTGGCTGTAAAGGCGGGCCATACGGCGCAGGATATAATCGATACCGTGCATGCCCATCCGACGCTGCCGGAGGTGGTCTTAGAGGCCGCCGAGGACGTGCATGCCAGGGCCGTGCATAAGCTTACACGCCGCGGCAGGTAATTTTCGTGTCCATAAATGCACTGCTGCGTTGTCAGGACTGCGGTGTCACCTCCTCACGTACTTAAAAGTACGCTACGGCTTCAATCCTCAAGCCTCCTGGTATGTGAAGCGTATCAGAGCACGAATTGGGGTAAAACAAGGCAGGTTAAGCGATAGAAGTAGTTTTGTGAAAAACATAGTTTTTTAAGGATAAAATATTGGCGCTTATAATACAAAAGTACGGCGGGACGTCTGTCGGAACAACAGATAGGATAAAGAACGTAGCAGCGCGCGTTAAGAAGGCGCGTGCCTGCGGCGACGATATAATCGTCGTCGTCTCGGCTATGTCGGGCGAGACCAACAGGCTCATAGGGCTTGCCGAGGAGGTAGCCGGGAACCCCGATGGCCGTGAGTTCGATACCGTGGTATCGACCGGCGAGCAGGTTACTATAGGGCTGCTCGCTATGGCCCTTGCTGAGATAGATTGCCCCGCGACGAGCCTTACCGGCTGGCAGATACCGATAGAGACAGAGGGGTTTTTTAATGCTGCGCGCGTTAAGGCCATAAGCGGTAAGCGCATAAAGGCCGAGTTCGAGAAAGGCAGGGTCGTTATAGTCGCCGGTTTTCAGGGCGTGAGCGCCTGCGGAGATATAATGACGCTTGGCAGAGGCGGTTCGGATACTACCGCCGTTGCGCTGGCCGCGGCTCTGAAGGCCGACCTCTGCGAGATATATACCGATGTTGACGGGGTCTTTACGACTGACCCCGGGGTATGCAGGGACGCGCGGAAACTTCAGAAGATATCTTACGACGAGATGTTGGAGATGGCGAGCCTCGGCGCGAAGGTCTTGCAGACCCGATCCGTTGAGTTTGCTAAAAAATATAAGGTCCCGCTGATGGTAAGGTCGTCTTTTAACGACAGCCTCGGGACTATGGTCAGTGAGGAGGATCAGGACATGGAAAAGGTAATGGTCTCGGGCATAACCTATAATAAGAATGAAGCCAAAATATCCGTTGTTCGTGTGCCGGACAGGCCGGGCATCGCGGCGCGGCTCTTCCGTCCTCTTACGGAGAGCGGCGTTAATGTAGATATGATAGTTCAGAACATCAGTCACGACTCGTATACCGACCTTACCTTTACGGTCGCAAAGGGCGATTATAAAAAAGCTATAGAGCTCGTAAAGTCCGAGGCAAAGGAGTTCGAGGCGCAGGACGTGCTTGGCGATACCGAGATAGCCAAGATATCTATCGTCGGCGCGGGGATGCGCAGCCACGCGGGTGTTGCATCAAAGATGTTCGAGACCCTTGCCGCAGCCGATATAAACGTCCAGATGATATCGACCTCCGAGATAAAGGTCTCTTGCGTAATAGACGAGGCCAAGACAGAAGAGGCGGTAAGAATACTGCATGATGCATTCGAGCTTGGTAAGGATGATATAGAAGAAGAGGAGCTGGTATAGGACGATGGAATTAAAAGAGCACATAGACGAGATTAAGACAGCTTTGAGAGCTGGGCGGTTTTTAAATGAAGCTTCGGTCTCGCAAGGTGTCGTTATGCGTATTCTTCAGGCTCTGGGATGGCCTGTTTATGACTCTCAGGTGGTTTGCCCGGAATATAGTGTTGAGGATAAGCGTGTAGATTATGCGCTGTGTCACCCTAAAGAGAAACCAGCAGTTTTTGTCGAAGTTAAGCGGGTTGGGAAAGGTGAAGGAGCGGACAGGCAGTTGTTTGAGTACGCTTTTCATGAAGGCGGGGTTCCCATGGCGGTGTTGACTGATGGACAAGAGTGGCATTTTTATCTCCCCGGTGAAAGAGGGCGTTATGATGAGCGGCGCGTTTATAAATTGGATTTGTTAGAGCGTAAGATGGATGAATGTGCAGAACGTTTAACTCGTTATCTGTCTTATAAGCAGACATGTTCCGGTGAAGCTCTGGATAATGCACGTAAAGATTATCGTAAAGCGGTTCGTGAGCGTGATGTGAAATCTGCTTTGCCAGATGCATGGCAAAAACTTATTGAAGAACAGGATGGGTCGCTTATAGATTTAATAGCAGATAAGGTTGAAAGTATGTGCGGGTATAAGCCTGATGTTGATCTAGTCGCTGATTTTCTAACCAAACAATCGCAGTCGCCGGTAGAACAATCTGTCAGAGTTGTCAGGCCTCGTTTGCTTGAGGTTGATTGTAAGCCAAAGAAGAGAAAAGTTTCTTCGCAAAATGGTGCGATAGGTTTTGTGCTTAAAGGACGTGAATATAAAGCTCGTAGTGGTCGTGAAGTTTTGACTCAAGTATTGAAAGAA
>UOEZ01000050.1_pt1 | contig 23615 bp, 22 predicted proteins | sample 1988331 | NCBI WGS metagenome assembly UOEZ01 (sample SAMEA4712194, study PRJEB27164) | hydrothermal vent metagenome | biome: marine basaltic hydrothermal vent biome; feature: marine hydrothermal vent; material: mineral | place: Pacific Ocean | collected 2011-06-14/2011-07-23 | depth 1689 m
AACCCTGCGTATCGACAGCAAGAGCATAGTTGAAGACGGCAAACCGATAGCCCCTAATAACGTGGCGATATCAGCGCTGGCCAAACAACTCTTCCTGAAAAAAATAAAGGTCTTGAATATAAACTCAAGGGTAAGCGCAAAAGACATAGACGGCTTCCTCTCGCTCCTTGCCATGGAGCCTCAGGCCGTATTCAAAGACGGCGGCGCCGTCATAGTGCTGGCAAAACTTGGCGTAACCGGCATACTCCTGAACGAGACCGGCTACGAACAGCTTAAAGAACTACAAGAGAAGCTTGAAGACGAAAGGGCGGGCAAGGAAGAAGACGATGACGTAGAGCAGGCCGATACGGACGAGACCGCAGACGCCCCGTCGGAGTCCGAGCCGAATAAAGAAACGGAAACGGAAACGGAAAAACCTGAAGAAGAAAAAGAAAGTACCCTGAAAGAACTCCTCCGGAAGATGGCGGATGAACAAGGCGCCGTAAACTATAAAGACCTCTCTATGAAGGTTATAGAGGAGGCCGACAGGCTCATAGCCAGCAACGAGCCTGGTAAGGTACTGCCGGCACTCTATCTTTTTTTAAGACAGAGCCTGCCCAAATACATGAAAACCGAAGAAATAAGGGCGATAGCCTCCGAGTCGCTGTTGCACTTTCTCTCAGGAGAGGTTATCCTCTACCTTATAAGCAAGGTCTCCAAACGGGAAGAGCCCAACCGCAGCGCCATTCAATACATGCTGCTAAAGGCAGGAGAGGCTGCGGCAGATCCGCTCCTGGACGCCCTCTCCAATACGGTAGCAGCCCACGAGGCCCACTACCTGACCAATACGCTGGTTCGCTTTGGCGACGACATAAGAGACAAGATAACCGAACGCCTGGAGCTTGGCGAGCGCACGGTAACTATACAGATGATAGCTCTGCTCGGAGAGCTCGGCGGAGAGAAGTCCATGGAGCCGCTGATAGAGTCTTACGCACATAACGATCTACGCATCAAGAAGGCCGTACTAAAGAGCCTTGCACGCATACCGAACGAGAGTTCGTCGAAGATACTGAAGGACGCTATAAAAGAAGGGCACCGTGCCCTTGTAGGTCAGGCAATTATTTCGCTGGCCATGCACAAGGACTCGTCCTCGGTCGAGCTCATCGGAGAGATGGCGCTCAAGGCCGATACCGAGCTTAAAAAAGAAGCAATAAAGGCGCTTGGCATCAGCGGCGACGAGATGGCCGTACCGTACCTCAAGAAAGTCCTCGTTAAGAAAGGCTGGTTCGGTAAAGAGATCAGCGACGACCAGAAGATCCTGGCAATCCTCTCTCTCGGTAAGATAGGGGGCCCAATGGCTATTCAGACCATTCAAGAGGTCTATAAAGAATCCAAAGGCAATATCTATAACACATGCAAGAGAGTGCTTGAAGGGAGCAAGGCAAATGACCCCGGACAATAGAGAACTGATACTGCGCTCCTTCAATGCCGCGCTGCATAGCAAAAAACTATATCCGCCCGGACACCCTTCGGTGGCGGCTCCCGCGCGTAAAACACACCAGCTCCTCTCAGACTATATACAGGGTCAGGAAAAACTGGTTCTGGCAATGGTCGAGGACTCGCTGGTCTTCGAGGATATCCCCGAGGCCGACGCGACCAAGCAGTACGGAGACATATTAAGGTACCTTACCGATAAAAAAATAGAGGCCATCGCCTTTATAGACGGGGTAGAAGAGGGGGAGCTCTCCAGCGTTATCGAGATCCTGACCTCGTCCGAGGCCGGCTCCACGCAGGAAGATCTGGACAAGGAACTTAAGGATCTGGGCGTAGTGCACATCACCCTTCAATCTATGCCGGTTGAAAAACGCAACTACCTTGAGGTCTATAACGATGCTGTCGGCGTCGTTAAAAACGTAATGAACGAGATACGTCTCGGTAAGATCCCCGGCACCGATGAGGTCAACGAGATCGTCAGCGAGATGAGCGAGATGGTCTTTACCAATACCAACGCCATGGTCGGTCTATCGATGATAAAGAACTACGACGAGTACCTCTACAACCACTCGGTCAATGTCTCTATCATAAGCCTGGCGCTTGCGCGCCACCTGGGGCTTGACCGTCCGACCATCGACACCATCGGCGTCGCCGCCCTGCTGCACGACGTCGGCAAGACAGGAGTCGCCGAGGACATAATCAAAAAACCCGGCGGCCTGAGCTCCGAAGAATGGGAAAAGGTCAAGGAACATCCGGTAATAGGCTCGGACATAGCAGAGCGCATGAAAGAGATGCCCGAAGAGGTCTGCCGCATAATCTTCGAGCACCACATAAGGCACGACCACTCGGGATACCCGAAAAGCGAACGCCCGCTCTACCAACACTCGATGATAATAACCATCTGCGACGCCTACGACGCGCTGACGACCCTGAGGGTCTATCAGAACCCGCACCAGCCGGTCGATGCGATAAAGATCCTCAGAGACCTCTCGGGGGCGCACTTCACCCCGGAGATAGTCGATGCCTTCAGCGATATGATAGGGGTCTACCCCGTCGGCACGATGGTGCGCCTTACGACCAATGAGATAGGCGTTGTCACAAGCGTTACGCCGGATGAAAACAACAAGGTTACGGTAAAGATCCTCTACGACAACGAAGGGACTCAACTTGAAGAGCCGTTACCGGTAGATATATCCCCAAAGGACGAGAACAGCCCTACCATAGTAGGCGCTGCCGATCCGTTGTCGAGAAATGTAGACGTAAGCGCCTTCTTTGAGAAAGAAGCCGGGTAAGACCTGCAGAGTATCTATCACTGAATTTTACCGATGCGGCGCCGTAATAAGGCACTGCCCTGAATAACCTTACAGGCATAACTCTATGACGGGGACGAGGACGTATCAGGGATGGAAACTTTACGGGCTGTGCAGGGGCCAGGGGGGCCAGGGGGGCCAAGAGTCTAAGGGGCCGATGGGACAATAGGGCCGAAGAACCAAGGGGGCACAAGGGGCCGAGATGACAGGGGGGCCGAGGGGCCGGACTAACTCTCCATTATTCCCAGGGCCTCCAGGGCCAGCGACCGCATCTTTACATTGCCCTTTACCGCAAAATATATCATGGCCTGCTCGGCCTTCTTATCGCCGGATTTACCTATGACCTCTAACGCCTTCTCAATGACGCCGTGATCCTTGCTCTTAAGCGCATGCATAAGCGGCCCCATCAGGCGCGGGTCCCATAGATCGGCCAGGGCCTCTACGGCAACCCTTACGACGATCGAACTTTCATCTTTAAGCCTCTCAACTACCGCCGGAAGCACCCGCTTATCACCGAACTTACCGAGCGACCTGATAGCCGCTGCCCTTACGTCCTCGGACGGGTCGCCCGCGGCCTTGACCAGCAGCTTAAGTATACCCTCGCCTCTAAGCGCCGCGACGGCATAGACGGCCCGCAGCTTCTCGACCTTATCGCCGGAGTCAAGGAGCTTTTCAAGCGACGCAAGCCTCTGCCTGGTCTCAAGTTTCTCAAGGGCGGCCGCGGCCGAGCTGCGGACATCCTCGTCCTTGTCCTGAAGCGCCCTTATTATCACCTGCTTCCTCTTATCCATATTATCTTACGCTACCAGATACACCTTAAAGTTGCAAGATTTTTGTCCTCCAACCGCTCGCATCGGCCAAGGCCTTCTCTACAACAGGGCCCCGACGTTTTTTTCCTCCCCCGCCTCCCTCTATTATACCAAAGTTCGAGTTCATCGGCTGAAAACCGCCCTTACCCTCGCAACTCCCGGCCGAGGTGATATACCTGATAAGCGCCCCTGTCATAGTAGACGGCGGCGGCGCTATAAACTCCCGGCCGGCGCTACTCATAACAGCGCTTATACCGGCTATTATACCCGTGGCCGCCGACTCGCAGTAACCCTCCACACCCGTTATCTGGCCTGCTAAAAAAATGCCGGGTTTTTCATTAAGCTCAAGCGTACTGCCAAGCAGCAGCGGAGAGTTAATATAGCTATTTCTGTGTATACTCCCGTAACGCGCAAAACCCGCCTTCCCGAGCCCGGGAATAAGCGAGAAGACCCGCTTCTGCTCGGGGCGGGTAAGGCTTGTCTGAAAACCTACCATATTATAGATGGTCTCTTCTTTGTTTTCGCAGCGAAGCTGGACTACGGCATGGGGACGCCTGCCGCTTCTGGGGTCGGTAAAACCCACCGGACGCAGAGGGCCGAAGGCCAGGGTATCCTGGCCGCGCTCGGCGATGGCCTCCACCGGCATGCAGCCCTCAAAGTACGGTATCTTCTCAAAGTCTTTGCGAAGGGTCTTTTCAGCGCCGAGCAGGGCCTCTACGAAGCCGTCATATTCCTCTTTGTTCATCGGGCAGTTTATATAATCCGCCCCGCCCTTACCGTAGCGCGCCCCCATAAAGGCCACATCAAAGTCAATGGATTCTTTATAGACTACAGGGGCTATGGCATCGTAGAAAAACAGGCCGCCCGAGCCGAGCATATCGCCGAGCGTCCTTGCAAAGCCCTCGGAGGTAAGCGGGCCGGTCGCTATGATAAGAGGTCTGTCCTGCGGCAGCCCGGTTATCTCTTTCCGCACTACATTAACGCCGCGATCAATGAGTTTCTGCGTTATATAGCCGGAGAACCTCTCACGGTCAACCGCCAGGGCCTGCCCCGCGGGAACGCTCGTCGCCCCGGCGGCCTCTATTACAAGAGAGCCGAAGAGCCGCATCTCTTCTTTTAAGAGCCCTGAGCCGTTCTCAAGGGAGATGGATTTAAGCGAATTACTGCATACCAGCTCGCCCAGGCCGGCAAGGCGGTGCGCCGGAGAGAACCTCCCGGGCTTCATCTCATAGAGCGTAACGCCCGCGCCAAGCCTCGATGCGGCCCAAGCCGCCTCAACGCCGGCAAGCCCGCCCCCTATTATCGCCACTTCAGTCACGCAGACGATGATACCACATGAAGATCTATTTATTCCATACCGGCAACGCCTTTATTTAACTCTATTGCCGTACAAGGTGAATTGTGTTAACTTTTACATTATGGATAAAACAAGCCCGTCCAAGACGTCTCACCAACCACCCGAGACGGACCACCCTCCGCCCGAGACGGTTATCGCCAGGGTTATCATCAGAGGCGTTGTCCAGGGAGTCTACTTCAGGGTAAACACACGGGATACAGCTAAAAGACACTCTGTCTGCGGCTGGGTACGCAACAACAAAGACGGCTCTGTCGAGGCCGTCTTTGAAGGTCGCAGAGAGGACGTGGAAGGCGCGTTAGCCTGGTGCAGGGAAGGCCCTCCCGGGGCGCGCGTCGATGACGTCCAGATCTCATGGCCGGGGAGAATAGAAAATTTCAAGGGCTTTCATATAGACTACGAGAGCTCTTGAGGGGATGAGGTAAGACAAGACCAATGAAAGGTATATTTAAGAAAACAACGCTCTTTACCGCACTTATCGTAACCTTAACGCTCACCTACGGCTGCAAACTTCCAAAGGTCGTAATGGACCCGGATAAGGGCGCGGGGGTAGAGCAGAAAGAAGAGACAAAACTTCCGGCCTACCCTCCCATCAAAAGGGTTCTGCGCCTGCAGCCCATAGAGCCGCGCAGCTCGGAGTACTCAATGGTGGAGGGCCGCCTTATAATGGAAGATAAGGATATGTCGGTAACTATCCGCCAGCTGCGCAGTTGCTGCAACACCAGGAAGAGCACCCTCTTAAACAAGCTCTTTGAAAACAACTACGTCCTGATGCGGCTGACGATAAAGAATAAATCCAAAAAGAGGATTACCTACAACCCCTCTCACACATTCCTGCTCGCAGGCAAGATGGATTACAAAAAACCGCTGAACTATACCGACCTCTACGATATAGTCAGCGCAAAAGACGACGGTATGGCCCCTGAGTTAATGCTCTCCGCAATAAGGGGCAGGTACTACGACCTAAATACCAGCGTCGCACCGGGAGGGAGGGAATCCAAGATACTGATTTTCCGCAAGCTATCGAAGAACAGCAAAAGGAGCAAAGCTATAATAAAGATGAACGAAGTATATATAGGGACAAAGACCCGCAGCATAACCTATCTGTTCAGGGTGGTGGAAGAGGCTGCGACAGAGTAGCGGGGCCGATAAATATCTTTCTTTGAAACTTACCTTTTATCCTTCTTATCCTTACCACCGCCGCCGACCATCGTCTCTTTTGCGCCGTCGATGGATCTTCCTATCTCGTCCTTTGTCCACCGGACGGTCTTCCCGGCGCCGCCGCGCGTCGTATCGGCGACGGCCTGAGCGCTCTCTTTTGTCCACTCTACAGACCTGCCGGCCTTCTCCTTTGTCTTCTCATAGGCATCCTTTACGCCCTTTGTAACGGCAGCGGCCTTTTTCGCGCCCAGCTTCTTGCCGCGCTCAAGCTCCTTTTCATATCCTTCAAGTTTCTTGCCGACCTCCACGGTCTGCTTGCCAAGGCTCTTGACGTAGCCGGCCCCGCCAAAAGACAAAAAGACTATAAAAATAATACAGCCGAATATTATCCCTAAAATGATCTTCTTCATAGTTACTCGCCTCCGTTGCCCTGCCGCTCGTTCTATAATACTTCTAGCTACCCTTTATCTCCAGGGCCTTTTTATAGACCATGCCCTTGGGAAGCCCCAGCTCCTTTGCCGCCACCCTGACGGCCTGCTTAAGCGGTATCCCAGCCGCTATAAGGGCCCGGAGTTCGCCCTCTATATCACCCTCGCCGGAAGGCTCCTTCTCCATCGATACGACAATGGCGATCTCACCCTTTAATCTCCGGGCCTTTACCAGCTCGATTATTACCGAGACCCTGCCCCTGAGCGTCTCCTCATGCACCTTTGTCATCTCGCGGGCAACGACCAGCTCGACGTCGCCGAGGACCAGCCGCATATCCTCCAGAGCGGCATGAAGCCGCCTTGGAGACTCGTAGAGTATGAAGGTGCCGGCGGCGGCCCGGAGGGCCGCCAGAAAAGTACGCCGCCTGGCAGAACTCGTCGGCATAAAACCCTTAAAGGTAAATTCGTCGGTAGGCATCCCGGCGATACTCAGCACCGCTGTCAGGGCCGAGGCCCCGGGCACGGCAACGACCTCAACCCCGCTCTGCGCGGCATGACGCACCAGCCTGTAGCCCGGATCGGATATGCCCGGAGTGCCGGCGTCGGTTACCAGAGCAAGATCACCTCCCTGCTTTATCTTCTCTACCAGATGCGCGGATTTACCAACCTCGTTATGTTCATGGTAGCTGGTAACAGGGGTAGATATCCCGTAGTGAACCAGCAGTTTGCGGGTATGCCTCGTGTCCTCAACAGCGATAAGACCTACCTCTTTAAGCACGCGCACGGCACGGATAGTCATGTCCTCAAGGTTGCCGATCGGCGTGGCGACCACATATAATTTACCATAGCAACCGGTCTTTGACCGCATGGGCTAACCCCTCCTGGAAAAGGCTCTGGCCGATAGCGCCATCATCACGGCCGCAAAGACCGATACGAAGATTATATCAAAGGCAAGCGGAAACTCCGGGGAGAGCCTTCCTCCGCCGGGCAGCAAGACGTGCTTGAAGGCGTCAATGCCGTAGCTTAGAGGGTTTATATAAGTAGCCAGCCGCAGCGGCGTCGGCAGGTGCCTGACAGGGTAGAGCGCGCCGCTCAGGAAAAACATCGGCAGGATCAGAAAGTTCATAATAACGTTAAAGCCCTCCAGAGACTTCAGGTGCGCGGCGATGAAGAGCCCGAGGGAGGTAAGCGAAAAAGAGACAAGCGAGACCAGAAAGACCATCGCGACGATATCCCCTATGCCTATCTTTACGCCAATAAGAGGGGCTACAATAAGCAGCATCATCCCCTGAAAAAGAGAGAGGGCCGTGCCGCTCAGGAGCTTGCCCGTAACAATGGTCAACCGCGAGACAGGGGCGACCAGCATCTCTCTTAAAAAACCGAACTCGCGGTCCCAGACAACAGACATGGTAGAAAATATAGAGCTGAAGAGTATCGTCATCCCTATAACGCCCGGCAGAAGGAACTGCATATACTCGCCTGAGCCGGCGGCGCCGGCACCGGCGCCGGGCGGAGAGACCAGACGGGATAGCCCGGTGCCGACTATAAAGAGCCAGAGCAGAGGGCGCACAAGGGTAGTAAGAAGTCTTCCCCTCTGACGAAAGAACCTCTTGAACTCCCTGAGCACTATAACGTATACGGCACTGGTAACTATCATATTCGAGGCTGCCTTCCCGAGTTAGTACCGGAGCTCTGTTCTTCCCTTATCTCTCTACCGGTCATATGCAGGAAAACGTCGTCAAGGGTAGGTCTTTTCAGGTTGACCGTACGCACCCCTACGGTAAGGGCCTCCAGTATCCTCGGTATTACCTTCTCCCCGTGCTCTACTATCAGGCACAGCCCCCCACCTTTGATACGGGTCGGCTCCAGACCAAGGCCGCCTTTTAATTCTTCGTAAGCCAGCGCGTCGTCCTCGGTCTCCAGATTGACGGTATCGCCTCTGAGCGAGAGCTTGAGGTTCTCCGGCGTGTCGCAGGCGATAATGCGCCCTCTGTCGATGATCGCGATCCTGTCGCAGGCCTCGGCCTCATCCATATAATGGGTCGTCATAAAAACGGTATTACCCTCACGCTCCTTAAGCTCCTTTATAAACTCCCATACCTTCCTCCTGGTCTGCGGATCGAGCCCGAGCGTCGGCTCGTCGAGGAAGAGGACCTTCGGCCTGTGCAGGAGCCCCCTTGCTATTTCAAGGCGTCTCTTCATTCCACCGGAAAACTTCTTCACCAGGTCGTTCTTTCTGTCGCTTAGCCCGACGACCTCCAGCATCTCTTCGATGCGCTGCGAGGTCAGGGCGCGCTTCATCTTGTAGAGGTAGCAATGGAATTTGAGGTTCTCATAAGCCGTAAGTTCGTTATCAAGCGTCATCTCCTGAAAGACAAGGCCGATAGATGTCCTCACACCGTGAGGCTCGGTCATAGAGTCAAAGCCGTTGACCAGAGACGAGCCCGAGTCGGAGTCGAGCAGCGTGCAAAGAATACTTATAGTCGTGGTCTTGCCCGCCCCGTTAGGACCCAGAAAACCAAAGGTCTCACCCTCTTCTACAGAGAAAGACACGCCGTTTACCGCAGGCGCGCCGTTATAGCTCTTGACAAGGTCTCTGACCTCTATTATAGACACTAGTATTCCTTTTTGGCTCTATACGTTATTTTCAGGCCCGGGAGAAAGGTAAAAATAGACTTATTCCGCAGCTGTCACGCCGGTTAACCTGAGCGCGAAGCTGAAGACAGAGCCCTTGCCGGGCTCGCTCTCTACCCATACCCTGCCGCTCAACCCCTGAATAATATGCTTTACAATGGCAAGGCCAAGCCCCGTGCCCCCCAGCTCGCGGCTGCGTGCCTTATCCACGCGGTAGAAACGCTCGAAGATCCTCGGCATATCCGAGGCCGGTATACCGATCCCGGTATCCCTTACCTCCACCACCGCCTCGCAGTCTCGTACACAGACCGAGACGTCGAGATTACCGCCCTCCGGCGTATACTTTATCGCGTTATCAAGGAGGTTGACCATGACCTGCTCGACCCGTCCCTTATCTGCGACGACCCCGGGCACACCGTCCTCTATATCAAGAGCTATCTCTATCCCCTTATCACGCGCCTGCTTTCTCAGACCGTCCACCATGGAGCGAACGAGCTCGCAGAGGTCTATCACCTCCGAGACCATCAGCATCTGCTGGCTCTCCACCCTTGAGAGCACGAGCAGATCCTCGATAAGTCTAGACATACGCGTGGCGTTCTTATCTATAATACCTAGAAAATCCTTTGCGCTTTCCCTGTTATTCATCGCGCCGTCAAGGAGGGTCTCGGAGTATCCCTTGATGCTCGCAAGCGGGGTGCGAAGCTCATGCGAGACGTTGGCGACAAAATCCCTTTTGATCGCCTCGACCATCTTCTCCTCTGTTATATCCTTGAAAAAAAGCATAAGGCTCGTATCGTTATTCTCATCAAGCGGAACTATACGTACCTCAAAGCTACGCTCGTTCTCTGTTATTTCTATTTTTTTATGCTCGTCGCAACAAAAAGAATCGGCGGCGCAGTCAAGAAATTCGCCTACCACTTTAAGCAGCCCCTTATCAGCGATAAACTCAGATAGTGCGCTGCCCTGGATCTCACCAAGGGCGCTGTCAGGAGAAAAACTGCCTATAAAAAACTTGTTGGCGTAGACTATCCTGCCCTCGCCGTCAAGTGCGATAGCGCCGATGAGCATCTCTCTGGCAATGGTCTCAAGGATACGATTTTTCGGCATTACTGATATCTCCGGTGCTCGCCGCACGGGTACTGCGTACGGCATATTCATTAATATAATTCCTTAATACGCATAACACGCAACTTCCTATTAAGCTTTGCCCTCACGCAGGTGCTCGCCGCACTGCAAAATGCATTAATATGTTCTGATATTATGCGTAGCGCTTAATCATCTAATGAACTTTGCTCCACCGCTGGTGGGTGCTCGCCGCACGGGTACTGCGTACGGCTAAATTTATTAATAAGGCTTAGCGCTACGCATAGCCCAGAATAGCCTATTAGACTTTGCCCTCACGCAGGTGCTCGCCGCACGGCATATTCATTAATGTAATTCCTTAATACGCATAGCTCGCAACTTCCTATTAAATTTTGCCCTCACGCAGTGAGTCGGTAAATCTATAGCCAACGCCTCTTACTGTCTCTATATACGCGCCGGCCTCGCCAAGCTTTGAGCGAAGCCGGCGCGTATGGGTATCTACGGTTCTGGGTGTGACAAAACACTCATCGCCCCAGGCCTTATCCAGTAATTGATCGCGGGTAAAGACCCGGCCACGCCCTTTTAACAGGGTCGTAAGGAGCTTGAACTCCGTACCCGTCAAGACAACCTCCCTGCCCGAGACCTCTACGCGGTGGCGTGCTGGGTCTATCGTAAGTTTTTCATACCTGAGGATCTCAACGCTCTCAGGATCGGACTGAGGGCCTTTTCTCTTAAGAAGCGCCTTTACCCTAAGGACAAGTTCGCGCGGACTAAAGGGCTTGGTAATATAGTCGTCCGCGCCGAGCTCGAAGCCGACTATCTTATCGACCTCTTCACCCTTTGCGGTAAGCATTATAACGGGGATATGTGCGGTGGAGGCGTCGCGCTTAAGCCGTCTCAAGACCTCGGTGCCTTCCATATTGGGGAGCATAATATCAAGGACGATAAGGTCCGGGCGGCGCTCTTGAGCAAGCTCTATCGCCTCGGGGCCGTCCCTGGCCTCTATCACGCCGTAACCCGCGTTCTTGAGGTTATAGCAAAGCAGCTGAAGGATATCGGCCTCGTCGTCAACGGCCAGTATATTCACCCCTGAGGTCATAGTGCCCTTTGCTTCTTTATGGTCATATCAAAGCCCCTCTACCAGCCGGCGTACTCTATCTTCGATATCGTCCCTGACCCTCTGCATAACCTCCCATGGCTGCCCCATCGGGTCTTCTACCTCCCAATCGAGCGTTACGCCTTTATAATTACACGGGCAGAGCTCGCTTGCACAGCAGCAGCCAAGCGTTACGACGATATCCGAAGCGGCTATCAGTTCATCTGTTAACCGGTCGGAGGTATTTGCGCTTATATCTATACCCGCCTCTTTCATGACGCGTATCGTGTCTCCGTTGACTATGCCGGAGGCGCCTGTACCGGCGCTCATAACAGAGATATTCGCGCCCTGAAGGGCCAGGGTCTTTGCAAAACCCTCGGCCATCTGAGAGCGGCAGGAATTACTGGCACAGATAAAAAGTAGAGTTTTAAATACCGTCATAACGTCTTCTACCGTAGCGCAACGCACCCTGCGCAGTAAGCAGCCCCGGGCTGGCTACTCCAGCCCGGGGCTACAGTAAATTTAACCCTACCACCGGCCCGTACTGAGGTAGTCGTCCATGGAATCGGCTGCCTTTCTACCGTCGCCCATAGCGAGAATAACGGTAGCCCCTCCCCTGACGATATCTCCGCCTGCGAAGACCCCTTTCTTGCTGGTCCTTCCCGTATCGGGATCGCCCAGGATATTGCCCCATTTATTTACATTTATATCGGGGCTCGTCTGCGGAATAAGCGGATTGGCTCCGTTGCCGATAGATATGATGGCGACGTCACACTCGATGCGGAACTCCGAGCCCTCGATAACGACCGGCCTGCGCCGCCCGGAGTCGTCCGGCTCGCCAAGCTCCATCCGGACGCACTCAACGGCTGTGAGCCTGCCGTCCTCGTCGCCGATAAAACGCACGGGGTTGGTGAGCAGCTGAAAATCAAGGCCCTCCTGCTCGCCGTGATGGACTTCTTCGAGTCTGGCGGGAAGCTCTTCGCGTGAGCGCCTGTAGACTATGCTGACCTTCTTCGGGCATAACCGCAGGGCCGTCCTGGCTGCGTCCATAGCGGTATTGCCGCCGCCGACGACTACGACGCGCCTGCCGCGCAGCACCGGCGTATCGTATTCAGGGAAGAGATAGGCCTTCATTAGATTTACTCGCGTCAGGTACTCGTTGGCCGAGTAGACCCCTATAAGGTTCTCGCCGGGAATATTCATAAAGTAAGGCAGCCCCGCGCCCGAGCCGATAAAGACCGCTCCGTAACCTTCGTCGAGTAACTCGTCTATCGTATCAAGTTTACCAACGACCGAGTTACACTGAAAATCAACGCCCATCTTTCTCAGATAATCGACCTCTGCCGATACTATCTTCTTGGGAAGCCTGAACTCGGGAATACCGTACATCAGCACACCGCCCGGGGTGTGAAGCGCCTCAAAGACCGTGACGCTGTGGCCCTTTTTCACCATATCGCCCGCAACGGTAAGGCCAGCCGGGCCTCCTCCGACAACGGCTACCTTCTTGCCCGTTGCCCCGGGTATACTGGGGATAGTAACCTCGCCGTGCTCACGCTCGTAATCAGCGGCGAACTTCTCCAGACGCCCGATGGCAACGGGCTCGTTCTTCTTACCGACGACGCAGACACGCTCGCACTGATCTTCCTGCGGACATACCCTGCCGCAGACAGCCGGAAGGCCGTTGGTCTCTTTAAGTTTACGAGCGGCCTCGACGAACTTGCCCTCTTCAATAAGCCTTATGAACCACGGGATATCGATCCCCACCGGACACCCTCCGACGCAGAGCGGTTTCTTACACTGGATACATCTCTTTGCCTCGGCTATCGCCTGCTCAGGGGTATAACCGAGAGGTACTTCATAAAAGTTCCTGACCCTTTCCTTTGCATCCTGCTCGCCCATTGGCTGGCGAGGCATACTCATACGCGCTTTCATCTCTTTAGGGTCCATATCAGCTGCAATCTCCTCTTTCATAGCACTTTGTGCCTTCATGATAGTTCGCTTCATCCATTGCGATACGCTCCTCTTTGAGGTAGCTACGGTTGCGAAGCACCAACTCTTTAAAGTCAACGCCGTGCCCGTCGAACTCAGGGCCGTCAACGCAGACGAACTGATTCTTTCCGTTTACGGTTACCCGGCAGGACCCGCACATTCCGGTGCCGTCTACCATTATCGGATTAAGGCTGACAAGCGTCTTTAGCCCATACGGGCGCGTTACCTCGGCAACGGCCCGCATCATCGGCACAGGCCCGATGGCTATTACTATATCGATCTTGCGCCCGTCCTTTATAAGATCTTCAAGGACGTTCGTTACAAAGCCGTGATGACCGTAGCTGCCGTCATCGGTCGTTACAAGCAGCTGCGTACTGGCAGCGGTTATCTCTTCCTCCAGTATAAGCAGGTCCTTGTTCCTTGCCCCGACAATAGAGACGACCTCGTTGCCGGCGGCCTTAAGGGCCGACCCGATCGGGAGTACCACGGCCGTGCCTATTCCGCCCCCCACGCAGACGGCCCTGCCGAAGTTCTCTATATGCGTTGGTTTACCGAGCGGGCCGACGACATCGAGTATAGAGTCGCCCTTTTCTTTCTGGCAAAGAAGCGAAGATGTCCTGCCGACCTCTTGAACAACAATACTGATAGTGCCCGTCTCGTTATCCGACTCGACTATGGTAAAAGGGATCCTCTCGCCGTGCTCGCCCAGCCGCAGGACAACGAACTGACCGGCCTGTCTTTTCCGCGCTATTCGCGGGGCCTTTATCTTAAACAGGCTTACGCGATGCGCCAGGTCCCTCTTCTCTGTAATTTCATACATACGGTAGCGCTCCTTTGATCTCTAATTGGTTCATCCCTCTATTATTAAGTCCAACGAAAGATATCATCTTCGGCTGCCAAGGTAAAGCCAGAATTCCCTGTTTCCCTTTGCCCCTTTTATAGGGGACTCGGCAGTGCCGAGCACGGCGTAACCCTCTGACTCGGCAAAGCTCGACATATCCTCGACAACCGCCCTGTGCTGCTCCGGCTCTCTTACTATCCCGCCCTTACCGAGCTGGCCTTTACCGACCTCGAACTGCGGTTTGACAAGGGCCAGAACAATAGCCTTCTCCGCTAAAAACTTCTGCAAGACAGGCAGTACCTTCTTTAACGAAATAAAGGAAACGTCTATTACGACAATCCCCGCCTTCTCCGGTACGGCCCGGGGCTCAAGATAACGAACATTAACGCTCTCCAGCAGAACCACCCTGGGATCGGTCCGGAGCGAATAATCGATGAGCCCCTTGCCGACATCTATCGCATAGACCTTCCCGGCGCCGGCCTGCAAGAGGCAATCGGTAAAGCCCCCGGTCGAAGAACCGACGTCCATAGCGGTAAGGCCCGAGGGCTCGATACCAAAGCAGTCGAGCGCGCCCTTTAACTTCAGCCCGCCCCGGCCTACATACGGCAAGTCCCCTTTGACGACAACACGGGCCTGAGGATCGACCTTCGTACCGGCCTTATCGACCCTGTGGTCGTTAACAACGACACGCCCGGCCATTATAAGGGCCTGTGCGCGCTGGCGGCTCTTTACCAGGCCAAGCCCGGTTATCAAGACGTCTATACGCACCTTCTTCTGCTTTACCGGCCTTTGACTTTTTTCAGCCTTAGACTCTTCAGCCGCAGACCCTTCAGCCTCCTTATCGTTAAGGTTACCTGCCAAGATCTAAGACGCCACTATTACGTGATCGTTTTCACTATCGAGCATAAGACGCGCGGCACGTTCTATACCCCGGCCGTCCAGACCGAGTGCGCCCCGGAGTTCTGCCTGCGTGCCCTGCTCTACAAAGCTATCGGGCACGCCCATACGCCTTACCTCTACCTTCAGGTTATTCTCTTCAAAGAGCTCAAGCACGGCAGAGCCAAAGCCGCCCTGCAGGGCGTTTTCCTCGACGGTCAGGACGCGCCCGCTTATAGCCGCATGTTCAAGGATCATAGCGCCGTCGAGCGGCTTTATAAAACGCGCATTAATGAGCGCGCAGGCAATGCCCGAGGCCTCAAGGTTGCGCACGGCATTCATCGCCGGCTCGACCATGGTTCCGAGCGCTACGATGGTCAGCTCACCGCCCTCTTTTATAAGCTCGGCCCTGCCCGGCTCTATTATAGACGGTCTGCCCGGGCCGGCCTCGGAGCCGGCGCTCCCTCTCGGGTAACGGATACTGACGGGACCGCCGTAGTTAACAACCGAGTGCATCATATTTCTCAGCTCGTCGGCGTCCTTCGGGGCGCAGAGCGTCATGCCCGGCAGGTGCCTCAGCAGTGAAATGTCAAAGAGGCCGTGGTGCGTCGGGCCGTCGGCCCCGACGATCCCGGCCCTGTCCAGGGCCAGTACGACAGGCAGCCCCTCCAGGCAAACGTCATGGAAGAGCTGGTCGTAGGCCCTCTGCATAAATGTCGAGTACAGCGCAACGACCGGGACAAAACCCTCTCTGGCAAGCCCCGAAGCGAAGGTTACCGCGTGCTGCTCGGCGATACCGACGTCGAAGAACCTGGCGGGGAACTTCTGCGCGAAGCTGCTCAGCCCCGTGCCTCCGGGCATCGCCGCTGTTATAGCGACTATTCGGTTATCCTTCTCAGCCACCTCTATGATAGAGCGGCTAAAAACCTCGGTATAGGACGGATGCGAGCTGCCGCCTTTGGATACCGGCTCTCCGCTTGCCGCGTCGAAAGGACCTATACCATGAAAAAGGCAGGGTTGCTTTTCAGCGGGCCGGTACCCCTTGCCCTTCTTTGTAAGGACGTGCAGGAGCACAGGCCCCTTTATACCGGACATATTGTTGAGCGTACTTAAAAGCTCCTCTACATCATGGCCGTCTATAGGCCCTATGTAATGAAAGCCGAGGCCCTCGAAGATCATCCCCGGAGTAAGGAATGCAATAAGCGAATCTTCGGCCTTCTTTATTATCGTTGCAAGCCCCTTGCCTATCTTCGGAATAGAGCTGGCAAAGGACTCGACCTCGTCTTTTATCTTTTTGGCAAACCTTCCGGTAAGTTTCCTGGAGAGGAATGCCGAGAGCGCACCGACGTTCTCGGAGATACTCATCTCGTTATCATTCAAGACGACTATCAGGTCTTTACCGAGGTGCCCTGCCTGGTTGAGGCCCTCAAAGGCCAGACCGGCCGTCATAGAGCCGTCCCCTATAACGCAGACGACCTTATGCTTCTCCCCTTTCAGCTCCATTGCCGCTGCTATCCCCAGCCCGCTTGAGATAGAGGTCGCAGAATGCCCTGATATAGTCGTATCGTACTCGCTCTCGGAGGGCTTTGTAAAGCCGCCTATACCGCCCAGCTGGCGCAGCGTAGAGAAAGCGTCACGCCTGCCCGTAAGTATCTTATGGGCATAAGCCTGATGCCCCACGTCCCATATGACCTTATCTTCAGGGGTATCAAGGACGTAGTGAAGGGCTATAGCAAGCTCGACAGCTCCAAGACTGGAGGCCAGGTGCCCCCCGGTCTTTGCTACCGAGGCGACGATCAACTCCCTTATCTCCTGGGCGAGCTCCGGCAGCTCCGCGCTGCGAAGTTTCTTGAGCTCTTTCGGACTATCTATCTTATCTAGTAATCTTCCCATATATCAATGGCCGCTCGGCGCTAACTCCTCCTCTCAGTAACAAAACCTGCAAGATCTATAAGCGGCGCAGCCCCGGCCCCTAACCCCTCTATCGCGGCTACGCCTCTGGCCGTCTCGTCGGCGGCCATCCTCTTTGACTCACTGATTCCCAGAAGCGACGGATAGGTCGCCTTCTTCCGCTTAAGGTCAGAGCCGCTCGGCTTGCCAAGCTCCGCGTCCGTACCCTCCAGATCGAGGACGTCGTCGGTTATCTGAAAGGCCAGGCCAAGGGCCTTCCCGTAAGTCGTAAGCGCAGCAAGCGTGCCGCTGTCCGCGCCGCCTATTATCGCGCCGCTGCGAATAGCGGCGACTATCAGGGCGCCTGTCTTATGAATATGTATATGCTCAAGCACGGGAAGGCTTACCTCACGCCCCTCGCTCTCTATATCCACGAGTTGACCGCCTATCATTCCGCCGTAGCCGGCCCCCTTTGCGAGCTCGGCAACTACCCGTAGCAACTTATCGGTCGCAACGTCCTCTGTCCCTGCGATAAGGTTGAAGGCGAGGGTCAGCAGGGCGTCCCCTGCAAGGATCGCCGTTGCCTCACCGTATACCTTGTGACAGGTCGGCTTGCCGCGCCTGAGATCGTCGTCGTCTATAGCAGGCAGATCGTCGTGGATAAGCGAGTAGGTATGGATACACTCAAAGGCGCACGCCGTGTTAAGAGAGCCTCCGTAGCTGCCACCCTGGAAGTCAAGGCCGCCCGCGGCCTCGGCAGCCGCCATGACAAGGATCGGCCTTAGCCTCTTGCCCCCGGCAAAGACGCTATAGCGCATCGCTGCCGCCAGGTTTTTATGCTGGCCCTGCTCGGGCGGGAGCAACTCTCCCAGCGCGTTGTTTATGACCTCACCCCTGGCTCGCAGATACTCTGAAAGATCGCCGCTGTACAAAAGTCCTCCAAGAACTCGAAAATACGCTTTTATCCAACACAGGCAAACTACTCCCGATAATTGATATTATCAAAAAGAACAAGCAATTACAACACCTGAGAGCCATTGTCAACTGCATGAGGGCAACCTTTAAAAAGGGCGGACAGGGGGCTCGCACCCGGAGAAGCAGGATAAAAAAACCCCTTTGCCAATAAGTGGCAAAGGGGTAAATTCAGTAAACCGTCTTTAGCGGTTGCGATCTTCTATCACTTGCTCGGGACTCATAAGAAGTACCCGGAAGGCAGAATCAAAATAAATTGGTTAAACTTTTGTAACGTTAGAGGCCTGTGGTCCTTTGGGACCCTGAATTATATCGAATTCTACCTCTTCGCCCTCCTTCAGGGTCTTGAAACCATCGCCGGATATGGCTGTATAGTGAACAAATACCTCTTCACCCGACTCCTGCTGAATAAAGCCGAAGCCCTTGGTTTCATTAAACCACTTCACATTTCCGTTCGCCATCTTGCAAATCCTCCTTGCTTTTGTTAGAGCTTTATTGTCTGAAACCGTCACCGGCGGATCAAACCGCCACCAGCGGATCAAGCCGCCACGGACGAACTAAAGCGTCACGAACGGCCTATACAATTAAAAAACGGCCTTGGAAGGTTACTCCGGCCTTCCAGGACCGACAAGCGCCTGCTGCCAAAATCAACTTCCAATAACCACTACGCACATTTACCGTAAAATCCTACCAACAGATACAAAATAAGTCAAGTATTTTATCAAATAACTTGACCTGCGCAACATGACCTGTGCGCCCTGTTATTCTACGAGTTCCGAGACGTTGACGACCTTAATTCCGGCCTCGCGCAGCTCTTCCTGGGTCTCTTTTAAGACCTCAATGGTTTCAGGATACGGATGTCCTATTGCTATCGCCGAGCCCCTGCGCTTAACGGCCTTAATAAACTCTTTAAATTGACCCTTTATATAGTCCTTATCCTGTTCATTATCAAGGAATACATCCCTGGAGGCCGTCTTGACCCCGTAACGGCCGGCGAGCTTACCGGCTACCGACCCCGAAGAAGTCTTGCTGTCTATAAAGAACAGGCCCCTCTTTGCCAGCACCTCAAGGACAACCCCCATAGCGTCGCTGTCCCTGGTAAATTTAGAGCCCATATGGTTATTAACTCCTTTTATCCCGGGGACGTCCGCTATATCGGCCGCCAGAAGCCCGCGTATAGCGCCGGGCTCCATCGAGGTATATAAAGCCCCTTTACCGGGCCTGTATACCGCGGTATTAACCGGCTCCATAGGCAGATGAAGGATAACCTCAAAACCCAGATCGCCGGCCTCCCTTGCAAGCCTCCCTGAATAACGTAGATGCGGCAACACCGAGACGGTCACCTTATAGTCGAGCTCGGCAAGGCTTCTGAACCTGCTCATACGAGCGCCCATATCGTCTATTATGATAGCGCCCCGCAGCTGCGGGGCGCCGGACAGAAGACGCCCGGTCTCTTCCGATGCCGGGGGCGCGGGCAGAGGGTAAACCGTAGGCTCCGGGCCGTTCCAGCCCCTTATAAGCAGGACAAAGACCGCGCCTGCCAGAAATGAAATAACAAGGAGGGCGATCAGTAATGCTCGCCCTCCCATTCTGCTTCTGTCTTTATCCGCCATATTCCTTGTTTTCTCGAAGAACCGTCATATACTATATACGCCGTTCTATACGGTGCTGGCCGCCGCAGTTAATAACAGGCCGCCGCTGGCAACGCAGACCGTCAAATACGGTCTTAAGATCAACAGGCCTGTGCGCGGCGGTTACTTTGCCTTGCTCATCGTATCTTTAAACAGATACCAGCTCTTAAGATAATCCAGGGCCCTCTTCAGCTGGACCTTTTTTATGTTCTCGGTGATCTTCCCCTCGTCAATGACCAGACGACCATCCTTGCTTTTTTTCTTGATTTCAGACTTAACAGCCTTGTTTTTGGCCTTGTTCTTTGACTTATCCTTGTTGTTTTTCTCTGCCATCTCCTCGTCGCCGGCGAGGTGGCCGGCAAGGTCCTTCTCTTTCAGGTAATGATTATCCGAGTTGCCTACGATGATATCCGGCTCGATCCCCTTTGCCTGAATGGACTTCCCTGACGGCGTGTAATACTTGGAGGTTGTAATACGGACGGCCGAGCCATCCGACAGAGGGATTATCGTCTGAACCGATCCCTTACCGAAAGTATTGGTGCCGAGCACCACGGCCCTGTGATGGTCCTGCAGCGCACCGGCTACGATCTCGGATGCGCTTGCGCTGCCTTCATTTACAAGGACGACCACAGGGTAATACGGGTGCGTGCCGAAACGGTCGGCTGTAAACTCCATGCTCTGCCCCCTGAGCCTGCCCTTTGTCGAGACGATAACGCCGCTGCTGAGGAACTTATTGGCGACAGAGACGGCCTGCGGAAGCAGCCCGCCCGGGTTGTTACGAAGGTCCAGCACCAGCCCCCTCAGCTTACCGCTCCTGGAACCTAACGCGACCAGGGCCTTCTCCAGATCAGCCGTCGTCTTTTCCTGGAACTGCGTGATCCTTACATAACCAAAGCCGTCGCCAAGGTCCTTATACTTAATGCTCTTTATCTTGATAATATCTCGAACCACGTCAAATGCTTTGGGCTTTTTAAAACTCTCCCTCATTATCCAGAGCTTGACAGGCGTGCCGCGCTTGCCGCGTATAAGCTTTACGGCATCGCCCAGACCCATATCCTTGGTCGGCCTATCCCCTATCTTTACGATAAAATCCTTTGCCTGAAGCCCCGCCTTAAAGGCCGGAGTATCCTCTATAGGGGATACTACCACTAAAACACCGTCCCTTATGCCTATTTCAATGCCAACACCACCGAAAGAGCCCTTTGTGTCTATCTGCATCTCTTTATAATCCTCAGGTGTCATAAAAGAAGAGTGCGGGTCGAGGTCTTTGAGCATCCCTTTGACAGCGCTATAGACAAGCTCGTTCAGCTCTGTATCATCGGTATAGTTGTCCTGGACTATCCCGACAACGTCGGTAAAGATCCTGAGGCTCTCATACTCTTTATTGCTCGTAGCCTTTGCGTCCTGCAAAACAGCAAAAGAAGAAAAGACAAAGAGTAAAAATAATATTACCGGTAGACGCCAACTTCGGGAAGTTCGGCGCGCACCTGACTGAGACGATCTATTCATATACATTCAAAAGACCTCCAATTGAGAATATAAGTATTTATAATACAGCTAAATCCTTAATTAATCAACATATAATATGCTAACAGGCAGCCGCAGGCAAGGCCGGGCCGACTGCGCCGGCATCAAAGACGCCTGAATAGTCAAAAAAAATCGGGCAGGAACAGGCGCGGCCACGGCCCTTACAAGCAGGTAACTACCTCGCTACCAGCCAGACCATAGGATCTCTTGGCACTCCCTTACGGCGCAGCTCAAAGTAAAGCCCGGTAAGATCTTTTGGCCCGGAGTCTCCGACCAGCGCTATCGTCTCACCCTCTTTGACCTCCTCACCTTTTTTTATGAGTATATCAGAAAGATACGCAAAGAGCGTATAGTAGCCGCCCCCGTTATCCATTATAAGCACCTGCCCGTAACCCTTGAGCCAGCCCACATAGACGACCCTGCCGTCGTAGACGCTCTTTACCTCTGCGCCGTAAGCGGCCTTTATGACGATGCCGTTATTAAAGGTAACGGTCTTGAACCTTGGGTGACGCTTCTTTCCAAACGACGATATGACGCGCCCCCTGACCGGCATGGGCAGCTTGCCCATCCGGCGTGCAAACTCGCTGGAGTCCTCTGAAAGCGAGGCCCTGCCAAGACGCTCCATCACCGCCCTGAGGTCGGCTTCAGCGGCCAGGAGCTCCTTTAAAAGCGCCGTGTGCCTCTCTTTTTTACGCCTTACGCTGCTGAGCAGCTTTCTTTTATCGCGCCGCGACCGGGTAGTCTCGGCCTTCTTTTTATTGGCGCGCGCGCGCGTATCCAGGATATCTTTACTTATAGAGGCCAGACGCGTCCGCTGCCTGCCGAGCTCCGTAATATTACGCTCGGCGCCCTCTATAAGCTCCTTATCAGAGTCCATGACCGTCGATAGATACCTGTATCTGCGCTCGGCCTCGGGCGTGGAGAACGACGAAAAGAGCTCCGCCGCGGCCTTGCCCGAACGCATCTTATAGATGGCACGCAGCCTGCCGGCAAGGACGAGCTGGTATTTCTTTTTCTCCCTGTTAAGGACTGTGATCTTCTTATCGGTCCGGGCAAGGTCTTTTTCGGCACGTCTAAGCCTGCGACTTATCTTCTTCAGTTCGGCCCTTTGCCGCATCAGGGCGCGGTCGATCCTGTCAAGCTCCGAGAGAAGGCTAACCGCCTTTTTGGTAAACTTCTTTGCCTCGCCCCTTTCCTCCTTAAGGCGCTCCTTTATGATCTCAAGCTCCTTTGCCGTGTTCATGCCTCCCTTACCCTTGCTGCCGGCGGCGGCAAAGCCGGGGAAGGACACGACCAGTACTGCGAGAGCCATTATAATTATAACCAGACGCATACGCCTACACCTTAAGAAATCTGCCAAGCGAGAAGATACTGCCGACCACACCGAGGACCAGACCGCCCAGAATGAGCAATACAAATAGCAGCAGCGGGGAGAAAGGGTTATTAAGGATAAAGACCAGGTCAGGGGGAATGTAGATACCCAGGACAAGGTCTCCAAAGAAGAGCGCGACCATGGCGACGGCCCCGCCGATTATGCCCTCGGCAAGACCTTCGATCAGGAAGGGCGTCTTTATATAAATACCCGGCGCGCCCAGGTAACGCATGATCTCTATCTCGTCGCGCCTTGCGTAGACGGCAAGCCTTATCGTATTGGAGATTATAAAGATGGTAGCGGCCCCCAGAAAAAGGCCGAGAAAGATCGCCGCCGCCTCCATAAAGCCCAGAATAGCGCCGAACCTCTCGGCCCACTCCGTGCCGTGCTGAATGTCTTCGACCCACCGAAGCTTCTTCAGGGCAGCTACGACAAGCCCTATGTCCTTCGGGGTTATATGGTCGGCAGTGAGCTTTATCTCAAAAGAGGCCGGAAGTATATCGGGCGAGACCCCCTCAAGCAAGGTCAGATTATCCTGCATCTCTTCTTTCAGTATATTAAAGGCCTCTTTCTTCGAGATGTACTCGACGCTGCGCACCCCGGGCAGGGCCTCGATAGAGGCCTTGACCCCGGCAACGCCCTTTTCGGCAGTAGCGCCCTTTTTAGCGGTAAGCGCCCCGTCCTTTACATAGGCCACGATATGGGTCCTGTCGCCCATGCCCTCTACAAAAGAATTCAGATTAATAAAGACGATTATAAAGATGCTGAAGATAGCGAGCGCAAAGGCAACGGTCAGCGAAGACAGTACCGTTGTCACGAAGTTTTCCCTGAGCCCCCTGAGCCCGTCTATTACCGTATAGATAAGCGCAGTAGAGCGTATCACCTCTTCGTAAGCCTCCCGCCGTGCAGGTTGATGGTCCGCTTGCCCATCCGCTCTATCATCGCCTGATCGTGGGTGGCTATAACAACGGTAGTGCCGCGGGAATTAACCTCCTGAAAGAGCTTCATCATCTTTAGCGCCAGCTCCGGGTCGAGGTTGCCGGTCGGCTCATCGGCAAGGAGAATGGCAGGGTCTTTTACAAGTGCGCGTGCAACGGCGACGCGCTGCTGCTCGCCGCCCGAGAGCATAAGGGGTTTAAAGTTTGCGCGGTGCTTGAGGTTTACGTAAG
>UOEZ01000038.1_pt1 | contig 21560 bp, 15 predicted proteins | sample 1988331 | NCBI WGS metagenome assembly UOEZ01 (sample SAMEA4712194, study PRJEB27164) | hydrothermal vent metagenome | biome: marine basaltic hydrothermal vent biome; feature: marine hydrothermal vent; material: mineral | place: Pacific Ocean | collected 2011-06-14/2011-07-23 | depth 1689 m
CGTATCAGGGTCTTTAAGTCCGTGCCCTGTCAATGTGCAGACAACGGTATCGCCGTCATTTAATACTCCGCTCTCACGCATCTTTATCACACCGGCGATGGACGCCGCCGAGGCGGGCTCGCAGAAGACCCCCTCACGCGCCGCTACAAGCCGGTAAGCGCTGAGGATCTCTTCGTCGGTGACCATATCTATCACCCCGCCGCTCTCGTCGCGCGCGTTTAGCGCGCCCTCAAGGCTCGCCGGATTGCCGATCTTTATAGCCGTTGCTATGGTCTGCGGGTCTTCTACCGTATGGCCAAGGACTACAGGGGCCGCCCCCGCGGCCTGAAAGCCCATCATTTTAGGAAGGCTCGATATAAGGCCGGCTGCCCTGTATTCTTTATAACCCATCCAGTAGGCCGTGATATTGCCTGCATTCCCGACCGGCAGGAAGTGATAGGTCGGCACGTACCCCAGATGCTCGCAGACCTCGAAGGCCCCGCTCTTCTGCCCCTGTATGCGGTACGGGTTCAGGGAGTTCACCATCGTAACCGGATATTTATCGGCTATCTGCTTTACTATCTCAAGGGCCTCGTCGAAGTTACCCGCTATCTCCAGCACCTTTGCCCCGTGCATCATGGCCTGCGATAACTTACCAAGGGCCACCGAGCCCTCGGGGACAAGGACGTAGGCGGCCATACCGGCCTTTGCGGCGTATGCCGAGGCCGAGGCCGAGGTGTTGCCGGTAGAGGCGCAGATAACAGCGGTAGCCCCTTCCTCCTTTGCCTTTGTAACGGCAAAGGTCATTCCCCGGTCTTTGAAAGAACCCGTCGGATTTAATCCCTCAAGCTTCATCAAGACCCGCAGGCCGCCGAAGACGTCCTGCATATTGGTCGCCTCGACAAGCGGCGTATTGCCCTCGCCAAGCGTTACGACACTATCGTCGCGGAACTCGGGCATAAAATCAGCGAACTCCCGAACGGTTCCTCTCCATAATCCTTTTCTAGTCAGCTGATCCACAGGTCTCCTCTATCCTTATAAAAAGTGTCTTTCCTACTACTACGTCCATCTGCTCTATCTCAGAGAGCGAGGCGAGCAGGTCCCGCTCCAGCGCATGATGCGTAATAATAACGAGCGGCACATCGCCCTCATCCTCGCGGCCCTGCTGAATGACCGAAGAGATACTAATGCCGTGCTTGCCGAGCACCCCGGAGATACGCGCCAGAACGCTCGGCTTATCAACGGCTGTAAACCTCAGATAATACAGCGAGCTAAGCTCGGCCATATCCTTGATGGCAAGGCCGTGCTCGCTCTCTTTACTATGGCCAAGCGGAGGCACGCGCATAGCGACCCCTTTCCTTATGTCGCGTGCGATATCTATCACATCCGCTGCGACCGCGCTTGCCGTCGCCATCATCCCCGCGCCCTGACCGTAGAACATAACAGGGCCTACCGCGTCGCCGACCAGGTGGACGGCGTTAAAGACGCCCTCTACCGAAGAGAGCGGATGGTCGTTTGCGATCATAGTCGGGTGCACGCGCGCCTCGATCTTATCGCCGTCCGCTTTGGCGATGGCCAGAAGCTTTATCTTATAGCCGAACTCACGGGCAAATTCAATGTCAAGCTCGGTTACACGGCTTATCCCTTCGGTATAGATATCTTCGTGGCTAACGGTCGTCCCGTAGGCCAGATTTATAAGTATCGCCAGCTTATGGGCGGCGTCTATTCCCTCGACGTCATAGGTCGGGTCGGCCTCGGCATAGCCGAGGGCCTGCGCGTCTTTCAAGACGTCCGCGAAGTTACCGCCGGCGTTGGTCATCGTACTCATTATATAGTTGGCCGTGCCGTTTATAATGCCATAGATAGACTCTATCCTGTTTGCGGTAAGGCCCTCGCGAAGCGCCTTTATTATAGGGATGCCGCCTGCCACGCTCGCCTCAAAGCCGATATTGAGCTGCTTGACCTCGGAGGCCGAGAATATCACAGCGCCGTGCGTGGACAAGAGCGCCTTATTGGCCGTTACGACGTGCTTGCCTTTTTCAAAGGCCTTAAGGATCAGATCCTTCGCAGCCCCGGTGCCGCCTATCAGCTCGACGACTATGGATATCTCCGGGTCGTCAAGTACATCGTCGGAGTCTGCCGTAATGACGGCGCCCCCCAGAGGCACGCCGCGGTCGCGCTCCGTGTCATGGTCTGCTATGGTCTTAAGTACCAGCGGACAGCCGAGCCTCTCCTCTATAAGGGCGGCGTTCTCCTTTAAGACCTTTACAAGGCCGGAGCCGACGGTGCCGAAACCTATAAGACCTACCTTTATATCATTCATTAAAAGAGTTCTCCTGATTTAAAAGACAAAAACATCTAAAGATAAACAAAGAACGGGATTGCCGCGTCGCTTTTGCTCCTCGCAATGACCAAAGAGGAGACAGGACAGAACCTACAACCTTGTCCTTTCCCCTTTCGTGCTCAGAAATATTGCTGCGACCGGGAAGGACAAAGGCTTTAACCGCAGCGTACCCCTCTTTATGTACGCGAGGATAAGGGCTTGCAGTCCCGACAACGCAGCAGGGCATTTATGAGTACGAAGTCAAACCGCTAAAGCTTTGCTTTAGCGATATCAAAGGCATGCTTTACGCCCTTTGCCGCCTGCCGTATCCTCTGTTCGTTCTCAACGAGCGAGAGCCTGACGTACTCGTCGCCGTAGTCGCCGAAGCCTATCCCCGGAGAGACCGCTACGCCCGCCTCTTTAAGCAGGAACTTCGAGAACTCAAGCGAGCCCATCTCGCGGTAGGGCTCCGGGATCCTGCCCCAGACGAACATCGTGGCCTTTGGTTTTTCTATCTCCCAGCCTGCCCGCGAAAAGCTCTCACACAGGACGTCGCGTCTGTGCCTATACAGGTCCGTTATATCCTCCACGCACTCCTGCGGCCCGTTAAGCGCTATTATAGACGCTATCTGAATGGGCTGGAACATACCGTAGTCCAGATAGCTCTTCATACGCGTAAGGGCAGCGACAAGCTCTTTATTGCCGACGCAGAAACCAACACGCCACCCGGGCATGCTGTAACTCTTGGAGAGGGTAAAGAACTCGACCCCTACGTCCTTTGCTCCGGGCGCCTCAAGGAAGCTCGGCGCCTTATAGCCGTCAAATACGATATCGGCATAGGCCAGGTCGTGGATGACTATCATATTATGCTCTTTTGCAAAGGCTACTATCTTTACGAAAAATTCCTTATCAACGACCTCGGTCGTCGGGTTGTGCGGAAAGTTCAAGATCATCAGTTTGGGCTTTGGCCATGCCTCTTTGGTGGCCCTCTCAAGCTCCGCGAAAAAATCCACGCCCGGCAGGAGCGGAATACTCCTTAGATCTCCGCCCGCTATAACTACAGAATAGGCGTGAATAGGGTAGGTCGGGTTCGGAACAAGGACTACGTCACCGGGGCCGATTATCGCAAGCGCAAGGTGGGCAAGCCCCTCCTTGGAGCCTATCGTCGCGACGGCCTCGGTATCCGGATCGATATCAACGTCGTACCTGCGCTTATACCAGTCGGAGATAGCGAGCCTCAGCTTATAGATACCACGAGAGACCGAGTAACGATAGTTCTTCGGGTTCTGTATGGCCTCGGCGAGCTTTTCGACTATATGCGGCGGCGTCGGCTGGTCCGGATTACCCATCCCAAGGTCTATGATATCCTCGCCCCTGTGACGGGCGTCGGCCTTCAGGTCGTTTACGATATTAAAGACGTAAGGGGGAAGCCTCTTTATTCTGTGAAATTCATCCATGATCTTTTATTATCTATACGCGGACGAGCCGCTTAGCTGCTAAAGAGATCCTCTGCGTTATAAGAGCTCCTTACAAAGGGGCCCGAGTATACCCTGGGTATGCCTATGGACCTTCCGTAGTCTTCGTATTCTTTAAAGACCGCCGGTTTTATATAATCAACTACGTCCAGGTTAGAGCTGCTCGGTTGCAGGTACTGGCCGATAGTCACGCCGTCGCAGCCCACGCAGGCCAGGTCGCGCAGGAGCTGCCTGACCTCTTTCTTTGTCTCGCCAAGCCCTACCATAATACCCGACTTTGTAGGCAGGCCGCTTTCTTTTGCCGTTACCAGCAGGTCAAGCGAGCGCATATAGTCGGCCTGCGGACGCACCTTTTTGTAGAGCGAAGGGACGGTCTCAAGGTTATGGTTCAGTATATCAGGGGCCGCGTCCAGGACTACCTTCAGCGCGCCACGGTCGCCCTTGAAATCAGGGATAAGCACCTCGACCTTTATATCAGCCGTCTCCAGGCGCAAGGCCTTTATGGTCCGCGCAAACTGCCCGGCCCCGCCGTCAGCGAGGTCGTCTCTGGTAACCGAGGTTATAACTACATGCCTGAGGGCCATCTCGCCGGCAGTGAGAGCTATATTGCGGGGCTCCCCGGCGCTTACCTGCGCAACACTGCTATCTTTGGTAACGGCACAGAAGCCGCAACGCCTCGTACAGACGTCGCCGAGGATCATAAACGTTGCAGTAGGCCTGGTAAAGCACTCGCCGATGTTCGGACATCTCGCTGATTCACAGACGGTATTAAGCCCTCTGTCCCTGAGTGTCTTCTTCAGGGCGTGCAGTTCGGCAGGCCTGCCAAGCGGCTTTTTAAGGTAAGAAGGCAACCTCTTGCGCCTGCCTTTACCCCCGGCCCTTGCGCTGCCCGGGCGCTGCTTATTTTTACCCTGCTCACGTATCTCTGTCATAACAAAGCCCCCACCTGACAAGCTAAAGATTATCCGATATATTAACCGGGTTAATGGTCGTATTGCAAGATAATTCTAAGTAACATTTTTAGCGTAAGAGCACAAGGTAAGAGAAGGGGTTTTACAGGGAAAATACCGGATAAAGCACGGGAAGAACCACAGAGAAGGTCTTCTGCAACTATAGCCGCCGCCTCTGTGCCAGAGGCTACGGATATTATGATCGACGGTCAAGACCCTGCAAGACGCGGACAGTAGCCGGCAGCTCGGCGCTGGCACTGATAAAGGCAAGGTCGTCACAGGTATCGATATCATGCCACTGCGCAAGCATGGCTACCCGCATACCGGCGTCTGCCGCCCTTCCGAGCGTCTGCTGCAAGACAGAGCAGGCGCCCCACTCGATACCGTCGAATAACCGGGCTGAGAAGGACGCAAGCGAATCGTTCATCGCTATCAGATAATACCCGCCGTCAAGGGCCGGCCCCAGTACCAGAGGCCGGGGCTCGGCGGTGCAAGGGCCGGTAAGCAACGTAAAGGCCCGCCTCAGATATGCAAGCGGAAGATCAGGGCTGTCGCTGCCGATAAGCGCCACGCACGTATAGCCACGGCCAAAGAGCTCCTTAAAAACGTCTTGCATCTTACTACCTAAATCACCGTCTTTTTGAGGAGTTAGCGTAAAAAACTCAGGGACTACATTAGATAATTGCTGTATTTTGTCCGCTGCCGTGCCGGAGTTGTCCGGGGCGGTTTCGTGGCCGTCCGGGGCGGTTTCGTGGCCGTCCGGGACGATTTCGCGACCGTCCGGGACGGTTTCGTGGCCTGTATAAAAGATAAATATATCCGTTAAGGTAAGCGCCGAGAGGCGGGAAAAGAGGTCTTTCAGGAAGGCCTCGTATAGCAGGCAGGCCTCAAGCGGCGAGAGCTCCGGGGTGAGCCTTGTCTTTACCGCTCCCGGAACAGGGACCCTGACCATAACGGCAAGTGCGTTTTTTTCCATAGCGTGCCATAACCCGGGGCTACTTTATATCCTTATAGGTTATCGTCCTTTTAAAGCCCTTGAAGGGCTTACCGTCTACCTCTATATAGGGGTCCGGCCCGAAGTAGTTAATGGGCTCTCCGTCCTGCCTCGGAGTAAGGACGATATCGCGGCCTCTGGAGAATGTGACCCTGTTCTCATCTATAGAGCCGAAGTAATAATCCGCCAGCTCAGGGGCCTTATCAGCCTCTGAGATATCCACCGGCACCCAGCCGTGGTCTTCGGTATAAAAGCTCGCCCAGCAGTGATAGCCGCCGACCGAGCCGCCGGAGCCGGGCTTTAACGGATAGCCCATCTCAAAGAGTGCCGGTATCTGCTGGGTCTGAAGAAGTGCCGCAAAGAATGAATGAAAGTCCGTACAGTTGCCGGAGCCCTTTTCCCCTCCTGCTATGGCAAGACATACCCGGCTTACGTCTCCCCTGCCCCAGCCGGGCTTCTTCTTATTGTAGTCCATATTCTTAAGGACGAAGTCATAGATATGACGGGCCTTATCCTCGGCGTCGGTCTCGGCCGGCGCGGCCTCTCTGGCAAGCCTCTTGACCAGATCGCTATGCGGCCCCATGCGGCTCGGCCTCAGGTACTTGACCAGCCCCTCTTTGATGGCAGTGAACCCGCCCGCCTTCTTGCCAAGCCCCTTGATCTCCTGCCTCTTGACCGTAAAGGCCATTGAGAACTCAACAGGGGCGCTGCGGGCCTTATCACCGTCAAGCTCAAAGTATATAATACTGTTGCCCCATACGCCCTCCTGCCTGATGGTATACGGCGCCGGGGCATTGACCTTTAACCCTTTTATTTCCTGAGCCGGCAGGGCCGAGGGCAGCGGCACCCAGACGCGCACCTTCGCAGCCGAGGCGGGAAGCGCGTCAACTACGAACTTATACTCCAGGCGAACCGACCGCCCCTCTCCTGCATAGCCTACGGCAGCAAAGAGGGTAGCAAAAGAGACAAAAATGACTAAAAAGGCCTGAACAGCCCTTGATCCGAAGATTTTATTTTTCATAGTTATTTTTTAAAGACACTAAGATTTAACAGGCAGGACATAGCATATCAGCAGGTATTTTCACATGAATTCGACGAGTCCCGTACCGTTCTCTTCTGCCGCTCGGCTTCTTTTTTTTTCGAGCACTCCTGGCAGGCGTACATCTTACTGTGCACTACGGTAAGTCTGTCGTAACCACGGTCCAGGGCAACGCGCGCGACAGAGTCTACAGCTTTACCACAAAAATCACAGTTTAACATATCCACTCTTCTCCTTCCTGTACACACCCCTGGGCGTAATGCCGGCGCCCTCCAGTGCGGCTACTACTTTATCAAGTATATCATCATCAACGGTAATTACAAGGTCGCAGTACGAGGTAAGCGAGCTCGGAGCGGGGTTGAGCCTGAAGGCTATATCCAGATCATGAAGGACGCTCTCGGCCTTTAAGACAATATGTGTAGACCCGAATGCCAGAAGGTTCTTCATATAGAAAAACTAACAGATTTAAGCCGTATTGGCAAGGCTGCGTAAGACCGAGCCCTGCGAATAAAAAAATGGTAGGTGGAAGACGGGGCGCCTATAACACGGCAACAGAGAACCAAAACGGCAGGACAGCCTCTGGGGAAAGGCCGCTGATAAAGGTTAAAACAATTGAGAACGCCGCAGCCCCCCGTCTTCCATTTAATGCGATAGATCTTTCCTCTCTTTTTTTCCGGCTATGCCGAAAAACCATAAGATATAAAAAACAAAACCCGCTACCGGTCACCCTGGCCCAACAACCCCGCCTCGGGGTTGATCTCAGGCAAGAGAAGAGAGCCCTTGATCGCGCTTAAGAGGTCGACGACCGAGTACGGCTTGCTGATAAAGTCAAGTCCTCTCTCTTTAATGGCAGGCCACTGCGATTTATTGCCTATATGACCGCTCGTCAGTAATACTCCCATACTCGGGTTACGCCCCGAGAGTTCATCTGCCAGATAAAGCCCGCTCTTGCCGGTCAGAATAACATCGCTAAAGAGCAGGTCGAAGTCGCCCTCCTCTCTCTCAAAGATAGCCAGCGCCTCATCGGCGCTTGCGGCCTCCTGCACCGCGTAACCACACTCGGTCAGGATCCGGTAAGTCGGGATACGAACCTCCTTATCGTCCTCGACAAGCAGTATCTTCTCATCCGAGCCGTGAAAATCATCGAAGAGCAGACCGCTTTCTTCTTCCTGCGGGGCCTTCTGCACCGACGCCGCAGGCAGGTAAACATTAAAGGTCGTCCCTGCCGGGCGGTCCGTATCTACGGTTATCCAGCCGCCGTGCCTTTTTACAATACCGTGCACAACGGCAAGACCCAGCCCGCTTCCCTTCTCCTTTGTCGTATAAAACGGCTCGAAGATATGCTGGCAGGTATCTTTATCAATCCCCTCGCCGCTGTCTTCTACGGAAAGGCAGATAAAATCTCCGGGAGAGGCCTCCGGCGTGGCCCTTGCCCCTGCCTCGTCAATGGTTACGTTAGTTGTCCGCAAGACGATAGCCCCGCCCTCGGGCATAACATCCCTGGCGTTGACGACAAGGTTCAGAATAACCTGCTCAAGGTTGCACTTATCGGCCATGATGATACGGATATCTTCGGTCAGGTCGAGCACAAGGCTTATGTCCTCACCTATAAGCCGGCCTATCATCTTTACAACACCCTCAAGCACAGAGTTGACGGTCAGGGCCCTGAACTCCACTTTCTGCTTACGGCCAAAGATCAGTAGCTGCCTGGTAAGGTCCGTTGCCCGGTAAGCGGCCTTCAGCACCTCATTGATATCGGCCGTAACCTCCGGCTCCGAATCATCGAGTTTCTCGATGGCCCCGCCCGCGTACAGGATAATAGCGGTAAGGATATTGTTAAAATCATGCGCAACGCCGCCTGCCAGGGCCCCTATGGCCTCCATCTTCTGGGCCTCAACGACCTTACGCTCCAGCGTCTTAAAGCCGGTCATATCCCTTAAAACAGCGCGGTATCCGGTGACGTGCCCCGAGCCGTCGCGTATCGCCGTTGCCGTGACGTTGGTCGTTATCTCCGAGCCGTCCTTTCTTTTCATTACGGCCTCAAAGTCTCTGACAAAACCCATCTTGTCAATACCGTCTTCAAAGGAAGAAAGATTTTCAGGGTTTACGTATATATCGGTGGCAAAGTCCAGGGCCATCATTTCTTGACGCGAGGCGTAACCAAAGAGTTCGACACCCGCAGGGTTGATATCCAGAAAACGTCCCTCTGAGGAACGCACAAAGACGGCGTCTTTCAACTCTTCAAAGAGGGTACGGTACCGTAGTTCAGACTCTATAAGCTCTTGCTCAGCGAGCTTTCGCGCGGTTATATCCTCTTTTACCGCTATAAAATGGGTCGTCTCGCCCTCTTCATTTATAATGGGCGATATGGTGGTATTCTCCCAGTAAAGCTCGCCGTTCTTCTTCCTGTTCTGGAGCTCGCCTTGCCATGTATTGCCGGCGAGGATCGTATTCCAGAGCTCTTCGTAAAATTCATCGGGATGCCTGCCTGAATTAAGCATACCCGGAGTACGCCCTATTGTCTCGTGATAGGAGTAGCCGGTAAGCTCGGTGAACTTTGGATTGACGTACTCGATATTACCGTTGAGGTCTGTTATTACCACGGTCGAGGGGCTCTGCTCTACAGCCATGGATAATTTTCTGAGGTCTTCTTCCGTACGCCTGTAAGCCCTGCGCTTACAGGCTTCGCGCAGCTCGCGCTCGACCGCGGAGTTAAGGCGGCTAAGGTTGCCCTTCATAATATAATCGCTGGCATGGGCTCTCATCACCTCTACTATCTTTTCCTCATCTACCGCGCCCGACACTACTATAAAGGGCAGATCCAGCTTCATGCTGCCAAGTAGCGCCAGCGCCGCAAGACCGCTAAAGCTCGGCATTTCAAAGTCAGAGATAACAATATCCCACTTTTCCCGCTCCAGCGCGTGCGTCATGGCCTTGAAGCTATCCACGCACCTGTATACAGGCTCGTAGCCGCCTCGCCTGAGTTCACGCAAAAGGAGCTCAAGGTCGTCCTCCGAGTCCTCTACGATAAGCACCCTGAGAAGCCCCCTCAGGCTCTCTTCAGACTTACAATTATATTTTATTTTGCCGCCGCGCAGCATTACCCCTCCAGTCGGAATAAACAGCAACCGAGGTTTGACGTAAGACTAACACCCGTCAGGACAAAATAGCTTGGACCTATTTATTAAGGTCCTCGTCGCGAAGCACAAAGCCGCAGACACCGCACTCGACGTAGCTACTGAGCTTCCGGGCAAAAAAGGCTCTCTTACACTTCGGGCATATTCTTAGTTCCATTTTCCTTCCTCCGTTAAACTCAAAACATTGATGACATCACCGGGTAGACATTCTTTGAGTTAAATCAGGGCTGCCGGAAGCTTTCCAGCTCAGGAGTGTTAATCGCGTTCAGCGCTCCCGGCAACCCATCCCCTAATAACTATAGCATCGCAGCCTTGCTTCCTTTCAGAACCTTCGATGAAACGAGCTTCAGCGGCCCTTTATCTTCTTTATCACCGCCGCCGCCCTTCTTATGGCGCTTACTCTTTTTCTCGTCAATGTCAGAGACCCCCTTGCCGCCTGCCTGCGGCAACTTGAAGCCCGAGACCAGTGCGTCGAGGTCTTTAGCCAGAACCGAGAGCTCATCGCTGGACCTTACGACCTCTTTTATAGAGTAAATCGTCGAGACTGAGACCTCTGTTATGGCCTCCATATTTATATTGATCTCGTCTGTCGTCGCACTCTGCTCCTCGGTGGCAGTGGCTATCTGGTTGATCATATCCGATACGTTCTGTATGCCGGCATCGATCTGCCCCAGCGACTCGCCCGCCTCATTTGCAAGTTTGACGCCATTTTCGACCTTCTTGGTGCCGGCGCTCATGGCATTAACCGCGACTCCGGTATCACTCTGAATAGCGCCTATCATAGAGCTTATCTCTTTTGTAGCGGTACCGGTTCTCTCGGCAAGCTTCCTGACCTCATCGGCTACAACGGCAAAGCCCCTGCCCTGCTCTCCGGCGCGGGCCGCCTCTATGGCGGCGTTCAGGGCCAGAAGATTGGTCTGGTCGGCTATATCGTTAATCACCGATACAATAGTACCTATCTCTTCGGAGCTATCGCCAAGCTTGCCTATCATATCGGCTGTGACCGAGGTGGACTCGGAGACCTCCTGCATCGCGATTATCGCATCCCTTACCACACTCCCGCCGTTGCCTGCTATATCCCTGGCGCCGGCTGCGGACTCGGCCACATCCTGTGAGCTCCTTGCGACCTCCATAACGGTGGCCGCCATCTCCTCCATCGCCGTTGCCACGTGGGTTGTCTGTTCATTCTGTTTGTTGGCCCCTATCTCCATGCTGGTTGAAGAGACATTTAACTGATTGGAGGCAACGGCCAGATGCTTTGAAGACTCGCTCATCTTCCCTATTACCGTCGACATCTTATCTGCCATCTCATCGACGCTCTTGCCAAGCTGCGAGACCTCGTCACTTAGCTCCTTACCCATAAAGGCAACCTTTACATCGGCCCTTGTAGTAAGGTCTCCCTTTGCGTAACTATTGACCACATCCTTTATTCTCATAATAGGACGCAGTATCATGGCTATCGAAGACCACATAAAGAATGCGGCGACAAGGGCAGAGAGCGCAACGGAGACGGCCATGATCTTTATACCGTTCATCGCCGAGACCTCGGCCTTCTTAACGAACATCTTGGTCAGCTCATCGGCGACCCTTACGACCGTCGGACTGTAAAGCTCGGCAAGCTCTATGGTCTTAGCGTTATAAGCATCACTAAAGACCATGGTCTTTACCATGAAATCCTTCCGTACCTTCCAGTATGCCTCTACGCTATCAAGCCTGCTTAAAAAATCCTGACCATCGGTACCGGCGCCGATAGCAGCGTTCCTTAGGTCCCTAAGCGTACCCTCAAAACCATTTATGGTCTTGTTTATCTCGGCAGTCAGCGCTTCCTTGCCGTTATAGATGACAAAATAACGCTCAAGCAGGTAGCTGAGCTTTACGGTCCTCATCCTCTGAAGCCCGGCCACGTTTATAAAGCCCTTCACATCGTTTCTTCCTGTTGCCGACATCGCGGCTATCATCAAGTTGAGCTTACCTACCATCGGAAAGGTCGAGTCCTCTACATTGACCTTTCCTTCCACCAGAGCTCCGCCGACCTTCAGCCCATCATCAAGGGCTATACGCATCTTCTCCCACTCGCCCTCGACCTGGGTAAGCTTAGCAAGAAGCTCCGGATCCGTAATGGCCGGGATCTTATCGGAGCCCGTCCTTAAGGTATCAATAACTGTATAGTAATCTTTCTTCTGTTGCTGAAAGACCTGCTCCAACGCCTGGTTGCCGGTAACAATATGCCTGTTGAGCACCTCGGTTATCTGCACGGCGCGCTTCCTCAGAGAACCCGCGTAGTCCTCCTGTACATACTTCTCTCCCATACCGCTGAGTATCACGTAAATAATAGGTAACTGGATCACAAACAGGACTACCAGAATAAGGTAGCTCCCGACAAATCTGGCTTTTACTGATTGCAATTTCATGGCTGTCCTCCTGCATTTTAAAGACCATCATATTCTTTAATGCTCGGCCAATACCCTTTAATCTCATAATCTTTATTAGAGATAACGATCAATACATTTCAACAAGACAAACAAGACAACGAATGGCCCGTGTTAGCCCCAACCTTCATCAACCTCAAAAAAATCTAACATATTATAAACGATTATACCGCAGGTTACCTGTACGGATAAACCGGGTAAAGACTTCTTTATAAGGCTCCAAAGGGGCCGCCAGGAAGTGACCAAAGGGTGGTGTTGGGAAATTGACGAACAAAAGAGTTGTAAAACAAGAGGTTATAGGATGCTACTTGAGTATAACAAGTCCCTGCTGAAGGGCTACCCTTACAAGGCTTGCGGTATCATTTACCTTAAGCTTACGCATGATATTCACTCTGTAACTCTTGATTGTTGAAACAGAAAGGAAGAGTTTTGCAGCGACCTCTTTGTTGGTAGAGCCACCGGCAATGAGCTTTAAAACTTCTTTCTCCCTCAAGGTAAGGGCCTCGGAGTTGTCCAGGGCCTGCTCGCCGCGTATAATACCGACAAAATCACTCATGATCTGCTCGGAGAGCGGAGAGCTGATATAGACCTGACCACCGGCGACCCTGTCCACGGCAAGCAGTATCTCGCCTGAGTCGCCGCCCTTCAGTATATAGGCCTTTGCCCCTGCCCTGAGGGCATCGACGGCATATTGCAGCTCCTGGTGCATGGAAAAAACGATCACCTTTATACCCGGATAGTCCTTGACGACCCTCTCGGTAACGAGCAGGCCGTCAAGCTCGGGCATAGTAATATCTATGATGACGATATCAGGGCGCCGCTCCCCTATTCCTGCCAGAGCCGCAAGGCCGTCGCCGGCTTCACCGACTACCTCATACTTCGCGCTGCCGGAGAAGAGCCCCTTGACGCCGCTCCTGACAATGGAATGATCGTCCGCTATAAATACCTTTAACTTATTCAATCCGCACACCTCTTAAATTTAAAAAACATTATATCGCAGACCCGGCAAAAACATCAAAGTTCTACGGCATTGGGAACTCAACTACGACAGAGGTCCCGGTGCCGGCCTCCGAGGTAATGGAGAGCGTACCGTCCATTGCCTTGATCCGCTCACGCATAAGCCTTATCCCGATGCTTGCGCCGACGCTGCCCCCCCTGTCTTCAGCATCGTAGGCATCGGCTTTTATACCCACTCCGTCATCCTCTACAGAGATACGGAAAGTACCGGAACTGAAACTGCACCTTATCTTGACCGAGCCTGCCGAAGAATGCTTTGCTATGTTTTGCAGGCACTCCTGAAGTATCTTGTAGATATGCTGCTTATACTCATCGGAGAGTCTTTCAACGTCTTCGCAGGCGTCGAGGTCGAGCTCTATTCCGACCGGAAAAAGGACATTGCCTGCATACCACATAAGCGCGCCAACAAGCCCCTTGCTCCCCATCACACGTTCGCCGTAAGGGCTTACCGGATAAAGGTCCTTGCACATATTGCGAATAGAGTCTATGGTCTCCTGCAGGAGATCTCCTGCTTCCCTGAGCGTTACCAGGGCGGGGCACTCGGCTCCGAGCGAGCTCGTTGCCGATATATATGAAGACAAAGCCATGTTAATGGCAACCAGATTCTGCCCGATATCGTCATGCAGAAGCCCGGCAAAACGCTTACGTGCCTTCTCCTCGACCTTTGTTATCTCAAGGGTGAGCCCGTGCAGGTCGTGGTTGAGAATATCCAGCTCCCGGGTCTTGCTCTTAAGCTCATCCTCATACTCTTTACGCGCGGTAATGTCCTCCTTGACGGCAAGGTAGCCTCTGGTCTCTCCACTGTCGTCAACGATGGGCGCTATAGTGGCGTCCTCCCAGTAGAGCATGCCGTTTTTCTTCTTGTTATGGAACTCACCGCGCCAGACATTGCCGGCCTTTACCGTCGTCCAGAGCTCTTTATAGTGCTCCGGAGCCATCGTGCCCGCGTTAAGTATACGGGGGTTCTCACCGATGACCTCCATATAGTTATAGCCGGTAAGCTCAGTAAACTTGGGATTGACGTACTCTATCTTCCCGTCCAGGTCCGTCATAACCACCGATACCGGGCTCTGCCTGACGGCCAGCGATAACTTTCTGATCTCCGCCTCTACGCGCCTTCGCTCTTCCCTGCCCCTGAACTCGCGCATCTCGCGCTCTATGGCAGGGGCGAGCCTTGCCAGGTTATCTTTCATTATATAATCGTTGGCGCCCGCGCGCATTGCGCGAACTGCCGTCTCTTCACCTATGGCGCCGGAGACTATTATAAAAGGCAGGTCATAGCCGCCATCTTTCATAAGTTCAAGGGCGCCCAGGCCGCTAAAGCTCGGCATGGAAAAATCAGATACAACGACGTCCCACGGCTTCGACTCAAGGGCGGTCTTCATCTCCGCTCCGGTCTGCACACGCATGGACTCGGGCCGGTAACCTCCGCGCCTTAGATGAAGGAGCAAGAGCTCGGCGTCATCGAGACTATCTTCGACGAGCAATATGCGTAAAGTCTTTTTCATTGACCCTCTTACCTATAATACTATCACGATAAAGTAAAGTAAAACACCGCGCCCAGCCCTGGCTCCGCGCTGGCCCATATACGGCCTCCGTGGCGATGTACTATGCGCTGAACCGTCGCAAGCCCTATACCTGTTCCGTCGAACTCATCGATAGAGTGAAGCCTCTGAAAAGCCCCGAAGAGTTTTCCGGCGTATTCCATATCAAAACCGGCCCCGTTATCCTTAACATAATAAACCCGCTCGTCGTCTATTATTTTACGCCCAAACTCGATCTTTGCGTTATCTTTCTTTCCCGTAAACTTCCAGGCATTGCCTATGAGGTTTTCAAGTACTACTCTGACCAGGTGCGAATCCACGCCTTCGGCGACCAGCCCCTGCTCGACTACGACCTCGACGCTGCGCTCGGGCATGGATTTTCTCAGAGAGGCCACCACCTTATCCACCAGAGTCGTCAGATCGACCGTCTCTCTTCTAAGCTCGCTGCGCGTAACCCTTGAAAGCGATAGCATGTCATTTATAAGTTCACCCATATGGCGGGTCGCAGAACGGATGCGCACAAGGTAGTTCTGCGCGTCGTCGTCGAGCTTGTCGCTGTAATCCTCCGAAAGCGCCTGACTAAAACCGTCTATCCCCCTCAGGGGCGCGCGCAGGTCATGCGAGACAGAGTAGGCAAAAGCCTCAAGCTCCTTATTTACCGCCGAGAGCTCCGAGGTTCGCTCCGCCACCTGACGCTCCAGTGATTCATTTAACCTTCGCACCTCCTGTTCGGCCTTGACCCTCTCGGTTATATCAAGGATGATCCCGACAAACACAGGCATTGACTCAAAGGTAGATAACTGAAGGTAAACATCCACAGGATAAGTAGAGCCGTCTTTCCTTCTATGCGAGGTCTTGAACTGAACCCTTTCCTTCGCGCCGCTTCTGAGAGGTTCAAGGTATTTCATAAAATCGGCCCGTGACATCTCCGGCTTGAGATCCACCGGGGTAATGCCGCGAAGCTCGTCCATCGAGTAACCTATGTTATCTCTGCCACCGCGATTGACCTGAATAAATTTAAGGGTCTCGGCATCAAAGATATATATTTCATTTAAAGAGTCTTCCAGTATACTCCCAAGATACATCGCAGCGTTCTCGGCCTTCCTGTGCTCGCCACGGGTACGCAGTGTTACGACGCCGTAGGCAAGGTCGTTGGCAAGCTCCATTAAGAGGGAGGTCTCTTCGGCGTTGAAGGCATCGACCTCGCTGGCATATATATTAAGGGCGCCCAGCACGTCCTCGCCGCTTATCAGGGGCAGAGATATTGAAGAGTCGTAACCGCGCTTTGCGGCCTCCTCGTGCCACGGAATAAACCTCGGGTCAGTCGAGAGGTTTCTGGCAACGGAACACTTCTTTGTGCGTATCGCGGTCCCTGTCGGGCCATGACCTCTTTCATTGTCTCCCCACGAGACATTAAGGCTATCAACATAGCCGACGTCGAAGCCGGCCCTTGCAACAGGGCGAACACTCTTCTCCGCGTCCTGCACGACATACCCAACCCAGACCATCCTGTACCCTCCGGTATCAATGATGGTGCTGCATATCTTTCTTAAAAGATCCTCCTCGTTGCCTGCATGAACAAGCGCTTCACTGCACTGGCTGATGGCCTTAAGGGAACGGTTTACCTTAAGCACCTCCTGCTCCGCGCACATCCGCTCTAGCTCCGCGGATGCGCGGGCTGCGACAAGCTCCAGCACCTCTTCGGCGTTAGGAGGCAAGGTAAGCCTTGCTCTGGTAAGGGCACAGAGCACGCCTATGGGAGTGCCGTCCTTGCCTTTTAAGATAGTCCCCACATACCCGCTCGCCCCCATATCTTTCAGTGTCTCGTCACATGGAAATTGCCCGGCGACATCCTCATGGTATATACAGACATTCTGGGTCCATATCACCTCTGCGCACGGCGAACCCGACAGGGCGTATGAGAAGTCCTCTACCCTGTCGCCGTCAAACTTCATGGAGAGCGCCCTGATATTGTCCCCGTCGTACCTTTCACCGACGATGACGCAGTCCGCCCCCAACCACTCGTAGAGGCTCTCTACGACTCCGTCAAAGAACTCCTGCCCAAGGCTGCCGCCGGTGCTCTTATAAAGCGTCTCCAGGGCCTTCTCCGTCTGCTTGCGCTCGGTCATATCGCTGTAGGTGCCGAGCACGCCGAAGATATTACCGTCCAGGTCCCTTAGCGGAACCTTACTCGTAGAGAGCCATAGCTCCGTGCCGTCGCTGCGGCTCTGCGGCTCTTCATAATTAAGTTTGGCCTCTGCGGACTCCATTACCGCCGCATCGTCAAAGCGGTAGCGGTCGGCATCCTTTTTCCACGACATCTGATGATCATCCAGGCCTATAAGGTCAGCAGGACTCTCAAAGCCTGCGTCCCTTGCAAAATTGATATTACAGCCCAGATACTTCAGGTCCCGACCCTTCCAGAAGACACGCACGGGTATGGTATCGAGGATCGTAAGCAGCATCTTTCTCGACGCCTCCAGCGCCTCCTCCGCCCTCTTACGTTCGGTAATATCCATAACAAGCGAGCTTACGCCTATAACCAGCCCCATAGAATCGACCAGAGGGGTGTTATACCAGTCGCAGACGATCATAGTACCGTCCTTCGTCACGTTTTCATTTGTGCTGCGCCGCCCCCCTCTATTATTCATAAGGTCCTGCCAGACCATATCTATACGGCCCCTGTCACACTCGGCGACCATGAGCCCGGCGCCGTGGCGCCCCATGGCCTCCTCTGCGGAGTAACCGAATATCCGCGCTGCCGCAGGGTTCCACCCTATAACCTCAAAGTCGGTGTTCCACTCTATGACCGCAAGCGGGGTTTGTTCAATATGAAGGGCCAGCATCTGCCGGCTCTTTCTGAACTCCTCTTCCACCTCTTTGCGCGCTGTAATATCGGTGCTCATGGCACATACGGCGTACGGCTCGCCGCCGGCGTCGAGCAGCGGGAACCTTACGGAAAGATACGTATGGCGCCCGCCCGCCTGTAAGGCCTCTTCCTCGAACTCCACAGGGGCCTTTTTCTTGATAACCAGCCTGTCGTTGGCCCTCAACACATCCGCCATAGCACGGGGGAAGACCTCATGGTCGTTCTTCCCCCCGATATGCTCACCTGCGACATTAAAAACATCCTCAAATGCCCTGTTAACAAATGTGTACCTCCCGTCGATATCCTTAACGCTTATAACTGCTGTCGAGTTGTCCATCATCGCGTGAAAACGCCTCTCGCTATCAGCAAGAGAGGCCTCGACGTACCTCCTTCTTATCTTGATAGCGCCATAAGCCCAAAGACCTGTAGCAAGGATCAAGAGCATGATAGCGTATACAAAAAGAAGTCTGTTAAACAGCCTGTCGCCATAGGCGTTATAGACCCCGGCAGGCACATAGGATACCAGGTTCAGGTAGTTGGCATTCTCACCCGTGGCAACGTACTGATCGCGGACATGCCCGGCTTTGCGCCCGCTAACAGCGACCAGATAGTCTTCCCCTCTGATAGCACGGTATTGATAAAGGTTCTCCATATTCGGATTGATCGAATCAAATGTGAAAAATCCTTTATCGGTCACAAACTGCCCCAGGTTAGCCCACTTGATGCTTTGCCAGGCCTCTGAAAAGTCCGAGGCAAAGCTGCGCGCCTCTTTACCTTTAACAGCAAAGGCAAAATCATCGCCTTCCCTGCCGCCAAGCAGCCAGTAGCCATCAGAGTTAAGCAACATCAAATTACCACCGCTGGCCTGGTGATGTTCCTTGAAGTGATCTATAAAGGCATGGGCCGAGTAATTCAGAACTACGATACCGCGCTTTTCAGCCTTGCTGTCATAGACAGGGGTCACTGCACGCAGCACAGGCTGGTAAGGCTCCTCGACCTTTCCGTGCTCAATATTCAGGTCTATCGGCGAGAAATATACCCTGCCGGCGCTCAAGGCCATCCCTTGCTTAAAGTAATAACGCTGCGCCTTGTTCTGAAGCTCCTTTTCAGGAACGGCCCTGCTTACAAACCCCTGCCTGTCGACCCTGACAAGCTCCTTACCTGTTTCATCTATGAGGCGTATCTGGAGATAACCTTCTTTTCTTCTGGAAAAAAGCAGGAAATCCTGAGTAAGAGCATCGACCGCATCACTGTCTCCCGAGAAGACCGCACCGAGCTCACGCAGGCCGGCGACGACCATAAGGTCCGAGACTATATCGTCAAAGGCATCGTCGAGGTACTCCTGCTGAAAGGCGATCACACTACGCTCTTTAAGCTGCGCGACCTTCCTGTCAAAACGTATATCATGCAAATAAAATGAATACAAAAGCACGGCAAGGATTACCGCTATAGAGAAGAAAAGTATAAGAAAAGGCAGAACAATGGCCTTTTCCATATACATACTTTTAATGCCGTTCTTATTGTTTAAGGTCATAGCTCAGGTCCGGTAAAGGATTTCATGGCAGTCGGCAATAGCAAGAAGGCCGCAATATCAGCTGTCGCATATATATCCTATCGGTCGATTTATTAGAAAAATTAAACAGATATAAGAGGTTTAGCAACTAGAATAGTATAAAAACCTCCTATTAAAAACCTTCGGAGACCGTCGAGCTGGTATTTTCTTTAAAAAAGAGTTTTTTTAAGGATAAAAAAGTTTATCTTGCCCGAGGAATAAAAAAAGGGCCTGCGAAAAACACTGCGCAGGCCCTTTCTGATAACTATTTAAAAAAACTATATTCTATCCTTGTAAAAAGGAAAGCCCTTGCACAACTCCGTTACCTCGGACTTTATCTTTGCAAGCTCGGCGTCGTCGCCTCGCCCTGCTATGGCACGGTCTATAAAGCCCGCCACCAGCTTCATCTCCGGCTCTTTCAGCCCCTTGGTCGTCGCCGCCGGCACGCCTATGCGCACGCCGCTCGTAACGAACGGGCTCCTTGTCTCAAAGGGAATTGTATTTTTATTTACCGTTATGCCGGCCTTGCCAAGGGCCTCCTCGCCTTCTTTGCCGGTAAGGTCTTTACCGGTAAGGTCTATCAGCATCAGATGATTGTCCGTACCGCCGGAGACGAGATCAAAGCCCTTCTCCATCAACTCCCCGGCAAGCGTCTTTGCGTTATCGATAACCTGCTGTTGATATACCTTAAATGAAGGGTCAAGGGCTTCTTTAAAGGCCACGGCCTTTGCCGCTATTACGTGCATGAGCGGGCCGCCCTGGATGCCGGGGAATATCTGCTTATCAATGGCTTTGGCGTACTCTCCCCTGCACATTATCATGCCCGAGCGGGGGCCTCTGAGCGTCTTATGGGTAGTCGTCGTTACGTACTCGGCGTGCGGCACTGGCGAAGGATGAAGCCCCGTGGCCACGAGCCCGGCTATATGGGCGATATCTACCATGATATGCGCTCCTACCGCGTCGGCGACCTCGCGAAAGGCCGCGAAATCAATGGTACGCGGATAGGCGCTGGCCCCTACTACGATCATCCTTGGCTTATGCTCGCGCGCCACCCGCATGACGTTATCCATATCGATACGGTGCGTGTCTTTGTCAACGCCGTAGAAGGCTATGTTATAGAGCTGGCCGGAAAAATTAACGTGGCTGCCGTGCGTAAGGTGCCCGCCGTGCGAAAGGTCCATACCGAGGACGTTGTCCCCGGGCTTTAGCGAAGACATGTAGACGGCCATATTGGCCTGCGAGCCGGAGTGCGGCTGGACATTTACGTGGTCACAGCCGAATATCTCTTTTGCGCGGTCGCGCGCGAGGTTCTCGGCTATATCAACATACTCGCAGCCGCCGTAGTAACGTTTGCCCGGATAACCCTCGGCGTATTTATTGGTAAGGACGCTGCCCTGCGCCTCAAGGACGGCCTCGCTTACTATGTTCTCGGAGGCTATAAGCTCCAGCTTGTACTCCAGCCTCTCGGTCTCGTGCTGTATCGCGTCATATATCTCCGGGTCAAAACCCTTTATCACAGACATGGCATTTTTCCTTTATAATTTTTTATTTACAACGACATTCCAGTTCAGATATTTTATCAAGCCTTCTCTGATGACGCCCGCCCGCGTACTCGGTCCTGAGCCAGATCTTTACGAGCTCTTTAGCAAGCTCTACCGGTATCACGCGCGCGCCGAGGACGAGGATATTCGCATTGTTATGTTCTTTGGCAGCCTCGGCCGTAAAACAGTCGTGTACGAGCGCCGCCCTGACGCCGGGGAATTTATTGGCGACAAGGCTCATCCCGATGCCGGTACCGCAGATAAGAACGCCGCGCCTTACATCACCGCGGGAGACCCTCTTTGCCACGGCCTTACCGTAATCGGGGTAGTCCACCGACTGCGCCGGGTTATCAGGGCCAAGGTCCAGCACCTCGAAACCCTCGGCCTCAAGCACCTCATCTACGGCGGCCTTTAGCTCAACCCCCGCGTGATCGCTCGCTATCGCTATTTTTTCCTTCTCGGTCAATTTACGATCTCCAAAGATAGCCGGGGTAAGACAAACCCTCTAAAACAATTCGGTCGATTTAAAAAAACTCAGCCCCTGAATGCCCTGAATGCCAGAACGGCATTTGTGCCGCCAAAGCCGAATGAATTAGAGAGCGCGGCGTTTATCTCCATCTTGCGGGCCTCGTTAGCAACGTAGTCCAGGTCGCAGTCGGGGTCGGGCGTATTATAATTTATCGTCGGAGGCGCTACGCCGTCCTTTATCGC
>UOEZ01000060.1_pt1 | contig 21076 bp, 14 predicted proteins | sample 1988331 | NCBI WGS metagenome assembly UOEZ01 (sample SAMEA4712194, study PRJEB27164) | hydrothermal vent metagenome | biome: marine basaltic hydrothermal vent biome; feature: marine hydrothermal vent; material: mineral | place: Pacific Ocean | collected 2011-06-14/2011-07-23 | depth 1689 m
GTGAGCTCAAGAGAGCCCTTGTCATTGCCGGAAAACTGAAAAAAGAACGGCAAGAACTTAACAGATATAAAAATGCCGGGGATACGGATACAGGGGCCGCCAAAGATGAATTATCAGGATACCTTAATAAAGACTTCAAGATAAGAGGCTGGCGAAGATAAAGCCTATAAGCAATGACCTCTCAGCCAACCGGCCCGGGGCGCGCTCCCCGGGAAAAGAAGAGACACAGAGCTACCGGTTTAGCGCAAACCCCGCCTGAATTCACCCCTTATGAGATTAAGGTAGCAGAAGACAGGAGGTCCCCGCCCCTGCGGCCTTCTCATGGAAGCCCGCAGGGGCGGCTTCGGTCACGGCCTCAAGGGCTATGTAATACTGACAGGCCGGTCTTTCCCCCGCCGTCTGCGCCCGATAGCCCTGCCTGCATTTCAGTCCGCACCATGCATTTATTCTTTAATTAATCCCACCACTTATGCTATACTATAATAATTGGCACATATTACTGCCCATATACAAAAATGCAAAGCAAAAGGAGATATCCGATGACGCGTTTACGAATAGTGCTTATAGCTTTATTTACTATTGCCATAATGACGGCCTCCCAGGCTTACGCCGCAAAGATCCACAAAGGGGTAATACTTGAGACCAAAGACGCAGGGCCGTATACCTATATGCAGATAAAAGAGGGAAAGGACAAGTTCTGGATAGCCGCGACCCCCAGCAAGATAAAGAAGGGCGCCAAGGTCAGCTTCGCGGAGCAGCTCTGGATGTACGACTTCAAGAGCAAAGCGCTGGATAAGGTCTTTAAAAAGATCCTCTTCGTATCCGTTGTCTATAAAGGAGACGGCGCGGTAGCAGCGGCGGAGAGCCGACGCAACAGGCCTCAGCCGGTTGCCAAACCAGCGGTCAAAAAACCGCAGCCAAAGGCCTTCGGCACATATAGCGTAGCCGATCTTTTCGCAAAGAAGGCCGAACTCAAGGGTAAATCGATAAAGGTCAAAGGAAAGGTAGTAAAGGTCTTGAGCGGAATTATGGGGATGAACTGGGTGCATATCCAGGACGGCACCGGAGCCGACGGAAGCAACGACGTAATCTTTACCTCCAAAAACGATATCGCCACGGTCGGATCGACCGTCACTGCGCAGGGGACGCTCATCGTTGATAAGGACTATGGCTCCGGCTACTTCTATCCGGTAATAATGCAGGACTCTGCTTTTTCAGAGTAAAGTATCGGACAATATATCTGTGAAGGGCTCCCTCTCTTTTAGAGAGGGAGTCCTTTTTTTATTTCAATAACAAAAAAACTCGCCGCCTGGCCGTCGCAGTCCCGGCGACGTACCCCGTACTCCACGAGACCTGAAGATTATAGCCGCCTGTCGGGCCGTCAATATCCAGCACCTCTCCGGCCAGGTACAGGTTCTCTATAATACGAGACTGCATCGTCCGCGGATCTACCTGCGAAAGCTCGACGCCGCCTGCCGTAATAAAGGCGCGCTCAAAGCCAGCAAGCTTCCTTACGCTAAGCGTAAACTCCTTTAGCAGGCCGACGACCCTCTTTCTCTCCGCGCGCGTGATCTCACCGGACTTTTTACCCCCTCTGATGCCCGCCTGCTCTATAACTGCCTTTGCCAGTCTCTGTGGCAATAACTCCTCCAGAGCCTTTTCAGGGAGTCTGCGAGGAGCCTTATCAAGGCCCTCTATAAGCCTGCGCTCCAGAGCCTTAAAGTCAAAGGACGCCGCAAGGTCGAGACGAAGCTCAACGCTGCCTGATCGCGGCGCGACTTGCCCTGCAAGGGCCTCGCCGACGGCCCTGCTCATATCCATTACAACCGGGCCGCCAAGGCCGTTTGCGGTAAAGATAACATCGCCGGTATCTTCAGCTACCTTCTTATTGTTCTTATAGAGGGCGACCTTGACGCCCGAGAGACTCAGCCCCTTAAGCCCGGCTGCCTGACCTCCCTCGGCAATTACCGTGGTAAGCGCCGGACGGGGAGGGATGATACTATGGCCGGCGGCCTTTGCAAAGGCGTAGCCGTCGCCGGTCGAGCCGCTTGCAGGGTAAGAGACGCCGCCGGTCGCTATAAGGAAACGACCGGCAGTTACCTCTTCGCCGCCTGCAAGGATAAGAGCTTTTATGCTGTTATTCTTCTTTACTATCTCCCGTACCTCTGCGCCGAGCCTGACCTCGACGTTGCTGGCGTCAAGATAGGCAACGAGAACGTCCAGCACGTAACCCGCGTCATTACTAACGGGCAGCACCCGCCCGCCCTCTTCTATCTTTGTCTTTACCCCGCGCCCCTCAAAGAAGGCAACAACCTCGGCAGGGCCGAACTCGTATAAGGACGTCCGCATAAAGCGCGCGGCTTTTCCGTAGCGCAGGGCCATCTCTTTCGGCCCTTGCGTATTGTTCGTAATATTGCAGCGTCCGCCGCCGGTCATAAGGAGCTTTGTGCCGAGGCCGCCGCCCTTTTCAAGCAGGAGCACCCTCGCCCCGAGCTCGCCGGACCTGCCCGCAGCCATCATCCCCGAGGGGCCGCCGCCTATTATCACCACATCGTACCGCATATAGACCTTATACCATAACTCGCTCAAGAGACAAAAAAGCCCGTCAGCTTGATAGGCTGACGGGCTTCAAGTAAACAACCAGGATCTTGTATCTTACTTTTTTAGCTTTCTCCTTAAAAGAGCCGCGCCAAAGAGGCCGCCGCCTAAAAGCAGAAAGGTTGAAGGCTCAGGCACCGGTGTCAGTTCACCGCCGACGGAATACGCCGTAAGAACACGTATATAATCACCCGGGGAGCTTGCAGAAAAATCGATATTTACCCTGTTAAGAAAAACCCCGTCTATCCAGGCGCTATCATTAAACTCAAGACCACGTAAACCCGGGTTCAAATATGTAACTCCGGTATTGGCCAGAAAATCAGTGTCAGACATAGTAGAGGTGCTCGTCATAATCGCCAGAACATCTGCATCAAAGTCCACATAACCCTGTATGCGCAGGCTACCTGCGGGATCAAAGACTATGTAATGGCTCGCCACCTCCATGCCGGCGGTCAAGTCAGGTCCGATATCGGCCGTCAGGGTTGTGGTTACAGTTATATTCTGCTCCTCATCAAAGCCGTAGAGATTCGGCTCCTGAAAGGTATCGTCACCCACCGAATTAGGGGCGCCATACAAATTACCCAGAGGCAGGGTTAATTTATAAAAAGAACCGCCTGCGCCACCGTCATTTGTTATAGCGCCGCCCATTATTATGGCGTCCGCCCCTGCTGCCGAGAAAATAACCAGGGCCACAGCTATTAACGATACAAAAAAAACCTTTACTGAATATATGCTTCGCATTGCTCAATCCTCCGGGGGATATAAAAAAACCAGTTAAACCGAACCTTTCCTGTAAATATTAAATACGATATTATGCAAGACTCGTGCCAGGCCGTCTACAAACCTCAACATCATGATTTTACTAGGTTTTATCACCGCCGTAACCGACAACAGAAAAAACTGTAAAAAATACCGACACCAGTCTAGTAAAATACACGAGAGGCGTACCTTTGACCGACCTGAATAGAAGGGGCCGCCACGGGGCGCCCCCTTCTCCTTTAACCATGATCAAAACAACTAACCAGCCATCTAAAACAGGCTTCGGCCGCTAAAATAACTTACAAATTAAAACGCCGCCCAAAAGGTACGCTTCTTAAAGAGTCGCTAAAGCTTATCATATTATTCGCAGCAACCTCTTCGCAATCAAGGGTTATCACATTCCCTATATAACCCTTGAAAGGGTCTCTGCGAATTAAATCCGAATACCGGGTCTTTACCACAGGACAAGGCAGCTTCCTCGGCGCACCGAACTCGCCGCCATCAGGCTTTACATCATCCCGGCCCCGCCTGTCTTTACGCCCGTGCCTGCGCAGCCGTAAAAAAGAACGATAAAAATAATTTCCGTAAAGACCGTCAAGAAAATCTTTTTCGTTTTAGTCTTCATCACCTTCATGCTCCGTATCTACAGACCCCGCACCGTATAGTCTTTTATTTCTACCCCGAAAGAGCCAACTCGCCATTATATAAACAAAAAATCGGCCTTTTAATTCTACCCTTGCCACTCGACCCAGCCGTCTATCGCAGGATAATAGAGGGCCTTCCTTATCTCTCGTCCCTCCCCCGCCTTGCGCAGCGCCTGCTCGTAGCCGTCAAGCTGCGGGGCGTACCTTTCTTTCTCATCCGCGAGAAAATTCTCAAGGCTGCCGCCCTCATGGCTGCCTGTCTTATAATCGACTATCCACCTGACATTATCTTTATCGACAAAGCTCCTGTCGATGACCGTGCGCCTGATACTGCCGTCTATCACAGCGCTCACTGCCATCTCGGCAGAGCCTTCGGCGTGCCCGCCCAGCACCCAGCGGCCTCGCTCCGAGGCAAGCGCCTTACCTATCGTCCCTATTCCTTTACCGGCGAGGCTCCGTGCCTCCTCGCTGCCAAAACCCATCTCCCGGAGCATCGTCGCCATGTGGCGAGCTTCCCGTCCGAGCCTCTCGCTTCCCCAACGGTCCAGGCCCTCCCTTGCTATCCTGCAAAGATACCTGTGGATGACCGTCCCGAGGTGACGGGCCTCCTCGCCGGCCCAGTCAAAGGCCGGTCCCTGCGAGTTCTCATGGCTCTTTTCCGTCTTCGCGCCTGTTAAGATAGCGTTACGCGGGCACGGGCCTTCCCAGCCCGCTGGCAGCCTTTTAAGGTACAGAGCCGGCGCACCGGCCCCGTTCCCTTGGTCGGCGGCGCTATAATCCGGCTCGGACAGCTCTATAATATTATCTTCGTAGATCCCCGGGTCTATAAGGGAGAGAAAAGACCCCTTCACCGCTGCCGCGTCTTTATTCAGATCTCCGAAAAGATAGAGCCTCTCGCGCGCCCTTGTGGCGGCCACGTAAAAAAGCCTCAAATCCTCGTACTCTTCCTTCCTCCGGTTTATTCCGGTTATGCAGTTATAGATAAGACCACCCCTGCCCTTCTCCGTTACCTCCTCTATCGGCGCGAGCAGAAGATCCCTGCCGCGCTCCAGCCACTGCATTATCCTGCGCTCGCTGCTGCCGCTCTTCTTTCCGACCCCGGGCAGGATCACGTTATCGAACTCAAGCCCCTTTGCCTTATGTATAGTCATAAGGACTACCGGATTAGCTCCCTTACCGCTGCTCATTGCAAATAATTTATCTACGCGCTTCTCCAGCCACTTCAGCGAGGAGCTATCGTAGATCCCCGACTCCGACACAAGGTCAAAGAAGGTCTCCGCGTCCTGCATATCGTCATCGCCCGAAAAACAGGCCGGGCCGCCAAGGGCTATCCACAAACCCTCCAGCAACGCCCTCACAGGGACTCGCCCTCGTAAGGCCATTGCCTTTGCCATCTTCTCCCTGAAGGTAACTATCCTGCTCTGTCCTTCTCCTGACAACTCACCGATACGCCCGTCGTCGTTTAATAGGCCCCACAGGGGCCTATTATGGTCAGAGCCGGTCAAACCGTGGATATCGACCAGGCTAAGCCCGCAAAAGCGCGCCCTGAGCAGGGCAAGCCACGCGACCCTGTCGCATGGATGAAGGAGTGCGCGCAGAAGCGCGGTCAACTCCTTTATTACTACCCTCTCGCCCAGAGGCTCAAGCTGCTCGCCCCTGTAATCTATCCCCGCGGCCTTCAGGGCCTCTACGATCCCTATCAAATGGGCGCGCGACCTGACCAGGACGACCTTGCTCTCACCTTCCGGCAAGGACCGCAAGACCCTTAGAACGTCCTGCGCCTCTCTATTATCATCACGCCCGCTATAGATAAAAAGCTCGACGCCCGCGCCCGCAGCATCGAGCCTCACGCCGCGGGACTCCGAGTACCCTACGGCCCCTGTTACAGGGTCTTCATCCGTCGGGAAGGCCTCGTCGAAGACCCGGTTTACCCAATCGACGATAGCGGGACGTGAACGAAAATTAGCCTTGAGCTGAAGAGGGGTCAGGCCGATACCCGCCATGCCGCTCTGCTTGACCTCAAGGAAGATACCGACATCCGCGTCCCTGAAGCGGTAGATAGACTGCATCGGATCACCGACGATAAAGAGCGTCCTGCCGCAGTCCTGCTCCCAGCCCCTGGTAAGAGCGCGCAAGAGCGTGGCCTGCGTCCAGGAGGTATCCTGATATTCGTCTACGAGTATATGCCGGAACCTGTTATCAAAGGCGAGCATCAGATCGGTCGGGGCGTCGTCAGGGCCGAGCGCCTCTATAGCGGCCATCGAGACCATGGAAAAGTCCACGGTCTCCCTCTCGGCAAAGACCTCTTCGAGCCTCGCCACGGCGACCGGCAAGAGCCTGGTAAGGGCGCTCAGCACCAGCCATTCGCCGTCGCTGTAAGCGGGGGCCGGCAATTTACCAACGCCGTGCAGGGCCTCGGCAACGCTGTCAAGGCCCTCGAACTCCTCTAAAAGCCCTTGAAACGCCTGCTTGTTCAACTCCGCCTCATTACCGCTCCGACCCGGAGGAAAACCGATATTTTTATTTACGCCGCCGGCCTTTCGCCACTCACCCTTACCCGTCAGCAAGAGGTTTGCCAGCCCCTGCCACGACTCCAGATCATCCGCCACAGGACGAGGCATCTCTTTAATACCGGCAAGCCCCGCTATTACCGAAGGCGAAGAGGCCGCGCGAAGGTTATCTCCGGCGTAACGCCCGGACTCGACGGCCATTGCGGCGAGGTCTTCAGGAAAAACAGACGATACCAGGCGAAGCCTCTCCTCGACCAGGTTTTTTATTCCCTGCTCAAGCCTCGTGCGAAGCTCCGCGTCGCCGATACCGCCCTCTACGTGACGCAGCCACTGATCCCTGCCCCGGAGCATATCCACGAGCTTCTTGCTGAGGGCGCCGACGGAGTTATCCATATGACGCAGTACGAGCCTCAGGGCATCGGCCTTCCTGCCGTCCCTGTCTATTAAAGAAAGGGTACGCCTTGCGGCCTCCTCGTATAACTCGTCCGGGCTCTCGCTTACCGATAGCTGCCTGCCAAGCCCTGACAGGAGCGGCATCTGCCTTGTAATAGAGGCGCAGAAGGAATCAATGGTAAGCACCTTAAGCCTGGCGGTATTCTCAAGGAGCCGCCAACCCCTCGCCCTGTCGCGTTCCAGCGCCTTTTGCGCAAGCTCTATCGTCCTTGCCTCGCCCGGGTCAGCAGGGGCCGCCCCGCTGCCTGCCATCTCCATGGCCTCTACAATACGGGCGCGCATCTCGCCTGCGGCCTTACGCGTAAAGGTTATCGCAAGTATCTCTTCCGGCTTATCGACCGTTGCCAGCAGGACGAGATAACGCTGAATAAGCAGCGTCGTCTTACCCGAGCCCGCAGGGGCCTGAACGATAAAAGAGCCGCCGGGATCGGTAGCGCTCGCGCGCTCTTTAAGGTCGGGTATCAGGACAGTCTCCTTCATCACCGCCTCGCCTCCGGCCCGTCCAGTTTAAGGCCGCCTGCCTCAAAGATCCTGCACAATACAGGCAGCTCGCAGTACTTGCACGCATCCGGGCTGCTCGGAGAAACGCCGCTGCTGCCCGCGACAAAGTCCTCGGCTACCCGCGTAAGCGCCTCGCGCCACCTCTCCATAAGATCGTCCCAGTCCTCGACGCCCTCGATCTTTTCACGCCACCGGGTCTCTTTGTTAAGGGACTTTACCGCCGGCAGCATACCGTCGTCTTTTGAAATACCTACGAACTTCGTACCCGGCAGCTTAAGGCTCGCAAAGGCAATAGCGTCAAAGCCGCTGCCGATGCCGTATAACAGCATCTGCGGCTCCGTCAGCTTATCCGGCAGCCAGCCGTTCTTATCGCAGGCCCCTGTCTTGTAATCGATTATGACCCTCGCCCCGCCCTCCAGCTCATCGAGGCGGTCGGGACGGGCCGCTATACTCAGCCCGCCGACCGTTACCTTCTCGCCAAACTCCGTCCGGACTACGGTAAAGGGGCCCCGCTTAAGCTCTATCTCAAGCCACTCGGCGACAAGGGCCTCTACCCTCTCGCCCTCCATATCTATAAGTCTCCGCGGGAGCCTCTTTGCGTAATAACCCTTAAGGGCCCTGCCAGCGGCCGCCGCTACGGCGGCCCCGAGCTCTCCCCGGTCTTTAAGCTCCCGGAGCCTGGCGGAGTTCCCTGCCTCTCTCCAGAAGAACTCCAGAGCCTCGTGGACTATCGTGCCGCGCTCCGCGCTGTCCAGCCCTTCCTCGGGCAACTCTACCGTCCTTGCCCCGAGCCTGTGTCTTGCAAAGGCCCTGAAAGGACACTCACTCTGATCTTTTATGACCGAGGTCCCGCCCCTGAGCCCTGCGGCCTCAAGCTTTGATAATGGTATTTTTCCGTCAAGAGGCATATCCTCAAGCGCAAAGGCCGCGTGCGTATCGGCCTTGAGCGAAGAACTACAGCGACCTGCCCGTGACAGAGTCGCAGCCGTCAGTGACAGGGGCCATTCCTCTGCCCGACCAACCCCTTTTAGCAGGGGGCTAAGGGCCAGCACCTTACCCTCGATCTCAAGGGGGTAACTAACGACAAAGTTTCGCGCGCTCTCAAAGATCCTCTTCAGTAAGAGGGCCGCGAAACCGAGCATCTTCTCCGGCGTTGCTCGCGGCATTCCAAAACGCCTCTGCAACTCTATCGGAATAAACGGATTAGGCGCGGCAGGGCCGGGTAACGCGCCGTCGTGAGCCCCCATCAGCCAGATATGATCAAAGTCCTGCCCGCTTGCCTCAAGCATGCCAAGGACCTCAATACTAACCTCTTTTGCAGTAAGACCGTCTGAGACAGTCCCGCTGCCTTCCGCGACAGCCCCGCAATCGTCCGAGACACCCTCTACCTGGAACACCTTTTCAGCGGCCATAGCCCTTAATCTGGCAACCGCGTCCTGCCTTGATATAGGGCCGACTATATCGCCGAGGGCCGCGAACTCCGCCAGCAGAGACCGCCAGGCCTCCAGTGTCTGGTACTCACGGCTGCTCAGGGACTCTCCGCCATGCTGCCAGCCAAGCCCGCCGAGCAGGGCCGAAAACCTCTCGCCCCACAGTACAGGGAGCGCCCTCTCGCCCGCACCTTCTAAATATTCTATCCACCTACCGATACGGCCCGCAAAGGCCTTCAGCACTTCGTCACCGCCGGCAGTAAGCTCTTGCCTGATATCGCGCAGCCCTACCTTTAAAAGCTTTCTACGCTTAAACCCGGCGTCGAGGGCGGCAAGGGCGAGCCCTTCTTCCTCGTTTACGCGCAGAAGCGGAGAGAGAAGGGCACTCCCCATCTTTGCTATATCCTCAGGCCATCCCCCTATCGCCAGTATATCGAGCGCGCCCCTTACAAGCGGCTCTTCCGATAACGACGAGCCGAGCGAAATATTAAAGACGTCCTGAATATCTTCCCACGCAAGCGCCGAGGCAGGCGAGAGCTCGGCCCTGAACTCCCGCAGAATAATATCTCTGTACCCCGCAAGCTCCGGGACTATAACGCCGAGCCTGACCCTCCCCCCCTTCTCAGACGCAGAGACCTCGCGTATCCAGCGGGCCGCGGCCCTTACCTCTTCCTTGATATCCCCAAAGACACAGAGCTCTACCCTGTCTTTGACCTTTTCCAACAGGAACCTCTCTTCCTCCGGGGCGGAACGCGGCTCCGAGGGCCAGTGCTCCACCTCCGTGCCCGCCTGCCGCAGCGCCCTTATAAAGGCCGCACGCTGCGGAGTCAGCTCGTCAAAGCCCGCAAAGACGACCCTGCCCGGCAAGACCGCCCTGCCGCTCTCTACCGCCTTACTTACAGCCCCGGGAAGCTCGCTATAATCCATAAAGCCCAGCCGCTTAAGCGCCTTATCATACTCGCGGCTCCACCTTTTAAAGGCCAGAGCCTCGGCGCCAAGGTATATTTCATCGCCAAGGCCTTTTACGCAATACTCCTTCATAAGGGCGTAAGCGCTGGCCGCCGCCTGCCACCCGCCCGCACCGACCAAGACCTTACGCCCGGCGATAACCTTATCTTCCTCTATTATCTTCTTCCATAACGACGCGGCGCCGGCCTCCGTGATAAGCGCAGCCCTGCCTTCCTGCCAGCTATCCTCCATAAGGCCCCTTAACCACGCAGTCAAAGGCATTACCACAGAGGTCGGCCAGGCCGCACGCCCGCTTGCTGCCATAGCCGCCTCGCAACGAACAGACAGATACCGGGCCAACCGTTTATTAACGGTCACCACCGCCGCCCCGCCTTCGGCGGCCTTAATTATCCTGTCCAGTCTCTCAGACACCACCCGGCTCCCCTCCCTCACACAATCAATATCCAAACGATACTCATATTCCGCCTTCGGCAGCCTTAATTACCCTGTCCAGTCTCTCAGACACCACCCGGCTCCCCTCTCTTACACAACCTGTATCCAAACGATACTCTTATTCCGCCTTCGGCGGCCCTGATCATTTTATCCGATATATTCACAACATGAATATTAACATTTTGCAGGTTAAGTGGCAATTAAGGGCTTTCACCTTGAGACGCGCACCAAAAAATGTTAACTTTAATAGCACTATGAATAATCACGACAACCCTGCCAAAAGACCACTTAACCTCTCCGCAGCGACGGCGATCCTCTTTATCGTCATAACCTTGCTGCTGTCAGGCGCGGGAAACAGCTTTGCCAAAGAAGAGGGCAGGAGCTGGCTCGGACGCCTGAAAGATTTTGCGACCTCCTCGGAGGAAGAAGCTATAGACAAGCGCCAGTCATTCATAATGGTCGATGAGGTGCGCCGCAGATACTACCTGCATCTGCCGGCAGGGCGCAAAGACAACAAGCCAGTCCCGCTGGTAATGGCCTTTCACTCCGGCAACGGCGGCGGCATCCGGTTATCCGTACAGAGCGGCTTTAACGAGCTGGCGGATAAGGAAGGCTTTGCAGTGGTCTATCCGGATTCTACGGATCAGTGGAACGACGGAAGGGCAAAGGCCTCAAGCCTTAAGGATATACGGCTTACAAAGGCCCTTATTAAAAAACTCGTAAAAGAAGACAATATCGACCCGGGCCGCATATATGCGACCGGCATACTTAACGGCGGTATGTTTACGCTGCGCCTCGCCTGCGACATGGCGGGCGACTTCGCCGGCTTCGCGCCTGTTCTGGCCTCGATGCCCGAGGACTACGTTGACTCGTGCCGACCGTCCAGAAAAGTGCCGCTTATTCTCTTTAGCGCCACAGGCAACAATATGGTTCCATGGAAGGGCGGCAGCGTGCCTTTTGGAGGGGGCTTTACCCCCGGTGGAAATGTTATCGCAGTGGATAAGACCGTCCAATTCTGGCAGGAACACAACGGCTGTTCCGCCGAGGCCTTTACGGAGACATTACCAGACCGTGACAGGGCCGACGGCACGCGCGTTGAGCTGGTCCGGTACAAGGGCTGCGGAAAAGGCTCTGCCCTCGCCCACGTAATAATAAAGAACGGCGGCAGCACCTGGCCGGGCTCCCACGAAAAAGCCGGGCGCATGAGGACTACGATGATAGGGCTTACAAGCTATGATATAGACGCGGCAGAGATGATATGGGAGTTCTTCAGGGAAAACACGCCGGAGCAAAAGTAACTTATTACTCAAAAAACCTTACTCAGACCGAGGACAAGGAACAGCAACCTCAAACAGGGAGCAGACTTTGGCAGCAACGGCCCGCCCCGAGCGGAAGATATGCTTTTCATGCGGAAAAACGATAGACCTGACCGGCACGCCGGGCAGAGGGGATAGCTGCCGGTTCTGCACGGCCGACCTCAGGGCCTGCCTTAACTGCCGCTTCCGCGACGACTCTTCATACAACGAATGCCGCGAACCTCAGGCAGAGCGCGTCAAAGAAAAAGACCGTTCCAACTACTGCGAATACTTCGAGTTTGCAGAAAGTTCGGCAGACGGCGGACTTACCGGCGAGAGCAGGAAAGAAAACCCTCTCGACAGACTGAAAGACCTCTTTAAAGATACTTAACCCGCCGAAAAAACCCTTCTCAAGAATAAGACAACCAATATGATCAAAAGTCAGCGCCGGGACGCGCCTTTAAGGAGAGAGTAAAAAATACTACGCTGCCGGCCCCTTCGCGGCGCGGAGACCTTTGCAGTCAGGTTATTGACGAACCTTCTTTGGCACGCCGCTGAGTCTTGCCCGCCTTTTAAGGTCCTCCAGCTTTTTTTCACTTGTCCTGATCCTCTTTTTTATAAAGGGCACCTCATCCCTGTATCTAAAGAAAGTCTCGATATCCTCGGACTTATTACGTTGCCCGTACCGCCGGCCTCCGCGAAACACCTCTATAAATTGTTCCTTGTCCTCAAGCTCTTTTTTTGCGATATCAACCTCGCTGCGAAGCTTCTTAAAGGTAAGGCGCCACCAGGCAAGCGGATGGTCTCCGTAGAGCTTCATCTCCGGGTCTTTTACCCTCTCCTCTTTGCCCCTTACAACCCCGGGCTTTACCTCCCTTACATCCGGTTCGATCTCGATCGCCTTTATCTTATTACGATACTCCGGCGGCACATTATCCAGACTATCCGTTATGTGCAGCTCCCCTTCGCTATCTGTCCAGCGATAGATATCGGCCAGGACAAAAGAAGGCAACAGCAAGAACAAAAAAGCTATTAATAAAATATATTTTTTCATATTATTAATTATACCCAAGAGCCGCTAATCCGTCAAATGACTTCTTATATCAATGCCCTCGCCGTCAGTGATTACGACTACGGCCCCTGCGCTGTCGGTCCTTATAATCTCCACACCCTGCTCTTTATATCTGGCGAGCGTCTCCTTATGGGGAAAGCCAAAGCTGTTGGCGCGCCCCAGTGAGATAATAGCTGCCTGCGGCCCCACAAGCTCAAGAAATGCAGCCGACGACGAATACCGGCTGCCATGATGAGGCGTCTTCAGGATATCCGCCCGCAGCCCTTTATCATTACTCCTGATCAATGCCGCCTCTCCTTCTTGCGCAACGTCTCCGGTAAAGAGGATAGCCCTCCTGCCGTAAACCAGCCTTATCACAAGCGAAGAATCGTTTACGCCAGGCCTTGCCGAAGGCCCTGCTGACAACACCGGGGACTGCGGGGGGTTCAGGAACTCTACCCGCACCCCGCCTATCTCAACGGCGGGACTGCCGGCGCCAAGCTCCCTGATCCTCACTTTGTTTACCCTCAAAACGCTCGCCAGCCCTTCGGACAGACGCCCTCTTCCGCTCCACCAGAACTCCTCCGGGCTGAAGTTCTCGGCGATAAACCCTAAGCCCTTCATATGATCCCTCTGCGGGTGGCTGAGCGCCAGATAATCGATCTTCTTTATTTTTTCCTTCCATAAAAGCGGCGCGATAATATCTTTACCAGAGTCGAAGTTCAAAGACGCAAAGCCGCCGCCGTCTATTAACATCCTCTTCCTCTTACCGCCCTCGCCCTCGGGAAACTCGACGAGCGCCGCGTCCCCCTGCCCGACGCTTATAAAGGTCACCTTCATCACTGAAGGCCCGACCGCTCTATATTTACCGTAGCCGTAAGAGACGACAAGGAATATCAAGGCCAGGCTCAATAGCGCGCCGGCGCGGCGGCGGCCGCTCTTGATGACAAATAAAGGGAGCGCGGCGAAGACAAGATAAAAAGCGGCAACCTCAAGCGGGCCGGGCGTCGCGACCCATGAAAAGGCCCAGCCGGTTCGCGCAAAAACACCGGCCAGCCCTGCGATAATACCGATCACCAGATCTGTGGCCCGCATAAGCCACAGGCTCGCCCCCTTGCTTACCGAATAGGCAAGAACGGATAAGAGCCCGAGCGGGACGACCACAAAGGCAGTTACCGGGACTATTATCAGGTTGGCTATAAAACCTGCCGCAGAGACGCGGTGAAAATGCACCGCCAGTACCGGCACGGTCGCCAGCGAGGCGGCTACTGTAACCAGCGCAAAATCCCGGCACCGGATAATGAACCGCCGTAATAAATACGGCCCCTTGTTTTTAGCGGCCACTTCGCTGCCGACGACCCGCATCTTCGAAAGTACATAGATGATCGCAAGCACCGCCGTGAAGGACAACTGAAAACCCGCGTCCCAGAGCGCCGCCGGATTTACGAGCAGGACTACGAGGGCCGCCAGGGCCAGCGTCGTGTAAAGATCCCTTACCCGGCATAACGCAACGGTTATAACGTAAGCCCCTATCATTATAACCGCGCGCTGCGTAGAGAGGGAAAACCCGGATAACATCGCGTAAAACAAGACCGGTATGAACGAGACGATAACGGCAGTCCTCCTGACGTCGATAGCGAGCATCAGGCGGCTGCTTCTTTTTAAAAGCCACAGGGCCGCAAGGTAAGAGATAAAGGCTACGAAGCCTATATGCAGCCCTGAGATAGCAAGCAGATGAGCAGTACCGGATCGCCTGAAGTCTTCTTTTTCCGCCTCCGGTATCGCGGACTTCTCGCCGACGGTAAGGGCCTTGAATATCCCCGCGTGCCTGAGCCCGGCGCCGTCTATAAACGCGGCCAGCTCCGCCCTGTATGAATCCATAAACCGGAGCAGAGAAGGCTCGCCGTCCTTGACCTTGACTATACGCCCGGGCTTCAGATAGGTCGTCACGGAGACCCCCCTTGTCCTTAGCCACCATTCATAGTCAAAGCCGCCGGGGTTGCCGAAGTTCTTCGGGGTCTTTATCCGCACAAAGGCCCGGACAAGATCGCCGCGCTTAAGGCCCGAAACAACGCCGTCACCCTTGAGTCGAGCAACCGCACCGGGCGATGCGAAACCGCGACCCGAACGGCCGGCCGTTACCTGAACGCGCCCGCGCGCCCTCTTCCACTGCGCGCCGTCATTTACCCCCGTAACGTCGATATAAAACCTTACGCCGTCGCCGCGGGCCTCTACGGCTCCGGCCACAACGCCCTCCAGACGCAGGCTCGCCGCGCCGGGGCCGACAAAGTTTCTTATATTAGCGGGTGAGTCGTATAGACTAAGTACAGACAAAAGGTACAAGAGCCCGAGCGCGAAAAAAGCAGGGCAGGCAAGGATCACACGCACCCGCCGGCCTCCCTTGACCGTGGCCGAGACGAGCAGGGCGACGGAGATAACAAGCAGGACGATAACAGAAGGATAGCCGGGCTCTACCGCGCGGGAGGTGAGCAGGCCGAGGATAAAGGCAATAACAAAAAAAACGAGTGGACGCATGACCAAGAAGCCTGCCTGGCTAAGGGTGTGAGGGCAGTCAAACTCAATATCAGATACTATCTATTCTAACTTTTTTTTAATGGCCATGGCAACCTTCCCGCTGATGCCGGGCAGGGCCTCCAGCTCTTCGAGGCTCGCCCCTTTTATGCCCTCTATATCGCCAAAACGCTCAAAGAGCTGCCTGCGCCTTTCCTTGCCCACACCGGCGACCTCGTCGAGGACGGAACGCACGGCGGCCTTTCCCCTGAGGCCGCGGTGATAGGTTATGGCAAAACGGTGTACCTCGTCACGCACGCGTCTGAGAAGGAGGTCGCCCTTTGAGCCTTCCTTCAGATAGATCGGGTCTTTACGCCCGGGCCTGTAGACACGCTCGCCGGTGCCCGGCTTTTCCTTCCCTGTCGCGTGGCTACCGCCGCGCGGCAGCGCGGCCTTTTCCTTTGCAAGCGAGGCGAGCTCGACACCTTTTATGCCAAGCCCGGCCATGACCTTACAGGCCACGCCAAGCTGCCCCTTGCCGCCGTCTATGAGGATCAGAGCGGGCAACGGAAGCCTGTCGTCCTTATATCTGCGGCTGAGCAACTCCTCCATCATGGCGTAGTCATCCGGCCCTTCTGTGCGCATCTTATATTTCCGGTACCGTTCTTTGGCCGGCTGCCCGTCCGAGAAACATACCATCGCGCCGACGGCCTCTGTACTGCCAAGGTTCGATATATCAAAGGCCTCGATAACGCGCGGCAGCTCTGCAAGCCTGAGCCTGTCCTTGAGCGCTATGATCGATGCGTCTTCTCTGAGGCTGCGACTCTTAGCCAGCGCCTCTCGCGCGTTTGCCAGCGCCATCTCCACAAGGCCGAGCTTTGCGCCCCGCAGAGGCCGCTTTACCATCACCTTACGCCCCTTTCGCTCGCCGAGCCATCCGGCGATAACGCCGGCGTCCGAGAGCCGCTCCGAGGTAAAGACCTCCACCGGAATAAAGGCCCCGCTCTTTCTATAGAACTGGCCAAGGAACGAGCTCATAATCTCCGGGCCCTCCACGCCGTTATCAGGGAAGATAAAGTCGCGCGTGCCGACGAGCCTTCCGCCCCGGATAAAGAGCGCGACTATAGCCATGGTCTCCGAGGCCTCTCCGTCGTTGCCGCCTTCTTTACCTTCTGCGCTCTCCGCGCCTGCCTCCCCCGTACCCCTTTGCAGGCCGAAGATATCCTGATCAGTGCCGTCTAAGGAAACGACCTTTTGCTCCTCCAGTATATCCTCTATCGAGCGGATACGGTCCCTGAGCACGGCTGCCCGTTCATATTCATGGCCTTTCGCTGCCTCCTGCATCTCTTTCTTAAGGCCGCGCAAAAGCTCTTTGTTCTTGCCCTCAAGGAACATCACCGCGCCTCCTACGAGGGCCGCGTAATCCGCCTGGCTTATCGCGCCGGTTGCCGGCGCCGCGCAGAGCCCCATCTGATGGTCAAGGCACGGCCTGACCCTGTTGCGAAATTCATGAGGAGAGCAGACGCAGAGCGGAAAGAGCCTCCTGATAAATTTGACTATCCCGCGCACCTCTCTGGCCGATGCGTACGGGCCGAAGTACCTTGCGCCGTCGTCCCTTACGCGCCGCCCTACCAGGATACGCGGAAAACGTTCGGCCATGGTTATCTTGATACTGACGTAGGTCTTGTCGTCTTTTAGGCGAATATTATAACGGGGTCTGTGTTGCTTGAGGAGGGTATCTTCCAGTATCAGCGCCTCGGTCTCGTTGGCGGTAACAATTACGTCTATATCGTCGACCTTTGAAGACAGAAACCTGACGGCATAGCGGGTGTCCCCGCTCTTCCTGAAATAAGAACGCACGCGCGAGCGAAGGTTCTTGGCCTTACCGATATAGAGGATGGCGCGGCCCTTCTTCATCAGGTAGACGCCGGGGCTGGCCGGCAGACGCTTTATCTTTTCTTCAATTGGGTTTTCGGAATGAGAACCGGACTTAGACTGCATAAGTATTATATCCAAAAGAGAGATTGCTTCGTCGCTTTAAAACCCCGTCGCTTTGCTCGGGGTCATCGGCTCCTCGCAATGACAGTGTTTTTGTCACCCTGAATTTATTTCAGGGTCTGTTCTTGTTTTGATATAAAAAAACACTAAATGAGCAAACTTACTTCGCGCGCTCCAGATACTTGCCCTCTACCGTATCGACCCTCACGACCTCGCCGGTCTCTACAAAAGGCGGCACGTTTACGGTAAGGCCCGTCTCAAGCCTGGCCGGCTTTGGCGATGCCGTCGCCGTCGCCCCCTTCAGGTTCGGCGGGGTATCGACGATCTTCAGCTCAACGACCTTCGGAGGTATAACGCCGATCGGGTTTTCTTTATAGAACTCTATTATGAACTTTATATTCGGGATAAGATAATAAACAGCGTCGCCGAGCCTCTCGCTCGTAAGCTCTATCTGCTCAAAGGTCTCGCTGTTCATAAAGTGATGCGTCTCGCCGTCGGAGTAGAGATACTCCATCTCTACCTTATCGAGCCTTGCCTTCTCCAGCTTTTCATCGGAGCGGTAACGGTTCTCGGTCGCTATCCCGGTCTCTATGTTCCTGAGCCGGGTCTGAACAACGGCGTTGCCCTTACCCGGTGTTATATGCTTGCAGGTCATCACGGTATGCGGCGCGCCGTTGAATAATATAGTCATCCCGGCCCTTATCTGAGTTGCGTTTATCATTGTCAGTGGTTCTCCCTTACTGCTTTTATTATAGAGATAATGAGTATAACACAAGAAGGGCAAAATTTACCAGAACAAGCAAAGGTAGTAAATAATTTATTGACAAAGTCGTATTCTCAGCCTATCTTAATACGAACCTATACGTTTAACTAAAAATATAACCCAAGGGAAATTTTTTATGAAGGTGAAAAAACCTTTTATAAAGGCGGTAACCTCTCTCGTACTATTGACATTCCTTGCAGGTTGTTCTACATCACCAAACAAAATTAGTGCCACCTATGTTTCCCCTCTACAGTATCAAAACTACTCATGTAATCAAATAAGCGGCGAACTACTTCAAGTAAGCCGTAAGGTCTCAGAAGTTACAGGCCAACAGAAAAAAGAAGCAAATAAAGATGCCGTAGCAATGGGAGTAGGTTTGGTTTTATTCTGGCCTGCATTGTTTTTTCTAGCTGGAGGCAATGATAAAAAGGAAGAACTCGGACGCCTTAAAGGCGAATATGAAGCTCTAGAAAAAATTGCAATACAAAAAAACTGCGGTGTAGCAGAAACTCTACAGGAAGCACGCGCTGAGAAAGAGAAAGCAAAAGCCGAGCAAGAGAAAGCTGCCAAAGCAAATCTCCTTGATGAAGATGAAGATGAAGATTTTTAAAGTTTATATCTAAAAAACATCCTCTAACTAACACAACACACTTTAACTAAACTTCACAATCCATATGACATATAGAGAGGGGGCGGAAACTTCGCCCCCTCTCTATATCAAGAAAACCTTATCGTTATTATCTCTACTCACCCGCGTACTTCTTGACCGTCTCCAGGGTATCTACCGAGTTAAGCTGCCGGAAGAGATAGTCGAAGCGGTCTTCCAGCTCGCCGCCGATGGCGTCTCTGGTCTCTTCTGGCAGACGCCACATCTTTTCTTTAAAAGGCCCGAAGGCCTTTTTGCGGGTCTTATAGAGGAACTGCTCCTCGGTTACGCCCTCGCCCCACTCTCCCTTCATATTCTCTTTCAGGTAACTGTAGATCTCGTCCTTCAATGCGGCGGGAAATGACGCGCTGTCATAGACCATGTTCTGAAAACCGGTAGCCAGATGAACCTCGCTGGCCTCCTTCTCTCTAAAGAGGTGGAAGGCGTCGTCGGGCAGGGTAGAGGCCCCGTGCTGGACAACGCCGGAGAGGCCGTAGGCCTCACGCGCTACCTTTGAGAGCCGCTCGATGGTATCAAAGTCAACACTTACCTTTGCAATCGTTCCGTCGGGCAGGACGACCCCGCCGTGCGAGGTCCCTGTCTGGACGCTTATCTTGCTTATCCCCTTATGACGCCCTGCCACCAGATCAAGGTAGCCGTCCATAAAGGCGCGCAGCTCTTCTTCGGTCGAGTTCTGGCTGCCTACCTCGCCTATCTCGCCGCCGATAGAGACGGTAACGCCCTCCGGCTCAAGCTCGCGGATATAGCTCGTCATAAAGGCCGTTATCTCAAAGTTCGGCCTCTGCTGATCCATGACCGTAGGCCTTCCGAGGTCAACGAGCGTTGAGGCGTCTATATCTATATTATAGAACTCGCCCTCTATCGCCTCTTTTATAAGGGCCTTCAACGCCTCTATCTCCGCGGCCTTATCCGCCTCGTAGTTTTTTGCGTTAACCTGAAAATGATCTCCCTGAATAAAGACAGGGCCTTTGTAGCCCTCCCTGATGGCGGCCGCCAGTATGCTCGCCGTATACTCGGCAGGGCGCTGCGCTGTGTAGCCTATCTCGCTCTTTGCTATCTCAAAGATAAATGCACTGGAGTTATTCCTGGCTCCGGCCCTGAAGACGGCGCGCGCCGTATCGTAGGTAAGGCCGCGAATATTAATAGCCGGTACGGTAAGGCCCGTTACCTCGCCCCTGCCCATGGCCTCGTAGAGGCCCTGAATAGAGGCCGAGTAGATGCCAAGCGCCGCTGCGGCGCTCTTTACGACGCACCGCGCGAGGTCTCTGATCTCTTCGTCTTTATTAACGGCGGCGTTAAATGCCAGCCTCTCTATGACCTCGGCGCCGAGGGCGCCGGCGTCTTCGACCTTACACCCCCCGCCTTCATCACAGACAACGCCGCCTAGCGCGGCCTTCAGATCCTCAACAGACTTAAACTCCATAAGACTCTCCCTGGTTAATAAACTTTATAAGGATAAAAAACCTCAATGACTATAATACCAGCTACAGAGCCTCTCGGGCGAGACTCCCATATAATACAGCATAAGATAAGTAATGTTCCTGACGGAGTTACCGATAATGCCCTTGGCCTCCCACCGCCTTCGCGAGGTAACGACGGCCTCGTCAAGTACCCGGAGCTTACCAACGGCCTTCATGCGGCTGACGCAGTCTACGTCTTCCATAAGAGGGAGATGCCTGAAGCCTCCCGCGTCGATAAAGGCCTGCCTCCTGACGAATATGGCCTGGTCGCCGTAGATAAGGCCGAACCTCGTCGAGCGCAGGCTCACGCCGCGCTCCAGTACCCTGAACCACTTCTTCCGGGAATCGATAGAGAGGGTAAATGCTCCAACGACCACCTCCCGGTCGTCCATTGCCGAACGCACGGCCTCGTACCAGCCTTCGGGAAGCGAGGTGTCGGCATGGAGAAATAAAAGCACCTCGCCGGCGGCCAGGGCAGCGGCCTCGTCCATCTGCAAACCCCTGCCGCGCAGGGTCGTAAGAACCTTTACGCCCATATCCCTTGCTACCCGGGTCGTGTTATCTGTACTGCAACCATCGACTACGATAACCTCGACATTGTCGCCGCGACCCTCGCCGTCCGAAAGTACCGAACCTATAGTGTTGGCCAGGCTCTGATCTTCGTCAAGCGTCGGTATTATAACGGTAACTCGCATATCCTGTGATCCGTCCCTGTCCCTTGCGCCCGACTGAGTAAAAACAACTACGCCCGGGCCGTCTCGCGTAAGACCTTATTTAAAAGCTTTAACAGGCCGCTTACCTCAAAAGGTTTAGTAAGGTAGTTACAATCGGTCTTTTCAAGAAAATCCTTAACGTCTTCACTAAAGACGTCGCCGGTAAGAAAGACAACCCTCTGCCCCATCTCCGGGTGGTCTCTGCCTATTAACTCATACATCTCGATACCACCCATACCGGGCATCTTTATATCTGCCAGTATAAGCGAAAACGTCTCTAATTTCAAGAGTTCCAGTGCCTCACTCCCCTCGGAGGCGGTTC
>UOEZ01000068.1_pt1 | contig 20661 bp, 18 predicted proteins | sample 1988331 | NCBI WGS metagenome assembly UOEZ01 (sample SAMEA4712194, study PRJEB27164) | hydrothermal vent metagenome | biome: marine basaltic hydrothermal vent biome; feature: marine hydrothermal vent; material: mineral | place: Pacific Ocean | collected 2011-06-14/2011-07-23 | depth 1689 m
GAGTTTTATAGAGGCTAGTTTTGTCTGGAGCAAAGACAGAAGGCGTTGGAGACGATCTCCAACGCCTTTTTTAATTGCCGTCGCTTGAACTGAAGGGGCTTATTTGCAGAGACCCTGTTTCCTGCCCTGCTCCAGGTAATCGCAGAGGCCTAGTTTGCAGGCTTCTTTGAGGTCAGCACAGCCCTTTTTGCTGTCGTTGAGCCGTGCCGTGTAGAGAAACCCCCTTATCTGGTATAACGACGGGGCCCTGGGCGCGAGTTTAAGCGCGCTGCTGAGGTCGGCTATAGCAAGGTCGAATTCTCCCTTGCTGTAGTGAAGCCCTGCCCTGTTGTTATAGGCTGCCGCCATCTTCGGGTTCAGCTCTATTGCTTTGTCCAGATCGCTCAGGGCGTGTGTGTATATGTTTTTGCTGGCGTACAGGCTGCCGCGCAGGTAGTACGCCATAAAATTATCCGGCTCAAGTTTTACGGCCCTGGTCAGATCCGAGGTGGCTCCGTCCAGGTCGTTCTTTAAAGAGCGTATCATGGCGCGCAGCGCATAGGCGTCGGAGTATTTCGGAGCGGCCTTTATGGCCTTGTCAAACTCCTTTATTGACCTGTCCAGCGTCTCGGGTTTGCTGAGCATTACGCCGGTAAAGATATATTTTCCCGTTCTGGCGCTGATCTTCTTTTTCGTGATGTCCTCGGTTATCCTCAGCAGGTGTGCAGCCGGGGCAAAGAGCGGATGTCCTTTTAAGGATTTATTTAAGAGTTTTTTGGCCTCTTTAAAGTTCCCCTTGCTGCCGGCTTCGACTGCTTTTGTAAAGTTCTCTACCGTGGCCTTGTCCTGGCCGTTGGCAGCGGAGGCGGTGAATATTAAAATGAGTAATGCCGCGAACATTGCGCAACTTCGTATAGTCTTCATTTCTCTAAAACTCCTTGATCTTTTATTTTACCGGTTTCTTCGGACTTCGGGCGGGTTCAGTCCGATGCCTTTGGCGCCACGGTTACCTTGTTCTTGCCGGTGTTCTTTGAGCTGTACATAGCCGTGTCCGCGGCCTTTATAAGGGCTTCTCTTATATTGTTGCGTTTTTTCAGCCGCTTGCTTACGTTCTTGTGAAGGGAGGCCACGCCAAGGCTTGCCGTAATGATCCCTTTTATCTTCAGCGCGCCTGTTCTGCCCGGGACGTTCTTGGCAAGAAATGTATGGTCTTCTATCTCTTTTCTCAAGGACTCGGCAAAGAGCGTGGCGAACTGGAGCTCTGTCTGTGGCATGACGAGTGTGAATTCGTCGCCGCCGTATCTTAAAGGTACTATGTCATAGGGCGCGTTGTCCACAAGTTCATGGATTATTTTCCCGACCTCTGTCAGCAGCTGGCTTCCGGCCAGATGCCCGTGCGAGTCGTTTATCTGCTTAAAGTTATCCAGGTCCATGAATATGATGCTTATATCCTTGCCTGTCCGGGCGCTCTTTCCAAGCTCCAGCGAGAGGCGTTTAAAGAAGTAGCGGTCGTTATACAGCCCTGTCAGGTTGTCTCTGACAGAGAGGTCGCTGAAGCGTTTTGCGTCCAGTGAGTTTTGTATGAGCGTGGACGTATAGCCGGCGAAGATCTTGAGCAGCGTGAGGTCTTTCTGTGAATAGTTGGGTTTGCCGACCCTGTTGATAAGTTCAAGTACGCCGATGGTCGTGCCCTGTATGGTAATAGGCACACAGACCATGGACCTGGTGCGATGCTGGATCTTACGGTCTATCTCGCTGAAGAAGGCCCTGCTCTTTGATACGTCTTTGCACATATTGGCGTGTCCCGTGCGGTAGGTCCTGCCGGCTATGCCGTCCTCGATATTCAGGTGCGAGCCGGTAAGCGAGGCCGAGCCCGTGCCGAAGCAGGCCATGAAGTAGAGTTTACCGGGTTTCTTCAGCCTGTGGTCCAGGATAGGGTCGTCCAGCAGTATCGAGCCGGACCTGGAGGGGACGAACTCGTTGGCCCACTTCAGGATACTCTTGAGCATGTCTTTCAGATCTATGTCGCCGCCGCCGCCGATCCTGTGGCGTTTTTTTCGTTCAAGGACGCGGCTGATAAGGGCTTTTTTTACTACTGTGATGCGCACGTTTGCTCTGCTCCTTTACTGTAGGCGGTCTCTTGCAAAAGACAGGGGTTGTCCCCGAAAGGGAGGGAGGCCCTGACAAAGGTGATCGGATATACTTTATTCGTCCGTATCGCTAAAAATCTTAAGTGCTTAAGGGTGATTTTTCGGCAGGGAAGGTCTACTTGAAGGTGACCTTCATGATATGCGAAGAGCACGATATGCAGGGGTCAAAGGCGCGTACCATCTGTTCTATGCGGGCCCTGATATTTTCTTTTTTCGTCTCCATGATCGTCGGCACGTAGGCCCTGAGGTCTTCTTCGATCCTGCTCAGGTTCTTTGCCGTAGGTATCATGCAGTTCGCGCTGGTTATCTTGCCTGCGCGGCTGATGGTATAGCGGTGGTAGAGGATCCCCCGCGGGGCCTCCACGATGCCTGTGCCGCGCCCGTACCTGGTCGGCCTGCCTGGTTTTTCCTTGCGAAGGCCGCGCTCTGTGAGTTTATCGATGAGCTCAATTGCGGTATAGCTCAGGTGAAAGCACTCTATCAGCTGGGCCATGTTGTTCTGGAACGGATTATAGCACGGCATGGCGAGGCCTGCTTTCTTTGCGGCTGCCCGTGCCGCCGGGTGCAGCCTCCTGTAGTTATTGTTCATACGCGCAAGCGCGCCGACCATGAAGCTGCCTCTTTTTGTACGGGCGTGCTTTGCCGTAGAGTGCGCGATGGTGGATTCAATGATCTTGCGCGAGTAGCGTTTAATGGTAAGCGGGCCTTTCAGGTTTGAGTACGGCTCCCCGCCGTAGGTCGGATAGCCGCGCGGGGCACTGAGAGAGATAAATTCCTTCTTGCCTGTCAGCGGCACGCTAAAGGCAGGGACCTGAAAGCCATGGAAGAGCTCAAGGGCCCGGTCAAGGTAAGGCAAGCCGGCTTTGAGGTCTTTTTTGAGCGCTTTCAGTTCCTTTACCATAGGCAGGTGCGCCACCGCGCCGGGCACAATTGCTATCGGGTGGACCAGGCGTCCGCCCACTACCCTGCATACCTCGCCTGCTGTCTTTTTTATATGAAGCCCTACCTTGGCCATCTCCGGGTCGGTCTGTAGCAGCGGCAGGAGAGAGCCATGGCCGAGGAGATCCGGCAGGACCATAAAGTAGAGGTGCAGGATATGGCTCTGTATCATTTCGCCGCAGAGGGCCAGCTCGCGCAGAAGCCTGGTTTGCCTGGATATCTTTATGCCCATTGCGTCTTCTACTGCCTTTACCGAGGCCGAGGTATGGCTCACCGCGCAGATACCGCAGATGCGGGACATGATGTGGTGCGCCTCGCTGTAGTGCCGTCCTTTCAGCATTACCTCAAAGAAACGAGGGCTCTCCGTTATCTCGAATCGGAGGTCTTCGACGCGGCCTTTTTTTATATTGACGACTATATTGCCGTGGCCCTCGACGCGCGTGAGGCCGTCTATCTTTATGGAGTGATCTTTATGCATTACACCCTACCTCTTCCTGCTTTCTTTTTCGTTGCCGTAGCCCTCGTAAAGGGCAAGGCTCGCCTCTGCCTGTTCGGGCGAGAGGCCGTACCTTAAAAGCGTCTCGGTGTGCGCCGCGATGTTAGGGGTATCTACGCGGCCCCTGCATCCCCAGCAGGTCTGGCCGTAGGTTACGCAGACCGCTCTGCAGCCGCCGCGCGTTACAGGGCCGTTACAGCCGGTTACCGGCAGGTTTATGTTCGTGGCCCTTTCAAAGACGCAGAGGTTGCCTGCTATCTTGCAGTCGGTGCAGACAGGGTGGTTCACCACGTCAGGCCTTCGTCCGATCATCAGGTCTTTAAGCGTTGCCAGTAGCTCTTCGGTATCGACCGGACAGCCGTACAGGTAATGGTCTACCTGTATAACCGAGTCTATCGGTCTGGCCTCTATCGTATCCTTGAGGAGCCGGTGCGCCTCGGTTCCATTGCCGTAGACTATCCGGCGAGCCTCTTCCAGCGGTACGGGGTTTTCAATGTCCTTTATACAATTTATGCCGCCGATAGAAGAGCACGCGCCGAGAGCGATGACGGTATTCGCGTTGCTGCGGATCTGCCTGATCTTTTTTATCTCGGCCTTTGTGCTGATGCTGCCTTCTATAAATGCAATATCATAGTCCTTGCTTGTCGGATCCATCGCCTCTCTGAAGTTTACTATCTTCAGGTGTTTAAGGAGCGCGGGGAAGGCCCCGGCGCAGTTAAGGACAACGAGCTGGCAGCCTTCACAGCCGGTAAAGGAGAAGAAGGTAATGCAGGGTTTCTTCGCAGGGGTCTTCATACCTGAAATCTTAACAGAAAAAAGAGACGTTGTAAACGTGCAGATAGCCCTTTAAATACTCTCTGAATTCAGTTATCTTATTAAGATTGTTTTCGAGTTCTCAGGAGGCTGCGCTGCAGAAGAGGCACTACATAATCGGCACGGCCGGCCACGTCGACCACGGCAAGACGGCCCTTGTCGGGGCCCTTACCGGGATGGATACCGACCGTCTTGCAGAAGAGAAGAGGCGCGGGCTCTCCATAGAGCTCGGCTTTGCCTACTGCGATACCGGTGACGGCAATACCGCTGCCTTTATCGACGTTCCGGGCCACGAGCGTTTTATTCGCGCTATGCTCTCGGGGGTTGCCGGTATCGACCTGGCCCTTTTCTGCGTTGCCGCAGACGACGGCGTTATGCCGCAGACGCGTGAGCATCTGGATATCCTTCATCTTCTGGGGGTTACGCGCGCGGTATTCGTTATAACCAAGACAGATATCGCAACTGCCGGGAGGGTCGCAGAGGTACGCGCGCAGATCAGGGCCCTTACCGGCGGGACGCGCCTTGATGGGGCCTCTATCGTCGAGGTCTCTGTCCATAAGGGGGAGGGTATCGAGGCCCTAAAGGCGCGTTTATCTGATGAGTGTGCCGCCGCGCCCGTCCGGGGGAGCAGCGGCCCTTTGAGGCTGCCGGTAGACCGCGTCTTCTCCGTAAAGGGGCACGGCGCGGTCGTTACCTGCACGGTCGTATCAGGGGGGCTGAAGGTCGGCGACGAACTCTCTTTGTTCGCCGCCGGTGATCGTCAGCCGCGAGCCCTCAGGGTTCGCGGCATAGAGAGCCACAATAAAAAGGCAGAGGCCGTCGTGGCCGGGCAGAGGGCCGCCCTTAACCTCAGCGGGCTTTCTCATAAGGAAATTCCACGGGGCGCGGTACTTGTCTCCTCGGAGTTTTCAGGCAGGGCCGTGACAAAGCTCGATTGTGTCGTGGATCTGCCGCCTTCCCATAAATTTACTTTAAAGGACAGGGGTCGGCTTAAGCTGTATCACCAGGCCAGCCACAGGGACGTTACCTTTCAGATCAAGGGCGGAGCCGGGGCCGCAAAGGCCGCGTCGAGCGCAGGCGGCCCGGGGAGGTTATACGGGAGGCTGCATATCGCACCTGCGCTCCTTGCGCTCAGGGGAGACCTTTTTATATTGAGGGATCCGTCCATAGGGCGTACCGTCGGCGGCGGGCGCGTGCTTATGGCGTACCCCTCGCAGTCGCTTACCCCGGCCCTTAAGGGGCTTGAGCTGGAGGCCCTTGCCTGCGGAGCTCTCGTGCCGCATATCACCCGTATGGTGCGCAGGAGCGGATATCTTCTGCAGGGCGCAGACCTCGCCGCGATACTTAATATGGAGGCCCCGGAGCTGGCCGCTCTCATCAAGGGATCCGGGACGCTCGGCTTTTTCAAGGATAATATCGTTGTCTCCGGTGACCTCCGGCGCGTTGAAGAGGCTATCCTTGAGGTAGTCGGCTCGTATCACGCAGCGGCTCCGGCAGAGCCCGGCATAAGGGCCGAGAAGATCGGGGCCGGCGGCGTAAAGGAGGCGATAGGAGACGGCCCTGCTATAGCCGTAGTCGAAGGCCTGCTAAAGGACGGTCTTACAGGGGATATGGCAGAGAGGGGGTTGCTCGAGCGCAGCGGGCCTTTTCTCGCCCTGCCAACGCACCGCGCCGAGTTGTCGGGGCCTGATAAAGAGCTCGACTCTGCCCTTATGGCCTTCTTTAGCGCCGGGATGCGGAGCGCGCGTATGGTTGATCTGCTGGAGCTGCCCTTTGATAGTAAAGATATAGAGCGCGGTCTTTCTGCTATCGTAGAGCGCGGAGACGCGGTAAAGCTCAAGGACAGGGTCTACCTGGGGGGAGCGGCGCTGGCCGGGGCCAGAGCGTCGGTCGTTGCCCTTATCCGGGAAAGGGGCTCGGTAAAGGTAGCGGACATGCGCGACCGGCTCGGCTGCGGCAGGAGGCTTGCCATAGAGATACTCGAATATTTCGATAAGGAGCGGATCACCCTTAGAAAGGGTGACGAGAGGGTGCTGAGGTAGTGTTATCAGGCATTTCGGACTGCACCGATATTGCTGGTCTTTTCGGAGATTCCGGCCTTGTTTTTTTAAAGTTCATAGTTTATTATAATTAGAGTAACGGCTGTTGTTATATCTAACCAACCGTCAGGGACGGTTTACCAGGGAGAATTTTCTTGAATCAGGGTAAAAAAGTAAAGCTTACAAGCTACGCCAGTTGCGCCGGCTGAGCGGCCAAGATGGAGGCCGACTCCTTGATGCAGGTCCTGCATCAGCTGCCAAAGAGCGAAGATCCAAACCTTATCGTCGGTAACGAGAGCGCCGACGACGCTGCGGTATATCGCCTCAGCGACGACCTCGCGGTCGTCTCTACCCTGGATTTCTTTCCCCCTATGGTAGACGACCCCTATGATTTCGGCGTGATAACCGCAGCCAATGCCTTAAGCGATATCTACGCGATGGGCGCAACGCCTTGCTTTGCTACGGCTATGGTCTGTTTTCCGAAGAGCCTGAGCCTCGATGTGCTGGCTACGATCATGAGGGGCAGCATCGATAAGCTGGCAGAGGCCGGCATCGTTATAGCCGGGGGGCACTCGATAGAGGATAAAGAGGTTAAATTTGGTCTCTCCGTAACAGGCACGGTGCGTCCGGATAAGGTGATTAAAAACAGCAGCGCGAAGGCCGGCGACCTCCTCGTCCTCACAAAGCCGATAGGAGCAGGCGTTATAACAAGCGCGATAAAGTCCGGTAAGCTAAAGGAAGAGCCCCTTCTTGTCTTTGAGGCTATGCGCGAGCTTAACAGGGCGGCCTCAGAGGCGATGGTAGAGGTAGGGGTAAATGCCTGTACCGATATCACGGGCTTCGGCCTGCTTGGCCACGCCTCGGAGATGGCCGAGGGCGCGGCCCTTACGGTCAGGATCTACAGCCGGGACGTCCGGTTCTTTGAGGAGGCCGGGAGGCTCGTTAAGTCGAAGAAGAACCGGCCTCGCGCTATCGAGTCCAACCGGGTTTTTCTGAAGGGAAGGGTTGTTTTTTCCGCAGACGTAGACGAGACCACGCGTATGCTCCTCTTCGATCCGCAGACCTCGGGGGGGCTCTTGATATCCGTTGGCAGAGAGCGTGCAGAGGGGCTCTTGTCCCTGATGGCGGCAAAGGGGGTCGACGCCTTTACGGTTGGAGAGGTCACCGGCAGAGGGGAGTATGCGGTAGAGGTCTACTAGGCCTTTTTGTTTTAACATCACCTGGCATCCCGTAGAGGAGTAACGCGGGTAGCCTGCTCGGTCAGTACGAAAAATTCATGGAGTGCCGTATAATATGACTGAAGAGAAAAAGGAAAATACAGAGGCCGCCGGCGCAGAGGGCGGGACCCTTAAGAGCACGGAGCTGCGGGGATCAGAGGGCGAAGTGCCTGTAAAGGGAGAAGGCCATGTAAAGGGCGAAGGTCCTTCAGAGGGCGAAGGCCCGGTTGGCAGCGGCAGGGCTGACGAAAAGAGGATCACCGGCGAAGAGGGCGGGAAGCGGGCTGTATTCCCCGGGGGCGAGGGGCGGAACTGGGAGAGCGAGAGGCAGTATTTCCGTGTCTTTTTCCCCGTTGCCGAGACCCCTACCCTTACGGTCGAGGGCGTTGATTACGAAGTCATAGATGCAAGCGAGAAGGGGATAAAATTTAAGAAACCAGAGGGGAAGTGTCTCTTTGAGGCCGATCAGCCGGTCAGCTGCAAGTTTACCCTTAAGACCGGCGAGTCATGTTCTGTCAAGGGTAAGGTCTTGAGGGTTCTGCCCTCTGCGGTCGTTCTGCTTTTGACCGAAGGAATATCTTTCAGGCTTCTCATGAGCGAGCAGAGGCGTTTTATAAGTATCTACAAGCATATCTATAAGGTATAAAAGCCTCAGCTCTGAACGGAACTTCCTTCCGCGGTCTTTTCGTACCGGTCTATTACCGCGGCCCCTGCTGCGTCTCCCCATACATTTACCGTGGTTCTGCATCTATCGAGCAGCCAGTCTATAGAGAGCAGGAGCGCGACGCCCTCCAGAGGAAGCCCCGTTGCGTTAAGGACGACTACCATTGTTACAAGCCCGGCCTCCGGGATGCCCGCCGCCCCGACCGCCGCGAGCGTGGCCGTCAGGAAGACTATGACGAGCATCGTCATATCCATCGGTACGCCGTATACCTGGGCGATAAATATCACCGCTACGGCCTCGTAGAGGGCCGTGCCGTCCATGTTTATGGTAGCTCCGATAGGCAGGACGAATGACGCCGAGCGTCTCGATACCTTTGCGCGTTCCTCAACGCATTCAATGGTAGTCGGCAGCGTCGCCGACGAGCTCGCCGTGGAGAATGCCGTAAGGAGCGCCGGGGCGAGGTGCTTCAGGTAGTTTAGCGGGTTCCTTCTGGCGAAGATAAATATAATAAGCGGGATCACTATAACGCCGTGAATGCCGAGGGCGAGGACAACGGTTATTGAGTACCATGCAACTCTGGTTAGCTCGACCCATACGGCGGCTCCTCCGCCTACCTCGGCAAGCCTTGAGACTATAAGGCCGAAGACCCCGACCGGCAGCAGCAGCAGAACCCAGTGGACCATCTTTAATATTACCTCGTTAAGCCCTGTTATAAAGTCCGCGACGACCCGGCCTCTCTCGCCTATCGTCGTCAGCGCCGCGCCGAAGATAAGGCTGAAGGTTATTACGCCCAGGACGTTCATCTCCGCCATGGCGGCTATTATGTTTTTTGGGAACGCCCCTTTGGCGATGCTATCGGTGTTGACAAAGACCCGGAGCACCGTATCAAGGATCCCGACCGCCTCTTTTCCCCTTACCGCTCCGGCTATTACGCCTGAGCCTTCCATGCCCGTGCCGGGCGCGATGACATTAACCAGTACGATGCCGATAAAGACAGCGATGGCCGTGGTTATAAGGTAGTACGCGACGGTGCGCAGCCCTGTGCGCCCGACGTGCCTGACGTCTCCGAGCGAGAGGATGCCGGTTATTATGCTTACCGCAACGAGCGGGATGACGAGCATATTAAGGAGGTTCAGAAAGAGCTTGCCCGAGAATTTTATTATGCTGAAGGCCGAGTACCAGGGGGCGTGCGGGGCGTAAGCGCTGCGCGCCTGCGCCTCAAGCTCCTTGTTTTTATCAGAGGCACTCTCGGCGTCTTCGACCCTCGCCTTTGCGATGGCAAGGTCTATCTCGGACTCGGCGCGGATCGTTTCATTAAAGCCGGCATTGACGAGCGTGTCCTGCTGGAGTTTTTCTTTTTCAAGGATTTTCCTGGCCGGGGTCAGCACCTCGTAGTCGAAGCTGCGCCGCGCAGCGGCGGCCTCCATTACGGAGTCGTGCGCCTCTATGGCTACGTGCATGGACGCCCCCTTTAGCGTACCGAGGAGCGTGCCGAGTACAAGGGCTGCCAGAAGCCCCAGAAAGATGAATTGTCTGCCTTTCTTTCCCATATAGCCTTAACCCTTCCGTTGGTCATAGAATAAAGAAAAGTATCAACGGTATCGTAACAAGGCTGATTATCGTGCTCAACGCTACCGTCGATGCGACCTGCTCGCTCTGGACGTCATAGCGGTAACTCATGACGAATGTTATCACGGCCGACGGCATAGCGGAAGTCAGTATTATTATCTGCCCTGGCAGCCCCTCTATCCCGAGCAGCGTTACTATTAGCCACGCCATCATCAGCCCGCCGCCTATTCGTATAATAGAGGCCGCGGCAGAGCTCTTCAGGTGGGTTATCTTTATGCTTCGCAGCTGGTAGCCGAGGCTTATCTGCATAAGCGGGATGGTCGCGGCGCCGAGCATCTTCATTGTGGTCATAAATACCGCGGGCAGTTCGACCCCGGAGAAGTTAACGCCGAGCCCGAGTACCGTTGCGTAGATCAGCGGAAGCCTGAATATCTCGGTAAGTCCTCCGTTGCCCTTGCCCTTTGCTATATAGATGCCGAGCGAATAGACCAGTATGCTTATGGCTATGTAGTAGAGGACGGTCAGGGAAAGGCCTTCCTGCCCGAATGCGAGAAGCGCTATAGGGAAGGGGATGTTGGCGCAGTTCATGAACATCGTGGTCAGGTACATGCCGCGCCCGTCCCGCTTGCCCGTCGCCTTCAGGTATATAAAGGTCATGAGCCATGTGCCGAAGACCACGCCGCAGGCGGCGATGGTAATGAGAAATAGTTCGCCCGGGACTATCTTTGTATCGGTCAGCGAGGTTATGACAAGGGCCGGAATGGTGAGGTAGAGGAGTATGTCGATTACCGGTTTCAGGCTTATCGTCCTGAAGCGGGCAAAGATATAGCCCAGGCCTATTACCGCGAAGACCGGGGCTACAACTGTCAGGACCTTTAGAAGAACCGGCATAACATCCTCTGCCCTTTACCCTTTACCTTTTTGATGTTAAGAGGCGGGTTTTTTTTAAAACTCTCTATTTGTTGGTTATCTCCATGAGGGTCTCGTCCGGGTTGACGTCGTCTCCGACCTTGACCAGGATCCTCTCTACTGTTCCGTTTATTGGAGAGTGCACTGCGTTCTCCATCTTCATGGCCTCGACCGTAAGGACGGTGTCGCCTTCTGATATTTCGTCGCCGACGGAGACCTTGAGCGATGTTATCTTGCCCGGCACCGGCGTTGTGACGTCGCCTTCTTTTGCGGGTTGATGGCGGATAGACTGCGGGATACTCTCGGCCTCTATGACGCCCGCTGTGGTAGGTATTACCTCGGTCAGCGATTCGACGATGACCTCTTCAAGGCGGTTGTCTATCTTTATAAAGAACGGGCGTTTGCCCTCGCTCTTGTGTCCGGCTCCGGCTACCTTTACCCTGTAGGTCTCGCCGTGTACGGTAATGTTGAACTCGCTCGGGGCCAGATGGCGGGATTGACCGCCGCTGCCGTCGTCGTCGTTCGATTCTACCTCAAGCGGCTCCGGCTCAAGCGTGCCCTTTGCGCGCTGCTCGAAGAACTCCGAGGCTACGGCAGGAAATAGCGTGTAGCTCAGGATATCTTCCATAGACTCGGTCTTGCCCTGAAGCTCTTTGGTCATCTTCTTGAGCTCGGGCTTTAAAAGGTCTGCGGGCCTGCATCTAATCGGCTTTTCATTGCCTATCGCCAGCTTCTTTGCCTTTGCGTTTATCTTGCCCGGGGCCTTGCCGTAGAGCCCCTTAAAGTAGTTTCGCGTCTCGCTGGTGATCACCTTATAGCGCTCTCCGGTCAGGACGTTCAGCGTGGCCTGAGTGCCGACTATCTGGCTGGACGGCGTGACCAGCGGGGGGTACCCCATGTCTTCCCTCACGCGCGGCAGCTCGTCAAAGACCTCGTCCATCTTATCCAGCGCGTTCTGTTCGGTAAGTTGCTGGGCCAGATTTGATATCATCCCTCCGGGGATCTGTGCGACCAGGGTCTTCGGGTTTATTCCGGTGAACTCGCTCTCGAACCTTGCGTACTTTTTCCTTATTACACGTACGCGCGCGGCTATTTCGTCGAGAAGCGAGAGGTCCAGCCCCGTATCGTAGGGCGTGCCCTGAAGGGCGGCCACAAGGCTCTCGGTCGGAGGCTGCGCCGAGCCGGAGCTGAGCGACGATATAGCGGTATCGACGATATTGGCTCCGGCCTCTATTGCCTTCAGGTAGCTCATAGAGGCCAGCCCGGCAGAGTCGTGAGAGTGTATGTGGATCGGGAGCGATAGTTTTTCCCTGAGTTTTGTTACGAGGTCAAAGGCGTTGCCCGGGGTCAGAAGCCCTGCCATATCTTTTACGCATATAACGTCCGAGCCGAGCTCGGCAAGCTCCATCGCCATATTCACAAAGCCCTCGTGGGTATGGACCGGACTTACCGTATAGCAGATGGTCCCCTCGACGGTCTTTTTCGCCTTTTTAGCGGCCTTTATAGCGACCTTGAGGTTTCTGATATCGTTGAGGGCATCGAATATCCTGAAGACGTCCATGCCGTTCTCCGCGGACTTCTCGACAAAGGCCTTTACCACGTCGTCGGCGTAGTGGCGGTAGCCGACGAGGTTCTGCCCTCTGAGCAGCATCTGCAACCTGGTATTGGGCAATGCCTTGCGAAGCGTTTTGAGCCTCTCCCATGGGTCTTCCTTTAGAAAGCGCAGGCATGTGTCAAAGGTAGCTCCGCCCCAGACCTCAAGGCTCCAGTACCCGACCTTATCGAGAAGGGGCGTTATCTCCAGCATATCGGCAGTTCTCATGCGGGTGGCAAGGATCGACTGGTGCGCGTCCCGAAGTATCGTATCGGTTATCCGGGCCCGCGTCTTCGCCTGCTTCTTCGGCGCCCTGGCTTTTGCAGGGGAGCGTTTGGCAGTGGTTGATTTTTTGGCTTTTTTAGCGCTCAAAACTATATCCTCCGTCCCGTCTGTGCGGGTTCTGTTTATCCCTAAAATCCATAGTCCGCGGCGATGGCCGCGGATATCGCCGCTATTATATCGGCCTGCTCTCCGAATTCATAGTACTTGAGAAGCTCCGGCTTGCGGTCTATATAGCTCGTATCAAAGTTGCCGTCTTTAAAATCGGTGTCGTTCATTATGTTTCTAAGGTAGGGGATCGTCGTCTTGACCCCGCGTATGACAAATTCATCGAGAGAGCGGCGCATGCGGCTTACCGTCTCGTTCCACGTCGAGCCGGTGACTATGAGCTTGACTATCAGGGAGTCGTAGTAAGGCGATATAGTAAAGTCCCTGTAGATGGTCCCGTCTATGCGCACGCCGATACCGCCGGGTGAGTAATACGACGTGACGCGCCCGGAGCACGGGGCGAAGTTGTGCTTCGGGTCCTCGGCGTTTATCCTGCACTGCATGGCAAAACCGAAGATGCGCACGTCTTCCTGGTCTATGCCGAGCGGGAGGCCGTAGGCTATCTCTATCTGCTTGCGAACGAGATCGATACCGGTTACCTCCTCGGTCACGGGGTGCTCGACCTGAATACGCGTATTCATCTCAAGGAAGTAGTAGTTCTTGTCTTTATCCATGAGGAACTCGACGGTGCCCGCGTTTGTGTAGTCAACGGCCTTTGCCGCTGCCACGGCGACCGCTCCCATCTCGGCGCGGAGTTTATCGTCGAGGAAGAGGGAGGGGGAGATCTCTATCAGTTTTTGGTGGCGCCGCTGGATGGAGCAGTCGCGCTCGCCCAGATGTATCGTCTTGCCGCTCTTGTCGGCCAGTATCTGAAACTCTATGTGCCGGGGTTTTTCTATATATTTTTCAAGGAAGACCTCGCTCTCGCCAAAGGCCGCCTTTGTCTCGGTCCTTGCGCTCTCGTAGGCGTTCTCAAGCTCGCTCTCGTCAAGCGCCACGCGCAGCCCTCTGCCGCCGCCGCCTCCGGCGGCCTTGACCATTACAGGATACCCTATCTCTTTTGCGCAGACCCTTGCCTCTTTTATGTTGCCCACCGGGCCGTCGGAGCCGGGGAGTACCGGAATGCCGGCCGCTATCATAGTAGCGCGGGCCGTGATCTTATTGCCCATATCCGAGATGGCCTTGCTGGAAGGCCCTATAAACGTTATGCCGCGCCTCTCGCAGAGCCGGGCGAACTTGGAGTTTTCCGATAGGAAGCCATAACCCGGGTGAATGGCATCGACCCCTATCTTCTTTGCGAGGTCTACGATACGGTACGGGTTCAGGTAGCCCTCCAGGGGCCCGGGCCCTACCATATAGGACTCGTCGGCCTTCTTGACGAAGAGCGATGTCGCGTCCTGCTCGGAGAATATAGCAACGGTGCGGATGTTAAGCTCTTTGCAGGCCCTGATTATACGCGAGGCTATCTCACCTCTGTTTGCTACCAGTATTTTTTTGAACATCTTTGATTTTTCCTTTGATCGGAGGCCTCTTGGCAGACCCCTGCGGTGGCCCTGAAAAGCAGGACGCTAATTTCCAGCGTAAAAGACTTTGTAGCCCATATAAAGGCTTATGTCAAGGAGTTTGGCCCCGCTGTTAACCGTGAGTTACGTATGTTGCGGGCGGTTATGCGTCCGATGCGGGTTGTAGGCGGGCCGGGCGCTAGATTTTTTCTGTCTCCGAGGTCTTCTTCAGGATAGCTATTGCCGAGTTTAGCCTCTTGAGGGTCTTATCCTTCCCCGTCGCTGTTATCGTCTCGAAGATGCCGGGGCTTACCCTGGTCCCGGTAAGGGCTACGCGCACGGGCTGGGCAAGTTTGCCGAGCTTTAGTTCGCACTCGTCCAGTACCGAGTTAAAGGCCGTCTCGACGCCCTCCGGTGTGAAGTCGTCGAGGGCCGCGAGCCTCTCTGTGAGCATGGTAAAGGGGGCGAGCTTATCGGGTGTCAGAAATTTTTTCTTTGCCTTTTCGTCAAAGCATACCTCGTCGGTAAAGTAGAAGAGGGCGTCCTCTGCCATCATCGCCATGGTCTGGGCCTTCTCCTGAACAGTCTTCATAATGGCCGTGACCCTCGGGTCATCCGAGGCGTCTACGCCCAGCTTCTTCAGGTGCGTGAGAAAGAGCGGTTTCAGGTCTTCTATATCGGCTTCTTTAATATAATGGTGGTTGAGCCAGAGGAGTTTTTCAGGGTTAAAGACCCCGGCTGATTTACCGACGCTACCGAGCGTGAACTTCTCTATGAGCTCGGCCATCGTAAATATTTCCTGGTCTCCGCAGGACCAGCCGAGCCTTGCCAGGTAGTTTATAATGGCCTCGGGCAGATATCCCATATCGCGGTAGGCCGTAACAGAGGTCGCTCCGTGCCTTTTGCTGAGCCTTCCCTTGTCAGAGCCAAGGATCATAGGCAGGTGCGCGAACTCGGGGACCGGGTAACCCAGGGCCTTGTACAGGAGTATCTGCTTGGGGGTGTTGTTGATGTGGTCGTCGCCGCGTATTATATGCGTGATGCCCTGCGTTGCGTCGTCAACGACGACGCAGAGGTTGTAGGTTGTCGTGCCGTCGCTCCTTAGAATGACGAGATCCTCTATCTCCTCGTGGTCGATGCTGATAGAGCCCTTTATCAGGTCTTTGAAGGTCGTCTTGCCTTCCGGCACTCTGAACCTTACTGCAAAGGGTTTACGCTCATTCTTAGATAATTCCCCGGCGCTGATACTGCCCGGCCTGCACCGCCTGTCATAGCGGGGGGCGCGTCCGGCCTTGAGGGCCTCTTCGCGCCTTTTCTGGAGCTCGTCAGGGCTGCACCAGCACCTGTAGGCCAGGCCTTTTTCAATGAGCTTTTCAGCGTGTTCTTTATATATATCAAAGCGTTTGCTCTGGTATACCGGTTCTTCGTCGTAGTCGAGGCCGAGCCACTCCATGCCGTCCATGATGGCCCGGATGGACTCTTCGGTGGAACGAGCCCGGTCGGTGTCTTCGATGCGCAGGACGAACTCACCGTTGTTGTGGCGTGCGTACAGGTAGTTGAAGAGGGCGGTCCTGACCCCCCCTATGTGAAGAAAGCCCGTCGGGCTCGGTGCAAAGCGTGTGCGTACGGTCATTGTTGTCGGGTTGCTCCCTGTTTATTATTTTACGACGACTTCTCCGGAACGGAAGGAAAAAAGACAGGGATCAGCTTATCACAATACCGGCGTAACCTACAACCTGTTCCGTATCATGGCTGACCTCTCCTGACGTCGCGTAGCCGGTGAGGACCGAGCTCTTTGCGCCGAGCTCTTTTGCCGCTATCATCCCTATCGCCATCGGGACGGCCCCGCACATGGATACGGCGCGCTCCCTGCAGACCTCAAGCAGCGCCCGGCTATCGAGATGCAGACATTGGGCGACAGCCATCTGGTCTTTTTCTCTGGTGACCCGGTCGCTTTCGTAATGGTTCATATCGCTGCTTACCACTATGAGCGCGTCTTTACCCGAGGCCTTTATGGCGCTGCCGAGCCCTTTTCCGAGCTCCCGGCATCCGTCTATACCGAAGGAGCTTACCGTAATGGGGACGATGGCGGCCTTCGGGTTTATGAACTGGATAAATGGGAGTTGTACCTCAAGGGAGTGCTCGCTGGTGTGTGCCATATCGTCGAAGGTAAAGAGTCTGCTTGAGGCCTCAATGAGGCCGGCAAGCGGCCTGTCTATATCTATCCTGCCAAGCGGGCTCTGCCACGCATCTGAGTTTGAGAGCGCCGCGGGGTCTCCGAGCCCTGTGTGGTTAGGCCCTATAAGGACAATGGTATCGGGGATCTCTACGGCTGAGTATGCGGTGCCTGCAACGCCGCCCGAGTAGATGTATCCGGCGTGAGGGGCCATTATTGCCAGGGCCTTTTGTGCTCGCGAGCCGGCCTCTTGCGAAGCCGGGCCGCCCTGCAGGTACCCGGAGACGGCGCTGGCCAGCCTTCTCGGGTCTGCCGGATAGAACTGACCGGCTACAAAGGCTTTTCTTGTTGACATTGTTTTTCCACCCTTCCCGTTGTACAATACTACCTGTGGCGGCACTTAAGAACGGGTTGTCGTCTCATCTGTCTCAAGTTGTTATAGAACGGTTCAAATGCTGTGATGTTACGGGGTAATGTTAAAAGAGTAAAAATAATAGTAGAGCAGGAAGATTAGCAGATATGAGCCTTTATGTCCAGTTTTTATGTATATCTACTCGCAGTACCCGGTATAAAAAAAGAGGTGTGAGGCATTATGGATCCGGAGCTTGTTATCTTTGACCTTGACGGCACGCTGATCGACTCAAGCGATGATATCGCTCAAGCAGCCAATAAAATGCTGCTTGAGCTGGGGCTGGAGCCGATGAGTACCGCGCATATAAAGGAGCGGATAGGCTGGGGGGTGCGTTTTCTTCTGGAGAGGCTCCTGCCAGAGCCTACGCCCGGCAGCGCAGGTAAAGACGGTGAAAACATTGATAAGGACTTTGAAGGGCTTTTGTCGAGGGCGCGCGATATATTTCTCGGCCATTACCGGGAGAACCTTACGGCAAAGACCAGGCCTTACCCCGGGGCCTTCGAGACGCTGGATTATCTAAGCGGCCTTGATAAAAAGATCGCTATAATAACAAACAAGCCGATAGATTTCACCATGATAATCCTTGACGACCTCGGGCTTGCAAAGTACTTTCAGGTTGTCCTTGGCGGTGATTCACTTAAAAACAGGAAGCCGCATCCCGAGCCGCTCTTCAATGTGATGGCTGCCCTGGAGGTAGGGCCCGGGGACTCCGTTATGGTCGGCGACAGCTCGATTGACTGCGAGGCCGCCCGCGGCGCAGGCGTAAGTGTTATAGGCGCTGCCTACGGCTTTAGAGGAAGGGAGGGGCTGGACGGCCAGGGCTGCGTCCGCATCATAGATTCCGTCTCAGAGCTACAGACCCTGATAAGCTAGTCCGAACAATACGGCTTTAAAAAATACCGCGCTTATATCTCTAAATTAGGTGTTGCGAAATAGTAGTGATTTGTGTTTATATTTATATCTGTTAGGGTTGCGTTATCCGTCCTGGTGGAGTTTCGGTTTTGGGTGAAGTCTTTTCCGGCACGGGCAGCTGAACTGTGATGGATATACAGAGTATAGACAGGCTAGGAGGCAGGAATGAAAAAATGGGTTTGTACCGAGTGCAGCTACGTCTTTGAAGGGCCCGAGCCGCCGGATTTTTGTCCTTTATGCGGCGCGCCGCGCGAGGCCTTTACAGAGGTGGGAGGCTCCTAGTTTTGTGCGGAGCCATCTATTTGTATGACGAACTGCGACGATAGCCTGCGGGACAGAGTGGCGGGCAGGATAGCCTGCGCAGGCCCTGTCTCTTTTGCCGATTTTATGGAGATGGCACTGTACGAGCCCTCTCTCGGTTACTACGTATCGGGTAAAGAAAAGTGGGGTAAAGGGGGCGACTATATAACGACCCTTGACCTGAGCCCTGTCTTCGCCCGTATAATGGCCCGCCAGCTGCTGGAGATGTGGCAGGTGCTGGGCTCTCCCGGCCGGTTCCATATAGTAGAGGCCGGCGCCGGCAGGGGGTGGCTGACAAAGGAGATCCTGCGGACCATAAGAGGCCTTGACACGGCGATGGCAGACGCCCTGCATGTGCACCTGGTCGAGAAAAACCCAGGGTTCCGCTCCGAGTGGGAGGGCTGGAAAGAAGAAGGGCTCTGCTTCAGCGAGCTTAATTGGCACGCGGATATAAGCGATATTCAGGGCCCTGTTGCCGGATGCATTTATTCTAACGAGCTCTTCGACGCGATGCCTTTTCACAGGCTCGTTATGAGGGGCGGTAAGCTCAGAGAGATCTATACGGGTCTTAACGCAGGGGGGGACGGTTTTAAAGATATTGAAGGTGAGCTCTCTACCCCGGCCTTATCCGGATACTTTGAGGGGCTGGGGCTTGAGCTCGGCGACGGTCAGAGGGCAGAGGTCAACCTTAACCTCTCCGGTTGGATAGAGGCCGCCTCGGACCTGTTGAGCGAGGGCTTTGTCATAACCGTTGATTACGGTATGCCTGCCTGGAGGCTATATGAGAAGGGCAGGAGCGGCACGCTTATGTGTCACTACCGTCATACGCTTAACGATGATCCTTACCGGAACCTGGGCCGGCAGGATATAACAGCGCATCTGGACTTTACATCCCTTATGAACGCGGGGGCAGGGGTCGGATTTGACGCCCTCGGCTATACCACGCAGCGCTGCTTTATGATGGGGCTCGGCGTTGCGGAAGACCTGATAGAGCTTAGTGAGGATAGCTCGAAGGATAGCTCGGAGGAGAGCGAGGCTATATGTTATAACCAAGGTATAAAAGAACTTATCATGCCCGGCGGTATCGGCGATACCATGAAGGTCATGGTTCAGTATAAACCTCGCGCACCGGCTCCGGCGCAGAGCTCTCAGGCGTTGATAAGCCTCAAGGGTTTTTCTTTTAAGGATATGACACGGACTTTAAAGTAGGCAGGAGACCAACTCAGGTAAATTCAGGAGGCCAGTTATGATCGAGAATGTTTTGCAGCAACAACAAGATAAGAAAGATAAGAAAAAAGTCGCGACCGGTAACGTTCGCAAGGAGCATCACTGCTCTGTCTGCGGAAAATTGAATCCGGCGACGATCTGCCACGCCTGTGAGGACAGGATAAGGGCGGAGGCTGCCGAGCATAAGAGGGATATAGAGAAAAAGTAGGAGCGAAAAGGGCGCCCTGATGCGCTTATTAATTTCTTGACCGCTAAAAGCCGGGAGGCAGGCCATGGGTATCGAAGAGTCCAGAAAGGATTATATCGCAAAGGTCTTTAAGGAGGCCTTTAGATCAGAGATGGACGGTCATGTTTTTTACGTCCATGCCGCAGACCTTACCAGCGACGACTTTGGCAAGGGTGTCTTTAACCGGCTCGCCGCCGAGGAGTTGATGCATCTCGACGCTATCCGCTCCGTCGCCGAGTCGCTTGAAAAAGGCGGCGACTGGATGAACTATAAAGACGCCCTTCAGGCGGCGACCGTTGAAAAAAGAGAATCTTTTGTTTTTCCAGGCGGCAACGAACTCATGGAAAGACTTAAGGTCGAGCAGAGCGATATTAATGCCGTCTCTATCGCTATCGAGAATGAAGAGCGTGCCGTTGAGTTCTACAGCGATCTTTTGAAAGGCGCTGAGACGCCGGATGAGAAGGTCTTTTTAACAGAGATACTGGAGATGGAGAAGGTTCACCTGAAGCTGCTGCGGTGGGAGTACGAGTCTCTGCTCAGAGACGGTTTCTGGGGAGACTTTATGGAGTTCAGCGTGGAGAAGGAGCTTGGCTAGCTATGAATGATGTCATTGTTGTAGGGCTCGGGCCGGCAGGGTCCAGCGCGGCTTACCGGCTGGCCTCGATGGGATATAAGGTTATAGGCCTTGATAAAGAGCTCTTTCCCCGTTATAAGTCCTGCGGAGGCTGCGTCTCGACAAAGATAGACGCTATAAAAGACTTTGATTTTTCGCATTTGGTTGAGAGCACTGTGAAGGGCGTGACCTTTAGTTTTAAGGCAAAAAAAAACCTTGATATTATCTCTGATAAGCCACTGGGATATAATATAAGGCGCGACGTCTTTGATAACTTTCTGGTTGAAAAGGCACGGGAGGCCGGAGCGAAGATACTGGAGGAGCGCAGGGTCAAGGACTTTGTCGCTACCCCCGGTTCGGTTACCGTAATAACCGATACTGGCGAGGCATTTAAGGGTAAGTTCCTTATCTGCGCCGACGGCTCTGCCGGCGGCGTGGCGCGCCAGTACTTCGGCTTTGATCCAAAGCAGAGCGCGGTCTCCCTGACGGCGGAGGTTCCCTACGAGGCTTCTATGGTAGAGGACATGAGGGGCAAGCTTTATATCGATTTCGGCTCGGTTCCTTACGGTTACGCATGGGTCTTTCCAAAGGAGA
>UOEZ01000055.1_pt1 | contig 18852 bp, 16 predicted proteins | sample 1988331 | NCBI WGS metagenome assembly UOEZ01 (sample SAMEA4712194, study PRJEB27164) | hydrothermal vent metagenome | biome: marine basaltic hydrothermal vent biome; feature: marine hydrothermal vent; material: mineral | place: Pacific Ocean | collected 2011-06-14/2011-07-23 | depth 1689 m
CGACGGAACGACATTCCACAGGGTTATCCCGGGCTTTGTTATTCAGGGCGGAGACCCAAATACAAAGGGCGCGAATACGGCGACCTATGGTATGGGCGGCCCGGGCTATACGGTAGACGCGGAGTTCAGCGATATTCCGCATAAGAGGGGCATCTTATCGATGGCAAGAAGCAACGACCCCAACAGCGCCGGCTCGCAGTTCTTTATAGTCGTCGGCGACGTACCGTCCCTCGACGGTAAGTATACCGTCTTCGGCGAGCTTACAAGCGGCATTGATGTGGCGGAGACGATAGTCGCGCTGCCCAGAGATACCAGGGATATGCCCAGAGAGAGGGTGGAGATGAAGGTTATAGTAAAGTAGCAGGCCGGTAAATTGGATTTATCATGCGGTATTTTAATTAAAAAAGTTTTTTGCTCTTTCGTGTCTGGTTATAGGTCAGACCGAGGGCGGTAGATCAACGCCGGTCGTAAATGAAGATCAAGGGAGGTATGGAAGTTGAGTGACGTAAAGGCAATAATAGAGACAAAGTACGGGAAGATGGAGGCAAGGTTCTTTCCGGATAAAGCACCGAAGCATGTGGAGAACTTTATAAAGCTCGCTAAAGAGGGCTTCTACGACGGTACGATATTCCACAGGGTCATCCCGGGTTTTGTTATCCAGGGCGGAGACCCAAATACAAAGGGAGATAACAAGGCGACCTATGGTATGGGCGGCCCGGGTTATACGGTAGACGCGGAGTTCAGCGATACTCCGCACAGGAAGGGTATCTTATCGATGGCAAGAAGCAACGACCCCAACAGCGCGGGCTCGCAGTTCTTTGTCGTTGTAGGCGACGCCTCTTTCCTCGACGGCCAGTACACCGTCTTCGGCGAGCTTGCAAGCGGGCTGGAGGTGGCTGAAGAGATCGTAGCGCTCAGCAGAGACAGCCGCGATATGCCGGATGAAAGGATAGAGATGAAGGTTATCATAGAGGACTAAGAGGAAATGATCTGTTTTTTTAATTAGCGGCGCTCCGGGTTATCAGCTATACTCTGGTAAATCAGGGCGTCGTTTTTTATTATGTCTTCGAAGGGTTCTCGACCCTCAGGGCGGTGGGTATGGTTTTTCATAGAGGCGGCAGAGGTTTTTTGCCGGGCGTGGTTATAGCGGCCCTTTTTGTGGTTATGTCCCTTGTGCCCGTAGGGCGCGCGGCAGGGCAGCCCCCGCCCGGCGCAGCGGGCGGGGGCGATGGCAGGGGCAGGCTCACGGTTGTCGCAGTCGGCGATATTTTTCTTGGCGAGAGGGCCGTGAGTTTTCTTGAAAAAAAAGGCCCGGCCTATCCGTACTCTAAGATGGGCGGCGTGCTCTCGGATGCAGACCTTGCGATAGGAAACCTGGAGTCGCCGCTGACCGAAGAGGACGAGCCCTTTATGGAGAAGCAGTATCTTCTAAAGGCCCCGTTGCTTGCGGTAGCTTCTTTAAAGGCATCGGGTATTGATATATTCTCGCTGGCCAATAACCATATGATGGACTACGGCGGCGGGGCTCTTTTAGAGACTATCGGTCTTCTGGATAAAGAAGGACTGGGATACGCCGGGGCGGGCGCGGATCTTCGGTCGGCCCGAAGGCCTGCCATCCGTGAGGTAAAGGTCGGTGGAGATACCGTAAAGGTCGCGCTGCTCTCCTATTCGAATACATTTCCCGTAGAGTTCTATGCCGGTAAGGCCGTGCCGGGGACAGCGCCCGGATACAGAAAGTTTATACGCAGGGATGTAAAGGCCGCCCGCGCCGGGGCCGATATCGTGATTGTCGCCTTTCACTGGGGGGCAGAGAGGATGAGGCTTCCCAAGGATTATCAGCGAGAGCTCGCCCACTTTGCCATTGACAGCGGCGCTCAGGTGGTCTTAGGCCATCATCCGCATGTTATCCAGCCTGTAGAGGTCTATAAATCGGGGGTTATATTCTATAGCCTCGGTAATTTCGTCTTTGGTTTTTATAGCCCGAAGGAGGTCGGAGGGCTGCTGGCCAGTCTTGTCTTTACGAAGCAGGGCGCGGGCTACGGAATTGAGTCGGCGCGCGTCGTGCCGCTTGAGGTCGACAACAGGATTGTCCGGTTCGCGCCGCGCCCGCTTGAGGGAGCGGCAGCGATGGCTGCTTACGGGCGCATCGCCGAGGACTCGGAAGGCCTTGGCACCATCGTTGAGATAGGCGGCGGACGCGACGGCAATATAGTCTTTGACCGGGAGGCCCGCCGGTGCATAATTAGAGATAGCGGAGCCGGCCGCCGCCGGGAATAAAGCCTTGTTAGAGGTCGTTTTTTGCCGACCGTCAAGTAAGAAGTCCTTTATAAAGCGTCCATTAATCCTTTTTTTATGCTCAGATCTATAATCTTTTAGTGCTGACGACCGGTTTACACTGCGCACTGTCCAGGTGGCATTCGTTGAATAAATGACAGGTTCTTTTACATACCGATACAAGTATGAGCATCAGCGGGACTTCGATCAAAACCCCTACCACTGTGGCCAGAGCCGCGCCTGAGGATAAACCGAAAAGAATGACAGCCGTCGCTATAGCCACCTCGAAATTATTGGAAGCCCCTATCATCGCTGCCGGCGCGGCGTCGTGGTAGGAAAGCTTCAAGAGCCTTCCGAATATAAAGTAACCTGTAACAAAAATCAGGACTGTCTGTATAAAAAGAGGAATGGCGATCCACAAAATAGTCAGCGGGTTGCCAATAATGACCTCGCCCTTGAACGAAAAAAGCAGAAGCAACGTGATAAGCAGTGCGGCTATGCTGACAGGGGTAAGCCTGTGAAGAAATCTATCATTGAACCAATCAATCCCTTTGAATTTAATTATCCACTTCCTGGAGAAATATCCCGCGACTAAAGGCAGCGCCACATAGATAGAGACTGAAAGCAATATGGTCTGCCATGGTACCGGCATGGAATTTACGTTCAACAATAATCCCCCCAGCGGGCCGTAGAGGACGAGCATGATTAAAGAGTTGACCGCAACCATAACAAGGGTCAGGCTGTCATTGCCCCCTGCGAGATAACCCCAGAGTAAGACCATAGCCGTACACGGCGCGATACCCAGGAGTATGGTGCCTGCGATATAGCTTCGCCACAACTCTACCTCTACGCCGTTTGCAAGGATCTCGGTGCCGGGGAGGTAGTCCTTGAACAGAAAGCCCAGGAAGAAATACGATATAGCGAACATGGTAAATGGCTTGATAGCCCAGTTTATAAATAGAGTAAGAAGGACAGGTTTTGGCGTCTGCGCCGATTTTATCACCTGGTTGAAATCGATCTTGACCATGATGGGATACATCATGAAGAAAAGACAGATAGCGATGGGAATGGATACCTGGTAGATAGAAAAGTCGTTTAACGTTGATGCAAGCCCCGGAGCCACTCTTCCCAGAATGATCCCGCCCGCGATACAGAGCAGAACCCAGAGGCTCAGGTAGTGCTCAAAGATCGAAAGTTTTCTGGTCGTCAGAGTCATAATAATCCCTTCTCAAACTTTTATATTGTTTTTATATAATAGCAGGACCTTCTCTCTTATATCATCACGAACTCTCCTGAACTCACGGATGATCTTATCGTCAGGGCCCAGTGCCTTTGCAGGGTCGTCAAAACCGATATGGATTTGATGCCTTACTCTGCCAGTAAAGACCGGGCAGGTTTCTTTGGCGCTGCCGCATACCGTAATGACATAGTCAAAGTCATCGTTTTTAAAAAAAGCTGCATTTTTAGGATAATGACCGCTGATATCAATACCCGATTCCTTCATTACCTGAACCGCTTTAAGATGGACAGCCCCGGCCGGTTTTGTTCCGGCTGAAAAGACCTTCAGGCTATCATCCAGGGAGCGGAGAAAGCCTTCCGCCATCTGGCTTCGGCATGAATTGCCGGTGCATAAGATCAGAATTTTTGGCATGACATAGCCTCATCGTACGGTATTTGTTCGTTATAGTCAGACGGTCGCCGAAAGGTTGCAGGAAAAAAATATCAGCCGCAGATCTTCTCTCTGTCAACGGACAGTATCTTTTTCTCGTCTTCCATAACCACTTTGTTGTCAGGAAGCCACTTCGCAAAAAGAGGGAGTAACTGATCTATATAAGGGCTCGGAGGCGATTCTGTCAGGCTGTAGTTGACCCACTTCCCGTCTTTTGCGTCAGTAACAAAACCGGTATCGCGAAGAATGGAGAGGTGTTTCGATACCGTTGATGTGGCAAGCTCCAGAACGTCCGTGATCTCGCAGACACATAGAGACCTCTTCTCCAGCATCTTCAGGATGCGGATTCGATTTATGTCCGAAAGGGCTTGAAATATCCTGGCTAAATCTCTCACTGACCTTGCTCCGTATTCATTTCGACCATTATCGAAATGATATCCTGATTTCATTGTTTTGTCAAATATTTCCTGTGATAGTGCCTGAAATTTGCAAGTCGCCTGTCTTTATGGTAAGACCTTAGTGTCTCCGTAATTTACGGAACTGAAAATAAAGGTGGCACTACCTGTCCATATTCTCAGAAGACTACTAAAGGCGATACTTCCCTGTGCCGGCGATTGATGAAGTTATTAATTCCATCCATATTTTTCTTTCGGTAATTTAATTTTAAGGTAAAGTCTTTTTATTTTCTCGCAGTTATTCTCGCGTCTTTCCGGTCGGTGGTTTGAAAGGCCCCGGAGCTATATTACCGCTTGCAGGTAAAGGGGTTATGTGTTAGATTGACTAATTAAGAAGTGGGCTCTTGCCCACTTTTTGCATTAGTGGGTATTTTAAGTCTTTTGGGAGAGTTTTTTTGAGCAGACAGGTAAGTATAGAAGGGCTGGAAGATAAGGCCTTTACGCTGGCCGCTCCCGTTGTCGAAGGCCTCGGGCTCGTGCTTGCCGACGTAGAGTATACGACCGAGGACGGCAGGAAGATACTGCGCGTAACCATTGATAAACCCGAGGGTATTACGCTTGACGACTGTGCCGGGGTCAGCCGCGAGTTAAGTACCCTCTTTGATGTCGACGATATCGTGCCGGATCATTACAGCCTTGAGGTCTCTTCGCCCGGGCTGGATAGAAGGCTTAAAAAACGCAAGGATTTTCTGGACTCCGTAGGCAAGAAGATAAAGCTCAGGACGAAGTGCCCGGTACTGGACAGACGTAATTTTCTGGTTACTCTTGAGGCAGTCGGCGAGAGCTCCGTAGAGTTAAGAGATATAAACGATGAGCTCTGGACGGTTGAGCTCGATAATATCGACAGGGCAAGGCTTGAGGTAGTTCTGTAATTTTTTTATTCAGACCGTAGGAGGAGTAGAGAGAAATGTTTGCCAATCTGGTACAGATCATAGAGCAGGTAGAGAAGGATAAGGGGATAGATAAGGACGTCCTTATCGAGGCTCTGGAGAGCGCGCTTTTAAAGGCAGCGGAGAAGAGGTTCGGCGCCGGCAAAGAGATAGAGGCTCATTATGACGAGGAACTCGGAGAGATAGAGCTCTTTGTCTTTAAGGAGGTCGTAGAGGAGGTCGAGGACTCTGATCTTCAGATCTCCCTTAAGGACGGCGTGGAACTTGACCCCGAGGCGCAGATTGGCGATAGCCTCGGCGTAAAACTTAACGCAAATGAGTTTGGCAGGATAGACGCACAGACCGCAAAGCAGATTATTATACAGAAGATAAGAGAGGCTGAGCGTGATATAGTTTTTAAAGAGTATAGCGAGAAGCAGGGTGAGATCATCACCGGTATTGTTCAGCGCTTTGAAAGGGGCGATATGATAGTGGATCTCGGACGCACCGAGGCCCTGCTCCCCAAGCGCGAGCAGGTCAGGCGCGAGAGCTACCGTCAGGGCGAGAGGGTAAGGGGGATGGTACTGGAGGTAAGGGGCGAGGCAAAGGGGCCGCAGGTAGTGATAAGCAGGACGCACCCGGGCTTTCTTGTAAAACTTTTTCAGATGGAGGTCCCTGAGATATATGAGGGGATAGTAGAGATAAAGGGCGCGGCCCGCGAGCCAGGTGAGAGGGCCAAGATCGCCGTATCCTCCAATAATATGGATGTCGATCCGGTTGGAGCCTGTGTGGGCGTTAAGGGCTCAAGGGTTCAGGCCGTTGTGCAGGAGCTTAAGGGAGAGAAGATTGATATAATACACTGGGCCGACGAGAGCGCTGTTCTTGCCAAGAACGCTCTGAGCCCTGCGCAGATAACCAAGGTCGTTGTCGATGATGAAGAGCACTCAATGGAGGTTATTGTCCCGGACGATCAGCTCTCGCTTGCCATAGGCAAGAAGGGGCAGAATGTAAGGCTTGCGGCAAAGCTTACGGGATGGAAGATAGACATCCATACCGAGACCGAGAACACGGACGGCCCTGTTGAGACGCTCTCGCCTGATGAGGCCCTTACAAGAGAGGTCAAGGCCGCGGCGGTCAAGGAAGCCGAAGAGTCGAGGCTCTGCGAAGGCCTCTCTGTTATCGCCGGTATTGACGAAGCGCTTTCAACGACTCTTGTCGAGGCCGGCTATGATACGGTAGGGTCGCTTATAGAGGTGCTGTCCTCGGTGCTTACCGAGCTTGAAGGTATGGACGAGGAGCGTGCAGAGGCTATTCAGGCGGCGGCGCGTGAGTTTGCGGGCGCCCCGGCGGAGTAGCTCCGGCCCTGTGCGCAGCTGTGTGGGCTGCGCTGCCAGAAGGGGTAAGCAGGAGCTTGTAAGGTTTACACTGAAAGACGGGGTCCTTTACCCGGACTACCCTGGCCCGGGGCTTCGTGGTGCAGACAGCACTGGCAGTGCGGGTAGAGCGCGTGGCGCAGGTAGGGGTAGAGGGGCGTATCTTTGTTATGATAAAGAGTGTTTTTTAAAGGCGCTTAAGAAGAATGCGTTTTCCAGGGCATTCAGGGCGCAGGTCGGGTTTACGGCGCAACGCGTTGCGGGCGCCGAGGGGCGGTCGTCGCTGGAAGCAATACAGGAGAAACTTTGGCAGGACGTTACCGACAATCTGTCGAATACGGGAAAAATAAAAGAGGTTAAGTTGAAGGGATAGGCTTTAATCAGCTCGTAATAGTTCCGGATACAGGCCGGAAAAGAGAGATATGACTGAAAACGAAAAAGAGATCAAAGGTAAGATCGTAGAAAAACGGATCAAGAAGACCGTTATACGCAGGCGTGCGGTTAAGCCCACCCCGGCGGAGAAGGCCGCGGCGCAAGAGGCGGTTAAAGCGGCTGAGGTCGTTGCTGCCGCCCCGCCTGAGCAGGCGGTCGCTGAAGAGGCCGTGGCCGCCAGCCCGGCTCCGGCGGAGAAGGTCAAGGAGCGCAAGACGTCCGGGGCCGGCTCCAAGAAGGCCGCCGCAGCCCCTCCCTCTGCTGCTACGCCGCGCCCCGCCCCTGCGCAGGCAGACGGAGCGCGTGAGGATAGCCGTGATAAGGATAAGGGCAAGGTCAAGCGCGAGGTAAAGGTATTTAATAAAGAGGTAAAGAAGGTCGACAGGACCTTCCCCGGCAAGCAGATGTATCGCAGGGGGAAGCGTTATCAGGTACGCGATAACAGGAGAAGGTCTAATATATCTCCTTCAAGAGAGCTTAAGAAGACCGAGATAACGGTTACAAAGACCGAGAAGAGGGTTGTAAAGATAGCCGAGGCCATCAGCGTCGGAGAGTTCTCCCAGAAGATAGGCGTAAAGGCCAATGAGATTATCAGGAAGTTGATGGATCTGGGCATTATGGCGACCGTCAATCAGACCCTTGATATAGAGTCGGCTACTATTATCGCACAGAACTACGATTACGAAGTAGAGAGCGTCGCCCTTCAGGAGGAGACGCTTCTGGAGGCCGGTATTAACATGGAGGAGCTCGGAGAAGGCGAGTTGCGTGCTCCGGTCGTTACGGTAATGGGTCATGTCGATCACGGTAAGACGTCCCTGCTCGACGCCATACGCAGGACAAATGTCGTAAGCGACGAGGCCGGCGGTATTACGCAGCATATAGGCGCCTACCACGTGCATCTGGACAAGGGTGATGTCACGTTCCTGGATACTCCGGGCCATGAGGCATTTACCGCTATGAGGGCCAGGGGCGCCAGGGCAACCGATATAGTAGTGCTCGTTGTGGCGGCAAATGACGGGGTTATGCCGCAGACAATCGAGGCTATAAATCATGCCAAGGCCGCAGAGGTTCCGATAATCGTTGCGATCAATAAGATAGACCTTCCTGAAGCCAATCCGGAAAAGATAAGGCAGTCTTTGACCGAGTACGGCCTTGTAAGCGAGGACTGGGGCGGGGATACCATCTTTGTCGAGGTATCGGCCAAGAAAGAGCAGAATATAACGAGCCTGCTTGAGATGATCCTTCTACAGGCCGAGATACTTGAGCTTAAGGCCAATGTTGGTATACCTGCAAGCGGTATCGTCGTTGAGTCGAGGCTTGATAAAGGTAAGGGCCCTGTCGCGACCGTGCTCATACAGAATGGTACCCTCAAAGTAGGTGATACCTGTGTTGCAGGTGAGTATTTCGGTAAGATAAGGGCCATGATAAGCGACTGGGGCAAGCGTGTTCCCGAGGCCGGCCCTTCGATGCCGGTCAAGATACTGGGGCTCTCGGGCGTTCCCGAGGCCGGTGATACATTCAGCGCTGTCAAGGACGAATCGACCGCAAGGCAGGTAACCGGTATGCGCCATAGAAAGGCGCGTGAACTGGAGCAGGCCTCAAGCTCGAAGATCAGCCTCGCAGACCTCTACGAGCAGATAACGGCCGGCGAGGTAAAGGAGCTTAACGTCGTTGTAAAGGCCGATGTGCAGGGTTCGATGGAGGCCGTCAGGGACGCCCTCCTTAAACTCTCTACGGAGAAGGTCGGGCTCAAGGTTATCCATAACGCGGTCGGAGGCATCAACGAGGGCGACGTTATGCTCGCCTCGGCCTCGAATGCCATAATTATAGGGTTTAACGTAAGGCCGGACGTCAACGCGACGCAGATATGCGAGAAAGAGAACGTTGATCTGCGGCTGTATAACATTATCTATAACCTCACCGACGATATACGCAATGCAATGGAGGGCCTGCTTGAGCCTATCATAAGAGAGGAGACGATTGGAACCGTTGAGGTCAGAGAGGTCTTTAAGGTGACAAAGGTCGGCACTATCGCCGGCGCTTACGTCACCGACGGCAAGGTCGCAAGGAACGCAAAGGTAAGGCTTGTAAGGGACAGCGTTGTTATCTATGAGGGCTCCATCTCTTCCCTGAAGAGATTTAAGGAAGATACCAGAGAGGTCTCCTCCGGTTATGAGTGCGGTATCGGAATAGAGGGTTATAACGACATCAAGGTCGGTGATGTAATAGAGGCCTTTGTTGTGAAGGAAGAGGCCGCCAGGCTCTAGGGGCTATGCCTTTGGCAGTTTACAGCGGTATTTTTTTGGGGGAGTAGTTGCATAAGTATAAACGTTCGGACAGGGTAGGCGACCTTGTGGCTCAGGAGATCGCCTCCATGTTGCTACAGGGCGAGATCAAAGATCCGAAGATAGGATTCGTTACTATTACGCGGGTAAAGATGAGCCCTGATATGAAGCACGCAAGGATCTACTTTAGCGTGATGGGCGACGGTAAGGTGGTAAAGAAGAGCGGACACGCGCTTAACCGGGCCAGGGGTTTTATCAGGCGCGCCCTGGCAAAGAAGGTGCAGCTTAAGTATATGCCGGAGATATTCTTTGAGTTCGATGATTCCCTTGAGTACTCCATGCGCATTGAAGAGTTACTAAGTGATATAGAGGAGCAGGGAGAGGGAGGGGGCTGACGCCTTTGCTGTGTAGCGATGGAAGATACCAGGTTTACTGAAATAATAAAAGAGATAAAGAAGGGGCAGAGGTTTATGGTCGTCTCCCACGTGAGCCCGGAGGCCGATGCCGTCGGCTCGAACCTGGGGCTGGCCCTTGCCCTGCGCGAGATGGGCAAGGACGCGGTGGCGTACCTGGAAGACCCTATCCCGGATCTGTGTTCGTTCCTGCCCGGCAGCGAGACCGTCGTTCACACCCTTGAGGGCGAGGCCCCTTTTGACTGTACTTTTGCCGTTGACTGTGGTCAGATCGAGCGGCTTGGCGATAAATTCATGGCTTTCTCCGGTAAGGGGCGGCTTATAAACCTCGATCATCATGCGACCAACGATAATTTTGGCGAGCTGAATGTCGTCGAGCCTGCCGCCAGCGCCGCCGGTGAGGTCGTCTATGACCTTTTAAAGGCATGCGGCGCCGTTATAACCGAGGATATTGCGACAAACCTCTATACAGCTATACATACCGATACGGGATCTTTCCGTTATAGCTCGGCTACCCCCGGGGCATTTAAGAAGGCAGGGGAGCTTGTGGGTTACGGGGCAAAGCCCTGGGAGGTCTCGATGAATATATACGAGAACTACCCGGCCAGGCGTTTTAAGGCGCTTGCCCTTGTGCTCCTGACCCTCGGTATATCGGAGGACGGTCATATTGCGAGCCTGAAGGTGACGCTTGATCTGCTGGCCAAGGTCGGCGGTAACAGGGAGCTGGTCGATGGTTTTGTGAATTACGCACGGGCTATAAAGGACGTTGAGGTAGGCGTGCTCTTCAGGGAGTGCGGGGACGCGAGCTATAAGGTCAGTATGCGCTCCAAGGGGAGGGTCGACGTCTCAAGCGTTGCCCTCTCGTTTGGCGGCGGCGGTCATAAAAATGCCGCGGGCTGTGCCGTAAAGGGCGACTACGACGAGGTAAGCGGCAGGGTACTGGAAAAACTCAAAGTAGTTGTCGCCGAGGCGCTGGCCTAGCGGCTGTGAATGGATAAGGGAGTCTTTGTTTTATGATCGAAGGTGTACTTGTAGTTGATAAGCCCGGCGGGATGACCTCGCACGACGTAGTGGCTACGGTCAAGCGCAGGCTTGGCGCGAAGAAGGTCGGCCATCTCGGCACGCTCGACCCTCTGGCAACCGGCGTCCTGCCGCTCGTGATAAACCGCGCGACCAAGTTTGCGACCGTCTTTCAGGGCGGCGTCAAGGAGTACGTGGCACGGATGAAGCTTGGCGAGTCTACCGATACCTATGACGCGCAGGGTAAGGCCGTGGCCGCGCATCCGGTTGACGGTATTACAAAGAAAGATATCGAGCGCGTATTGATGGGTTTTCTAGGCGTTATAGACCAGCTCCCCCCTATGTTCTCGGCTGTTAAGCAAGGCGGAGTGCCGCTCTATAAACTTGCCAGAGCCGGCGTTGTCGTGGAGCGTGAGACCAAGCAGGTAGAGGTCTTTGAGCTGGAGATACTGCGAATAGAGATGCCGTATGTCGAGTTCAGGGTGGCTGCCTCACGCGGGACTTATGTACGCTCGATCTGCCACGACGCGGGCATAGAGCTCGGCGTGGGCGCGCATCTGGTAACGCTTAAGAGGACTCGCAGCGGCAGCTTTACGATAAAAGACGCCGTCGAGCTTAACCTGAAGCGCCAGGACCTGATATCCGCCGTGATGCCGCTTGACGAGTTGCTTGAGGGCGTTAAAGCACAGCCCTGAAGTAGTGTGTCCCGAAGTAATAACGGTCGTGGCCGGGAGAAGGTCTCCGGCAGCGCCATGGATAATATAAACAAACAAAAAAGAAAGAAAGGAAGGGAGGCAGTAGAGGTTAAATGTTTACAGCGGAAACAAAAAAAGAGGTCATAGACAAGTACAAAACACACGAGTCGGATACGGGTTCGCCCGAGGTACAGGTAGCTCTTTTGACGGGTAAGATAGGGTATCTGGGCAATCACCTTAAGACGCACCGCGCCGATCATCACTCAAGGAGAGGTCTGCTTAAGATGGTAGGGCAGAGGAGAAGGCTCCTTGATTATCTCAAGAAGAAGGATCTGGACAGGTACAAGAGCCTTATCAAGGAACTTGGTCTGAGAAAGTAGGGCGTCGGGGGCTGTGTTTTTATTTGATCTTTGCGTCTTTATTAGCGGCGCAGAGGTTGTTTTTGTTGTCGCGCCCTGTGCTGCGCGGGCGTAAGCCGCCCGGCAGCGTGTCGGCCCGGCAGCGTGTCGGAAGTGATCTGTATTTATATTGTACGACGGCGGCTCGTTCAAAGAATGTCTGTGGCCGGCTCTGTACCTTCGGCGGTTGACCGCCGCGTAAGCCGGGATGGTCTTCTGTTTTTTAAAGGCGCACAGGGGTGCGTCTTTATACGCGGTAGAAAAGAGGCAAAACAAACCAAGGAGTAGTGTGAATTAAGATGATCAAAAATTACGAAGTAGATTTCGGCGGAAGAAAGCTAAAGATAGAGACCGGAAAGATGGCAAGGCAGACCGGCGGCTCGGTAACGATGAGGTACGGCGATACCGTCGTGCTTATTACGGCATGCCGCGCGCCACAGCCAAAAGAGGGTCTGGACTTTCTTCCTCTTACTGTTAATTATGTAGAGATGCGTTATGCCGCTGGTAAGATACCGGGCGGTTTTTTCAAGCGTGAGGGAAGGCCGGGCGAGAAGGAAGTGCTCTGCTCAAGGTTGATAGACAGGCCTCTCAGGCCGCTCTTTGCCGAGGGCTACGCCCATGAGACGCAGGTTATAGCGACCGTGATGAGCGCGGATACCGAGCACGACCCCGAGATAGTCGCGCTTGTAGGCGCCTCTATGGCTCTTCGCATCTCTGATATACCTTTTATAAAGCCTATAGCCGCGGTAAGGGTCGGACGCATCGACGGAGAATTTATCTGTAACCCGAGCCTTGAGCAGCAGAAAGAGAGCGATATCGACCTTCTGGTAGCAGGCGCTACCGACGGCATACTGATGGTCGAGGGCGGTGCGGACTTCCTCAGTGAAGATACGATGATAGACGCGCTCGGTTTTGCGCAGACGAGCATGGAGCCTGTGCTGGCTATCCAGGAGCAGATGCGCGCCGATAGCGGAAAGACAGCGATGGAGATCGTTCTGCCTGAGGTGGACGAGGCGCTTGAGGCCAGAGTAAAAGAGCTTACAGAGGCAAAGCTCGGCGAGGCCCTTAAGATCGCCACAAAGATGGAGCGTTACGCAAGGCTTGACGAGATAAAGGCCGAGCTCAAGGCAGAGCTCGCCGAAGAATTCGAAGGGCGCGCCTCTGATATATCCGGGGCGTTCGGAAGGCTTAAGTACACTACCATGAGAGAGGCGATACTCTCAACAGGTGTGCGTGTGGACGGCAGGGACTCCCGGCAGGTAAGGGATATAACTTGCGAGGTAGGGCTTCTTCCCCGCACGCATGGTTCGGCCTTGTTTACCCGCGGCGAGACGCAGGCCATAGTTGTCACTACCCTCGGCACAAAAGACGACGAGCAGAAGATAGACGCGCTTGCGGGCTGGGACTATAAGAAGTTTATGCTTCACTACAACTTTCCTCCCTTCTCTGTCGGCGAGGTAAGGTTCATGCGCAGTCCGGGCCGTCGCGAGATAGGTCACGGAGCTCTCGCCGAGCGTGCCGTAGTAAAGTCGATGCCGGCCGAAGAGGACGAGTTTCCGTATACCGTAAGGGTCGTCTCTGATATACTTGAGTCGAACGGTTCTTCTTCGATGGCATCTATCTGCGGAGCTTCTCTCTCGCTTATGGACGCGGGCGTGCCGGTGAAGTGCCACGTAGCCGGAATTGCGATGGGACTTATCAAAGAAGGCGAGCGTTACTCGGTCTTATCTGATATCCTCGGAGATGAGGATCATCTTGGAGATATGGACTTTAAGGTCGCGGGTTCCGCCGAGGGTATTAGCGCCCTTCAGATGGATATAAAGATAAGCGGCGTGAGCGCCGAGCTTATGCGCGAGGCCCTTTATCAGGCAAAGGAGGGACGTATCCATATCCTGGGTAAGATGGCCGAGGCCATAACCGCTCCGAGGGCCGAGATGTCCGAGTACGCGCCGAGGATAGTTACCATATACGTCAAGACCGAAAAGATAAAAGACGTGATAGGCCCCGGCGGTAAGAACATCAAGGGTATTGTTCAGGAGACCGGCGTAAAGATAGATATAGACGATACCGGTAAGGTAAATATCGCGTCCTGCGACGACGAAGCGGCGCAGAAGGCCATCAAGATGGTGCAGGCGCTTACGCAGGAAGCAGAGGTGGGTAAGCTCTATATGGGCAAGGTCAGGAAGATAATGGACTTCGGCGCCTTCGTGGAGATCTTCCCCGGGACCGACGGGCTCGTGCATATCTCGCAGCTGGCCGAAAAGAGGGTTGAGAACGTTACGGATATCCTCAAAGAAGGCGATGAGGTTATGGTAAAGTGTCTTGAGATCGACAGGGCCGGAAAGATAAGGCTCTCCAGGAAAGACGCTCTCGGCGAGACCATGCCTTCTTAAAGCCGGACGGTTGTGTAAATCTTGACCAAGCAGTGATTGCTGGGGGGCCCCTGGCCCCCCTTTTTTTTTGCCGTTTAAGTTTGAATCAAAGGGCGCTCTCTTGCCAACCGTCTGCGGCGGGTTATTCCCCGTCCAGGTTAACGTACCGTATATACGGAGATAATTAATATGTCCACTGTAGAGAAGGCCGGCCTTAAAAACGGAGTTACCGTTGTGACCGAGTATATGGCCGACGCTCTGAGCACTACCGTCGGTATCTGGGTCAAGAACGGGTCGAGGAACGAAGGGCCGAAAGAGAGGGGTATCTCTCATTTTATCGAGCATATGCTCTTTAAGGGGACGGAGAGACGAAGCCCGCTGGATATCGCCGGAGAGCTTGAGGGTGTGGGCGGCGTGCTCAATGCCTTTACAGGGCGCGAATATACCTGTTATTACGCAAAGGTTCTGAATAAAGACCTCCCTTTGGCCATCGACCTCTTATCGGATATCCTCATTAACTCTACCTTTGATAAAGGGGAGCTTGAGCGCGAAAGGCTAGTTGTCCTGCAAGAGATAAGCATGGTGGACGATACCCCCGACGATATCGTCCATGACCTCTTTGCCGCGAATATCTGGAGGGGGCATCCGCTTGGCCGTCCCGTCCTGGGTACGGAGAAGACGGTCGGAGCCTTTACCAGAGACGACGTCCTTGAGTTCTTCAGCCGCCGTTACTTTGCCGGAAATATGCTGGTCACGGTCGCGGGCGGGGCAAGGCACAAGGGGGTCATGCGGCTCTTAAAGAACGCCCTTGAAGGCGCAGGCAGCAACGGCGGCGGGGCGGTCGTTGAACCGACGCCTCCCTCGCCCATGAAAGGAGTAAAACTTATAAGGAAACCGCTTGAGCAGGTACATCTCTGCATGGGGCTGCCCGTAGCCTCGCAGACGCATCCGGACAGGTATAAGCTCTATATCCTTAATACGCTCGTTGGCGGAGGGATGAGCTCCCGGCTCTTTCAAGAGATCAGGGAGAAGCGGGGCCTTGCCTATTCCGTCTATTCGTACCTGAGCCTCGTGCGTGACGCAGGCTCTTTTGTCGTCTATGCCGGGACCTCGGCAAAGGACTTTAAAAAGGTCATAGGTCTTATCTTAAAGGAACTCAGATCTGTCGCTGCCGGCGATATTAATACCGCCGAGTTCAAGAGGGCCAAGGAGCAGCTCAAGGGCGGGATGCTTCTCGGCCTTGAGACGAGCGATAGCCGTATGATGAAGCTCGCGCGCGACGAGATCTATTACGGCAGGTACGTTCCTGTGAAGGAGGTCGTGACGGCTATAGACAGGTTAACGCTTCGTCAGATAAAGGCGACGGCAGAGAAGGTCTTTCGCCCGTCAGATATGACGCTTGTCTCTATCGGTAAGGTGACGCGCAGGAATTTGCCTGCATCTTTAAAAACTAAGACTACGCAGAGGATATCAAAATGAGGTTTCTTGTAGTTGAGGATGAAAAGAAGGTAGCCGGTTTTATAAAGCGGGGGCTTGAGCAGGAGGGTTATATCGTCGATCTGGCGGTTGACGGCATGGAAGGCGAGGAGTACGCGACCTCACGCAGCTATGACATGATAATCCTCGATATCATGCTTCCCAAAAAAGACGGCCTTGAGGTTCTGAAGACCGTTAAGGAAGACGGCGTCAAAGCCCCTGTTATTCTGCTTACCGCGCGCGATAGCGTAGAGGACAGGGTGCGCGGGCTGAACCTGGGCGCCGATGATTACCTTACCAAACCCTTTGCCTTTGAAGAACTTCTGGCCAGGGTCAGGGCGCTGCTCCGCAGAGGCTCGGCAAAGGTCGTATCAAACGTCATTGAGTACGAGGGGCTCGCGCTGGACTCTATGACGCGCAAGGCGAGCAGGGACGGTAAAGAGATAGAGCTTACCCTCAAGGAATACTCGCTGCTTGAGTACCTGCTGCGTAACCCCGAGAGGGTGCTTTCCAGGACGCTTATAGCGGAGAATGTATGGCATCAGGGCTTTGATAGCGAGACAAATGTCGTTGATGTTTATATCAACCATCTCAGGAATAAGGTTGACAAAGATCCGGTAAAAAAACTTATTCACACGGTCAGAGGCGTCGGGTATGTGATAAAAAGATCTGAAGATAAGTAGGCGGGCCGTTCTTTTTATCTTCAGGCGGCGCTTTGCCGGGCCGTAAATTAAAGACGTTCAGAGGCCTTCAGGAGATAAGGATCTATGTTTTCCGCTTCAGTAAAGAAAGAGCTATCAGGGATACTGGGTCGGGACAACCTCTCTTTTTTAAGAGAGGACATACTTTGCTATTCCTACGACGCTACAAATAAGATCGTCCCTCCCGGGGCGGTAGCCTTCCCGTCGACAACCGAAGAGATATCGTCCATACTCAGGCTTGCCAATTCAAACGGCTTTCCTGTTACCGCGCGCGGCGCCGGTACGGGCTTTACCGGCGGCGCCCTGCCTGTCGGTGGCGGGCTCATCCTCTCTACCGAGAGGATGAAGAAGATAATCGAGATAGATACCGAAAACCTTACGGCAGAGGTCGAGCCCGGCGTTATAACCGGCGACCTTCAGGCAGAGGCCGAGAGGCTCGGGCTCTTTTATCCGCCCGACCCGACAAGCTTTAAGTTCTCGACTATCGGCGGTAATATCGCCGAGTGCGCCGGGGGGCCGCGCGCCGTTAAGTACGGCGTTACCCGCGATTATGTTCTGGGGCTGGAGGTCGTCCTGCCGACCGGGGAGATAATAAAGACCGGGGGCAAGACGCTAAAGGGCGTCGTGGGTTACGACCTTACGCGCCTTATCGTCGGCAGCGAGGGTACGCTCGGCGTGGTGACAAAGGCCTGGCTCCGGTTGATAGCCCAGCCCGAGGCCCGCAAGATGATGCTCGTAAAGTTCGCGGCGCTGGAGGACGCGGCCCGTACCGTTATAAGTATTATCCGCAACTGCATAGTGCCGTCTACGCTGGAGCTTATCGATAACGCGTCGCTGCGGTGCGTCGAGGAGTTTACCCGTATGGGGCTTGGCGGTGTCGAGGCCGTACTCCTTATCGAGGTCGACGGGCGCCGGGAGAGCATAGAAAAAGACGTTCTGGATATAGAGGCAATATGCAAGGAGAACTCGGCAACAGAGTTCAGGGCCGCTACCGATAAGTTCGAGGTGCGCGACCTCTGGAAGGTAAGGCGTTCGATATCTCCCGCGCTTAAGCGGCTTAAGTCGCTTAAATTAAATGAAGACGTCGTCGTGCCGCGCTCGAAGCTGGTAGAGCTGATAAAGGGCGTTGAGCGGATATCAAAGGATAGAGGCGTTATTATCGCGAGCTTCGGCCATGCCGGCGACGGTAATATCCATGTTAATATCATGGTAGACAAAGACGACGCAGAGGACGTGGCAAAGGGTAAGGAGGCGGTAAAGGACGTCTTTCGATTGACGGTATCGCTTGGGGGGACGATCTCGGGCGAGCACGGGGTGGGGACGACAAAGATGCCTTATATCGATATGGAGCTTGGCTCGGCGGCGATCGAGGCCATGAAGCGCGTAAAGGACGCCCTCGATCCGAGAGGGATATTAAACCCGGGTAAGATCTTTCCTGCGCAGGGATAGACGCGGGCGGCATTTAACGCGCCGGGCAGGCGGAATAACCGGAGTTGCCGGCGGCTCGCAGCCGGCGGTTTATAATTTAGAGATATATGAAGAATGTTGAAGAACTTTTATCTATAGCGTCAAAGTGCGTTCGCTGCGGAACCTGCAAGAGCTTCTGTCCGTCTTACGAGGTCTTGCGGCGTGAGGGCTCCGGGCCGCGCGGCAGGGTTACGCTTGCCGAGACGAGCCTGAAAGAGGCCGGCACCGACGGGACGCCCTTTGGCCCTGCCTTTCAGAAGTATGTAAAGGATTGTACGCTCTGCGGCTCATGCCATAGTAACTGCCCGAACGATGTTGACGTTCCGGCGCTTATCATAGCGGCCCGTACCGGCTATATCGCAAAAGAGGGGCTCTCGCCTTTTGCGTCTCTGGCTATTAAGAATCTGATGAGCTCCGAGCGGCTTCGCCCTCTCTCGATGAAGCTCGCATCAAAGTTGCAGGGCCTTATCTTTAAAGGGAGTTCGACCGAGCGGGCCCTTGTCAGCAGGTTCTCTCTTCCGCTTATCGGCGGCGGTCGGCTTGTGCCGAACCTGCCTGGAAAATTCTTTATGGAGAGCAAGACCGCAAAGGCCCTTGCGCGCGGGCCGGTAAGCGGCTCGTCAAAGCCGAAGGTGTCGTTCTTTGTTGGCTGCGGCGTTAATTATTTTCTGCCGGATATAGGAGAGGCCACGGTAAGGGTGCTTGAGCGCAGCGGGGCTGCGCTGAGTATCCCGAAGGCGCAGAGTTGTTGCGGTATGCCGGCGCTCTCTGCCGGGGACAGGAAGACGGCAAGGGAGCACGCCCTTAAGAACCTGGAGGTCTTTGAAAAGGAAGATTGCGACTATATAGTGACCTCCTGCGCTACCTGCGGGCACGCGCTTAAAGGGGTCTTCAGGGAACTGCTCTGCGGCGGCGAGGGCGACGACCCGGAGATGGCCGCGAGAGTAGATGCC
>UOEZ01000020.1_pt1 | contig 18542 bp, 20 predicted proteins | sample 1988331 | NCBI WGS metagenome assembly UOEZ01 (sample SAMEA4712194, study PRJEB27164) | hydrothermal vent metagenome | biome: marine basaltic hydrothermal vent biome; feature: marine hydrothermal vent; material: mineral | place: Pacific Ocean | collected 2011-06-14/2011-07-23 | depth 1689 m
CTTACAGAATATGCAGTCCATTTGAAACTCCTTTTGTCTGAGACGGGTCACCGAATAACGTAGGGCAAGCCTTTAGCCTTGCTGGTTTTATGTGAAAGGCAGGTAAAGGTTGCAACCCTGAAGGGTCGTCCTGCTGTATTATTTGTAGTTTTTTGAGATTGCTTCGTCGCAGACCCCGTCGCCGTGCTCGGGGCTTCGGCTCCTCGCAATGACAAAGAGTTATATTGCATCGTCATTGCGAGCGAAGAGGCAAAGCCTCGCAGCGAAGTAATCTCTTCTTTGTGTCTATTATTTCTTTTTGCGTGAGGCCTTCTCTTCTATCCCGGATCTGCCAAAGCGTCTTGCAAGCTCGGTGAAGACCTCGCCTATATCGATATCCTTATGCCCGAGCATGACGAGCGTGTGGAACCAGAGGTCGCATAGCTCGTAGACGACCTCTTTGTCGTCCTTTTCAAGGGCCGCCTCTATCAGCTCGCCGCTCTCTTCGGCTATCTTCTCGGCTATCTTCTCCGTACCCTTTGCGTAGAGCGATGCGACATACGACCCGGCGTCGTTTGTCTGCCCTTTTCTCTCAAGCAAGACCCTGTAAAGGTCGGTTATGACCCCTGCGTCCGCCTGTGTACCTGAGCGGGGTCCTTCGCCCCCAACGCCCTCTATCTCGCGGTAGAAGCAGCTGCGTTTGCCGGTATGGCAGGCTACTCCTTGCTGGTGGATCTTCAGGAGCAGGGCGTCGCAGTCGCAGTCGTACCTTATCGAGTGTACCGTTTGAAGGTTGCCCGAGGTGCCGCCCTTTAGCCATAATTCCCGGCGCGAGCGGCTGTAGTAATAGGCCTTGCCGGTCTCCAGCGTTTTCTCCAGCGACTCTTTGTTCATATAGGCGAGCATCAATACCTCGCCGGTCGCCTCTTCCTGCGCAATGGCGGGGACTAGCCCCTTTTCGTCGAATTTGATAGAGCCGGTATCCATCACGGTCATTACCCTTCAAGGTTGCGGTGTTTTTAAGGTTGTTCCTTTGGGACAAGCCCCTTTTCGTCGAATTTGATAGAGCCGGTATCCATAAAGGCAGGGTATAATAACGCCCCTGCCTTGTCAATAGCGCCACACGGGGATTGCCACCGGGCCTATTCCGTTGTCCCGGTCCTGTTCGTCTTGACCTTTCCTCTTTTGACTGCTAAACTCGTTAACGTATGCCGTACAAGATCATAAAAACCATTGACGTACGCCACCTGCAAATCCTGGATGAGTCGGGTAACGCCGATCCTGCCGAGGCGGCATCCTTTAGTGACGACCTGCTGAAAGCATTCTTTAAAGCCCTCCTGCATCTTAGAATTTATAACGACCTGGCCCTTAGCCTTCAGCGCGAGGGCAGGATAGGTACTTATCCGTCTTATTACGGTCAGGAGGCTGCGCAGGCAGGCAGCGCGCTGGCAATGGATAAAGAAGACTGGCTCTTTCCGTCCTTCAGGGAGACCGGCGTATATCTCCTGATGGGGCTGCCCGCTACGAATCTTTTTAGGTACTGGCTCGGCGACGAGCGCGGGATGAAGATACCCGAGGGTATAAACGTCATGCCGATGAGCGTCCCGGTCGGCTCGCATATTCCGCATGTGACAGGAACGGCGATGGCGATGAAGTACAGGCAGTCCAGGGCCGCTTACAGCGGCGCGAAGAGCGCAGCCGTTGCCTACTTCGGCGACGGGGCTTCTTCGCGCGGAGATTTTCACGAGGCCCTTAATCTGGCCGGCGTCTACAAGGCCCCGGCCGTCTTTATCTGTATGAATAACCAGTGGGCGATCTCCATGCCGAGGGCTGCGCAGTGCGCCGGAGATACGATCTCCCAGAGGGCCAGCTCCTACGGCTTTGAGGGTTTGCAGGTAGACGGCAACGACGTGCTCGCCGTCTATAAGGCTACAAAGGACGCCCTTGATAAGGCCAGAGGCGGAGGAGGCCCGACCCTTATCGAGTGTGTTACCTACAGGCTCGGCAACCACACGACGGCAGACGACGCCTCCCGGTACCGCGACGAGGCAGAGCTCGCAAAGTGGACGGGGCGTGAACCCCTCAAGAGGTTCAGGGTCTACCTGAAAGAGCGCGGCATATGGAGCGAGGACTACGAAAAAGAGGTATCAGCGGGGATACGCGCTGATATAGATAAGTCGATAAAAGAGGCGGAGGAGACGGCGCCTCCCGAGCTAAAGGATATAATACTCAATACCAATGCCGAGCAGAGCCCGAGGCAGGTTCGAGAGCTTGAGGAGGCCGGATGGCTGAAGTAGCCCCGAAGAAAGCCGTGACGGATCTTCGACCGAAGGTCACGATGGTCAAGGCCCTTAATCTGGCCCTTGACGAGCAGCTCGCTACAGACGAGGACGTTGTGCTGCTCGGCGAAGATATAGGTCATGACGGAGGCGTTTTCAGGGTTACCGACGGCCTTCTTGCAAAGTACGGTAAAGAGCGCGTGATAGATACCCCTCTGGCAGAGCTAGGTATTCTGGGCGCTGCCTTTGGCATGGGCGTCTACGGCCTGAAGCCCATCGTCGAGATACAGTTCATGGCCTTTATCTACGAGGCCGTTGAGCAGGTGTTTTCGCATATTACCAGGACCCGTTCCCGCTCGCGCGGCAGGTTTACCTGCAATATGGTTATCAGGACTCCGTACGGCCTTGGCATAAAAGGCCCGGAGCTTCACTCGGACTCTACAGAGGCGATATTCTGCCATATGCCGGGGCTTAAGGTCGTTGTGCCGAGTAGCCCTTATAACGCAAAGGGGCTGCTTGCCGCGGCCGTGGCCGACCCCGACCCCGTACTCTTTATGGAGCCGTCCAGGCTTTACCGGGGCTTAAAGACCGAGGTTCCGCAGGGGCCTTACGAGGTGCCGCTTGGCCGCGCCGAGATTGTCCAGGAAGGCGGGGAGCTGACGGTAATAGCCTGGGGCTCGATGCTGCACAAGGCGCTGGAGGCGACCGAGGGCTTCGATGCCGAGGTCATTGATCTCTTGACCTTAAAACCCTTTGACGAAGAGACTATACTCGCCTCTGTCAGGAAGACGGGGCGCGTGGTTATCGTGCACGAGGCAACGGGTTTTTGCGGCCTCGGCGCGGAGCTCTCGGCCTTTATAGGAGAGCATTCCATCCTTCATCTGAAGGCCCCGGTACTTCGGTGCACCGGGCCGGATGCCGTTGTGCCTATGGCGCTGCTTGAGGAGCATTACATGCCGTCGGTCGAGAGGATAGCCAGGAGATATAAGAAGGCAATGGAGTTTTAGTTTTTTTACGGCCCGGTTTGAATCTATGGTTATTTTAGTTCGTCATTGCGCGGCGGCGGGCCTTGAGCGCCGCCGCTGGCCTGGCGATAAAACGGTCTGTATCTCTAATCCCTGAGATCGTTCCTTTGTGCGTAACGACTCTGTGATTTATTATAACTTTATAAATTATAAACACGCAGGAGAATGATTTATGGCATTTGAATTTAAGCTTCCCGATCTCGGCGAGGGTATCGCCGAGGGTGAGATCGTCAAGTGGCGGGTCAAAGAAGGCGATCTGGTCGAAGAGCATCAGGTCGTAGTCGAGGTCGAGACCGATAAGGCCATAGTAGAGGTGCCGACGCCAAAGACCGGGAAGGTCTTAAAGCTTAACTGCTCGGAGGGCGAGGTCGTCGATGTCGGCGCGACCCTTATTACTATAGAGCCCGGCGGCGAGGGCGCCGCTAAAAAGCCTGCTGTTGAAGAGGTAGGAGAGTCCTCAAAGGCCGAGGTCCTGCCGCAGGCGGACGAGGAGGGTGACGATGAAGAGGCCGCATCGGTAGTCGGCTCGCTTCCGACGGCAGAAGAGTTCCTTGCAACTCCTCTTGTTCGCGCCCTGGCGAAGAAGCTCGGCGTTGACCTGGCCCGCCTCGATGCCACCGGCCCGGGCGGGCGCATTACGGAGAAGGACGTCCGGGGTGCGGCAGAGGGCAGGGACGTGGCTGGCGCAGGCGACGATAAATACGGCCCGGTCGAACGTATCCAGATAAGGGGGGTGCGCCGCGCTATCGCGCGCAACCTTATAGCAGCGACAAAGAATACAGCCGTTGTTACCGGCATGGACGACGCCGACATGACAAGGCTCTGGGACCTGCGCAAGCGTGAGAAGGACTCGGCAAAGGAGCGCGGGGTGCACCTGACCTTTATGCCGTTCTTTATGAAGGCCGCGCAGCACGCGCTTCGCGACCACCCGCACCTTAACGCCAGCGTGGATGAAGACCGCGTCGAGATAATCGTCAAGAAATATTACAACATCGGAATTGCCGTTGATACCCCCGACGGCCTTATGGTCTCGGTCGTAAAGGATGTCGATAAAAAGACGATCCTCGATCTTGCGCAGGAGGTTCAGGAGCTCGGCATAAAGGCCCGCGAGCGTAAGATAAAGCTTGAAGAGCTAAAGGGCAGTTCTTTTACTATTACCAACTATGGAACCTTCGGCGGCGTCTACGCCACACCCATTATAAATCATCCGGACGTCGCGATACTCGGCACCGGCAAGATCAAGCTCAGGCCCTGGGTCGTTGACGGCGAGATAGTGGCGCGCCGCATTCTGCCTGTCTCCTTTACATTCGACCACCGCGTCGTGGACGGGCGCGAGGCCGCGAGCTTTATGAGCAAGTTCATCCGTTACGTAGAAGACCCGGGCTTGTTGTTTATCGAGAGTTCTTGAGCCTGAAACTGGATCTTCGGAAGAGGGAATTTTATAAGCATCAGTCCTTTTCAGTCCCGCGTTTTTTCTTCTTGTTGAAGAGTTCCTTGTGTTTTATCAGGTACGCGATCACCAGCAGGTTAAAGATGAGTATCCCTATCTTTACAGGGGTTATCCCCCCAAGCATCATTCCGTAGATCTCAAACGGTATGAACGAGGCAGTGGATATTACAGAGCACCACTCGCCCCAGCTCCTTCGCATCAGCAGGCCGTACCCCTCTGTGTACGATAACATGGATGAAGAGAATAGAAAGACTGAGACGGCAATTATGGTCGTGTTGCCGAGCAGGCTGGCCCTATCGACCAGATACTGGACGTAGTGATTGGTGAGGTTGAAGTCCATGTAGTTGCACATCTTTATCAGCAGCTCATCTATATTTTTGTCCAGATACTTAAGCACCCAGAAGCCAAGGACGACCTCAAGCGAGCCGGCCGAGAAGCGGTGCAGGATGATAAGCTTTAGAAAGAGCGGTCTTTTCTTTACGGGAGCTGACATGGGCGTATGTTTATACCTTCTCCTGCTAGATACGACTTTGTTTCTTCGATAGTAAACTCGCCGAAGTGGAAGATAGACGCCGCAAGAACGGCATCGGCGTGGCCCTCGGTAAAGGCGAGCTTCAGGTGCTCAAGCGTGCCGGCCCCGCCCGATGCTATGACAGGGACGGTGATCCCGGTCGAGACGGCCCTGGTAAGCCCTATGTCGTAGCCGTCCTTCTGTCCGTCCTGATCCATGCTGGTCAGGAGTATCTCGCCTGCGCCGAGCTCGGTTACGCGTTTTGCCCACTCTACGGCGTCGAGGCCGCGCGGCTTTCTGCCGCCGTGGGTGTAGACCTCCCAGCTCGACCCTGTTTTCTGCTTTGCGTCTATAGCGACGACTATGCACTGGCTCCCGAACTTAAGGGCGGCCTGCCGGATGAACTCGGGGTTCTCTATCGCCGAGGTATTTATAGAGACCTTGTCGGCGCCCGCGTGCAGCATTGCGCGTATGTCGTCCAGCGTGCGTATTCCGCCGCCGATGGTAAGCGGCATAAAGACCTCGGCCGCGGTGCGGCGGGCGATATCTATTATCGTCCTTCTTTCTTCGTGAGACGCGGTAATGTCGAGGAAGACGAGCTCGTCAGCGCCCTGCGCGTCGTAGGCGCGCGCGCACTCTACGGGATCTCCGGCGTCCCTGAGCTCTACAAAGCTCACGCCCTTGACTACACGGCCGTCCTTGACATCAAGGCATGGTATGATGCGTTTGGTAAACATAAGCAAACCTGTTTTAGTGGGTCTTATTATATTTTACGAAAGGAGATTAACCTTTGCGGCCGCGCCGCTAGTGGCGGCCGCAAGCAAGGCGTTCTAATCCTTTACCTTTTCTATGGCCTCTTTAAGCTCGATGTTGCCGGAGTAGAGGGCCTTGCCCACTATCACTGAGCTCGCCCCCGTATCTTTGAGGTCTATTATGTCCTGAAGTCTTGATACGCCGCCGGAGGCGATTACCGGCATCCCGACAGAGTCGGCCAGCCTCTTTGTTGCCTCGAAGTTCGGCCCCTCCAGCATTCCGTCCTTTGATATATCGGTATATATTACGGCTGCGGCGCCGGCCTTTTCAAGCCTCTTCGCAAGTTCTATTGCGTCGGTCTTTGTTAACTCTACCCAGCCCTTGATGGCTACGAAGCCGTCCTTTGCGTCTACTCCCGCGGCGACCCTTCCCGGGTACTTTGCCGATAGCTCGGTGACGAACCCGGGGTTTGAGTGCGCTGCCGTCCCTATTATGATCCTTGCGACGTTTTTGATCGTAAGGTACGCCTCGGCGCTTTCGGTGTCCCTTATGCCGCCGCCGATCTGGACGGGGACGCTTACACTCTCGGCGATCTCTTTTATCGTATTGAAGTTAACGGGCCGACCCTCGATGGCGGCGTCGAGATCTACCAGATGTATTATCTCGGCGCCGGCGGCTTCCCAGCGCCTTGCGACCTCCAGCGGGTCTTCCGAGTAGACGGTCTCGTCCTCCATACGTCCCTGCTTAAGGCGCACGCACCTGCCGCCCTTTATATCTATCGCCGGTATTATTATCAATGATTACCCCTTTTAACCCATCTCTGTAAAGTTCTTCAGTATGTGCAGCCCGACCCTCTGGCTCTTCTCCGGGTGGAACTGAGTGGCTACTATATTTTCTACCGCAACCGAGCTGGTAAAGTCAAATCCGTAATTGGTCTTTGTCAGCGTTACCGAGTCGTCGGTGGGCGCGCAGTAATAAGTATGGACAAAATAGAAGAAAGAACCGTCCTCAATGCCGCCAAGGAGAGGGGAGTCTTTCTTTATCTCAATACTGTTCCAGCCCATATGCGGTACCTTCAGGCGCTCGCCTGCCTGCTCCATATCGGTTCGGAAGGCCACGACGCTGCCCTTTATAAGGCCAAGCCCTTTGTGCGGCAGGCCTTCTGCGCAGTCCTCCAGCCCCTCTTCAAAGAGGAGCTGCATGCCGAGGCATATCCCCAGAAATGGCTTGCCGCTCGTGCTGACGGCCTCTTTGATCGGGCCTATCAGATCGTAGCTCTCAAGGTTGCGCATGCACTCCTTGAACGCACCTACGCCGGGCAGGACTATATGCGAGGCGTCGGCTATGGTGGCCGGTTCTCTGGTGACGACGACCTCGGCGCCGGTACCTGCCGTGACCTTTTCAAGGGCCTTACTGACGCTCAGCAGGTTTCCCATATCATAGTCGATTATCGCTATCTTTTTTGTCATTGGTGGATCGGCCTCTATAGAGTTCCTTTTGTCGACATAACGCCTTTTACGCGCGGGTCGCGCTCGACGGCTACCCGCATGGCGCGACCAAAGGCCTTGAATATCGCCTCTATCGCGTGGTGGTTCTCTTTGCCGTACGGCAGGTCGATGTGCAGGTCAAGCCCAGCGTTGTTGGAGACAGCCCGCATGAATTCTTCTGTCAGGCGTTCGTCGAACTCTTCTCTGCGCGCCTTGCTCTTGAAGAGCTCTTTGGCGACCGTCATCCGCAGGTAAGGTCGCCCGCTTATATCGACGACGACCGATGCCAGCGAATCTACCATCGGTACGTCCGCCCTGCCGTAGCGGCGTATCCCCGCCTTATCGCCGAGCGCCTTTTTAAAGGCCTCGCCAAGCGTTATCCCCGTATCTTCTATTGTGTGGTGGAAGTCGATCTCGATATCGCCCTTGACCTTGAGGGTCAGGTCAAAGAGGCCGTGACGGCTAAAGAGCGTCAGCATGTGGTCGAAGAACGGTACTCCGGTCTCGATCTTGTTCTTGCCCGTGCCGTCCAGCTTAAGGGTCAGGCTGATATCGGTCTCGGTAGTCTTTCTCTTTATCGTCGCCTTTCTCAGTGCCTTTGCCATAACGTCTCCTGCGCGCCAAGACCGGCTGCCGCTTACGTCTTTGCGCTCTAGTCTTTGATACGTCTGTCTACGCTCTTTGCGTGTGCCTCCAGCCCTTCTATCGTGGCAAATCTTCTTGCCTTCGGCCCGAGTTTTTTAATGCTCTCTTCCGAGAATTCAATGATGCTTGAAAATTTTATAAAGTCGTATACCCCGAGCGGTGAAGAAAAACGCGCCGTGCCGCCGGTGGGCAGTGTGTGGTTCGGCCCGGCCACGTAATCGCCCATGGCCTCGGGTGTGTAGCGGCCCATGAAGATCGCCCCTGCGTGCCTTATCTTTTTTGCCAGCTTATCCGGCTCCTCGACAAAGAGCTCCAGGTGCTCGGGGGCTATCTTATTGCTTATGCGCGCGGCCTTGGCGAGCGTCTTTACGACTATGATGACCCCGAAGTCCTCGGTAGAGGCCCTGGCTATGGCTTTTCTCTTTAGCTTTCCCAGCTGAGCGTAGAGCTCTTTCTTTACGGCTCGCGCCATCTTCTCCGATGTGGTTATCAGGATCGACGATGCCAGCTCGTCGTGTTCCGCCTGGCCGAGCAGGTCTGCCGCTATCCACGAGGCCTTGCCCGTGCCGTCGCTGATGACGAGTATCTCGCTAGGCCCTGCTATCATATCTATATCGACCGTGCCAAAGACCATGCGCTTTGCCGTTGCGACGTATATGTTGCCCGGCCCTACTATCTTATCTGCTTTTGGCACGCTCTTTGTGCCGTAGGCCATGGCGGCTACTGCCTGTGCGCCGCCGAGCCTGTAGACTTTATCGACTCCGGCTATCTTCGCCGATGCAAGGACGTACGGGTTTATATCGCTGCCGGGCGAGGGCGGTGTCGTCATTATTATCTCTCCGACCCCCGCGACCTTTGCCGGTACCGTGTTCATAAGCACGGTCGACGGGTAGGCGGCCTTTCCGCCCGGGACGTATATGCCGACGCGGTCAAGCGGCGTGGCGCGCTGGCCAAGCCTTACCCCGTCCTCCGTATACGACCAGGATTCTTTTTTCTGATGGCTGTGAAATGACTCGATACGCTCAGCCGAGAGTTCCAGCAGCTTGATATCGGCCTTTGATAATTTATCAAAGGCCCTGTTGATCTCATCGTCACTTACGCGGATGCGGCCCTTTACGTCAACCCTGTCAAAGGTCTCGGTATATTCCACGAGCGCTTTGTCGCCGCCTCTTCTGACCCTGTCTATTACCGCGCGCACGGTATCCTCGACGCCGTCGGGAGGGGTGCTGCTACGATGGAGTATTGAACTAAGTAGTTTGTTGAAAAGTTTGTCTTTTGAGTTCAGTATCTGCAATGTCGGTTATGCCTTTTTATTACTCTTCTATAGTACAGCCGAGAGCCGTTCCAGGAATTCTTTTATCCTTCTGGGTCTGGTCTTCAGGCTCGCCCGGTTGCAGACCATAGACGACGTTATCTCCATGATGGTCTCGACCTCTACCAGTCCGTTGCTCTTAAGCGTCTCGCCGGTCTCTACCAGGTCTACTATCCTCTCGGAGAGTCCGAGCAGCGGGGCCAGCTCTATCGAGCCGTAGAGCTTTATTATCTCGACCTGTATGCCCTTGCCGAGAAAGTGATCTGTCGTTATCTCCGGATATTTCGTCGCGACCCTGATATGCGTCCAGAGGCTGGGGTTGTCCTTCTCTTTAAGCTCCGCCGGTTCTGCCACTACCATGCGGCAGGCTCCGATGCCGAGGTTCAGCGGTTCGTAAAGATCACGTGCCTGCTCGACCAGGACGTCCTTTCCCGCTACCCCCATATCGGCCGCCCCGTACTCGACGTAGGTCGGTACGTCCTGTCCGCGCACAATCATAAAGCGCAGACCTTCCTCGGGATCTTCAAAGATAAGCCTCCTGTCGGTGCTGCTGACAAAGCTTGTGTCGATCCCTGCTCGTCCGAGGAGAGCTAGCGTCTCCTTCATTATGCGTCCCTTGGGCAGCGCTATAGTAAGCGGCTTTTTGCCTTTTTTCTTCTCAGAACTTTTCACTGCTCTTGACCCTCTTTATATCTGCGCCGAGCGCCTTTAGTTTTTCTTCCAGTTTTTCGTAGCCGCGGTCCAGGTGGTATATGCGAGAGATCTCGGTACGACCGTCGGCGACGAGTCCTGCGAGCACCAGCGATGCGCTCGCACGGAGGTCTGTCGCCATTAGTTGCGCTCCGCTTAACCTGCCCACACCCTTTACTATGGCGTTTCTGCCGTCTATTTTTATCTTTGCCCCCATGCGCTTGAGTTCGGCTACGTGCATGAATCTGTTTTCAAAGATATTCTCCGTTATAACGCTCAGCCCGTTAGCCACACTCATCATGGTCATCATCTGCGCCTGCATATCCGTTGGAAAGCCCGGGTGGGGGTGCGTCTTGATATCCGTGCTCCTGACAGGCCAGTCGCCGATGACTCGCGTGCCGCCGTCCTCTTCCTTGATGATCGTGCCCGCTTCTTTTAGTTTTGCTATAAGCGGTGCGAGGTGTTCGGTCGGGCAGTCCTCGATAAGGACGTTGCCCCTTGTTATCGCCGAGGCTATCATTAAGGTGCCGGCCTCTATTCTATCAGGTATTACCTCGTGCATAAAGGTCTTTAGCTCTCCGTCTCCGATAATTTTGATGGTATCGGTGCCAGCGCCCGTCACCTCGGCCCCCATTTTTTTCAGCGCCCCTGCAAGCTCGATTATTTCAGGCTCCATAGCGGCGTTCTCAAGTGTGGTCATGCCCTCGGCGTATACGGCGGCCAGCATAAGGTTTTCGGTGCCCGTGACCGTTGGCTGATCAAAGTGGATCTGCGCGCCGTGCAGCTTTTCGGCCGATACGTCGATATAGCCGTGCTCTATCTTGATCTCGGCTCCCATCTGCTTCAGTCCCATCAGGTGCAGGTTTATCGGTCTTGCCCCTATGGCGCAGCCGCCGGGCAGGCTGACGCGAGCCGTCTTGAAACGCGCGACCAGCGGGCCGAGTACCAGGATAGAGGCGCGCATGGTCTTTACCAGCTCGTAGGGCGCCTCGAATTTTTTTACGTTCGTCGAGTCGATGGTAACTGTCTTTTTCTTTTTATTCGACTTTACTTTGCAGCCCATGAACTTAAGGAGCTTTTTAAAGGTCTCTATATCTCTGAGGTCAGGGACGTTGGTCAGCGTATTCTCGCCCGGGGCGAGCAGGGTCGCCGCCATCAGCGGCAGTACCGCGTTCTTGGCGCCGCTTGCGTGCGTTGTTCCTATGAGCCTGTTGCCGCCCTCTATTATCAGTTTGTCCATCTTCGTTCCTTTCAGGGCAGTTCTGCCTGCCTTGCTGTTCTTTTATTTTTCGTCGCTCTGGTTGAGGTGTCCTAGCTGCTCGGTCTGAAAGTATGCGTTGAGGTTATCGATAAGCTCTGTGATGTCGCCCTCCATGATCTCTCCCAGTTTATGGAGCGTAAGCCCTATGCGGTGGTCCGTTACCCTGTTCTGCGGGAAGTTATAGGTGCGTATCTTCTCGGAGCGGTCGCCGGTGCCTACCTGCGCCTTGCGCTGGCTGGATATCTCTTTGTTCTGCTCCTGGATCTTATGGTCCAGTAGGCGCGACATGAGGATCTTCATCGCTTTTTGTTTGTTCTTGTGCTGGCTCTTCTCGTCCTGGCAGGTAACGACGGTTCCGGTAGGTATATGCGTTATTCTTATCGCCGTCTCGACTTTGTTTACGTTCTGCCCGCCTGCTCCGCCCGAGCGGTAGGTGTCTATCCTCAGCTCGTCCGGGTTTACGTCGAGCTCGACCTCTTCGGCCTCGGGCATGACGGCGACCGTTACGGTAGAGGTATGGCGGCGCCCCTGCGTCTCGGTCTCGGGGACTCGTTGGACGCGGTGCACGCCGCTCTCGTGCTTGAGCCGGGAGTAGGCGCCGTGCCCCTTTATCATCGCTATGACCTCTTTAACCCCGTTTATTCCGGACTCGTTCGTGCTTAGCGTCTCGGTCGTCCAGCCCTGCATCTCTGCGTAACGTGTGTACATCCTGTATAGCTCGCTGGCAAAGAGCGTTGATTCGTCGCCGCCTGCGCCTGCGCGTATCTCCAGCAGGATGTTTTTGTCGTCGTTCGGGTCTTTTGGCAGGAGCATTATCTTAAGCTTCCCGGTAAGGGCCTCTTCGCGCTCGTGCAGGAGCGGGAGCTCTTCTTTGGCAAGCTCCCTCATCTCTTCGTCTTTGCCTTCCAGCAGTTCTCTGCTTCCTGCTATCTCTTCTGTTACCGAGCGCAACTCAACGTACGCCTCCATTATCTCGGATAAGTGCGAGTGCTCCTTTGAGTATTCGCGGTATTTATTCTGATCCGAGATTATATCGGGGTCGCTCAGGAGTTTGCCCAACTTATCGTATCTCGTCTCCAGCTCTGCAAGTCTGTCAAGTATCATCTTTATCTCTGATTATATTTTAAAATTATCGGGTTAAGTTTGTGAATCCTGCGCAGGGGGGACGGCTACATTTCTTTGAATTTTTTACGTATCTCCATGGGCTTGCCGCAGGTCATCTTTCCCTCGCCGCACGGGCCCGGTACGCAGGACGGGCCGCCGTCCTTAAAGATCACCGGCGCGGCCTCTTTGGCAAGCGTCAGCATCCTCGTTGCCATGTCGCGGATCTCCCACTGTGCTCGTTCGCAGCACCGCAGTTTGAAAAAATGCAGGAGTTCGCGCGCGTTCATCGTTACGATTATCTTTGTGCAGGCGGCGTTCGGCAGCAGGTAACGTGCGTCTTCTTTGGGTATGCCGGCCTCGACCATCCTGCTGTATAAGGCGTGTATATTTTTCAGGAGCTCGCGGTACTCGGCATTTAGAGCGTCATCGCCGGCGATGGTCTCCGGCACGACGTATTCGTCGCTGCCGGCGAGGTTTACGTAGCGCTGGCTCTGCTGAGAGTACGACGCGACGCGGTGGCGCACCAGCTGATGAGAGGTGACGCGCGATATGCCGTCTATGCCAAAGGAAAAACTGGCGTGTTCAAGGATGGAGTTATGCCCCATGGAGAGTATCTTATCGAGGAACTTTTCAACGGAGATACCCCTTACCTTATCCTCAAGCTCTGCGATAGTAGAGTCGGAGTAGCAAAGTTTTGCGGCAACTGTGACTGCTTTTTCAGGGTCGGGAGTAGAACTTAGGAGGGATACCTTCACAATATCTCCTGTAGACTCAGCTTACTTTCTTCTTCCTGTCGCCGTACTTACGCTTGAACTTCTCGATTCTGCCCGCCGTATCGACAAGCTTATGCTTACCCGTGTAGAAAGGGTGGCAGTTTGAGCAGATCTCGACCGAGATATTATCTTTTGTCGAGCGGGTCTGTACCTCGAAACCGCATGCGCAATGGAATTTTGCGTCTTCGTATGCAGGGTGTATATTTTCCTTCATTACTTTAGTGCTCCTTACCTGAGATTTAAGTAAATTATATTAACAGTTACTTCGCTTTGATGCAAGGAAAAAAGGGGTGTCCATCCCACTAAAAAGGGGGCCTGTGCCCCGCGGCAGAACGGACATGCACCCCGTTGGGAATGGGCATTCTCCCCGCTAAAAAAAGTACCTCTTTAAAACTATCTCCTGCGGACAAACAAAAGCGGGCCTACGGCCCGCTTTTTCCGAAATATATAGAACATACAAAACAATACGGCTTTTGGAGGCCTTAAGCCTTTATTTGCTCATAGAGTCAAGGAAGTCTTTATTTGCAGGCGTATGGTTAAGCTTGCCTATGAGGAACTCCATACCCTCGACCGGGTTGAGCGGCTGCAACACCTTTCTCAGTATCCATATACGGTTGAGGTCTTCCTTTGGCATGAGGAGCTCTTCTTTTCTCGTACCGGACTTGTTCAGGTCTATCGCCGGGAATACCCTGCGTTCGGCGAGCTTCCTGTCCAGGACTATCTCCATATTGCCCGTACCCTTGAACTCTTCAAAGATGACTTCGTCCATACGGCTGCCGGTGTCTATGAGGGCTGTGGCGAGGATGGTAAGGCTGCCGCCTTCCTCGATATTTCTCGCCGCGCCGAAGAACCTCTTTGGTTTGTGCAGGGCGTTCGAGTCTACTCCGCCCGAGAGCACTTTGCCGCTGGGGGGGACGACCGTGTTGTAGGCTCGCGCCAGCCTCGTGATACTGTCCAGGAGTATTACAACGTCTTTTTTATGCTCGACCAGGCGTTTGGCCTTCTCTATAACCATCTCCGAGACCTGTACGTGACGCTGGGGCGGCTCGTCAAAGGTAGAGCTGATGACCTCGCCCTTTACAGAGCGCTGCATATCCGTGACCTCTTCGGGGCGTTCGTCAATGAGCAGGACTATCAGGATGACCTCGGGGTGGTTCTTGGCTATGGAGTGCGCTATATCCTGAAGGATAGTCGTCTTACCGGTCCTTGGCGGAGAGACTATCAGCCCCCTCTGCCCTTTTCCTATCGGGGTGAAGAGGTCCATGATCCTGCCGGACTTATTGCCTTTGGGCGGCACCTCAAGTTTTAGTTGTTCGTCGGGGTAGAGCGGGGTAAGGTTGTCGAAGAGTATCTTCTCTTTTGCTTTTTCAGGGCCTTCGTAGTTTATCTGTTCGACTTTAAGGAGAGCGAAGTAGCGTTCGCCTTCCTTCGGGGGCCTTATCTGGCCCGATACTATGTCTCCGGTCCTGAGGCTGAATTTTCTTATCTGCGACGGGGATACGTATATATCGTCGGGGCCCGGCAGGTAGTTGTAGTCAGGGGCCCTTAGAAAACCGAAGCCGTCCGGGAGGGTCTCAAGGACGCCTTCTCCGTAGATGATGCCGTTCTTATCGCTCTGGGCTTGAAGCAGGGCGAAGATGAGATCCTGCTTGCGCATCGTCGAGGCGCCGTCTATCTTGTATTTTCGCGCCATGGCGCTTAGCGCGCTGATCTTTTCTTCTTTCAGGTCTTTGAGGTTCATATAGCTAGTGCTCCGTTAAGGGTTGCTGTTGAGGGTTGTTAATGTGGTCAAAGTGGATGAGTCTATGGCGTAGCCGTTGATCTTCGTGTTGTTTGACGTTCTTGTGTTTTAGCCGGGTATATTTAAAAGGGTCTTATAGCGTAATCGGGACTATATTGGATTAGTTGGACTCTGGTTTTTTGGGATGAGTTAGCCTTAAAAGGGTCTTCTGCCTATGGGTTTTGTGCGATAAAGGTATTGGATGATATTTTTGATATCTTTAAAGTTCCTGAACTTTGTGGTCTGTTTGATAGGTTAGTAAACCCTACCACGCCTTTATTACCGTGTCAACTCTTATCTATACCTTGCCGGTGACGGCATTGAATACCCCGACGGTATCTTTTAATGTCTTCGACCTTTCTCCGTTGTTATCTATTATATAATCGGCTGCTTTGAGTTTTTCCTTTAGAGGAATCTGCGCGGCTATTCTTGCGCGCGCCTCTTCTTTGGTCAGGGAGTCTCTCTTTATAAGACGTCTTAGCCGGGTCTCTTCGTCTGCATATACGACTATTACGCAGTCGACCTTATCTTCCAGTTCGGACTCAATAAGAAGCGGTATATCAAGGACTACGACCTTACGGCGCTCAGAGTCTTCGGTATGGTCGCTGCGCAACCGTGCCAGGCGGGCCATCATGCGCTCTCTTATCCGCGGGTGGGTGATGCGGTTGAGGGCCTCGCGTTTTTCCTTATCGTTAAAGATGACGGCGCCTAGTTTTTTACGGTCTACCTCGTTATTATCGGTCAGCACTTCCTTGCCAAAGTACTCTGCTACTTCGTCAAAGGCCGGCTCGCCCGGGCGCAGCACCTCTCTTGCGATAAGGTCGGCATCGATTACGACGGCGCCGAGCTGCGCCAGTTTCTCGGCTACGAGGCTCTTGCCGCTCGCCACTCCTCCTGTAAGGCCCGCTACTATCATCTTTTTTTATTAAAAGCCCTGTTCATTATAAAACTCAGCTGCCTTCCTGTATTTATGCCTCGCGCCTTGTCTGCCTCTAACCGGTGAGAGAAGAACAGGTCGCTGCGGCATGCCGTGCAGATCTCAGAGCGGTCTATATTAGAGCATGCCAGCCCTGCTTCTTCAAGCTGTACTTTGTTGACGCCAGGAAGGTCCAGGCGTCTCTCTCCGGGCGCCGCTCCAGTATGGGTGAGCGTATCGTTAAAGCGGCTTATGAGCCCGGCCGATACCTCGTAGCAACAGGGGCCTATAGACGGCCCGATAGCGGCGCGGACCTTTGCAGGGTCGCTGTCGTATCCGGCTGTCATTGCCGCAATGGTCTTACCTGCGATGTTCTCAAGCGTCCCGCGCCATCCGGCGTGCGCCGCGCCGATTATTTTTTTATCGGGATCAAAAAAAAGCATTGGTACGCAGTCCGCCGTCTGCACGGCGATGGCTACGTTCGCCCTCGCCGTTATTATAGCGTCGGCTTCGGTGGTCTCGGGCGGCGTTTTCTTTTCGATACCGATGACCTCTGTGCCGTGCACCTGCGTAACTATAACAAGGTCTCTCTCTTTTATTCCAAAGCATTCTCTGATCCGCCGCCTGTTCTCAGCTGCGTTGTCAGGCGCGTCCCCGACGTGCAGGCCTGTATTGAGTGAAGAATACGGCGCAGGGCTTACGCCGCCCCCTCGCCCGAGGAAGGCGTGAGTGGTCTCGCCCAGCAGCGGGGAGGTTACAAATGCAATGCCGTCCTTCTTTGTTATTTTATCGGTCATCGTTTTTTCAGCTTATGGTTCTTGGCTGTAAAGACAGGCCTTAAATGATCCGGGGCGGCAGGTAGTATGTGGTCTCCGGTTTATTGTTATGCTGAATTTATTTCAGCAGCTCTTTTTAACTACGAAGTTATTACTCCGTGGTCTATCAGCCTTATAAAACGTTCCATGACCGCAGGGTAGGGCGCGGTAAACTCCATATATTCTTTGGTCGTCGGGTGCGAAAAGCCAAGAGAATAGGCATGGAGCAGCTGGCCGTGGATCTTTTTAAGCACTGTCCTGGCCTCTGTGCCAAGCCCGGAGGGCGGCGTCCTGTTGCCGTAGGTGGGGTCGCCTACTATCGGGTGGTTTATCTCGGTCATGTGTACCCGTATCTGGTGCGTCCTGCCGGTCTCGGGGCTGACCTCGACGAGGGTAAAGTAGTCGAAGCGCTTGAGCACCCTGTAGTTCGATACTGCTTTTCGCGCCCTGCCGGTGCGTGGCGATATTTTCTTACGGTCCGAGATGGCGCGTCCGAGGCTGATCTCGATGCGCCCTGTGTCGTCCTTGATCCTGCCCCATACCAGCGCGTGGTAGCGCCGCTTTGTCGTATGTTCCTTGAACTGCTCTGATAATGCGTGGTGTGCGGCGTTGTTCTTTGCCGCCATCATTACGCCGGAGGTATCTTTATCGAGCCTGTGGACAATGCCCGGGCGAAGCGGGCCACCGACCGATGACAGTTCTTTTGTATGATGGAGCAGCGCGTTAACAAAGGTCTCGCTCGTTCTTCCCGCACCGGGGTGTGTGACCATGCCGCGCGCCTTGTCTATGACTATCACGTCCTTGTCTTCAAAGAGGATGTTAAGCGGTATATCTTCCGGCTCTACGCCCGCAGGTTCGGGCTCGGGGATGGTTACGGAGACCTCGTCGCCGTCCTTCAGGTGCAGGCTCGGTTTTGCGGGCAGCTCGTTTACGGTTACCAGAGACTTCTTTATGAGTTCTTTTATAAAAGTCCGGCTGGTGCCTTCTAACCGGTGGCTGAGGAAGGTGTCGAGTCTTTCGCCCTGATCATCCAGGGTGACTGAGAATTTTTCTTTGGTCTCCATAAGGATAGATACCTGCTTGGGTGTAAAGATGGCAGCGATGCCTGTTTTAAATCTATGAGACGCCGGTCTTTGCGGCGAAGCCGCTTTGTTCCATTTCGGGGTGTCTGGTAGTCTAAAGAAAGACAGATGCTGAAATAAATTCAGCATGACAAATTGGGTATTTTTATATTTTATCAGATTGCCCTTTGCCCGCACGGGCAGAGTCCATCAAATATAACTTCTTAATACTTACGGCACAGAGCCTTATTTATAGACTTTGCCCTCACGCAGTGAGGTGCTCGCCGCACGGCAAAATCATTAATATAATAACAACGAGATTGCTTCGTCGTTACTCTCCTCGCAATGACTTTGCCCTCACGCAGTGAGCTACCAGATCTCTGATTCTATCTTTCCGCTGCGTTTTATCAGGACGTCTACGAGCGCTGTGTTGTAGAAGTCGGTTGTTTTGAGCAGTTCCGGGGCTACGCGGGACCTGTAGTGTTCCTCGCCCTCTGCGAGTTCGTCTTTGAGGAGTTCGAAGATATTATCGTGTTTAATGCCTTCTTCGACCTTTTCTTTGTTATAGAGTGCGACGTCGGAGACGATGGTGCGTGCCAGGCGTGCCGCGGCTTCGGGGTTATCGACGAGTTTCACTTTTTACCTCCCTTTACCTCGTGAGAGTTCGGTTACGAGTATCTCTGCGCTGAGTTCGGCGTTGG
>UOEZ01000039.1_pt1 | contig 17988 bp, 18 predicted proteins | sample 1988331 | NCBI WGS metagenome assembly UOEZ01 (sample SAMEA4712194, study PRJEB27164) | hydrothermal vent metagenome | biome: marine basaltic hydrothermal vent biome; feature: marine hydrothermal vent; material: mineral | place: Pacific Ocean | collected 2011-06-14/2011-07-23 | depth 1689 m
CCGGTGAGAAGTCGCTCGCACCGGCTGCCGTTATAAGCGGGATAGCCTACTATACGACCTACACACCCTTTATATCGGCCGGCGGTTCGACAGACCCGTGCGTGGTCGGGAACAGGGGAACGGCGACGATCTATGCGGTAAAGTACCTTACTGCCGCGGCCGCGTATAACTGGGACCTGTCTAACGACACTACGGATGAAGTTCTGGATGTAACCGACAGGTCTACTGTTGCCGGAGCCGGTATACCGTCGGGGCTTGTCATAAGTATAAGCGCCGGTGGGATATCGGCGATAGTCGGCACAGGCGGTGCTCTCGTTACCCCGGATATCGTCGATACCGGGAGCACTATACCAACATACTGGAGGGAGGTATGGTAATTTATAAGAAGATAAGGATAGTTGTATTTATTATAGCCTCTTTGGTTTTGCTCTCGTCCTTTACCCGGGCTTTTGCGGAAGATAATAAACCCTATTATCTTGAGCAGGGTGTTGTCTCCACGGCGACGGCAGAGGGCTTTATCCTGAACGAGCATGTAAAGGTCTTTGTTCTTCCTGATACGAAGGTCTTCAGCAGTTCGGAGAAAGAGCTTGCTCAGGGGGCCCTGAAGGGGCATAGATGGGTCTATGTGGAAGGCCCGGTAGATAGCTACGGTAATGTCGAGGCTAAGTCCATTTATCTCATGCCACGCTACATCAGGCTTGACGAGAGGTCGGAGTATCCTTTTATAAAAACACCCTGACCTGTTAAGGAGTGGAATTGTTTATGATAAAGCGTCCCGGGCGGTTATTTATTATCTCTGCGATCTTCTTCTGCTTCGTTGTTGTTGCAGCCGGCTGTACGGGAGAGAAAGAGGATGGTAAGGTTGCGGACAGGTCGGCAGGCCCTTCAGTGAGCGGGGCCGCCGGAGCTATCTCTTTAACTATATTGCCCCGCAGCCCGCGTGCCGGCCAGGAGCTTCAGGTAATGGTAAAGGGCGCGGCCCGTAGCATGAGTTACGAATGGACGCACAACGGTGAAGAGATACCGGGCGCTTATTCGGATACGCTGGACGGCGCCGGCCTTAAAAAAGGCGACGAGGTCGTAGCGACGGTCATCGCCGGCGCGGAGCGCGCCAGCGCCGAGGCGGTAATAGGCAACACGCCTCCTTTGATAAAGAGTGTGACTGTCCTGCCGCAACCCCTGCGCAGAGGGGCGCAGGTTAGTGCCAGCGCGGAGGGCGAGGACGTCGACGGGGACTTTTTACGCTTTGATTATCAGTGGATAATCAACGGGGAAGAGTCTCCGTTAAATACCTATAGCCGTTTAAACGGCAGGGAGTTCAAGAGAGGGGACAGCGTTTCGGTAAGGGTCAGGGTAAGCGACGACGAGGCCGTCGGTAATTCTTACACTACCCCTGCTTTTGTAGTTGAAAACGCCTATCCCGAGATAACATCAAGGCCGCCGCAGGCCTTTCAGGGGTGGGGCTATGCGTATCAGGTCGAGGTCGATGAGCCGGACGGCGACAGAGTTGGCTATAAACTGCTCCAGGCCCCGGAAGGCATGAAGATCGACGGTGGCGGCAGGATAACCTGGGAGATAGGGAAAGGAAGTGCAGGTAATCATAGTGTGGTGGTAGAGGTGGATGACGGCCGCGGCGGGGTCAATACGCAGCGCTATGAGTTAAGTATTGGCTTATAAGGAGAAGTATAGTATGAAGGGTTCTTTAAACCATCCGAGACGGCTCTGTGCAGGCTTTACACTGGTAGAGCTGCTGGTAGTGATATCCATTATGACTATCATTATGGTCATTGCCATCCCGAATTTCCTGCGGTGGCGCGAGTCCACAAGGAGCAAGGAGGTGGCATGGGATATAGTCGGTATGGGCAGGTATGGCCGCCAGCTGGCCGCCAACAATAACCTTGAGTACAGGCTGGAGTTCGATATAGACGGCAGGCGTTACAGGTTGACCAGGGGTAATGTGCCTTTTGGCAGCACGGTCTGGGTTGAGGAGAAGCCGTGGGAGAACCTTAACCAGTTCGTGAATTGGTCTACAGGCAGCGCCTGCAACGGTACGACGGATATTGATATCGAGTTCAACCCCAACGGCACTGCGGACGCCGCCGTTGATACGATATGTATAAGCGATCAGGATAATAATCTGCGCTTTACGCTGGTCGTGAGCCTGACTGTTGGTATGATACGTATCGAATGACAAGGCTGCTGTTTTTAGCCGTCGTCTTCGGCCGGGTCGGCGCTCTTGTTATAACTCCTTACAGCCGGAGGGCCTTTTAAATTTACTTGAGGAACCTCTAAAGTATTTATCTTTATCATAACGGGTGGTTACATAACGGGCGGAGGCGGCCTATATTTTACTTAAGTTTTCCGTACCCTCGCCGAAGTTAAAAATAAGTATAGATCATAGTCTTGAACGGATTTTACAGGTTTCCGCGATTATCTTCCGCAACTTAACTGCCTTGCCTGTTCAAGGGCGGCGGTGCGGTGAAGATATCGTTTTTTTTGTAGTTTATCGTATAAATTATATACAATTATACATAATTGTAATAAACTTGACAAAGTTGTTCTTATAAAATAGATTTATGAATAAATAATATTTGAGATCTTATTCGGGGGCGGTTTTGCGGCAGAGTTATTAATTGTTTTAAGTTGCGGTAAACAGTCCCGGATTACAGGGTGTTGTGTTAACTATGGGAATAAACAACAAAAATAACCTGAGAACCATAAGGGAGGGGATGCTCCTCTCTAAATCCGAACTTGCTCGTAAAGCCGGCGTATCTCCGCTTACCATCGACCGTGTGGAGAAGGGGTGCGCTTGCAGGCTTGATACGAAGAGAAAGATAATCGAGGCTCTGGGTCTTAAGCTCAGTGAGAAAGAAAAGGTCTTTTTTTAGAGGACCTTCTATTGTTACGGCGCCTTGAGTTCTTTAAAGAGTAATATTTCGTAAGGGGTATCGTGGATGGCGTTTTCTTTAGGTAAGAAAAAAGAAGTTATAGCCCTGGATGTCGGCTCTAACTCCATAAAGCTTGTCCAGCTTAAGCAGGCCAAGAAGGGTTGGGAGTTGATCAAGCTCGCCATCGCCTTTCTCCCTCCCGAGGCTATTGTTGACGGCTCCATAATAGACTCTATGAGTGTTACCAATGCCATAACAGACCTTTTAAAACAGAACAACCTCAAGATAAAAGATACCGTAAGCTCGCTTACCGGGCACTCCGTTATTATTAAGCGGGTCAGCTTCCCTGCCATGACCGAAGAGGAGCTTGCCGAGAGCATACAGTGGGAGGCCGAGCAATACATACCCTTCCCCATGACAGACGTTAATATTGATTTTCAGATACTGGGTGAAGACACCGAGGGCAGAGGGCAGATGGATGTTATGCTGGTTGCCGTTAAAAAAGAGGTCATCAACGACTACATAAATGTCATAAAAGAGGCCGGGCTCAACCCTGTCGTAATGGATGTGGACTCCTTTGCCCTGGAAAATATGCTTGAGGTCAACTATGCTTTTGCTCCGGGCGAGAATATAGCCATGGTCAATATAGGCGCAAGCGTGACGAGCATAAGCGTTATAGTCGGGGGCGTTACCTCCTTTACACGCTCCATACCGATGGGCTGCAATCAGTATACCGAAGAGATACAGAGGAACTTTAATATAAGTTTTAAAGAGGCTGAAGACACAAAGCTCGGGGCTGCCAGCGATAGCGTTGAGGAAGTTGAGCTTGCTCAGGTCGTCGACGGCGTCTCTAACAACCTGAGTATGGAAGTGAAGCGGTCTATTGATTTTTTCCTCGGCGCAAATCCAGGGGTTATCGTAAGTAAGATCTTTATCTGCGGCGGAGGGGCCAGAACCTCCAGGCTCGCTGATATTATGCAGGAAAGTACTGCCCTGGCCGTGGAGGTCGCCAACCCCTTAAACGATATAGCCTGCAACTCCGAGGACTTTGAGTCTGGCTTTATCGAAGAGATGGCCCCGTACTTCGGGGTGGCCGTGGGGCTCGCCACCAGGGCCATGGGGGATAGATGATACGTATAAACCTTCTGCCTGTCAGGGCCGCGAAAAAAAAAGAGTCTTTAAGGTTTCAGCTTACGGTCGGAGGACTGATAATATTTCTGGTTTTATCCATAACCATAGCCGTTACCCTTAAAGTTAGCAGTGACGTATCCATGATGAAGGAAGACCTGGAGGCCTCCCGGAGGGAACTTGTCCAGCTAAAGAGAAAGGTCGGCAAGCTCTCGAAGATAAAGGAACAGAAGCGTATCGTGCAGAGTAAGCTCGATGTGGTCAGCCGCCTTGAGGCCGCGCGTAAAGGGCCGACCCTGCTCTTTGCCAAGATATCATCTGTCATTCCCGAGAGGGCCTGGTTAAGTTCAATGCGGGATCAGGGCAGGGTGGTTACGCTCAGCGGGGTCGCGGCCGCCGAGGAGGATATTGCGGCCTTTATGAGGGGGCTTCAGGATTTTAAGGACTTTAACCGGGTAGACCTGGTCGTGGCACAGACCGCCGACGGCAGGATCGCGGGAAGAAACTCTATGAAGTTTACAATACAGGTCTTTAAACTGGACTAGGCGATGGATCTTGACGTTAAAAAATTCGTAAGGTTTGATTTTATTTTAAGGCTTTCGCTCCTTAAGAAAGTGCTTATCCTTATTGGCATAAATGTGATTATCGTAGCCTTATTCGTTCAGTTTATGGTGAAGCCAAAGCTTAAGGAGATGGCTAAACTCGGCGTCGAGTCTATTGCGATATCAGTGCAGTTAGAGGAAAACAGGTCTATTGCCAAAAACATTCCCAAGTTTAGGAAGGAGAAGGAAGAGCTTGAGCTAAAGCTTAAAAAGGCGCTCTCTCAGCTGCCAAATGAAAAAGAGATACCGAACCTCATCGAGAGCATAAGTAATGCCGGAAAGGACGCGGGGCTAAAGATCCTGCTCTTCAGGCCGCTGCCGGAGGTGCCAAGAGGTTTTTACGCAGAGGTGCCGGTCAGTATGAATGTCGAGGGTACGTATGCGAGTATTTATAATTTTTGCAGGAAGGTCAGTGAGCTGTCGAGGATAGTTAATGTCGAGGGGATAAACGTCCAGGTCGGTGATTCAGGCAAAAAGCTCAAGGGTAATCCTCTGATCAAAGCAGATTTTGTGGCCACGACCTTCAGATTTATTCCTGATGCCGAGCAGAAGGCAAATGCCGCCAGGAAGGGGGGGAAGAAGAGGAGATGAGGAAAAGAGCTGTCATATACCTGGCCTTTTTCTTCGTGTTGGTGGCGCTTGGCGCGTGCGGCGGCGAGCAAGAGAAAAATGTGCAGCTTAAAAGGGCGAGACCGCCTAAAAGGGTCGTTAAAAAAGTCAATAAGACCCTTGGCAAGGTGATAGTAGACCCTTCGATCGCCTTAAAACGTAATCCTTTCAAGAGCTACCTCGCCGAGGCAGAGGTTGAAGGTGAAAAAAGGGTCAGAACCCCTCTGGAGTGTTGTGACCTCCGGTCTTTTAAGATACTGGGTATAATCAGCGGTATAGAAAATGCCAGGGCGCTTGTCTTGAGCCCCGACGGCAAGAGGCATGAGGTGAAAACAGGGGACCTTATCGGCACCAGAGAGGGCAGGGTCTATGCTGTTACTGCAAAGGGTCTTATAGTGGATGAGCTTGTAAAGGATAAGCTGAGTGGCAGGAAGATCAGGACAAGGGTTGAGCTTCGTCTGTCCGGCTCCGGTAAGCGGAGAAATAATTGAGTCGAGGTCGTTTGTTAGCGGGCGATATTATATGTATTGTAAGTTGATCTCAGGTTGGTCTCTATAGGTTATATTTATATAGGGAGCTTAAGTATACGGGGGTAGTCATGAGAATTATAAAAATAAAAAAGAGGGTTGCCTGTTTCTTCTGGGTCTTTGCTATAGCTTTCTTGTTTACTGTCGGATGTACGGCCAACAGGACAAAGCCAGAGGCGGGGTCTTTATTAATTGAAGGCGCCGCTGTGGGAGCAAATAGTTCCGTAGAGCTTATCAGTGTCGTCAGGATGGGAGACGCGGTGCTTATAGAGGGCGAGGGCCCTCTTAAATTTACTTCCTTTAGAATGGACAGTCCTTCCAGGTTGATCCTCGACCTCCCTGCCGTTAATCTCGATAAGGTGCAGGGCCCTGTAGATGTTAATAATGATTATATTACCACCATAACGTCGTCGTCTTATGGCGAAGGCGATGATATTACCGGGCGTATAGAGATAGGACTGCAGGAGGGCGTTGCCTATGAGGTCAAGGCCGGAGAGGATGATGACAGCCTTTTGGTGGTATTCAGCGGCGCCGCCGGCAGCGACGGTAGTGGCAGCACGGTACTGGAAGATACGGGGCTCGGCCCCTGGGATATTGACAGTGAAAATGGTGAGGATATAGTAGACGGTATTGCTGCGGTCGAGACCGAGACCGGGCAGGTCCCTGTGCAGGAGGCAGAGGAGCCCGCGATGCAGCCCGCCACTACCGTCGTGGATCTAAAGCTATCGAGCGACGATGAAAAGACGGTTGTACGTATTATTACAGACGGTGAGGTGGGTAATTATAATGCCTTTGGCCTTGATGACCCAACGCGCGTTGTTGTAGATATATGGGGAGTAGATAGTTCTCTTTATGATGACACTGTGGAGGTGGACTCTCCTATTTTGAAGAGGGTCAGGCTTGGTATTCATAAGGATAAGGTAAGGTTTGTCTTTGACTCATCGAGCGCGGCGGTGCCGTATTATAATATTAGAAAGGACAACGACTCTCTTGTTGTCACCCTTGGCGGCGAGCCGGTAATCGAGCCTCGTCCCGGAGCGTCGGTGTCCGGAGAAGACGGCCCGGAGGCGCTGGATGCCGGAGAGGCCGGCGATCCGTGGGACCTACCTATCGAAGAGGTTGAGGAGGCCCCCGAAGAAGCGGCAGTTGAGGCCGTAGCCGAAGAAGTGGCAGTTGAGGCCGTAGCCGAAGAAGCGGCAGTTGAGGCCGTAGCCGAAGAAGTGGCGGTTGAGGCCGTAGCCGGGGAAGCGGCGGTTGAGGCCGTAGTTGAAGACGAGGCGGTTGAGGTCGTAGCCGGGGAAATAGAGGAAGAAGCCGAGGCCCTCTCCGAGCCGCAGGAGGTTATAGTAGTAGAGGAAGAGGAAGACGAGCCTCAGCAGTCGGCGGCCGGTGAAGGGGCCAGGCCCGAAGAAGTTGAAGAAGTCATAGAGGCCGTAGAGGCTGCGCCGCTTGCCCCTGCCGCTAAAGTGGCGGAGGCAGTTGTCGTTGCCGGGCCGGGACTCGGGGCCGAGCAAGGGCTGGAGAAGGAAAACCAGGGCGTAGAGGCCGCTGTTTCTTTGGAGGAGCAGGAGGAGGCCGATCTTATAGAGACCGAGGCTATGGAAGATGCAGAGCCGGACGAGAGCGCCCCTGCGACCCCGGAGGAGAGCGCACTGGCCGGTCAAAGATCCCCTCTCTCTCTGCCGCAGGAACAGGAAGAGGTAAGATCTATCATTCGTAAAGACCCTGTCGATGTGCAGAATGTGGACTTCAGGCTTATGGGAGACGTGGCGAGGCTTACCATTACAAACTCCGACGTTGCCAGGTTCAGGATAAAGGAGAGCGAGGACGGTAAGGTCCTTAATATAGATATACTCAATGCCTTTATTCCGGATAACCTCAAGAGTACGCTTGACGCTGCGGCCCTCGGTACCCCGGTCTCTACGATAAGTTCTTATCAGGCATATACCGAGCCTGTCGGTAATGTAAGGATTATCGTCAAGCTCAGCGAGAGGGTTCCTTACGATATCAGCCGCAGCGGTAATGCTATAAATATGGACTTTTCTCTTATGTCGTGGGTGGCGCAGGATAAGGCCGAGGCGGCTGCGGAGGCCGAGGACGTCAGTGATGCGCTCGCTTTAGAGGAACTTGCTTTAAGTGAAGAGGACGCCGCGCCTGACAGAGAGAAAGGAGGAAAGTACACCGGGCGCAGGATCAATATTGATATGGTTGATGCCGAGGTAACGGATATGCTCAAGCTCCTTGCCGAGGTAAGCGACCTTAATATAATCGCCTCCGACGAGGTTAACGGCAAGATAACGCTCAGGCTGAAGGACGTCCCCTGGGATCAGGCCTTTGACCTTATACTCAGGACAAAGGGGCTTGGAAGTATACAGGACGGCAATGTCGTGCGTGTAGCGCCCGCCGCCAGGATCCGCGAAGAACGCGAGGGCGCGCTGGCAGCCAAGAAGGCCGCCACCAAGCTTGAGGATATTAAGACGGAATATATAAGGATCAACTACGATAAGGCCAAGTCTCTGAGCCTCCAGCTTGAGAACCTCCTGAGCGACAGGGGGAGCATTACCGTTCATGTGCCGACCAATACGGTTATCGTAAGGGATATACAGGTTGCGATCAATGACGTTAAGAGTTATATAAAGAAGGTGGATATTCCCATACCGCAGGTGCTTATCGAGGCCAGGATAGTTGAGGCTACATCGAGTTTTGCCCGCGACCTCGGTGTGCAGTGGGGCGTGGACTTCAGGAGCCCGGGAAGCCAGGTAACGACCTCAAGTTTCGGTAGTGTCGATGAGCAGTTCGGTCAGTGGGCGCCGCAGCCCAGTCAGCAAACAGGGACGCTTCCAAGCGGGGGTACGTATAATGTGGAGAAGAAGAATTTCCTGGCCGATGCCGGCGTTACCAACTACGCCGTTAACCTGCCGGCTACGGGTACGGCGGGCACCCTCGGAGCTCTCGGCTTTATACTTGGCAAGACCGGTTCGAATCCGCTGATACTGGATCTGCGTATCTCGGCCGGTGAGCAGAAGGGGCTGGTAAAGACCATATCAAGGCCTCGCATCATAACTATGAATAATAAAGAGGCAAAGATAGCGCAGGGCGAGTCCATACCGTTCGAGACCTCGACTATCGAAGGTTCTTCTACTACATTTATAGACGCAAACCTGAGCCTTACCGTCAAGCCGCAGATAACGCCGGACGGCAGTGTGCTTATGGAGATAAAGGCAAGCCGTAACTCGATAGGCAGTTTTAGGAACTCCAGCGGCGAGCCGAGCATTAATACTAAAGAGGCCTCAACGCACGTACTGGTCCGCAACGGCGAGACGACGGTCATGGGCGGCATCATAGTATCGGATTCAAGCAATAATGAGCGGGGGATACCGTTTTTTAAAGAGATCCCGGTGCTTGGCTGGCTCTTTAAGGGGAAGTCTATCTCCGACTCGCAGACAGAGCTTTTGATATTTATTACCCCGACGATACTTAACCAGAGTGTAGAGGGTGAGGGGTAGTTAAGAGCATGGCCTTAAAAATGCACCCTCACGGGTGCATTTTTTTTTACCGTCACGGGCGGCAGCAATAAAATCCAAATAACAGGAAAATTAAAATGTTGAGATATCTTACAGCAGGCGAGTCGCACGGGCGTTCGCTGGTGGCCATTGTCGAGGGAATGCCGGCGGGGCTTGATATAGAGGCCTCTGATATAGACAGGGACCTGGCCAGGCGTCAGGGCGGTTACGGGCGCGGCGCAAGGATGGCCATAGAGAAGGACAAGGTACTGCTGAACTCCGGGGTCAGGCACGGACAGACCCTTGGCTCCCCTGTAGCCCTTATCGTCGCCAACCGCGACTGGGAGAACTGGCACGGCAGGATGAGCGAGGAGCGTGTTACCCCTAAAGAGGCGGGGGCAAAGGTGACGCGGCCAAGGCCCGGCCATGCCGACCTTACCGGCGTGCTCAAGTACGCCCGGGGCGACGCAAGAGATATTCTGGAGCGGTCGAGCGCCAGAGAGACCGCCGTGAGGGTCGCCGCAGGCGCCCTGGCAAAGAGGCTCCTCTCCGAGTTCGGTATCGATATCTGGAGCTGGGTCCGTGAGATAGGCGGCGTTGATTATACGGAAGGTAAAGAGAGCCCCGAGAAGCTCCACAGCCTTGCCGAGGCCTCCGATGTCAGGTGCCCCGACCAGAAGGTTACGCAACGGATGAAGCGGCGTATAGATCAGCTTAAAAAACGCGGCGATAGTCTTGGCGGTATCTTTCGCGTCGTTGCTACGGGCGTGCCACCGGGCCTTGGCAGTCACGTCCAGTGGGACAGGAAGCTGGACGGCAGGCTGGCCATGGCCCTTATGAGCGTGCAGGCGATAAAGTCCGTCGAGGTAGGGATGGGCGCAGAGGTCGGCAGGCTGCCGGGCTCCAAGGTGCATGACGAGATATTCTACGGCACGGCCAGTCGCAGGGACGCGGAGTTCTGGCCGCCGAAGAAGAGGTTTTACAGGAAGACAAATAACGCAGGCGGCATAGAAGGCGGCATGAGCAACGGCGAGCATGTCGTACTGAGCGCCGCAATGAAGCCTATACCGACCCTCTATAAACCGCTCTCAAGCGTGGATATGAAGACAAAGAAGGGCTTTGAGGCGAGTGTGGAGAGAAGCGACGTATGTGCCGTGCCTGCGGCATCGGTCGTCGGTGAGGCGGTAGTCGCCTTTGAGCTTGCAGGGCTTTTCCTGGATAAGTTCGGCGGCGACTCTATAGCGGAGATAAAAAGAAACTACAAAGGCTACCTCGCGCAGATAGGGCGTTTTTAGATCTTAATGGTTTTTGACCTTTTAAAGGGGTTTTTGTGGCATTTTAGCCTGTTTTTTACCTTTTTTCGCATTATAAACCCTCCATTCTGCTTGCCCCGGGCGGCTATAACGTGTAATCTGTATATGTGAAGTTATGAATATAGTTCTGACTGGTTTTATGGGCGTCGGCAAGAGCGCGGTGGGTAGAAGACTGGCAAGCGCCCTCGGCCTTGACTTTGTCGATACGGACGAGCTTATCGAGGAGCAGGAGGGCCGGAGCATAGCCGCTATCTTCGAGGCCTCGGGTGAGCCTTATTTTCGCGGTATTGAAGAGCAGCTCGTAAAGGGCATTACCTCTTCAATGCAGGGCGTTGTCTTATCTACGGGCGGCGGCATGGTTATCAGTCCGGTCAACAGAGAACTTCTTGCAGAATGGGGGACGGTCGTTACCCTGAGCGCCGGAGTCGAAGAGATAGTGAAGCGCGTTGGCAGGGCCCGTAACAGACCCCTGATAGACAGTGCGGAGCTGAGGGACTCTATCGAGCGAAGGCTCTCTGAGCGTAGCGATCTTTACGCCACAGCCGAGCATACCGTTGTTACCGACGGTAAGAGTATAGATGATGTCGTAGAGGATATTATGGCATTGGTCAAGACGCAGGAAGGAAGGGCGTAGCGTATATGGCTTCAGAGCGTAAGATAGACGTAGAGCTTGGCGGCAGGAATCTAGACCGTTCCTACGTCATAACTATAGAGCGCGGTATACTGGATAAGATCGGCGGTCGTCTTGTGGAGCTGGGGCTTGGCAGCGGCAGGTGCGCTGTTATTACCAACCCCACGGTCGGCGGCCTTTATCTTGAGCGTCTCACTGCTTCGCTTGAGGCCGCCGGCATTACCCCGGTCGTAGTCGATATTCCGGACGGAGAAAGTTATAAGAACCTGGAGGAGATATCGCGCGTCTACGACCGGCTCCTGAGCGAGAGGCTGGAGAGGGACTCTCCGGTCATCGCCCTTGGCGGCGGCGTTATAGGGGATATGGCCGGTTACGTCGCCGCGACCTATCTTCGCGGCGTTCCGTTTATTCAGGTACCTACCACCTTGCTTGCGCAGGTAGATAGCTCTGTAGGGGGTAAGACCGGCGTTAATCACGCCCTTGGCAAAAACCTTATTGGCGCTTTTTATCAGCCCCGCGCCGTCTATATTGACCCTGATCTGCTCTCTACCCTTGAGGGTAGAGAGCAGCGCGCCGGGCTTGGCGAGGTGATAAAACACGGGGTTATCTGGGATGATTCTTTCTTGAGTTTTATCGAGGATAACGTAGAGGAGCTGCTTGCCCTGAACCCGGACGCAGTAGCCTCTGCCATAGATTGTTCCTGTACGATAAAGGCCGGGATAGTAGGAGAAGACGAGCGTGAGGCTGGACTTCGCGCGATCCTTAACTTCGGTCATACCTTCGGCCATGCAATAGAGGCCCTGACCCATTATAAAGAGTACAGGCACGGCGAGGCCCTGGCTATCGGCATGGTTATGGCCGCGGATCTCTCGGCCGCTCTCGGGCTTGCCGACGCGGCGCTGGCGCGCAGGATAGAAAAACTTCTCGCAGCCTTTGACCTGCCGACCCGGTTGCCCGAAGGTATCTCGGTCGATGAGCTTATCGCCACGCTTCATCTGGACAAGAAGGTAAAGAACGGCAGTATCCGCTTTATCTTGATTGAGCAGGCCGGTAAGGTTGTTTTAAGGGCGGTAAGCGAGCAGGAGATAAGGGACAGCCTCGGCGCTGCGCCCCCTTCGGTTAAGTAGGTCTGCGGGGCGGCGGCAGGGCGGCAAGCCTTTAATTTAGACTTGACTGAACCATGTTTCTCTAATAATTATTAGTAGTCGAAAGCATAACAGCGCGGAGTAAGCATAATGATAAAACAGCTTGTAAGGCCTGAGGACGATATTTTCTTTACTCGCACAATGGCCCGGCTCCTTGAGGATCAGGGGCAGATGGAAGATGCCTTTACCATATACAGGATACTTGCCGCAGCAGAGCCTGAGGACGAAGCCCTCTCCTGCAAGGTGCGTGAGATGAAGGCGTTGGCCAGGAATAAAAGGGTGGCCAGAAAGGCGCGGCGCGCCCGCTGAGGCAGCGGCGCAGCCCGGTCAGGGTGTTTATGGACTTTGAGGATATATTAGAGGAGCTGGTCTCCGGCGCTCCCGACGCCCAGGCTGCGACGCTTATGGGTATGGACGGTATACCGCTTGCCTGCTTTAGCGCCGGGGGCGTTGACGGCGATATAGAGTCGATAGGCGTTGAGTACGGCAAGATCCTCGGCGAGATAGTAAAGGCCTCCGAGGTCCTGCGGCTGGGTGGCCTCGTAGAGGTGACCCTTGATCTCGAAGACGTTGTGGTGCTCATGCGCCCTGTTACCCCTGAGTACTTTCTTGCCCTGCTCCTGAAGGATACGGCGATGACCGGCAAGGCCCGTTTTGTTATGAGGGGTTCTGTTATAAAGGCCCACAGGCAGATAACGGAGTGAGGGGGCGAGATGGGCGCGTTAAACGACAGGGTCTTGACGGTCTGCAGGGAGCTGGCAGGGCACGGCATAGGCGGCATGCTTATAACCGACCTTGCCAATATAAGGTACCTGACCGGTTTTACCGGCAGCAGCGCAAGGCTTTTCCTGACGGGGAAGGGCGGCTATCTTTTAACCGACTCGCGCTATAAACTTCAGGGGGCAGCCGAGCTTAAGGGGAGGCCAGCAGTCAGGCTGCGCGTATGTAAGAGCGCTTACGGCGAACTCGGTAAGCTCGTTGAACGGGCGGGCGTTAAAAAGCTCGGCTTTGAGGGCAGCAGCCTCAGCTACGACGCTTACCTGGCCCTTAAGAAGGCATTTAAAGGGGTGGGCTTTAAGTCTATCCCGGGCCTGGTCGAGGCGCGCAGGGTAGTTAAAGATAAAGCAGAGGTCAGGGCTATACGCAGGGCGATAGCGGTGGCGCAGAAGGGCTTTGAGAGTGTCGAGGACTGCGACGTCCTTAAGATGACGGAGGTCGGGCTTGCCAATCATATAGAGTCGGTCGTTAAGGGGGCCGGGGCCGAGTCGATGAGCTTTTCAACGATCGTTGCCTCGGCAAAGAGAACGGCACTGCCCCATGCCATGCCAACGGGCAGGGCTATAAAGAAGGGGTTTTTGACGGTAGATATGGGGGTCTCGCTCGGAGGCTATAAGAGCGATGAGACCCGTACTTTTGTCGTTGGAGAGCCTACCCGCAGGCAGCGTGAGGTATACGGCGTGGTCAAGGAAGCCCACGACCGTGCGATAGACGCGGTGAGCGCGGGGGTTGGCGCAAGCGAGATTGACAGGGCGGCGAGATCTGTTATTAAGAAGGCCGGTTACGGCAGGAACTTTGGTCATGGCACGGGCCACGGCGTGGGTATTAATGTCCACGAGCGACCCGGAGTCGGCCCGAAGAGCAAGGATGTTCTGGAAGAAGGTATGGTGATTACGATCGAGCCCGGTATATATATCCCCGGATGGGGCGGGGTTCGTATAGAGGATATGGTCCTTGTAAAAGGACGCGGATGTGAAGTTTTGACAGAGGGGCTTCAGGAACTTAGAATTCTCAGATAGGGAGGGGTTATGGATTTAAAGGATATAAAGGCTCTTTACAGGTTTTTAAAGGGCACGGATATTGTAGAGCTGGAGTTGGAAGATAAACGGGGCAGGGTAAAGCTCAAGCGTGGCGGAGGCGGAGAGATCGCTCCGGTAACTTATGCCGCGGCGCAGCTGCCGGACGGGGGCGCGGAGCCGGGCAGGGGTAAGGCCGAGGCCAAGTCGAATATAAAGACTATAACCTCGCCGATGGTAGGTACTTTCTACGGCGCCGCCTCGCCGGACGTTCCGTCATTTGTCGAGATGGGTTCTCAGGTCAAATCAGGTCAGGTCGTCTGTATAATCGAGGCCATGAAGATAATGAACGAGATAGATTCGGATGTGACAGGAAAGGTCGTATCCATACTGGTCGAGAACGGACAGCCCGTTGAGTACGGCGAACCGCTCTTTAATATAGAGGTTTGACATAAGGCGTACCTCTGAAAAGACATTTAAAAAAAATCAGGTAAAAGGGTGTAGATGTTTAATAAAATTTTGATAGCCAACAGGGGAGAGATCGCCGTAAGGATAATAAGGGCCTGTAAAGAACTTGGCGAGAGGACGGTTGCCGTCTTCTCCGAGGAAGACAGGGACGCGCTTCATACGCGGCTTGCCGACGGGGCCCTGTGCATAGGGCCTGCAAACAGCGCGGACAGTTACCTGAATGTATCCTCCATTATAAGCGCGGTAGAGGTCGCCGACGCTGGCGCTCTGCATCCGGGCTATGGTTTTTTATCGGAGAACGCCGCCTTTGCCGAGGTCTGCGAAAACAGCGGGGTAAAGTTTATCGGCCCGACCTCTCATATAATACGTCTTATGGGCAACAAGGTAAGCGCCAAAAAAGAGGCCGAGCGTGTGGGCGTGCCGGTGCTCCCCTGGAGCGAGAAGCCCATAGAGGATGAAAAAGAGGCCCTTGAGGTCTCAAAGAAGATCGGTTTTCCTCTGATAATAAAGGCCTCAAGCGGCGGCGGCGGCAGGGGGATGAAGCTTGTGCACACGCAGGCCGCGCTTGGCAGTGCCTTTCATCTGGCAAGGCGCGAGGCCCAGAGCATCTTTGGCGATGCCGAGGTCTTTTTAGAGAAGTACTGCATAAAACCGCGTCATATAGAGATACAGATCCTCGCCGACGAATACGGAAACGTCATGCATTTAGGAGAGCGTGAGTGCTCGATCCAGAGGCGTCATCAGAAGATACTGGAGGAGGCGCCTTCGTTGTTCGTCGATGCCAAACTGAGAGAAAAGATGGGAGATGCCTCGGTCAAGCTCTGTAAGGCTATCGGCTATGTCGGGGTCGGCACGATCGAGTATCTTGTCGACGAGGATAAGAACTTTTACTTTATGGAGATGAATACCAGGGTACAGGTCGAGCACCCGGTAACCGAAGAGGTAACCGGCGTTGATATCTTAAAGGAGCAGATAAGGCTTGCCGCCGGACGCAAACTCCCTATGAAGCAGAAGGAGGTCAGGTTTACCGGCCATAGTATCGAGTGCCGCATAAACGCCGAAGATCCCGTCACCTATACGCCCTCGCCGGGCAAGATCACGGAGCTCTATGTGCCGGGCGGCCCGGGCGTGCGGGTTGATACCGCGATATACTGCAACTATAAGGTGCCGTCATATTATGACCCGATGATAGCAAAGCTTATCGTTTACGCAAAGACCCGGCGCGGCGCCATACGTAAGATGACCTCGGCCCTTGAAGAGTTCCATATAGAGGGCATAAAGACCAATATCCCTCTGCATCTGGAGATAATGAAGGACCACGATTATATAGCGGGAGACGTTACTATTGATTTTCTCTCCAGGTTTTCATAGGGCTCGGACGGGTGGCGCAGGCCGGCAGAGGGGGCGCGCAGCGGCCCGGAGGTCATTGGGATGACGGAGAGAGGCCGTTGGCGGCTTATCGTAGACGCGGCCGGTTCCGCGCCGTTCAATATGGCGAAGGACGAGGCTATTTTAAGAGGGCTGGAGAACGGGCGGGGTCTGCCCGCGCTGAGGCTCTACGAGTGGCGTAACCCTGCTGTATCTATCGGGCGTTATCAGGCGGCGGATACCCTTAACAGGGCCGCGCAGGAGAGCGGGGTTCAGGTGGTTCGGCGCATAACAGGCGGCCGTGGGGTGCTGCATAATATGGAGCTTACCTATTCGGTGGTCTGCGACGCAAGGCACGAACTATTCACTTACGGAATTCAGGGGGCTTACCGCGCGATCAGCCGGTGTATCGTAGAGGCGTTGAAGGACGTAGGGGTCGGTGCAGAGCTTACGGCCATTGGCGGTGGCAGGGGCAGCGGCAGGGCAGCGCGTAAGAAGGACTCGTGTTTTTACGCGCCAAGCAGGTTTGAGGTGATGGCCGGCGGCAGAAAGATAGTCGGCAGTTCGCAGAGGCGCTTTAAGAGGGCCTTGCTTCAGCACGGCTCTATATTGTTCGGGATGGATAAGGCTCTCACCGACACGGTCTTTGGCGAGGGCGCATCCGCCCGTATGTCGTGGGTCTCGGAGTTTACGGAAAGCGGCATGGAAGAGTTAAAGAGAGCGCTCTCTCTCAGGGTCTCCGAGGGTCTCGGCGTATCGCTGGAGGAGAGAGAGCCTTTCTGCGGGGAAGAGACCTTGATCAAGAGTCTGGAGCATTCGCGTTACTTGAGTAGCGCATGGAATATTTCAGGTACTGACGAGGTAATAGAAGACGGCCTTAAGGCTTCGGGTATTTAGAGGGTATGGCAACAAAAAAAGAAAAACAGATCGAGAAGGCCCAGAAGTTCGCGCTTAAGGGCTACTTTGATAAGGCCATTGCCGAGTATAAGTCTATTGTTGCGGCGGACCCGACCGATATCTCCCTGAGGCTCAGGATAGGCGAGCTTTATGTAAAGACAGGCCTTAAGGAAGAGGCGATAAAAGAATACAGCAATATCGGAAAGTATAATACCACCAAGGGCTTTTACCTGAAGGCCATAGCCGTCTACAAGCAGGTGCTGAAGCTTGACAATACCAGCCTTGAGATACATAACAAGCTGGCCGATCTTTACACAAAGCAGCGCCTTATAGCCGATGCCATCGGCGAGCACAGTTTTATTCTCAATGCATACGAAAAAAAAGGACGCACCAGCGAGGCCTTTGATCTTCTGAAGAAGATGGTCGATGTTGATTCGGAGAACGCCGGGTTAAAGCTCAGGCTCGCCGATATGCAGAAAAAACTCGGCTACGCGGACGACGCCCTGGATCTTTATTGCTGGGTTTTGCAGAAGTTCCTGGCCAAGGGAAAGGTAGAGAAGGCCGAGAACTTGCTGAGCGACCTCTACCTCGATCATCCAACGGATGAGCGGGTACTGGAAGGTCTGGTCGTCATTAACAGGGAAAAGAGCGATATCTCCCGGTTTACCGGTTATGCCGGTGAGCTGATGGATATCTATAAAGAAGGCGGAGAGCTTGAGAAGCTGGAGGCGCTCTGCAGGTCTGTACTTGAGCTCGCCCCTGATAACGAGAAGGCCGGGGAGGCGCTTGCGCAATTAAACGGCGAGGTCGAGGGCGAGCCGGACGGGATGCCCGAAGAAGTTGAGCCTGAAGAAGAGGTGCCTGAAGAAGAGAGCGTTGTGCCGGAGGCCGCGCAAGATGAAGAGCCTGAAGAGACTGCAAAGCCAGAAGAAGTAGCCGAAGAAGGGGTCGGTACTGAAGAGGCCGTTAAGCCTGAAGAGGCCGTTAAGCCTGAAGAGGCCGTTAAGCCTGAAGGGGCCGCAGAGCCTGAAGAGGCCGTAGAGCCTGAAGGTTTTGAGGTCGAGATAGAGGCAGAGACCGGCGAGGATATTACCTCTGAGACCACCCTTGACGAGG
>UOEZ01000080.1_pt1 | contig 17686 bp, 17 predicted proteins | sample 1988331 | NCBI WGS metagenome assembly UOEZ01 (sample SAMEA4712194, study PRJEB27164) | hydrothermal vent metagenome | biome: marine basaltic hydrothermal vent biome; feature: marine hydrothermal vent; material: mineral | place: Pacific Ocean | collected 2011-06-14/2011-07-23 | depth 1689 m
CCCAGCCAGCCGAGGTCGCGCAGGCTCGTGTGTTTATTTTTACCGATTATGATGTGATCGTGGACCTTGATATCGACGGTGCGGGCCGCCTCGACGAGCTCGTCAGTTAGAAGACGGTCGGTCTTTGAGGGCGTAGGATCGCCGCTCGGATGGTTGTGCACAAAAATAACAGAACGGGCGTTATGCTTAAAAGCGCGCTCTATTACCTTTCTCGGATAGACGACGGTCTGGTTTATCGTCCCCTCGTGCAGGGTCTCTACGCCGAGGATCTCGTTTTTACTATTGAGGTATACGGCGAGGAATTTTTCGATCTTATCGCCTGAAAGGGTAAAGTGCAGATAATCCAGCAGGTCTTTGGCGGAGCTTACTGCGTGCCTCTTTTCTATACGTTCTTTCAGGTACGCCCCTGCCATCTCTTTGATAAGGGCTATCAGAACAGCGGCATTCGCCCCTATCCCGTCCGTAGAGGATAACTCTTCAGGGGTTGCGTCGAGCAGCCCCCTGAGTCCTTTATAGTCTTTAATAAGTTTTTTGGCGAGCGGCTTTACGTCGCGGCGCGGGATAGCGAAGGTCAGGAGCAGTTCCACGACCTCGTAGTCGTGGAAACCCTCAAGGCCGGACTTTAAAAAGCGTTGCCTGAGGCGCGCCCTGTGTCCGGAGTTTTCATTGGCGCTTGTCATTGTTATCACTCAAAGGTTGCATCACTGTTATTTTCCAGGACAGGTCAAGATAAAGACGAGACCGCTTTGTAGCCTTACGGCTGCGCGCAATGACAAAAAAAACGCCCCTTATTGATCTTTCGGCGTCTGCCCGCACCGGAAGCGTTCAAAGGCCGTTACTTCGTTTTGCCCACCGGTACCGTTCAGAGCAGGGCCATTACCTTCTTTAGATCCTCCCACGCCGCGCGTTTCAGGCCGGGGTCTTTGATAAGCGCCCGGGGATGGTACGTTATCATAAGGGGGATATCATCCAGGCTTCGCATAATGCCGCGAAGGTTCGCGAACTCTACGTCCGGCGCTACCAGATGCGCCGTGACCCGCCCCATAGCGACTATGGCGACCGGGTTTATTATATCGAGTTCGTCCTTTAAAAAAGGCAGGCATGCTTCTATCTCATCGCTGCCGGGCGCGTCCTCACAGTCGCACCGGACGAGGCTCGTAAGATATACCTCGTCCATACTCAGCCCCATCGCCTTTATCATATTGGAGAGGAGTTCTTTCTCCGCTTTTGAGAACGGCCCTGCCTGCTCCGTGCTGGAGCTGTCGCTGACAAAGACGACGCGCGCGTCCTCCCGGCCAATACCAAGGGCGGCCTTCACACCTCCGCCGTGACGAGAGCAGTTCGTGCAGGACCGTACATCCTTATTTACCCTGGCAAACGCCTCGCACGGCTCCGGAGGTGCGGGAGGCACGACCGAGATATACTCAAGCCCCATAGCCTGCAGGTTCTTTAATTTCTCTATCGTTTCTTCAAGTATGCTCCCCGGCTCACCCATTGGAAATTGTCTCCGGGTTGGCTTTTTTTATTGCTACTACTTTATCCAGTATAATATCTGCGAGTTCCGTCTTTGTCATCAAAGGGAGCTCTTCGCCCTCTCCGAACTTATCTATCAATACCGCCTTATCCGTCTCGCTCCCGATAGCATCAGGCGAGTTAGCAACGATCATGTCAAGGCCCTTGTCCCCGAGTTTCGCCAGCGCGTTCCCTTTCAGGTCTTCGCTCTCCAGGGCGAAGCCGACGACTGTCCGGCCTTTCTTATTCTCAGATAAGCCCTTAAGTATATCAGGGGTCTTTACGAGCCTGAGGGTCAGGCCGCCGTCACCCTTTTTTATCTTTTCTTTTGACTCCTCTGCGACCTGAAAGTCCGCGACCGCAGCTGCCATTATCAGGGTCGTCGAATCCTCAAAACGCAGCCCGAGCTCGCTCTGCATCAGAGCGTTCGTATCGGCCCTTACAAGCTCTACGCCTGCGGGCGGCGCGACCTTGATATCTCCGGCTACGAGCGTCACCTCGGCCCCTCGCCTGCGAGCGGCCATTGCAAGGGCCACCCCCATCCGCCCCGAAGAGGCGTTAGATATAAAGCGCACGGGGTCGATAGCCGTCCTTGTAGCGCCGGCGCTTATAAGTATCCGCTCCCCGTCCAGATCTTTAGTTGAGAGCGCGCCTTCTATCACATTATATATCTCTCCAACAGGCGCGAGCCTGCCGTCTCCCTCCCAGCCGCAGGCCAGCTCGCCTCGCTCCGGACCGATAAAAACGTAACCGAGCGCGGTAAGCTTATCTATATTTGCCTGTACTAACGGATTGCGGTACATGCGGTGGTTCATCGCGGGTGCGATGAGCCTGGGCACGTCCGTCGCCATTACTACGGTCGAGAGCAGGTCGTCGGCTATGCCGCCGGCTATCTTACCGATGATATTCGCCGTAGCCGGCGCTATCACGAGCAGGTCGGCATTGTCTGCGATATTGATATGGTTTACCCCGCGCTCATCCGTACGGTCGAAGGTATCTACCGAGACCGGGCTCCCTGCAAGCGTAGAAAAGCTAAGCGGCGTTACGAACTCGGCAGCGGCCCTGGTCATCACCGGCCTGACCTCTGCCCCTGCCTTACGTAGCAGCCTTGTAAGCTCAAGGGCCTTATAGGCGGCGATGCCGCCGGTTACGCCGAGAATTATATTCTTACCCTGTAATCCCACTTATAGCATCTCCTGTAGATACGGATTCCCGGCCTTCTCCTCTCTGACGGTCGTATCCGGGCCGTGGCCCGGAAAGAGCCTCGTATCATCCGCCATCGGCAGGACCCTGTCGCGAAGAGAGGTCATCAGGTCCTCGTAAGAACCTCCGGGCAGGTCCGTGCGCCCGATACTCCCGGCAAAGATAGAGTCTCCGGTTATAACGGCCTTGCCGTCGTTGATAGATAACAGCACACCGCCCGGCGTATGGCCCGGACTACCCAGGACATTTATCTCTATACCACCGAACCTTATCACCGAACCGTGCTCAATGGCAATATCAGGCGGCGGCTGATTCTTTGCGTTAACGCCAAAGACGGAGCTATACGCCCCTGCGTTCTCCAGCATCGGAGCATCCGCGCTGTGGATGGCAAGCTTTGCGCCAAAGGCCTTAATAATATCGCCGTCCGCACCGACGTGGTCAAAGTGCCCGTGGGTGTTTATCACGTACTTTACATCCAGCTTATCGGCCTCTACGGCGTCTATTATATCCTCCGGGTCGCCGCCCGGATCTATCACAACGGCCTCTCTGGTCTTTTGATCCCAGAGGATATAGCAATTAACAGCCAGATCTCCCACCACGACCCTGGTTATCTCAAAGCCGTCAAAGACAAACCTGCCTTTTGCTAACTCATCCATTACTTCCTCCTCACAGGCCCACCGGGCTTTAAGGGCCCACCGGGCTTTGAAGGCCCGCCGGGCTTTAAAGGCCTCTTGCCCCTGGCAGCCCTGTCGGGCATAGATAGCAGCCCCTCTTCCTGCCACTTCCTTATCTTTTCTTTATAGATATCAACGAGTCCCCGGGCCTTCTCCTCAGTAGAGGCCTCGGCCGCTATTATAAAATAAGAATGGCTCTGGCTCGGATAGGCGATGAGCCAGTCGGCGCCGAAACTTATCCTTATACCGTCTAGCATTACCGTCTTCTTGCCCCTTGAGTCCTCGGCAAGTTTGCGCATTATCATCCCCTTCTGCTCCCACGAGCACGAGATACGCTCCCTTATCATAATGCTCGGAGGTACCTCGCGCAGCAGAGTATGCATGCGTTTGCCCTCTATAGCAAGCATCTCAAGGAACTTTGCCACGCTGTAGATACCGTCGTAGACGGGCTGGAACTCCGGGAAGATAAAACCTCCGCTCCCCTCTCCGACAAAGAGTATATCCTTACTTGCCGCCGCCTCCATAAGGCCGCGCGAGGTCGTCTTTGTCCTCAGTACCTTAAAGCCGTAGGCCTTTGCCATATGCTCGATAGCGCGCGAGGCCGTAACGGGCACGGCTATCGCGCCCTTTTTCTTCTGCGCCTTATTGGTCTTGAGGGCGAGTAGCGCCGTAAGGTTAAGGGCCGTATCGCCGTCGAGGATATCACCTGTATCGTCGACCATAAAGACCTTCTCACCGCCTGCGTCGAGCATAAAACCCGCGTCGGCCTTTAAAGAACGCACGATGCTTGAGAGCTGCTCAAGCGAGTTAACGAACTCTTCGGCGCTCTTTGTGGCGCGCGTGCTATCGACGTTAGCGTTAAGCGCGATGACGTCGCACTTTAGGCTGCCGAGGATGTCAGAGAAGATCCTGGAAGAACTGCCGAATGAATAATCCAGGACTATCTTAAAACGAGCCTTCTCTATCACCTTTGTGTTTATAGATGCAAGAAAGCCAGCCGCGTAAGTATCGAGGGCGTGAATAGGAAAATACATCTCGCCGGTCTCCTCCATCGGAGAGCGCCTGAAGTCCTCGCGGAAAAAGAGTTTTTCTATGCTTTTCTCTTCACCCGGATGCAGGTCCAGGCCAGACCTGTCGAAGAACTTAAGGTCCAGCAGCTCCTCGTCGAAAGGAGAACGCCTTGTGTGTACGCCGGCTATCTCGCTGCCGCCGCGCGCAAGGTACCTGACCACCGGCATCGGTGTTACGCCGTAGTCGTGGACGTTTACCCCCGTCGATAATATTCCCGTCATTATAGCCCTGTTTATCATACGTGAGGTCTTGTGGGCGTCACGGCTCGTAGAGACGATAGCGCCCTTCTTGAGAGAGGCCCCGTAGGCGGCGCCGAGCTTTGCGGCGAACTCGGGGCTGAGCTCAATATTGGCAAGCCCGGTGACCCCGTAAGTCGAGAAGAGGTTCTTGCTCCACTTCTGCCCCCAGATAAGGCTTGAGGCGAGCGTTGCGTCGTCGTCCACCTCTTTATGAGGCCAGACCTTGACATCGGCCTTGACCGAGCTATTACGCCCTATCCGGCAATGATCGCTTACTATAACGCCGTCGCCCAGATGCGCGCCGTCGCAGATCTCGGTAGCGTCCCCGACGATATTCTCATGCAGGCTCGCCCCTGTACCGACGCTTACCCCGTTCCACAGAACAGAGTTCTTTATCACAGCGCCTTCCCTTATAACGGCGTCGTCGCCTATCACGCAATCGACCAGCCTCGCCCCGCCCTCGACAACACAGTTGCGGCCAAGGACGACCCTGCCCTCTATCTCTGCGGTATAGTCGATCTTGGTCCCTTCTCCGGCATGAATATCGTCACGGCCAAGCTCGGCGCCGGGGATATCCACATGGACCTTTCGCTGGATAATATCCATATTCGCCTGCCTGTATTCCTGAAGACTCCCGACGTCCTTCCAGTAGCCCTCTGCTATATAGCCGTAGATAGGCTTCTTCTCTTTAAGCAACATCGGGAAGAGATCGTTGCTGAAATCGAACTCGCCTTCTTCCGGAACCATATCAAGAGCGGCTGGCTCCAGGATATATATACCCGTATTTATCGTATCGCTGAAGACCTCGCCCCAGCTCGGTTTCTCAAGAAAGCGGACTATCCGCCCGTTATCGTCGGTTATAACTATACCAAAGGCCAGCGGGTTCTCGACGCGCGTAAGGACTAGCGTGGCAAGCGCCCGTTTCTGCTTATGAAACCTGATGGCTGCGGTAAGGTCGATATCGGTTATAACGTCGCCGCTTATGACAAGTGTAGTTCCCTTTTTCTTCTCCTTTCGGATAGCGTAGGCCACACTGCCCGCGGTACCCAGGTCGGCGCTCGGCGAGGTATAGCCGATCTTAACGCCCATCTCCGAGCCGTCACCAAGGTAGTTCTCTATGGATTCGGGTTGAAAGTAAAGGAGAGAGGTCATATCCGTGAGCTTATGAGACTTTAAAAGATCCACGATATGGCCGATTATGGGTTTATTGGCCATAAGCGCCATGGGCTTGGGAAGGTTATTGGTAAGGGGTCTGAGCCTTGTTCCGAAGCCGCCTGCCATAATAATACACTTCATGCATACCTCCGACATTTATGGAATAATATAGAAGAATAATATAAAAAAAGACACACAGATGAAAAGTCCTTGTTAATATTAAATTTTATCAGTAAAAGACAACCTCGTCAAGAAGAGCTGTCCACCACGCGCAGGCAATTGCAAAGAACGATAACTCTAAAGATATAAATACAAAAAACCTTGACATTCTAACCTTAAAAAACTATTATCATCAAGATTACCGGAGATTTTTCAGGGGGGTATTCAGGGGGGTATTGGGCAGGTCTCCTACGAAATTTCAGCTAAAAGAACGCAAACTATTTCGACATATTTGGACTTGTAGAGTAGACACTGCTTAATTTTAAGATATAGTAGTAGTTTAGACGCATGGAAGGAGCCACGACGTGAGCTTTATCCTGACCGCAATTATAATGTTCATCTTTTGGATGCTCATCTCAGGGGAGACGGGCATCATCTTTATAATATCCGCTATAGTATCAAGCCTTTTCGTATCATACATCTCTCACGACCTGTTATTTCCGGGTAAAAACACCCGGTTATCCATAAAAAGGTTCTTTCGCCTTATAAAGTATTCCCCGTGGCTTATCTGGCAGATCATTCTCGCCAATATAGATGTTGTCTACCGCACCCTGCATCCGAGCATGCCGATTGATCCGCATATGCTGGAGATAGAGACCGACCTCAAGACCGATACGGGAATAACACTGCTGGCAAACTCCATAACGCTCACACCGGGGACGGTCACGGTCGAGGCGCACAAGGACGGCAGGTTCCTTGTCCATGCCATTGCCAGAGGCCCGGCCGAGGGCCTCCTGGAAGGCACGATGCAGGCCAAGTGCAAAGCCATCGAGGGGGACGAAGAATAAAGGTATGTTCTACTGGGCGGCGATAATCATAGTGCTCTGCGCCATGCTGGTCCTCTACCGCGCCATAAAAGGCCCTGTTATCTGCGACCGAGTCCTCGCGGTAAACGCAATAGGGACAAAGGCCGTGCTTCTCATAGCGCTCTCGGGCTATATATACGACCGCCCGCAGTTTTTGGATATAGCGCTTACCTACGCCCTTATAAACTTTATCGCGACTATCGCCTTCCAGAAATACCGCGAGATGGGGAGGCTGGATTAGTGGACCTTTCCTTTATACCAACGGTGATCATCGGCGTACTCTTATTTCTCGGCTGCTTCCTTGTATGTGTAGCCTCGATTGGAATAGTCCGCTTTCCTGACTTTTATTCCCGTATGCATCCGGCCGGCAAGATCGACTCAATGGGGCAGGCGCTGATCCTTATCTCGCTTATGGTCTACGAGGGCTTCACGCTTGCGACGATCAAACTCTTAATCATAATCCTCTTTATCTTTATAGTAAACCCGACGGCGACGCACGCGCTGGCAAATGCCGCGTATGTAGGCGGCGTAGTCCCCTGGAAAAAGGGGGATAAACGGCGATAACCCGCCGAAGACCTCAGACGATATATGATAGAACTCCTTGACATTTTACTGCTCCTGTTCCTTGTTATCTGCGCCGTAGCCGCGATAAGCATGCGCGACCTCCTGAGCTCTACTATAGTGCTCGGCGCGTACAGCCTCTTTATGGCCGTGGTCTGGACGCGACTCAATGCCGTGGACGTGGCCTTTACAGAGGCCGCGGTCGGCGCCGGCATCACTACCATGCTGATGCTGGCGGCCCTGAGCCGCACCAAACGCTTTGAATTCAAGGCAAGAACGCAGAAAGAGCGCCGGAGCCGTAAACGCTTTAGCATGACAAAGGTATCCGGTTTTATCGTAGTGGCGCTGACAGGCGCTATCCTCATCTACGGCACGATGGATATGCCGGACTTCGGTGACGCGAACTCGCCGGCCTATACCCATGTGGCAAAGATGTATATAGAAAAAGGCGAGGCCGATGTAGCCGTGCCAAATCTGGTGACGGCCATACTCGCCTCTTACAGAGGCTACGACACGCTCGGCGAGACGACAGTTATATTTACCGCAGGCATATGCGTTATCCTGCTGCTGAGAAAAAGAAGGAAGATATGAAAGAGCATATAGTCATAAGAAGGGTCAGTAAATTCATTACGCCCTTTATCCAGCTCTTTGCCCTCTACGTCATCGCTCACGGCGATATCAGCCCCGGCGGCGGCTTTCAGGGCGGCGTGATTATCGGCGCGAGCGTGATACTGTACGTCATAGCCTTCGGCCTGAAGGCAGGCAAGGCGAGGGTATCCGATATACTTACCGACTTTATGAACTCTATAGGAGTAATGATATACGCGGGAATAGGAGTTGCGTGCCTGATAATGGGAGGGGCGTACCTGGAGTACACAAAACTTGCCGGAAGCGCCGGGGTGGGGGGAAGCCCGCATGCCGTGCACGCCCTGCATCTAGCCGGCCACCTGGGCATATACGGGATCGAGATAGGGATAGGCATGGTCGTCGCCTCGGTTATGATAACCATATTCTTTGAGACGGCCAACACGGAAAACGATGATTGAGATAATACTCGGAAAATATAATTACTGGATATATATCGCGCTGATGATGATAGGCTTCTACGCGATGATAGCAAAGGAGAACCTCGTCAAAAAGATCCTCGGGATGAACATCTTCCAGACCGGCGTGATACTACTCTACGTATCGGTCTCAAAGGTCGCCGGCGGTACCGTCCCTATTCTATGGGATAAGGCCAAGCTTTACGACAACCCCCTGCCGCACGTCCTTATGCTGACGGCCATCGTCGTCTCGGTCAGTACCACGGCCGTGGCGCTTGCCCTTATCATCCGGATCTATAAGTCATACGGCACGATAGAAGACGACCAGATAGTGGATATCAACAATAATACCGGCAACTTAGAGGTCCCTTCCGAGACGGAGGGTTCTGCTTAATGAGCATTACTCCCTCGACATTTATAAGCACCGCTGGCTCCATACCGATCCTTACCATCATCATCCCGCTCATCTCGGCGATGGCAGCTCCCCTTATAGGACGTATTCACAAGTCCTTTGGCTGGTACCTGGCGACTACCGCGACCTTTATTGCGTTTTTGATGGCGCTATCGCTTCTCTACACTGTACTGGATAGCGGGACTATCAGCTACCGCCTGGGCTCATGGGCGCCTCCGATGGGCATTGAGTACGTCATTAGCCACTTTAACGGCTTTGTTCTCGTGATCATCTCAGGGATCTCCTTTATCGTCACGCTCTACGGCAAAAAGAGCGTCGAGCAAGAGATAGAAGCGAGCAAGATACCTTTTTTCTACTCGGTCTACCTGCTCTTTATCGCAGGCATTATGGGCATCGTCATCACCGGCGATATCTTTAACCTCTACGTATTTGTCGAGATAACGGCCCTGTCAGGGTACGCCCTGATAGCTATGGGCAAGGACCGCAAGGCCCTTGTTGCCAGCTACAACTACCTGATACTCGGCACTATAGGAGCGACCTTTCTGGTCCTCGGCATCGGCTACCTCTATATCGCGACCGGTACGCTCAACATGAACGACCTGCTGCACAGGCTGCCGGAGCTCTATGGCTCGACTACCGTAAGGACGGCCTTTGCCTTCTTAATGGTAGGGCTCTGCCTCAAACTCGCGCTCTTCCCGTTCCATATATGGCTGCCGGGCGTCTATACGCACTCGCCGTCTATAGTATCGGCTCTTATGGCAGCGACCTCTACAAAGGTCATGGCCTTTGTCCTGCTGCGCATTATGTTCACGATATTCACCCTGGAGTTCGTCCTTGATGTCGTGCCTGTCACAAAGGTACTTATAGTGCTCTCATGCGTGGCGATAATCATGGGCTCCCTGATGGCTCTTGGGCAGACCAATATAAAGAGGATGCTCGCTTACTCAAGCATCGGTCAGATCGGTTATATAATACTCGGCGCCTCTATCGCCAACGAGACGGCGATGACAGGCAGCCTTATCCACATCTTCAACCACGCCATTATGAAGGGTATGCTGTTTATGGTCGTCGGCGCGGTAGTATACAAGACAGGCATAGTAAATATTAAAGATATGGAAGGGCTCGGCAAACGCATGCCGTGGACGATGGCCGCCTTTACCGTCGGCGCGATGTCGATGATAGGCTTTCCCTTTACAGTTGGTTTTATAAGTAAATGGTATCTGGCGATAGGCTCCATCGAGGCCGGCATGTGGTACCTGGTGCCGGTACTGCTCGTAAGCTCTATCATGACGGCCTTTTACTTCTGGCGCGTCGTCGAGTCCGTGTACTTTAAAGGACGTTCGGAGAAGATAATGGCGCTTAAATCACCGCTCCATAGCGATGAAGCGCCCTTTGGCATGGTGGTAACGATAGTTTTTCTGGCGGCCCTCTGCGTATACTTCGGCCTGGCGGCCTCGGGCCCGATAGGTGTGGCAAGGACAGCGGCAGCCATGCTGCTCGGCCATTAGGTTAACCGGGCAGTCTAAACTGCCTGGCAGTTAAAAAATAAGGTTGCTTAGCAGATGCTGCGTAGAGCATATTTATCAAGATAGTCCTTTACTGTGCACTGCACGAAGTTGCCTGTTGAATTTGCCCCGCCGCAGGCGGATGACAACGGCAAAGTTAGAGCATATTTATCAAGATAGTCCTTTACTGTGCACTGCACGAAGTTGCCTGTTGAATTTGCCCCGCCGCAGGCGGATGACAACGGCAAAGTTAGAGCATATTTATCAAGATAGTCCTTTACTGTGCACTGCACGAAGTTGCCTGTTGAATTTGCCCCGCCGCAGGCGGATGGCAAGGTTAGAAGAAGAGAACAATGGAGTGTTATTAATTGGAATTGGAAGCGATACAATCACTTAGACCTCTGTATGCGATACTCGCGTCATCTATCGGCGTACTGCTTATCGGCCTGTCGTGGGAAAAACCGAACCTGCGCGAGTTCTGGACTATCCTGGCTGCCGTCATAAAGTTCGCCATAATCGTCTCCATGGTACCGTTTATACTTAAGGGGGGCGTCTATGAGTACTCGCTCCTGACCGTCGCCCCGGGCCTTGAGCTGGCCTTCAGGGCAGACGCGCTCGGCATGGTCTTCGCCACCGTATCCTCTCTGCTCTGGATAGTTACGTCGTTCTACTCTATCGGCTATATGCGCAAATGCGACGAGAAGAACCAGACCCGTTACTTCATGTGCTTTGCGGCTACGATGGCCGCTACCATCGGCGTGGCCTTCTCGGCCAACCTGTTTACGCTCTTTTTATGTTACGAGGCGATCACGCTCTGCACCTTCCCGCTGGTCGGTCATAAGCAGACACCCGAGGCAAGGCGCGGCGCGCGGATATATATGATATACCTGCTGGGCACTTCGCTCGCCTTCCTGCTCTTTGCGATATTCCTGACCTATAACGCGGCGGGAACCCTTAATTTCACACACCAGGGCATACTTGCGGGAAAGGGCTCAACCGCCCTTCTTACGATCATCTTCGTCCTCTTTATGGTGGGTATTACAAAGGCCGGCATGATGCCGTTCCACAACTGGCTACCGGCCGCCATGGTCGCACCGACCCCTGTCAGCGCCCTGCTCCATGCCGTCGCAGTCGTTAAGGCCGGGGTCTTTACGGTACTGCGTGTCGTCTTCTTTATCTTCGGCACGGACCTTCTCAACTCGCTCGGCATTAGTTTCTTTGCGGCCTATTTCATCTGTTTTACTATCATTATGGCCTCGGTCATAGCCCTTACAAGGGACAACCTCAAGGCCCGGCTCGCCTACTCCACGATCAGCCAGCTCTCCTACATCCTGCTCGGTGCGGTAATGCTCACGCCAAGCTCGCTTATAGGAGCGATAATACATATAGCGAACCACGCCTTCTCCAAGATCACGCTCTTTTTCTGCGCCGGCCACATCTACGCGGTAACGCACAAGACCAAGATCAGCCAGCTCGGAGGGATAGGCAAGAAGATGCCCTGGACGATGGCCGCCTTTTTTGTGGCCTCTCTGAGCATGATAGGCGTGCCGCCGGTAGCGGGCTTTGTAACCAAGTGGTATCTGGCCGTTGGCACGGTCGAGGCGGACAATCCCATACTCCTGGTCGTTCTTCTGGCAAGCACTATGCTTAACGCGGCATATTTCCTGCCGATCAGCTATAAGGCATTCTTTGGTAAGGAACGCCCTGAAGACGCAGAAGAACATGGCGGCGAACACCACACGGTCCGTGAACTCCCGATGATGACGATACCTCTGGTATTTACGGCACTGGCCTCGGTATTTATAGGCCTGTACCCTGATTTCTTTATAGCTCTTGCTAAAGAGGTGCTGAGGCCATGAATTTTTCCGCAAAGACAAAGGCCGTATTCTTTATCGCACTGGGTATTCTAGTTATCCTGGACTATATCGCGCCGCGTTCGTACGACATATTCCCCTGGGATACAATACCTGCGTTCTGGGGGGGCTTCGCCTTTGTCGGCTGCCTGCTCCTTATCGGCGTCAGCAAGTTTTTGGGGTATAAATGCAAGATAATGAAAAAAGAGGACTTCTATGACTGAGTGGGTGCACCCGGGCGTTATTATAATAGCGGGCACAGTACTGGTTCCCTTCCTCAGGGGCGGGCTAAAGAAGAGCTATATGCTGCTGCTTCCTCTTTTAGCACTCGTCGCGACATATTACTCTACGCCCGGCACCTTCTGGGTCTATGACTATATGGGGATCAAGCTGACCTTCGGGCGCATCGACGCGCTCTCTATCGGTTTTTCGTATGCCTTTGCCCTGATGGCATTTATCGGGATGGTATACTCCCTGCACATCGATGACGACCGCCAGAACATCGCCGCGCTTCTCTATGCCGGAAGCTCGCTTGGCGCGGTCTTTGCCGGAGACCTCTTTACGCTCTTCTTATTCTGGGAGATAATGGCCTTCTCTTCTGCGTACCTGATCTTTGCGGGAAAATTCAAGGACTCGACCAGGGCCGGCACACGTTACCTGCTGGTGCATATAGCGGGAGGGCTTTTCCTGCTTGCGGGGATCCTGATATACTACGTGGAGACGCACTCGCTGGCCTTCGGCGGCTTTACGCCGAACGGCCCGGGAGGCTCCACGGCCTACAACCTGATCCTGATCGGCTTTATCCTCAACGCAGGGGTGCCTCCGCTCAGCGCGTGGCTCTCCGACGCTTACCCCGAGGGCTCTATCACGGGCTCGGTCTTTCTGGCGACATTTACCACAAAGACGGCTATCTACGTCCTGATACGGGGTTTTTCAGGGGCCGAGATACTTATAATACTCGGCGTTATCATGGCGCTCTACGGCATTCTCTACACAATAATCGAGAACGACTGCCGCCGTCTGCTCTCCTACCATATCATCAGTCAGGTCGGCTATATGGTCGCGGCCGTCGGCATCGGGACGGAGGCCGCCCTTAACGGCTCTGCGGCCCACGCCTTTACCAATATATTCTTTAAAGGGCTGCTCTTTATGGGAGCCGGTGCGGTTATCTACGTAACCGGGACGCGCAAGCTTACCGAGCTTGGCGGGATATACCGCAAAATGCCGAAGACGATGGTCTTATTTATGGTCGGGGCCTTTGCCATCTCCGGCTTCCCGCTCTTCAGCGGCTTTGTAAGCAAGGCTATGATAATAGGAGCGGCCCATCACGAGCATATGCCATGGACGACGTTGCTCCTGAGCCTGGCTGCGGTCGGTACGTTCCTCAGCGTCGGGCTGAAGCTTGCCTACCATATGTTCTTCCGCAACAACCCCGGCAATGAGGTGGCGCTTTACAAGGCAAAAGAGCCTCCTCTGAATATGCTGGCGGCTATGGCTATGGCAGCGTTCATCTGTATCGGTATCGGCGTCTATCCGCGCGGGCTCTTTAACATACTGCCCTTTGCCACAGACTACAACCCGTATACGATGGATCACGTCACAGGCTCGCTCCTGATGCTGGGCTTTACGGCCCTTGCCTTCTTTATAGTCCTCAGCAAACTTGATCCGCACAAGACGATCAGCATCGATACCGACTGGTTCTACCGAAAATCAGCAAATATGTTCATCTACTTCATAAACGGGCCGCTCCTGAAGATAGGCGACCTTATAGCCGGCCTCTTCTTCACCTGCATACCGAACGACCTTATCTACTTTGTGCGTAACCCGCTGGGCGCATTCAAGATAGGCACGGATACCTTCAGGCTCGCCATCAGCGGCTCGGACACGCGCGTAAAGCTGCGCAACCGTATCAAGAGGGAAAAGGCCATATACCCGGGCGATAACATCAAACACTGGACAATAGGCTCAACAGTAGTATGGGTAGCACTATTCCTGCTGGCATGCCTGCTGATAGACTACATCTGATCCGCTTAACCCCCGCTTTTCCGTGCACAGCCGCGACACCTTCAAACAAAAAGCCACAGGCTAGCATTAATTAAATGAACGTTCCCTCCCTTAATCTGCTATAATTACAGGCTTAATAAGCGCGGTAGTCTCGCCGTAATTGCGCTGCCCCACTTGACAATTGCCATGAACGTACCTAGATTAGATAATAAGGGCAACGCCTGCCCGACTCAGACGGTAGGGCTGTATCTGCATATACCGTATTGCAGGCGGAAATGTCCGTATTGCAGCTTCGCAAGCACGGCAAAAGATACAATACCGGAGCGGGAATACACGGACTGCCTGAAGCTGGAGCTTGAACAGGTCTTAAAAAACGAAGAGATAGGTAAAGAGACCCGCGCAGACTCGATATACTTTGGCGGCGGGACGCCCTCGCTCTTCGCCGCGTCGCTTATAGGAGAGTTAATAGGCGCCGCACGGGCGCGGCTTACTATAAACGCCGAGACCGAGATAACCATTGAGCTCAACCCCGACAGCTGCGGGCGGGAAAGGCTAAAAGAACTTAAGGGCTGCGGCGTAAACCGCCTGAGTATAGGGGTACAGTCGTTAAACGACCGGGAACTAAAGACACTTGGCAGGCTGCACAACGCAGAGCAGGCAGTCAGGGCATTTAAAGAGGCAAGGGCAGCGGGCTTTACGAATATAGGGGTAGATATCATATCAGGGACGCCGGCAGGTGCCGCGGCGGCCCTCGCGAAGCTGTCGGAGACGCTTGATAAGGTCGTAGGGCTCGGGGCGGACCACATATCGGTCTACGGCCTAACAATTGAAGACGGCACTCCTTTCGCCCGCGCAATAAAAGACGGCAGGCTTGAGCTTTATAATGAAGATACCGAGCGTGAGCTCTACCTGCTGGCGGTAGCCCGTCTGGAGGCCGCCGGCTTTGACCACTACGAGGTATCGAACTTCGCACGGCCCGGAATGCAGAGCAGGCACAACTCGCGCTACTGGAGCGGCGGTGATTATATAGGGCTCGGGGCCTCGGCCCATTCATTTATGGGCAGGCGGCGACCGGCCCCGGACAACCCCGAGCTTGACGGCGACTGGGGCAGACGCTGGTGGAACACAAAGGACGCAGCAGAATATATAAAGATTACAGGTGGTGGGGGCCGCCCTTGGGCAGGCTCTGAGACCCTTACAAAAGAACAGGCAGCAACAGAGGCTATAATGCTCGGGCTCAGACAGTCAAAGGGCGTAGACGAAGAGGCCTTCAGGACTCTATTCGGGAGCTCCCCGCAAAGCCGCCTGGTGCGTAAAGGCCTCTTAAAAGAAGGCAGCGGCTTACCCGGGGGCGGACGCCTCATCGACTCTGATAACGGCCGGCTGAGGCTTACAAAAGCAGGTATGCTCTTATCCGACCAGATATACTGACAAGACCCTTTAAAGCGGCCTATGAGCCCTTGACAACTCCTTCGCCCGTTGGTATCTTTTACGGAAACCAACGCTCGGGGCAGGCAGCCATCAAAGGGCTTCAGGCGGTATGCAAAAAAGGCATTACCGGTTATAAAACAGATATTTATGAGAAATGCAGAGGATATAAAGAAGGCCGGCCCGGGACTGAGCAGGAGGGCAGAGCGTATACTGGCTATAGTAGTGCGCGAGCACATAAGGAGCGTACGCCCGGTAAGCTCGGCTGCGGTTGCCCGCAGCCGTGAGGTAGGGCTCGGTACGGCCAGCATCCGCGCCGTCCTCTCGGAGCTTGAAAAGGCCGGATACCTGGTTAAGGACCACAGTTCATCGGGGCGCGTACCAACGGATAAGAGCTTCAGGCTCTACGTCGATACGCTGCGCGACCTGAACGAGCCGAAGCCCTCGGAGGTCGCCCGCCTGACGCTGCGCGAGAGAGGGCCGCTGCCGATAAAAGCGATAACGCTGCGCACGGCACGCGCCCTGAGCTCGCTTACCAGCTGCACGTCGCTGCTCCTTATGCCGGGGGTAAAGAACTTTACCATTAAAGATATCAAACTCGTGGCAATAAACGACTCAAGGGTGCTTGTAATAATCGTACCGAATAGCGGGCCTGTCCATACCAGTACGGTCGGCCTTGAAGCCCCGATAAGCGGGCTTAACCTGGAGCATGCCTCTAACTACCTCTGCTCTATCGGGCGGGGGCTGACGCTCAGAAGGCTGCGCGCAAGACTCAAAGCCGAGCTTAACAGCACCGGGGACGGCAGAGACAGTAATGGTCAGAGCCGAGCAATACGTGCCGGCTCGGTCGCACCGCAGGCCCTGAAGCTCGGCAGCGTTGCCGCCCGGGAGCTTGAGCGCAAGATTGAAAAAGATATCTTTCTAGAGGGTACGGCCCTTATTTTCGAGCAGCCCGAATTCAAAGAAGACGCCGCGCGCATCAAGCACGTCTTTGCTGCGCTTGAGGAAAAGAGCCTTATAATCAAGATACTGGAGGCGAGTATCAATGACATTAAAGATAACGATATAAATATACACATGGGCTCGGAGGGCGCGACACGCATCTTTGACGGGCTGAGCTTTGTTACAGCCCCGTACGGCTCAAACGGGAACAAAACAGGTATGGTAGGCATTGTAGGGCCGGTAAGAATGGATTACCCGAAGATCATCCCGCTTGTCAACTGCGCGGCAAGGCAGCTTGGCAGGGCAGCTGAGCTGCGGGACATCTCCATATAAAATAAAAAATTAAAGTAAAAACGGAGTATATCGATGTTTAAAAACAGGCAGGGAAGACCGTCCGACAAGGCAGAGCCGACCATGGCCGAAGAAGCTACTACGGCTGTTGAACCGGAAAATAACGAAAAAAATGGCGGGCAGGCAGAGGGGCAGGTCTCCTTTGCCGAAGAGCTGGAAATAAGGCTGGACGAGATCGGCAAGCTCAACGAGAAGTTCCTGCGCAAATGCGCCGAGGTAGAGAACTTCAAAAAACGTCTTCAAAAAGAAAAAAACGACGCCATAATATACGCTAACAGCGCTATCGTCAGGGACATCTTAAACGTCACCGACAACCTGGAAAGGGCACTGGATCACTGCAAAGACGGCGATAGCGGTTCCCTGAAGGGCGGCGTGGAGCTTACGCTGAAAAACATGTACGAGACACTTGCAAAGTACGGCGTGACCGAGATAAAGGCCGAAGGCGAAAAATTCGACCCGAACCTGCACGAGGCGGTAAGCCACGAGGAAAAAGAAGGCGTAGAGACCAATACCGTAACAACGGTATTCCAGAAAGGCTTTATGCTCAAGGACAAGCTGCTGCGCCCGGCCCTTGTAATAGTGGCGAAGTAGGCAGAGCAGGAACCGCATACCATAAAAAAAAGAGACCACGGCAGCTTTGAAGGCCGGCTAAAACAGTAAGGAGTATCAACAAATAAGATGACGATAGATTACTACGCAATGCTTGAG
>UOEZ01000021.1_pt1 | contig 17397 bp, 15 predicted proteins | sample 1988331 | NCBI WGS metagenome assembly UOEZ01 (sample SAMEA4712194, study PRJEB27164) | hydrothermal vent metagenome | biome: marine basaltic hydrothermal vent biome; feature: marine hydrothermal vent; material: mineral | place: Pacific Ocean | collected 2011-06-14/2011-07-23 | depth 1689 m
CTGAAATGGCGGTTTTTTTGGTTTTTTAAAACAAAACAGATGCTGAAATAAATTCAGCATGACAGGTTGGCTTTTTACTTCCCCCTTTGAAAAAGGGGGGTAGGGGGGATTTAATCCCCTATAATATTCGTTTTAAATTCCTCGTCGACCCAGATACCCACGACCGTAAGCTCAGGGTAGAGGCTTTGCAAAAGGTCTCTGGAGGCCTTTGTCTGTATCCTGTGCGTCGCCTCGTCTACCGGGTTTCCGGCGCAGTCGTAGTGGGCGACGACTGCTATGAACTTTGAGCCGTGCTTCTCGATAGAGATATCCATCTTCTGCTGGATGGTCTTGCGGAAAGCCTCGTCGGTCAAGAGCCTGTCTATACCCGTCTCTGTTATCATATCCACATACTCGGCGCTTGATAGTTCCTGTACCTGCCTGATAACAGGCAATTGAATACGGCCGTCTATGCAGTTAAGCGCTGTTGCGAATGTATTCATGGTAAAGCTCCGTACGTACCGGACCATAAGTTTGTCCGGTACGATTTCGTTGAATTTGTTCTACCTGGGTTTTGAAAAGGTCCTTACCCGGAATTTGCCGTCTGAATACTGCAGGTATTTCTTGCTGCCCTCGAAGCTTCCCGGGTTTGCGTATGTGCCCTTTTTCTTGTTAGCCACCTCTGCCTTTACCGCCGGGATGTGTGTGTGCGCAAGGATCACGTTATCAAAGCCGAGAGCTATCTTTTTTCTGGCAAAGTTTTTAAAGCGCCGTTCAAGTTCGCGCGAGCGGATAGGGTTCCGCCTGCTATTGCCAGAGAGTTTTTTTGCTATATTCCAGATCATTTTATCCGGCAGAATATAGATGAGTGCTCTGAAGAAGAAGCTTCTTATCAGCCAGCGCCATATGCGGTAGCCGCTGGAGTCGTCGCAGATATCCCCGTGCGCCAGAAAAGTCCGTTGGCCCTCGATATCTATTTCATGTGAGGAGGTAAAGACCTCGGCAGCCAGGTCTTTAGTAAAGAAGGGGCCCATTGAAAAGTCGTGGTTGCCCTCAAGATATATTATCTTGACGCCTGCCTCTTTTAGTTTAAGCAGGGCGTCAAGGACAGGCCTGTAATGATCAAAGACTACGCGGCAATTACCCGTCCAGAAATCAAAGAGGTCTCCGAGCAGGACGAGTTTATCCGGTCGTCTGTCTTCGGCGGTGAGCCAGGATAGAAACTCGGTAAGGTTCTCCTGGTTGGGGTCATCTATTCCGCGAAGGTGGGCGTCGGCGACGAAGATTATCTTCAATCGTCCTCCAGGGCATCTGCCGCCGCTTTGTGCATTATATCTATCGGCGCTTCCCTGCCCGTCCAGAGCTCAAAGCCGAGAGCTCCCTGACAGACAAGCATCCCGAGGCCCGTGTGTATCATGTGTCCTCTTGCCTCGGCATCGATGAGCAGAGGGGTGTGGAGCGGCTTGAAGACTATATCGGAGACGATGGCCGCCGGAGGCAGCGTTGTGAGATCTACCGGCGCGTGCGCCCCGCCCTTGCCCATCATTCCGAGTGAGGTCGTATTGATAAGAAGGTCTGCCTGGGAGAGTTCGGGGGCGATGTTCAGCCCGCTTGCGTCTATATGCGCCTGCGGAAAAATACTTCTCAGGTCGTTACGAAGGGCCTCGGCCTTCTCTACCGTGCGGTTTGCGATGAGCACCCGGCTCGCCGAGGCCTTAAGCAGGTTATACGCTATGGAGCGTGCCGTACCTCCGGCGCCGAGTATTACCACGGAGTTATCGTGGACGTCGAAGCCTGTCTCACCTGTAAGGCTCGCAAGGTAGCCCTGCCCGTCGGTGTTGTAGCCGGTCAGAAGACCGTCTCTGTTGACGATGGTGTTGACAGAGCCTATGAGGCGCGCCTGTTCGTCAACTTCGTCTATAAGCTCCATTACGGACTGCTTGTGCGGTATGGTTATATTGACGCCGACGATGCCCATGGCTTTGATAGCGTTTATCGCAGCAGGGAGGCCGCCCGGCGTTACGTGAAATGGAACGTAGAGCATATCGAGCGAGAGCGCTTTGAATGCCGCGTTGTGCATCTGCGGGGAGAGCGTCTGCTCGACAGGGTCTCCGAAGATGGAGCATAGTTTTGTAGTGCCTGAAATCCTTACAGTCATTTGCGACCCTTAATTAGAGTATGGACCTCGCCCTCAGGACGTCCTTTGATATCTGCGCCTTGAGACCGCCGGTATCCTTAAAATGGCGCTCGCCACGGAGGCGCCGGCGAAAGGATACCCTGATATCTTTACCATAAATAGAACCTTTAAAGTCAAGAATATGGCATTCTATTACGGTCTTGCCCCTGTTAAAGGTCGGGGCGATGCCTATATTAATAACGGCGGGCAGGGTTTTTTTATTAAGCTCTGCGTAGCCTGCGTATACTCCGGGGCCGGGGATAAGCTCTGCTTTTGTGCCGATGTTCGCCGTTGGAAAGCCGAGTGAGCAACCTACGTCACGCCCTTTTATAACGCGCCCCGCTATCGCGTAGGGTACGGAGAGGAGCCTGCCCGCTGCGCCGACCTTGCCTTCTTTTATGAGGGCGCGCACCCTGGAGCTGCTTACTATATCGCCTTCTTTTTTATGGGCGGCTATTACGCCGACGAAAAAACCGAGCTTTGCGCCAAGCTCCTTCAGATACCCGGCGCTGCCCTGCTTGCCCTTTCCAAAGGAGTAGTCGTGCCCTATCCATACCTCGCGAACCCCGAGCCTTTCTATAAGTATGTCTTTAACAAAGGTCTTCGGGTGCGTCGATGCAAAGTCTTTTGTAAAATTTGCCGTTACCAGGATATCGACGCCAGCGGCCTCTATCAGAGATCTTTTATCCTCCGGCGAGGTTATCAAAGGCGGGCTCTTCTCGGGAGCGAGTACCTTCATGGGATGCGGGTCAAAGGTGTATACAATAGACGGAAGTCTGAGCTTCCCTGCGCGCGCCGTTACCTTGCCGATGATCTTTCGGTGTCCGAGGTGCAGACCGTCGAAGTTGCCGAGAGTCAGAACAGAGCCCCTGATCCTGCCAGCCCTTTTTGTATTTTTTATTACCCTCATCGCGCCGTCCCTTTTTTTATTTCTTTTTTTTCTTCTCGGCGCGTCTTGCCATGGCCTCGGCCTGCCTCTTTGCGCGAAACTTGATCGTGGTACCGCATTTCGGGCAGACAGGGATAAAGCCGCTGGTAAAGACAAAGTAGACGATACCCGGTATTACTCCAAGCAAGCAGAGCAGGAGTCCTGTCCTTGTGTTTCCGCATTTTTTAAGCTCCGGCTCGCCGATAAAGTCACAGGCCGGATTAATGCAGAGGACGAGGCCCCGCTCACCTTTATTGTTGCCGGGGTGTTCTATGGTCTCTAATTTTTCAAAGTTCGCGGGTCTTTTCGGCGGCACGGTATACTCCTTCGTGGTCTTTTTTAGCGGCGATAAGTATACCATAAAGGTACTGCGTACGGCCAAATTTATTAATGTGATCTATATAACTTCGCGTGGTGTCTATCTTTTTATTGGACTTTGCCCTCACGCAGTGAGTGCCCCTTCGCAGTTGGTGCTCGCCGCACGGCATAGTCCGTTAATATGATATCTTACTACGCGCAATACCTGACTTCCTGTAGGACTTTGCTTCCGGCGCAGGTGGTGCTCGCCGTACGGCCAAATTTATTAATATGATCCTGTTTTTACCCCAAAATCCTGTAGGTTGGGTAGAGCAAAGGGCCTGCAACCGTCTCAGACGGGTAGAGCCCGCTGCGAAACCCAACGTCTTTTTATAATTCCCCTCATCTCCTGCTTTTTCAAAGAAGGAAATAAAAAAGAGATTGCTTCGGGACTAAAGCCCTCGCAATGACAAATTGGTGGGCGCAGCCCACCCTACAATGTTGCGTACGGCAAATCCATTAATGCGACCTATAGCTTCGCGTGGTGTCTATCTTTCTATTGAACTTTGCCCTCACGCAGTGAGTGCCCCGGCGCACGGCATAGTCCTTTAATATGATCTCTTACTACGCGTAGCACAGAACTATCTGTTGAGCTTCGCTGCCGGTGCATGGTGCTATCTTCTTTTTTTAGATGTCTTATGGGCGCGGCCCTTTTTGGTTTTTTTCTTCTCGTCCTCTGTGAATTTTTTATAAAAGGGTTCCGAGTCTTTTTTATCGTTTTTTTTAGTGTCGTTCTTTTTTCTACCTGACGGAGGGGCTTTCTTTGGTCTTTTGGAGGCCCTTCCTGACGGTTCTGTTTTAGAGGAGCGGTTATTGTTTTTTTCTGGTTTTTTTACGGGGACGGCCGTTGATCCGTTCAGCAATTCGAGCTCGATACGTCTTCTGCTGATATCGACATTAACCAGGCGTACCTCGACCTTTGCGCCAAGCCTCAGTACGCTGCCGGTATGCTCTCCGACGAGGCAGTGTTCTTTTTCTATGAAATTATAGTAGTCGTCGTTCAGGGTCGTTATATGGACAAGGCCTTCTACGAAAAACTCTTCGAGTTCTACAAAGATGCCAAAGCTCGTCACCCCCGAGATAAAGCCCGGAAAGTTCTCGCCGACCTTATCGATCATGAACTGGGCTTTTTTAAGGTCTACGATCTCCCGCTCTGCCTCCATTGCCTTGCGCTCTTTCTGCGAGGCGTGGAGCGCTGCGCCGGGCAGCCAGGCCGCCATCTGTTCCCGGCGTGCCCCGGTGTATTTATTACCCAGGATATCCTTTAAAAGCCTGTGCACTATCAGGTCGGGGTAGCGGCGTATGGGGGAGGTAAAGTGCGTGTAGTCCTTAAAGGCCAGACCGAAGTGGCCGGTATTTTCTTCGGAGTAGACGGCCTGCTTCATCGAGCGTAACAGGACGTGGTTGATAAGTCTCTCCTCCGAGGTGCCTGCCGCGGCGCGAAGGATCTTTTGAAAGGATCCGGGAGTAGCCTCGCCCTTTAGCTCAAAACCAAAGCCCTTTATGAAATCCCTGAAGTCGGCGACCTTGGCCTCGTCCGGCCTGTCGTGCACGCGGTAGATGGCAGGGACTTTCTTTGAGGCAAAGAGCCTGGCCACGGCCCTGTTGGCAGCGAGCATAAAGTCCTCGATAAGGCGGTGAGCCAGGTTGCGCTCGGAGCGCACAATGTCCTCGACACGTCCTTCCATATCCAGAAGTATCTGCGGCTCGGGCAGGTCGAAGTCAATTGAGCCCTCCCGGGAGCGTCTCTTTGCGAGCAACTCCGCCAGCTCTTGCATGACCAGAAGGTCTTCTATTATATTAGCGTACTGTTCGGTGAGTTCGCGGTCCTTGTCCTTGAGTATGGCCTTGACCTTTGTATAGGTAAGGCGTTCCGTGCTCTTTATAACGCTCTCGTAGAACCGGGCGTTTGTCTCGCGCCCACTCCTGTCGAAGTCCAGCTCAGCGGTCATAGCGAGCCTCTCGACCCCGGGTTTCAGGCTGCATATCTCGTTAGAGAGCGCCTCGGGCAGCATAGGTATGCAGCGGTCCGGGAAGTATACGCTCGTTGCCCGCTCGTACGCCTCGCTATCCAGGCGCGTGCCGGGCTTTACGTAGTGGCTGACGTCGGCGATAGAGACGTAGAGCTTATAGCCCTGCTCCGTGCGTTCAATGCCGACCGCGTCGTCAAAGTCGCGTGCGGTCTCGCCGTCTATGGTAAAGTTCTTTCTGCCCCTGAGGTCTACGCGTCCTTTGCGTTCTTTCTCAGTGACCGTAGTCGGAACCTTATCCGCTTCGCGAGTTACGGCCTCCGGGAAGGTCGTGGGGAGGCCGTATTTTTTGGTTATTATATCCGCCTCGACATTCGGATCGTCGGGGTCGCCGAGAACCTCCGTTATCTTGCCTGTGGCCGGCTGGTGACGCGCCGGGTATGCGGTGATCTCTACGACTACGATATCGCCGTCACGGGCCTTTAAAGAGCTGCGCGTTGGGATCACTATATCCTGGAGTATCTTCTCATCCGACGGGACGACAAAGCGGGAGCCGCGCGCTCTTTTAAAGATACCGACGACCTCACGGTTCGCTCTGGCCGTTACGCGCACTATGCTGCCCTCGCGTCTGCCGTCGCTCTTCTGGTTCTCTACGCGCGCCACAACGCCGTCGCCGTGCATGGCCCCCTTCATCTTGCGCGGCGCTATGAAGATATCTCCCTTTGCTTTTTCTTCGTCCTCATCCGGGATGACGAAGCCGAAGCCGTTCGGATGGCAGGTCAGTTCGCCCTTTATGAGGTTCATCTTTGTCGGCAGGCCGTAATGGCCGCCGCGGGTCTTTATGATCTCGCCTTCTTCGCAGAGCGCCTTTACAATACCCTTAAAGGCGCTGCGTTCGTCGCGCGCTATGCCGAGCCCTTTTGCCAGCTCGCGGAAGTTAAGCGGGCGCGAGGCCTCGGCTCGCATAAACTTCAGGACTATATCTCTGATCTTATCGTTCATAGGGTCGGCGCGGCGCTGTCGTTTGGTCTCTGGGCGCCGCAGGCTGTAAAGATACCGTCTTTAAAGAGACATTCTACATTGTTGAAGCCCGCAGCTTCGAGCTTCTTGCAAAGACCTGCGAGGGTATCAAGGCCCCTGTGGTGCTCGGGGTCCTTGTGTCTGTCGTTGTATGACTGAGGGTCTATATCGACTCCCAGCTCAGCGGCCTTCTCCGTCATCTCTTTTTTCCATCTATCCAGATACCAGTCCTCTGTCAAAGCCGAGGGCGGAATGCAGTCGTCTATATTTATAAAGAAGCCGCCCGGGGCGAGCCGCGAGTAAACAAGGTCAAAGAGCTCGCTCTTTTCTTTTGCGTTTAGGTGGTGGATGGCAAGGACGGAGAAGATAAGGTCCGAGCCCTCCGGCAGGGCGTTATTTTCGGTCAATTCCTGAAAAGAAGAACAGACAAATTTTATATCCTTATAATCGCCCAGGCGCGCTCGGGCCTGCGACAGCATCTCTTCGGAGCCGTCTATCAGAGTCGCCCGGGTGGGGATACCTGTCTTTAAGAGCTCTTCTGTAAAGGCGCCGTCTCCGCAGCCGAGCTCGACGATACTGCGCGTCTGTCCGCCACCGAGGAAGTAACGATAAAACGAGCCAAGCAGCTCAAGGAGCCGCGGTCTCAGCGGAATTATCGCATCGACCTTTTCCAGATAATCGGCTGTGTAGTCCTTCTTTGCCCACTGCGTTTCTTTAAAATCAGACATATCTCTTTAATATCTCCTGTTATTTTCCCGCTATCTCGCTTTTAAGAAATAGGATTATCTGCCAGCGTTCTTCTTTCGGCATAATGTTGAAGGTGGGCATGGCGGTGCCCAGTTTGCCGCCGCCCTCGCTTATCGTCCAGAAAAGATAGCCGTCGGTAGCGACCTTCATCGCTGCTATCTTAGAGAGATCGGAGGGGGGCGGATTAAGCGAACCCCCTGCTATGCCGTCCCCCTTACCCTTATTGCCGTGACAGAGCGCGCACCTTGTGCGAAACAGTATGCCGCCGGCGGTGATGTTCTCGGTGTTCGGCGACAGAGGGTTTTTACTATCCTTATATTTTGGCGCCTGTCCGTGCTCCTTTACGAACTCGGTCCTCTTTGTGGAATAAGAACTATCCACAATCGCGGCCTTCGCCGGAGCGGCCTTCGCCGGAGCAGCCTTTACCGGGGCAGCCTTTGCCTGCGCGGCCTTTGCCGGAGCAGCCGGTTGTGTTACCTCTGTTGCCGGCCCGGGTGCGGTATTGGTTTTGGCGGCGGTCGTTGTCCGGGGGCTGTCACTGCCGCAGCCGGCCAGACCTACTGTAATGGTTATGATAAGCATTAAAAAAAATCTCTTCATGGCCTGCTCCTTGGTTTATAGGTTGGGCTTGTTATCTCTTGTCCGCTCCGTAGAGGCTGTCGATAAGTTTGCTGTACCTCTCACCTATCCGGTCTCTCTTTACTTTATGGGTTGGTGTAAGCTCGCCTGCGTCGAGCGTCAGGTCGTCGGCTATGAGCGCAAATTTTTTAATATGCTCGAAGGCCGCGAGGTCTTTGAGCCTTTCCCGTATCTTTTTTTCAAAGAAGGCATGGACGGCGGGGTCTGTCAGGAGCGCCGGGCCGTCCTTTGCCGTAGCCATCTTTCTCAGGTCTTCGAGCCTCTCGTTGTCCGGCACTACCAGGGCGACTATATGCGTCTGCAGGTCGCCGAAGATTATTACCTCTTTTATGAACTCATCGGCCTTGAGTATCGTCTCTATTTTTTGCGGGGCGATGTTCTTGCCGGCAGAGGTTATTATAATATCCTTTTTTCTGTCGGTTATGGTAATAAAACCGTCGTCGTCGATATGGCCCGTGTCTCCGGTACGGAGCCACCCGTCGCAGAGAACCTCTGCCGTCTCCTCCGGCCTGTTGTGGTATCCTTTCATTATGCCCGGGCCTTTGACCATGATCTCTCCGTCCCGGCCAAGCCTTACCTCGGTGCCGGGGATCGCCCTGCCGACCGAGCCGGGCCTGTTCTCCCCGAGCGTATTGACCGCTATGACAGGCGAGGTCTCTGTCAGGCCGTAGCCTTCTATTACCGGCAGGCCGATCCTGTTAAAGAACTCGGCCGTCTCTATTGAGAGCGGCGCGCCGCCGGAGACAAAGTAGCGGATATTCGGCCCTATCTTTTCTTTTATCTTTTTAAAGACGAGCGCATTGGCTATGGAGCCGTCTTTGTTCCCGGCCTGCTTCGAGGCAAAGGCCGCCTTAAAGAGGGTTCTTTTTATGGCGCCCGAGTCCGAGGCCGTGCGTATAATCTTCTTCTTTATCTTTTCAAAGAAAAAGGGTATGCCTATCATAAACGACGGTTTAAAGAACTCAAGGTCCGAGCCTACCGTGGTCAGACCCTTTGAGTAGGCGATAGGGACGGTGCTGAACAGAAGCAGGTAATGGATCATCCTCTCAAAGGCGTGGCTAAGCTGCAGGTACGACAGGTACAGGTCTGTGGGCCTGACATCTATTACCTGCAAAGAGCCCTCTATGTTGGATAGTATATTGGCATGGCTTATTATCGCACCCTTTGGTATGCCGGTCGTGCCGGAGGTGTATATAATGGAGAAGGGGTCGTCCGGGGTGGCCGCGTCCATGCGTTCCTGAAGTCCTACGGAGTCTTTGGCGACCCTGCCCATAATGCGAAGACCGTGCAGAGAGAAGTCGTTTATATCTTCTTCCTCGCTCTCGGGGGCTATGCCGGAGCTTAAGACGTGACGGATCTCCGTCAGTTGCAGGAGCGAGGGCTTAAAGGCGGCCCTGTGCTCTGCCGACAGGATTATCGCTACGGCCCCGGAGTCTTTCAGGATGAAGATCTTTTCATCCCTGCCAAGGGTCGTATAGAGAGGGACGGTAACAGCGCCTATCGAGGTTATGGCAAGGTCCGATATCAGCCACTCGGGGCTGTTAGGGAGGTCCAGGGCTACTCGTTCGCCCGCCTTTATACCTATAGCCATAAGGCCGCAGCCAAGCTCGCGTACCTGCTCCTGAAGGCTGCGCAGGGAGATCTCCGTTGCTTCGTCACCCTGCCTGGTCTTAAGGGCCAGCTGCTCTCTTCTCAGCCTGCTTGAGTAGGTCGGTTCCAGCTCGAAGAAGGCGCGTGGTATTGTATCTCCGTTAATCGTCAAAGGAGTTTCGCTGCCTCCTTGCTATCTGCTTTTCAGGCAGGTAGTGCCTCTTTTGCTCAGGCAACGTCCGTTTGTGCGGCCATGCCCTTTTGCGCGGGCCACGTCTGTTATTTGTCAGGTACTTTTTCCCAGTCCTTGAGGAACTTCTCCATGCCGATATCGGTTAGAGGATGCCTGGAGAGCTGATCGAGGACTTTATACGGGATGGTCGCGATATCAGCGCCTATCAGTGCTGCGTCAAGGACGTGTATGGGGTTTCTGATACTTGCGACGATTATCTCGGTTGCGTAGCCGTAGTTTTCATATATCTCGGTTATCTGGCTTACAAGGTCCATTCCGGTAGTGCCTATATCATCGAGCCTGCCGATAAAGGGGCTTGCGTAGGTGGCGCCGGCCTTGGCCGCAAGAAGCGCCTGGAGCGGAGAGAAGATAAGGGTTACATTGGTCTTTATCTTCTCTGCCGTGAGCTGCTTTACGGCCTTGAGCCCTTCGAGGTTGAGCGGCACCTTAACTACGATGTTGTCGTGGATCTTCGAGAGTTCGCGTCCTTCTTTGATGAGACCCTCTGCGTCCAGGCTTACGGCCTCGGCGCTTACCGGGCCGTCTACTATAGAGCAGATCTCTTTGATCAGTTCGCGAAACTCCCTGCCTTCCCTCGCAATGAGCGACGGGTTTGTTGTAACGCCGTCTAAAAGACCGTAGTTGTTGGCCTTTTTTATTTCATCTATATTTGCGGTATCGATAAAAAACTTCATCAAAGCCTCCCGGGTTAAAGCGTTTTTATTTGTTCCAGCTGTCTCTAAGCGGTTATTATATTTAAAAAAAGCGTAAACAGGTTTTAGATCGCTTGACTAAATATCTCTGGTATGCGAAACTTTTCAGGCAGTGCGCGTTACGGCGTGCCTGATACTGCCTTTGTCCTTTGCCGGGGGTTTTTCCGGCAAGACCTGCATAAAAAAGGTATACTATGAAAATATATACCTAAAAAGGTGTCTTTGCAAGCCAGAAAGTTTTAAAATAGAGGTCTTTGCTTCTTAAAGCATGCCGAAGTGGCGGAATTGGTAGACGCGCTAGGTTCAGGGTCTAGTGGGCTTACGCTCGTGGGGGTTCGAATCCCCCCTTCGGCACCATAATTTTGAGAGAATAAGTATCTGAAGATAACCTGTGGTTTTTTTAGCGCGGGAAACTGAGGAGAGTCGAACCATCCGAGACGGCTCTTTAGCGACCCCGTAGCCCCGGGCGGTCAGCGAGGGAGAGGCGGCAGAGATGCCGCCGTAAGCGAGGGGGCCGGAGTTGAGCCTGGCCGTCAGGAAGACGGCAAAGCGAGACCGAATGTTCGAGACGGCTCCGGGCTTCCTTTTTTGGTCTTATAGATTTGTCAGTTAGTAAGCCCCGGGTGTATTCAGGCATTACCTCCGGGCCGGCGGCTTTGGGGAGTCGGACGGCGTTTTAAATATCCTCACTTAAGGGAATAAAGAGACCCATATCTTCTTTTTCACGATAAAATTCAAATAAAGGTAAAGATTTCAGGGGTCTTCGTCCGATATAAAGAAGGTAGCCGGCACAGACCGTCAAAGACTGCTTTTGGGCAACCACGCCCGGTCTTTGCAGTAATGGTCGACTGCGGGAAAGGCAGGGGCAGTGCCTGCCCCGGGTCTTCAGGTAAAAAGGCCTTTCGTCTCGGGCAGCTTTGCGCCTCAGACGGTTTGATCCGTCTCGGACGGCTTGGTCTGTCTCGGACGGTTTGATCTGTCTCAGACGGTTTACCGCCTTTTCTCCGGGACAACGGGTATTGTTCCTTCTTGCAGTATTAATCAACCTTTTCTAATTATAGTTTTACAGGCCTGAAGAGGCTTTAAAATGCCTCCGGATAAGGGAATATGGAGCATGAAGACCAGGGTATCCTTGTAATAATACCCGCATATAACGAAGAAGATACGATTGCGGATGTTATCTCGGAGATCAACGTTGAGCAGCCTGCTATCGATATTCTGGTCGTCAATGACGGCTCGGGCGACAGGACTTCGCGCGTTGTTAAAGAGGCCGGCGGGGTCAGGCTCATCGAGCATACCTTTAATATGGGGGTAGGCGCCGCTGTGCAGACGGGCTACAGGTATGCTGTTAAGCACGGGTATTCCGTGGCCGTACAGGTAGACGCGGACGGCCAGCATCTGGCCTCGGAGCTGCATAAGATCATAGGGCCGGTGCTTTCGGGCAGCGCCGATGTGGTCGTCGGCTCAAGGTTTCTGGGGCACGGTAATTACAAGGCCTCGGTGGCCCGCGGCGTTGGTATAGGTTTTTTTGCCTCGGTCGTATCGATGATAATAGGGCGCCGCATAACCGATCCGTCTTCGGGCTTTCGCGCAACCGGGCGTCGGGCGTTGTTTTTTTTAAGCGAGATATACCCGGAGGACTACCCTGAGGTCGAGGCCCTCGTGCTCCTGCACAAGAAAGGGCTCGGGATAGAAGAGGTGCCGGTCACTATGGCTCCCCGTCAGGGAGGTAAATCGTCTATTACGACGAGCCGCGGCGTATATTATATGGTCAAGGTGCTGCTGGCGATATCCGTGGACCTTCTTAAGAAGGTAAAGTAAGAGGCCTTAAAAAAGGCGCTGAGGGGCCTATGGTACAGTTAATATCCATTATAGTCGTTATCGTACTCTTTGTCCTGGTCATCGACTTTATACGGCGCGGGCTTTTAAAGGAAAAGTACTCGGTGCTGTGGCTTATCCTGATAGCGGTCGTAGGCCTGTTCGCTGTCTGGAGGGACCTGCTGGACCGGGTGGCTATATTTGTTGGGGTTCAGTATCCGCCGTCCCTCTTGTTCCTCATGGCCTTTATATTTGTGCTTTTGATACTCCTGCATTTCTCGGTCGTTATCTCGGTACTTACCGAGCGTAATAAAAAGCTCGCCCAGGAGGTCGCTATAATAAAGGATGAGCTGGCAGAGGTCGAGAGAAAACTATCTGATAATAAAAGGAAAGAGTCTTGAGGAGCCCCCGGAGGTATGGATAATATTTTAAAGAGCAGATGGTTCACTCCGGCCTTTTTGCTGGTAATGGCGGCAAGCGTGGTCGTTGTTTATTCAGGGACGTTCAGCGCCGGCTTTCACTTTGACGATATCCCGCTGATAGTAGAGAACACGGCCCTGCGCGCCCCTGAGAACTTCTTCGGTCTTCTTATGGGACAGAGGGGGGTGACCATGGCGACCTTTGCCCTTAACTACGCCGCGGGCGGCCTGGACGTTACCGGCTATCATATCGTTAATACGGCGATACATATTATAAACGCGTCCCTTGCTTACCTGCTGCTTACCGCGACCCTTGCAAAGAGCGGCTTTAACGTGGAGCGTTCAAGGAAGATAGCCGCTGTTGCAGCCCTCTTCTTCGCGCTGCACCCGATACAGACCCAGTCCGTTACCTATATCGTCCAGCGTATGGAGAGTCTTTCGGCGCTTTTTTACCTGGCCGCGCTCCTGGCCTTTGTAAAGGCCGCGGGTCTTAACGCGAAGCCCCGCCGGATAGCACTCTACGGCTCGGTGGTCGTCTTTTATATCCTGGGTTTTTATTCAAAGGAGGTCGCGGTGACGCTCCCGGCTGTGATCTTTTTGTACGACCTCTTTTTTATAAGTTCCCTGCGTCTTAAGGCTCTTGCCCCAAGGTGGCCTCTTTATCTGGCGCTCGTCGTATTGCTCGTCTACTTTATAGTCTCTACGGTCGTTCCTGCGGGTGGTTTCGGAGATCTGAGCGAGGAGATCGCCAGGAGCTCCTCTCCGATAAGTGCGGGCTTCGGTGTGGCGGGCATCAGCGCCTACGAATATCTGCTGACGGAATTCAATGTTATTATTTATTATATCGCGCTTCTCTTTGTGCCTGTTAATCAGAATCTGGACTATGACTTTCCGATATCGAGCGGCCTTTTTCAGACCCCGGTGGTACGGGACGGCGCGGTGCTGAATATTCCCATACCCATGCCTGCGGTATCTCTCGTTATTATCCTTATGATCATCGGGTCCGGGTTCTGGCTGCTGCTGCGCTCACGCCCCTCCCGCACCGGCGGCGACGGCCAGAGCGGCGGCGGGCGCGCAAGGGTAGCGGCCTTCTTTATCTTCTGGTTCTTTATATTGCTCTCGCCGACCTCAAGCTTTATACCCATCCTCGACGTGATCTTTGAGCACAGGCTTTATCTGGCCTCTCTGGGTTTTTTTACGCTGGTCGCCCTTTTTATTGATATGGTCTTTTCATGGGGCGGCGAGGATGTTTCAGGATAAAGGGTTTTAAAGATATAAGTTGTTTTTTCTTTTTTTAACAAGAGTTTAACTGTTGACGCCTTATCTTATTTCAGCTAAGCTTAAACAGGTATAGTTTTTAATATTGAGGGAGGATAGACCTGAGTTGAGCGCCAGAAAAACAGATAATGCCGGTAAGGACAATGCCCCTAAACCGGGAACCGTTGTTATAGCCGACGATAATACCGCATCAAGGCGAAGCGTAAAGGCCCATCTTGAGCTTATAGGCTACACCGTCGTTGGCGAGGGCAGGAACGGCGTGGAGGCTGTGGAGCTTTTCAAGCAGAAGCGTCCTGATATAGTGGTGATGGATATCGTTATGCCGGAGATGTCGGGTATTGAGGCCGCGGCGATTATAACGGACGTCGCACCTGTCCCCATAGTGCTCGTTACGGGAAGCGACTGCGACGGTATGAGCAGCGAGGCGGTCGAGGCCGGCGTCTTCGGCTATCTTATTAAACCGGTGTCTCGCAGGCAGCTGTCGGCCGCTATAAGGCTGGCGCTCGTAAGGTTCGAGGAATTTAAGGCTATGAAGGAAGAGGTCGAAGGGCTTCGTGATGCCGTCGAGTCCCGCAAGTTCATAGAGCGCGCCAAGGGAATTTTAATGAAGAGGTGCGCTATCGGAGAGGAAGAGGCCTTTAAGATGCTCCAGAGCCATTCGCAGAGGGAGAACCGGAAGATGCGCGATATAGCCAATATGATAATCGAGGCCGATAAGCTCATCTAGCGAAGAGCCCTTTTAACCTGCCTTTTTATGGTTCGTATTTTTTCCTAGCTTTAAAAACTCCATTACGATAAAGACAATAGAAGACGTTGCAAGGGCAAAGACGAGTTCCCTGATCGTCAGGGCCTCGGTCTTGAAGACCCCCTGTAGCAGCGGGACGTAGATGGTCGCCATCTGCAATATGAATGTCAGGGCCACGGCCCCCAGCAGCGTTTTGTTGGAGAGTATCCCGCCTGCTCCGGACAATGCGTCTCTGGAAAAGACAGATTTTGTCTCGCTGCGTACCGAGAGGACGTACCCCATCTGCGAGAGGCAAAGTACGGTAAAGACGATGGTCTGCCAGTGCGCGCCTCTGGCCAGCGATAGCGCTTGGCTAAGCACAGTGAGCCCACCCATCAGAAACCCCACCCAGATGATCTGAAGCCCCATGCCGCCTGCGAAGACGCTCTCCTTCGGGTGGCGGGGAGGGCGCTGCATTATCCCGGCCTCTTCCGGCTCCGCCGCAAGGGCAAGGCCCGGCAGGCCGTCCGTTACCAGGTTTATCCATAGGATGTGTATGGGCAGGAGCGGGATGGGCAGGCCGAAAAACGGCGGCAGGAAGATAGTCCATATCTCGGCGGAGTTGCTCGTCATCGTATAGCGTATGAACTTTCTTATATTGTCGTAGATTCGCCGCCCGCTTTGCACGGCTCCGACGATGCTGGCGAAGTTGTCGTCGAGCAGGATCATATGGCTTGCTTCTTTTGCTACGTCCGTGCCGGTAATCCCCATTGAGACGCCGATATCGGCGCGTTTAAGCGCAGGCGCGTCATTTACTCCGTCCCCTGTCATGGCGACGAACTCCCCCTTATCCTGAAGGGCCTTTATTATCTTTAGTTTTTGCTCCGGGGCGACCCGCGCGTAGACGCTTATCTTAAGCACCTTTTCTTCGAACTCCTCAAGCGGGAGCCTCTCCAGATGCGGCCCGGTCATTACCGGTTCTTCATTGCCGCTGATTATGCCGAGCCTCAGGGCGATGGCGCGGGCGGTAATGGGGTGGTCTCCCGTTATCATGACAGGCCTTATGCCGGCCCGTTTGCAGAGCTTTATCGCTTCTTTCGCCTCCGGCCTCGGCGGGTCCATCAGCCCCAGATAGCCGAGGATGGTAAGGTCTGCTTCGACCACTTCGCTGGTTATCTCCTGAGGCAGCTCCGGCCACCTGCGCATACCTACGGCAAGGACGCGCAGGCCGTCGCCTGCCATACGCTCGCTCTCCTTTGTAAGGACGCCCCTGTCTATTGGTCGCGGCCCGGTAGCGGTAAGCGCCTGCGAACTGCGGTCGATTATTACCTCGACCCCGCCTTTGGTATAGGAGACGTACCCGCCCGAGGGGTCTTTATGGAAGGTCGTCATCATCTTACGGTCCGAGTCGAAGGGCAGCTCTGCTACGCGCGGGAGGCTCTGATCGAGGGTTTTTTTATCGTACCCGTTATCAAGGGCCGCCTTGAAGATCGCGGTCTCGGTAGGGTCGCCGATGAGCGCGCCGCCGGTGCCGTAGCAGGCGTCGTTGCTGAGGGCCATGGCCGTGAGGAGTTCGCGGCCTGGCTCTGCGCCTCCAAGGGCGGCGCCGGTTGTATCTTTTGCACCGGCGCCAAGTATGTAGAGGTCGCCACCGGTAAAGACCTCTTCAACGCTCATCCGGTTCATCGTAAGTGTGCCGGTCTTGTCCGTACAGATAAAGGTAACAGAGCCGAGCGTCTCTACGGCAGGGAGTTTTCTTATAAGGGCGTTGTTCTTTATGAGTTTTTTTGCGCCGAGCGCGAGAGAGACCGTAATGACGGCAGGCAGCGCCTCGGGTATGGCTGCGACTGCCAGGCTTATCGCGGTCAGGAGCATGATGAGCGGTTCTTCTCCGCGAGCCAGCCCAACGGCAAATATCAGGGCGCAGATAAAGAGGATGGCTATTGCTATCTTCTTGCCAAAGCGCGCCATTCTTTTCTGGAGCGGGGTCTTGACCTCTTTTTCTTCGGAGAGCATTCGGGCTACGGCGCCGAGCTCGGTTTCCATGCCGGTCGCAACGGCTATGCCAACGCCCCTGCCGTACGGAACGACCGTCCCTTTGAAGGCCATGTTGCGCCTGTCTCCCAGGGGCAGGCCCCCGTCGTGCAGCTTTGCTGTATGTTTTTCGACCGGCATTGATTCGCCGGTCAGTGCGGCTTCGTCGATCTTCAGGTTTGCCGACTCTATTATGCGCAGATCCGCCGGGACAACCCTGCCGGCCTCCAGCAGTACTATATCGCCGGGGACTATCTCTGCCGACGCCACGGCCACCACCTCACCGCCCCTTCTGACGAAGGCCCGGGGGGCGGCCATGGATCTCAGCGCCTCTATGGCCTTTTCCGCGCGGTATTCCTGGACAAAGCCTATAACGGCGTTGAGGATTATTATTATGACGATCACGAGGGTGTCTTTAAGGTCACCGACGATGCCGGATACGACCGCCGCGGCGATAAGGACGAGGATCATAAAGTCCTTGAACTGGTCGCCGAGCATCCGGAGCCTGGTGCGTTTTTTACCCTCTTTAAGGGTGTTCGTGCCGTACTCGCTGAGCCTGCGCAGGGCCTCGTTGCCGGTGAGTCCTTTAGCAGAAGAACCCATCGAGTCGATGACGTCTTTTATCTCGCGAGTGTGCCAGCGCATGCCTTAAATGTCCTAATATTTAGCTCTCTGTAATTGCGAGCGGAGAGGCGAAGCCTCGCAGCAAAGCAATCCGGTATTAATTTGTATGGAGACCGGTTAGAGAACGATCCCCTTTAATCCTCCTTTAC
>UOEZ01000066.1_pt1 | contig 17370 bp, 18 predicted proteins | sample 1988331 | NCBI WGS metagenome assembly UOEZ01 (sample SAMEA4712194, study PRJEB27164) | hydrothermal vent metagenome | biome: marine basaltic hydrothermal vent biome; feature: marine hydrothermal vent; material: mineral | place: Pacific Ocean | collected 2011-06-14/2011-07-23 | depth 1689 m
GATAGCGACAAAGCAATCTCAACGAAATCCCTGAAACACAAAGAAGCAACCCTGAAGGGCTGCCCTGCGAAAGACACCAACCTCAATTCCATCAAGAACTAAAAAAAGTAGGGCAAGGCTTTAGCCTTGCTAAAAACAAAGAAACATTGATGAGTCGTCCCACTCTACAAAACTGCCCTACGTAAAGACACAAACCTTAATCCCATTAAAAACGAAAACAGGCAACCTAAAGGTCGCATGTACATACAAATAAGATTATTTTAAAAACAAGATTGCTTCGCTACGCTCGCAATGACATGAAATCATTGGTGGGTCGTCCCACCCTACAAAAACAAAAAAAGCAACCCTTTGGGGTTGCCTTTTACTCTTTTCAACACACTAACTATATCAACGACTAACCTTCCTGCGCATTTTCCTTACTCTTCAGGAAATTCAGGTACATATTGGCCATCTTGTTATTAGGATCTTCGCGCGTGATCTTGAGCCACTCGGCCTTTGCTCGCGGCAGGTCGCCCATTGCGTGGTAAGTAAGGCCCAGATGCAGCCGTGCGCCGACAAACCTTGAGTTACTCGTTATGGCCTCTTCAAGCATCTTGATCGACAGGCTATAGTCCTTCATGTCCCTGTAGACGATACCCAGCTGAGTCAGGACGTCGACGAGGCCGGGCTTCATCTCCAGCGCGCTTTTGTACTCGTAGACGGCCTTCTCGAATATTCCAAGGTCTTTATATATAGCGCCGAGCTCGGCATGCATATTGGCGAGCCGCCCGCTCACATACGGGTCGAGGTAGCTTTCCCGGCCGGCAACGACCCGCAGGCCTGTGGCTTTTTTGGCGAGTTCGTATACGCTCTGCGCCTGATCGACCTTACCAAGCTCGTTATAGACGACGACAAGGTTAAGGGAGGCCTCGGAATAGGAAGGGTTTATACGGAGGGCCTTTTCAAAGGCCGCCGCCGCCTCGCTCCTGCGCCCGAGGGCGTAATGAATAAGGCCCTTCATATTGTAGACGTCGGCAAAACCCTCATGCTCGCCAAGGAGGCTATCTATCTCTTTGAGCGCGCCGCTAAAGTCGTTTTCCTTGTAGGCCTTCTTCGCGGCCTCAAAGTGCCCTCTCCATTTACCGCCCATCCGTATCTCCGGGGAATATGCCTGTCATGCTCTATATATTCTCAAGCCTTTTCTTTGCGTTCTTCACGTATTTGCTCTTCGGAAAATCAGATACCAGAACGCTGTAGGCCTCTTTTGCAAGCTTTGCATTCCCCAGCTCATAGTACGACTCTCCGGTATAAAACAGAACTTCATCTACGAACTTGGCATTCGGATATTTCCTGAGTATCTCCCCGTAACGAAGCAGCGCGCCTTTGTACTCCTTTGTCGTAAAGTAAAAACGCGCAACATAGAGCTCACTCTCGGCAAGCCTGCGCTTAAGGAATACAACCATCTCACCGGCCTTCTGCGTATAGGAATTATCAGGATAGTTCTTTATAAGGTCCTGAAATGCAAAAAGAGCGGTCCTTGTCGCCGTCTGGTCGCGGTCCTCGCTAAGGACGTCTTTAAAGTTGCTCATACCCTTCTGAAAGAGCGCGTAAGGGGCTCTGGGGTGCGCCGGATGATAAGTATAAAAGGTCGTATAGTAGGATGCGGCGTCCTCGTATTCACCCTGCGTATAGAACAGGTCGGCGATGAGGAGTTGAGCGCGAACGGCCTCGGGGCTAATAGGGTAGTCCTCCATTACCATCTTAAAGGACTTCTCGGCCTCTGTATATTTATATAACTGATACGCCTTAATGCCCTGCGCCAGGATATCTGCGGCGGTATCCGGCCTGGGCGCGGCCTTGACTTGCTTCTTTCCTATAAAAGGTATCCAGGAGACCATGGACTTTCTGGTCGAAGAACAACCAGCAAGCATGCCTAAGAGCATCACTGCCGAGAGCGTACAGGCCCCGTATTTAAGTATCTTTGTTGTCTTTGTCAAGTTTAACTCCCGTGCCTGAGAATACTTATAACATTCTACATGTTAGAAAGATAATTTTAAAGATTAAAATGCAAGAGGCCGCTACCGGGCGCTATAACCCGTCTGAGACGGAAGGCAAAATGCCTGCAACCGGTAACGGCCTCTCTAACTTCATTCAGGGCCTGGGTGAAGACCCGCTCGCCGAAGCCTGCGAGCCGAACCATGCTTATGTTATGTACCCATCTCCCATGAAGCAAGGTAGATCTCCTGCTCTTTGGTGAGTTTATCCATCTTGATGCCAAGGCACTTGAGCTTCATCCTGGCTATATCGGCGTCTATCTTCTCGGGAACGACATAGACCTTCTTATCAAGGGTCTTGCCTTTGTTGACGAGGTACTCAGCGCCCATGGCCTGGTTTGCGAAGCTCATATCCATAACGCTTGCCGGATGCCCCTCGGCACATGCAAGGTTTACGAGCCTGCCCTCGGCCAGAACGTGAACCCTGCGCCCGTTGCTCTTAAGGGTATACTCCATAACGGCGTCCCTGATAAGCTTCCTGGACTTTGAAAGCGCCTTGAGGCCTTCCAGATCCAGCTCGACATTGAAATGGCCGGAGTTGCTGACGATCGCGCCGTCCTTCATGACCTTAAAGTGCTCTTTCCTTATAACGTTGATATCGCCGGTGACCGTACAGAAGAAATCGCCTATCTTTGCCGCGTCCGCTATCGGCATAACACGGTAACCGTCCATTACGGCCTCAAGAGCGCGGATCGGGTCGACCTCGCAAACTATAACGCTCGCACCCTGGCCGCGAGACCTCATTGCAAGCCCCTTTCCGCACCAGCCGTAGCCGGATACGACAAAGTTAGAGCCCGCGATAAGCCTGTTGGTGGCCCTTATGATCCCGTCAAGGGTGGACTGACCGGTTCCGTAACGGTTGTCAAAGAAGTGCTTTGTGGCGGCGTCGTTAACAGCTATAACAGGGAACTGAAGGAGCCCTTCTGCGGCAAGCGCCTTAAGCCTGATAACGCCGGTCGTCGTCTCTTCGGTAGAACCCAGGAGCGCAGCGCCCTGCTTCTTTCTCTTGGAGTGAAGCACCGATACTAGATCAGCTCCGTCGTCCATCGTAATATCCGGCAGGGTATCAAGAGCAGCGTTAAGGTGCTTGTAATAGGTCTTGTTATCTTCGCCGTTTATGGCAAAGACCGGTATCTTATAGGTCTTTACAAGAGCGGCGGCAACGTCGTCCTGCGTGCTGAGCGGGTTTGAGGCGCAGAGCACGGCATTTGCGCCGCCGGCCTTAAGCGTACGCATAAGGTTGGCGGTCTCGGTGGTGACATGCAGGCACGCCGCGATAGTATACCCTTTAAGAGGCTTTTTCTTTTCAAATCTTGCGCGAATACCACGGAGTACGGGCATATCCCTCTCGGCCCACTCTATCCTGTCCTTACCCTTTGCATTTAACTTAAGGTCTTTTACGTCGTATTTCATCTCTCCTCCATTATTATCGGTTTCTAAAGTTTAAGGCAATAAACCGTCTTTGGCGGTTCGCCCCCTGCGGCGGAGTGCCATTAAAAAGGGCCGAATAGTAACGGCCCTTTTTACCACTACATTTATCTATTCTACCTTACTTTTTATCCCTTGCAAGCCAGTCCGGCATCTTCGCGAAGCGCTGCCGCCTTACAGGTGCTCTCCCACTTGAACTCAGGAAGCGCCCTGCCAAAATGTCCGTATGCAGCCGTCTTAAGGTAGATCGGCCTTAAGAGATCAAGCTCCTTGATAATGGCAGCCGGCTTCATGTCAAAGTGCCTGTGTATAAGCTGCGCTATCTTCTCGTCATCTATCTTGCCCGTACCAAAGGTATCTACCATAACGCTTACCGGCTCGGCCACACCTATGGCATAGGCCACCTGAACCTCGCACTCGGTGGCAAGGCCAGCCGCGACCAGGTTCTTGGCAACGTAGCGACCCATATAAGAGGCGGACCTGTCGACCTTGGAAGGATCCTTGCCTGAGAAAGCGCCGCCGCCGTGACTGCCGTGGCCGCCGTAGGTATCGACTATTATCTTCCTTCCGGTCAGTCCGCAGTCGCCGTGCGGGCCGCCTATTATAAATTGGCCTGTCGGATTTATATGATACCTGGTCTCGGGTGTTATCAGGTTGGCCGGTATGATCTTTTTAATTACCTCTTCCATTATCCCTTCGGCCAGATCTTTCTGCGTAACGTCCGGGCTGTGCTGCGTGGAGACTACGACCGTATTAACGGAGACGGGCCTGTTATCGACATAATTAAGGGTTACCTGCCCCTTTCCGTCTGGCCTGAGAAAGCCTAGCGTGCCATCCTTTCTGACCTCGGCAAGCCTTTGCATGAGCTTATGGGAAAGCTCGATAGGCATAGGCATAAACTCTTCGGTATGGTCGCAGGCGTAACCGAACATAAGTCCCTGATCTCCCGCTCCCTGCTCTTTATCCGAACCGCTGTCAACGCCCATCGCGATATCAGCCGACTGCTGGCCTACCGTAACCATCACGGCACAACCTTCTGCGTCAAAGCCCATATCGCCGCCGACATAACCTATATCCCTTATAGTATTTCTGGCTATTTCCTGATAATTAACAGTGGCATTACTGGTTATCTCACCGGCGATAACGACAAGCCCTGTTGCCACTAGTGTCTCGCAGGCAACCCTGGCGTTCGGATCCTGCGTAAGATGCGCATCCAGTACGGCATCGGATATCTGGTCGGAGACCTTGTCCGGATGCCCCTCGGTTACTGACTCGGATGTAAATAAATGCTCCTTCGCTCCCATTACGATATTCTCCCTTTTGACTTAATATTTGTTCTTAAACCAGCGAAAACAGGTCTTGTACAGTCTAAAATATAAGTTCTTATTATTTAACCTTTTTGGTTAATTGTCAATGTTTTTTTAACGATTTAAACGGGGTAGATCGTCGTCGCCTGAGGCTGCGCAGGGCGGCTCAGCTCCAGTACTCTTCCTTATAAAAAGCCGATAACCTGGAGCTTACGTAGTGCTCCACCTCTCTTGCCGTGGCAAAGCCCAGAGCTGTCTTGCTTATTTCGCGGGCCTGCGCGAAACTGACCGAGCGCACAAGTTTTTTCACCCTGAGCAGAGAAAAGGCGTTCATACTGAGATTATCTATCCCCATCCCGATAAAGACCAGCGCATGCTCCGGCTCACCGGCCATTTCTCCGCAGACACTGATACTTATACCCGCTTTGGCCGCGATATCGGCGACGTTCTTGATTATCCGCAAGACAGCCGGATGAAAGGGCTCGTAAAGATAGGCGACATGCTCGTTAACACGGTCGATAGCCAGGGTATACTGAAGCAGATCGTTCGTGCCGACAGAGAAGAAATCAACCTCTTTGGCGAGCAGGTCCGCGATAAGCGCGGCGCTTGGCACCTCTATCATAGCCCCGACCTCGATTGCCGCATCATAGTCGATACCTTCGTCGCCAAGCTCCTGCTTTGCCTCTTCAAGGAGAAGCTTGGCACGCAGCAGCTCTTCGACCCCCGATATCATAGGAAAGAGTATCTTTATCTTGCCGTACGCGCTTGCACGCAGTATGCCGCGCAGCTGCGTCTTGAAGATATCGGTATGCTTCAGAGAAAACCTGATGGCACGAAGCCCCAGCGCCGGGTTTATCTCGTCGACATTATCTACCTGCGCCAGCAACTTATCCCCCCCGACGTCGAGCGTGCGCACAACGACCGGATGTGGGTTCATCTTCATAGCCACGTGCCTGTAGGCGGCAACGTGTTCATCTTCTGTCGGGAGGGTCTTCCGGTTAAGGAATAGAAACTCGCTGCGGTATAGCCCCACGCCCTCGCTACCGTGATCGATCAAAGAGCTTATCTCTGAGACAAGCTCCATATTGCCAAGCAGCTTTACCCTGTGCCCGTCGGTCGTCTCTGAAGGAAGACTCCTGTAATGCCGCAGCGCCCTGCCGTATTTCTTATACCTCTGCCTGCGCTTCTCATAGACCTCGATCACACTATCCGAGGGATTTATAATAACAGCGCCCGTCATCCCGTCTACTATGACGGTATCGCCGGTCGCAACGCTGCGGGTAACGCTCTCCAGCCCCACCACAGCAGGCAGCTCCAGACTCCTTGCCATAATGGCGGTATGCGAGGTCTTCCCCCCGATATCGGTCAGGAACGCCAGGACATTGCCCTTACCCATCTGCGCTGTATCAGTCGGAGACAGATCGTGGGCGACGATTATAGAAGACTCCTCGACGTCATCGATATTATCATGCTTACCGCCGGAGAGATTAACCAGGATCCTGTCCACTATATGTTCTACGTCAGAGCTGCGCTCTTTAAAGTACTGATCGTCTATACCGTCAAAGAGCTCCTTTACCCCCTTCATAACAGCCTTAAGCGCCCACTCGGCATTTATCCGCTGCTTCTTTATAACGCTTATGGTATCGCTAATAAGCATCTGATCGTTCAGGATCATCAGGTGGGCATCGACTATGCCTATATGCTCCTTTACGCGCTCTTCCCTGGCCAGCTTTCGTTTGATCTTCCTGAGCTGCTCGCGCGATACCTTAAGGGCCTCACGAAACCTGTGTATCTCGCCGTCCACGCCAGAGGTGTCGAGGTGGCAGACAGGGACGGCATCGCCCGGCAGGACGTCGGTACCGGCCGAGGCGATAAGGTGGGCCTTCCCGATAACTATCCCGGAAGAGACCCCAATGCCCCTCATAAGGACTACATCCTTTTTCTGGTCAAGCGTCTTCTTCATCAAAGCCCCGTTCTATAAGCCCGCCAAGAGAATCAAGCGCGCTCTTTGCGTCACTGCCCTCGGCGCGCAACGTCACGACCGAGCCGCACCCTGCCGCCAGTATCAAGATACCCATAATACTCTTGCCGTTGACCTCCTGTCCGTCCTTTGCGATAAATATCTCAGAGTCGAATTTACTGGATATCTGCACAAAACGCGAAGCAGCCCTTGCATGCAGGCCAAGCCTGTTGGTTATCGTGTAGTCCTTCTCAATACAGCCTGAACCTGCATCGTCCTCACCACTGCAACCACATCTCTTTACATACTCAACAGGCTCTCTTGTCGGCAGATCCCTTATATCTATCTCAACGCCGGCGTCTTCAAAACGCTCTATCAGATCCTCGTCGTTGGGGTCCAGGATAACAGAGAGGCAGATCTTCCTGCCGTCTTCTTTATGATGGACGTTGCCTATATTCAGCTTACTAAAACGCAGCCCCTGCTCATATAACCTGTAGGCCTCGCTTATGGCGCTCACTACGAGTATCGCCTGCGAGGCGTCGAGCGTGCCGCCTGTTATAGCGCCGGCTACCTCGTCCACCGGGCTGACGAGAACCTCCAGGTCCTGCTCTGCGCAGGCCCTCATAACCGCAGAGCGGAAACTGTCGCCTGCGACCTCGTCGGAGGCCACAATCAGCAGCTTCGCCCCGAGGCTCGGCGCCCATGCCCCCAACACCTGACCGTGCAGAAGTTTATCATCTACCCTTACAAGCAGCATACTAACCTTTCCCCTTGTCCTTTTCTTTTTCGCAGCAACCGGTCTTGGACTCCTTGAGCATCTCGCTTGCAAGCACTATGCTCTTACGTCCGTGCTCGACAAGGAGTTCAGTCAGCTCTTCAATGGAACCACACCCCTCACGGCTGCCCAGGAACTTAAGGATAAGCGGCAGATTAACGCCGGTTATCACCTCTATTATCCCCTCGTCAAGGAGCGAGAGCGCGATATTGGACGGCGTGCCGCCGAACATATCAGTAAAGACCACCACCCCTTCGCCGTCCGAGACCTCTACCATGGCCTCCTGCAACATCTTCTTTATATCCTCGCTGGTCTCGCCGCCCTTGATGCTCAGGGCCATCACATTCTCGGCAGTACCGACAATACTTACCGCGCCTACGAGCAAGGACTCTGCCAGCCGCCCGTGCGTTATAATCACAGCTCCAATCATAATATCACCCTCTAATAATACATTTGTAAGAGCCGGTCTCTCAACGGCATTGATTAATAAGAGATATTAGATCTTTTTTATATCGCGATGCTTTATCCTGCACCTACTACCATACGGAAGGGCCGCGCTTGAAGAGAGGCTCTCGACAATAGAGACCGAGCGGTGCCTGCCGCCGGTACAACCTATAGCTACCTTCAGGTACGATTTCCCTTCCTTCGAATAAAGCGGGATAAGGTAGGTAAGGAGCGCTGTAAACCTTTCGATAAAGCCCTTTGTTTCTTTCTTTGAAAGCACGAACTCCCTTACCGCCTCGTCCGTTCCGTCCAGGCCCTTGAACTCGTCTATAAAATACGGGTTCGGCAGGAAGCGCACATCCATTACTATATCGGCATCTACCGGCAGACCGTAACGAAAGCCGAAAGAAACAAGACTTACCGACATGACAGGGACGCCATCCGAAGTCTTAAAGTATTCAAGCAGGTAATCCTTGAGCTCATGGACATTAAAGGTCGAGGTATCGACTATCTCATCGGCCGCAGCCTTGAGCTCGGTCAGGAGTTTACGCTCAATAGCTACCCCGTCCATTGGGCTCGATACGTTCTCTATGGGATGGCGGCGGCGGGTCTCGCTGAACCTTCTGGCAAGCGCCTCGTCGTCTGCATCAAGAAAAATAAGCTCTGCTTTGCAACCGGCCTCTTTAACCGAACGGAAGATATTCGGAAAATCCTTTAGAAATTCCTTTTCGCGAACATCCACAACGGTCGCAACCTTTGTTATCTCGGCGCTCTGCGAAAAAAGCTCCAGAAACTTGGGCAGGAGCGTGGTGGGCAGGTTATCAACACAGTAATAACCAAGGTCCTCCAGCACATTTAAGGCAGTACTCTTGCCTGAACCGGAAGGCCCGCTTAGAACGACAAGTCTCGTCTTCTTCAAAGCTTCTTCCTCTCGGTCTTTTCCCGGTCCATCATAGTAAGGCCTTCAATAAGCGCCTTGCTCGGGCCGTAACCCATTATCTTGAGTATCTGGTTGCGGGCGGCGACCTCAACGATAACGGCGACGCTCCTGCCCGGGCTTACCGGAACCTTAAGGTACGGGACATCCACGCCGAGCACGTCGCAGGTCTTCTCGTCAAAACCGAGCCTCTCATAGTCACCTTTCGGGTCCCAGGCTACGAGCTCGATAACGATATCGAGCTGCTTCTTCTCTCTAATGGCGGTAATGCCAAAGAGCTCCTTGATATTTACAATGCCCACCCCCCTGACCTCAAGGTGATAGGGGATGCGGGCCGAGGCCATACCGAAGAGCGTGCACGGGTATATCCTTTTTATAACCACGGCGTCGTCGGCAACGAGCCTGTAGCCGCGAGAGAGAAGCTCAAGGGCGCACTCGCTCTTTCCTATCCCGCTCTTGCCTTTTATCAGTATCCCTATGCCCAGCACATCGACAAAGACGCCGTGCATCATCACCGACGGAGCGAGCTTGACCTCAAGGAAGTTCATTAGGGCTTCGAGAAAGACAGAAGAGGTCTGCGACGTACCGAGCAGTGGAATGCCGTGCTTCTCTGCGTGACGCACTACTGGCTCGGGAGGAGGAAGATCACGGGTCACTACGATGGCGGGAAGCTCTTTTTCCAAAAGCGCAAGGGTCTTCGCCAGCCTGGCACCGTCAAGACTGTTCAGATAGGCGATCTCGGCAACACCCAGCACCTGAACCCTGTCGCTGTAAAGCCCCTCCATAAGACCTGTCAGGAGCAGCCCGGGCTTCTGTATCTGAGCCGTCCAGACCTCTCTGCAAAGCCCCTCCTCTACCGCAAGGCACTTAAGCCCCAGGATCTTTTCTTCCAAAATATCAGCAACAGTAACGCCGGTCATAAATCCGCTCCTTTACGCATCGCAGGCTGGCAGAGCTCCCTAGAGGACAGAGTTTCTCTGAAGTCTCTTATCCTCTTCTACTATAGTATTATAGATATCGCCACGGCTCTCTGCCTTCATCAGCTTGTTTCTAAAGGCGGCGTCTTTTAAAAGACGCGATATGCCCGATAAGACCTTAAGGTGCGCGGCAGAGGACTGCTCCGGGGCTATTATCAAAAAGAAGATATGGACAGGTTTATCGTCCATAGACTGAAAATCCACCCCACTCCCGCTTATACCCATAGAGACGATCACCCGCTCTATCCCCTTTATCTTGGCATGCGGTATGGCAACCCCGTGACCGATACCGGTGCTCCCCAGTTTTTCACGCTCAAGCAGCACCTCAAGGAGCTCTTCCCTGTCAAGGCCGCCGACCAGCTCGGAGATATTACCCGACATCTCATCCAGGAGTTCGCGTTTCTCGGTGGATACGAGCTCTGGCATTATAAATTCTTTAGCTAATACATCAGATACCATCATAGCGGCAAAACTTCCTCTAGGGCCGAAGGCCTTATTTTGTACTTACATCGATAAGACCAAGATCGCCGTCTTCGCGCTTATAGAGAACATTTATCTTGTTGGTATCCGCATCGGTAAAGACCATAAAATAACGCTTGGATATCTCTATCTGCATGGTAGCTTCTTCAACGCTCATTGGTTTAGCAAAAAAATTCTCGGTCTCGACTATGCGCGGCCTCTCACTTACGGCTACCCCTTTAGCAGGGTCCGAGTACCTGACGCTTGCGCCTGTCTGCTCATGGAACTTGTGCTGCTTGATCTTTTCCTTATGTTTTTTGCACTGCTTCTCAAGCTTTGCCACAAGGTTATCTATCGTTGCATACATCTCTTCGGTCTCTTCCTGCGCCTTTATCGAGAGGTTCTTGGCCACGACCGTTGCCTCGGCCTTATGCCTGAACTTCTCGACCGAGAGCACCCAGTGGACCTCAACTGGCTCGACCAGGTACTTCGTAAGTCTTTCAGTCCTCTGCTCCGCATACTTCATCAAGGCATCGGTGGACTCCATGTGCCTGAATGTAACATTAATGTGCATAAATATATCCTCCATTATATTATTTTACGAATCAATAAAATCTCTTACGCCGGCTCGACGAGGCAAAACCAAGCTCTTCACGATACTTCGCTACGGTACGCCGGGCAAGCACCATCCCCTCTTTATTAAGCCTTACCGCTATCTGCTGATCGCTAAAAGGAGACTTCGAGTCCTCGCCGTCTATTATCGCCTTTATATTCTGCTTTATATACTCGGCCGTTATATCACCCCCCTCCGAGTCGCTCAGGGCTATAGAGAAAAAATACTTGAGCTCGAAGATACCCCTGGGGGTCTGAACGTATTTATTGGTCGTCACCCTGCTTATCGTAGACTCGTGCATCTCGATATCCTCGGCAACGTCTCTAAGCACCATCGGCTTAAGGTACTGAAGCCCCTTATCGAGGAACTCCTTCTGGAACTTGACGATGCTCTCGACAACGCGCTTCAGGGTACGCTGGCGCTGATGCACGCTCTTTATGAACCAGAGCGCGCTCTTAAACTTATCCTGCACATAGCCCTTGACCTCTCTGGTCTGCGCCCCGTTGGAACCGAGCATCTTCCTGTAGTAAGAGCTGACCTTGAGTCTCGGCAGCCCCGCGTCATTGAGCAGGACGATATACTCACCGCCCACACGCTCGACATGGGCATCCGGGATAACGACACGAGCCTCCTCCGTGCCAAAACCAGAGCCGGGCATCGGACTGAGCTGACCGGTAATGACCGCGGCCGCCGCTATTACGTCGTCGATAGTCACGCCGAGCGCCCTGGCCATAACCTTATAGTTCTTGGTAGCGAGGTTCTCAAGATGACCGGTTATTATAGACTCTACCAGAGGATCTTCACCGGGCAGACGGCGGGCCTGCAGGCACAGGCATTCCCGGGTAGTCCTTGCGCCGACCCCGGGCGGATCAAAGCCCTGAACGATATCTATAGCCCCACGCACCACAGACTCGTCGACGGCTATAAGGGCGGCTATCTCCGCCACCATACAATCCATCACCTCGGCCTCGCCCGTCCCATCTTCACAGTCGGTCATACGCAGGTAGCCGTGATCGTCTATATTGCCTATTATGAACTCAACGACCTTACGCTCGACATCGCCGATAAAAGCGACCATTCCAAGCTGGTCGGAGAGGTGCTCGCGCAGACTCTTATCACGCGCCACATGGGACTCGAAGACGGCCTCGTCGTCTCTTTGACTAAAGTCAAGCGAAGAGCCCTTCTGCCCCTCGCCCTCTGCAAGATACTCCTGCCACTCCATCTCGGACTTCCTGACCTCGGCCTCGGCCTCGGGCGTGGTATCCGCGCCGTCGACCTCTCCAAGATCCTCCAGCACGGGGTTCTGCTCCAGCTCTTCACGCACGGCATCGACAAGCTCCTGGCGCGATAACTGCAAAAGCTTGATAGCGAGCTGAAGCTGAGGGGTCAGCATAAGCTTCTGAGAAAGCCGTAATTCCTGTTTTAACTCGTATGCCATATATTCTTCGCTGCTTCCTTATTAACAACTCACCATTATCAACCCGCAGACGCCTGCGCCACGGGTCAGGTAAAGTAAGGTCGCCCCCGGCCCGCACTATCGGCGCCGTGGCTACATCCTGAACTTCTCACCAAGATAGACGTCCCTTACACGCTTGCTCTTGAGCAACTCGGCGGGCGTACCGTCCTTCAGGATGCGCCCCTGGTCTATTATAAACGCCCTGTCACATATACCGAGGGTCGCCCCGACGTTATGATCGGTTATAAGCACCCCGATCCCCTTCTTCGTAAGCGAGGTTACTATACCCTGAATATCCTCTACCGCTATGGGGTCTATACCGGAGAACGGCTCGTCAAGGAGCAGGAAGGCCGGTGAGTTAACAAGCGCTCTGGCTATCTCCACCCTGCGCCTCTCTCCGCCCGAGAGCGCGTAACCCTTGACCGTGGCTATATGCGCGATGCCGAGCTCGTCCATCAACTCCTTACAACGCTTATCGGCGTCCCCCCTGGATATATCAAGGTATTCAAGGATCGCCTGAAGGTTCTGCTCGACCGTAAGCTTCCTGAATACAGAGTGCTCCTGTGGCAGGTACCCTATCCCCCGCCTTGCCCTCTCATACATAGGGACGCCGGTAAGGTCGTCGCCGTCAAGAAGGACGCTGCCCTCGTCCGGGACGACAAGCCCCACTATCATATAAAAAGTAGTTGTCTTACCGGCGCCGTTAGCGCCGAGAAGCCCGACGACCTCCCCGGAATTGACCGAGAGGCTTACGCCGTTTACTACTGTTCTGCCTTTATAGGCCTTAACGAGCCCGTTGACATTGAAACTCCTCACTAATATGCCCTTCCGCCCCGGACGTATCGCCGTCCGAACATTCCTTGTTTTCTTTCTTTGGCATTATCACGGCCCTGACCCTTTTATCGCCGCCAACGACCATGACATTATCGCTGTCAAGGTAAAAAATTATCTTCTCTCCCCTGACTATATCACCGCACTGCATAGCGGCGGCATTGCCGGTTATTATAACCTCGCCGTTAACTTTGTCATAAACTATCTTATCACCTCTGGCCCTGTTACCGTCCCGGACTACCCTCGCGTTGCCGGTAGCCACAATATTTTTTACCTGCTGCTGCTCATCATAAAAAACACGTAGTTCATCGCTGCACATAAGGCTGTCCTGCTCCGCAACGACCTGGCCGCGAAATATTACGACCCTCTCACCGCGCAGGCTCTCCATAGTATCAGAGGTAACGGTAACGGGCTTATCATTCGTCCCTTTGGCGGCCTCGCCACCGCCGCCCTCCGGCGTTGCTGCAAAAGGCAGCCCCGGCAAGACAAAAGAAAAGGCCGCAAAAGCCACTACGGCCAGCAACAGAGCCAGAGGCCCGGCCCCGGCAGCCGCGGTATTATCAGATCGTACCTTCTTTAAAGACAGTTGACACCTCACTTAAGACCTTCAGTTGCTCCCTGGCCATATCCATCACCAGCCCGCGACCCGTAACATCGGCGCGCAGCGAGGTCATGCGGAAACGGCTTTTTGTCGAGATCCTGCCGCTGGCGGCAAAATAGCTGAGTATATCGGTCTTGAGACTGAAATCGTCCCTGTTCGACAAAACAACGACATCACCTTTTATAACGACAACCTCGTCCTGCGCGTTGTAGCTGCCCTCGCGCCCGGTCATAGTATAGACCGCGCCGTCTTTCATATAGTAAATAACAGTGACATTGGTAAGCTCAATGTCGTCTCTGCCTCTTAACTGAAAGCCCTTATCTGCCTCCAGCTCCCATTCCAGCCTATCACCGCGGGTACCCGAATACCTCACCCTGTCTATCGTAGAGCCCTCGCTCTTTCTGATAGTATAGTCCTTGACCTTGACCTCTTTAAACCCCGAGCTCACAAAGACAGCTACCACCAGCCCCACTATAGAGACGGCGATAAAAATAAACAATGATAATCTTATACGACGACTCATTATACTATAAAAAAACCAAACCCCAGCCTGCGCCTGAAAGGGCAGATTATGGGGCTTTCCCTGTTAAAATTATAACACCCACCCTGTGGGGTGTAAAGGCTTTTATACCCTGTAGCGCTCGGTGACCTCTTCCCATTTACCTTGAATTTTAAGAATGATTTCAACAACTTCTCTCACAGCGCCGGCGCCGCCTGCGGCCTTTGTGACGCAATCCACAACGCTCCTGACCTCCCCTGCGGCGTCGCACGGAGCAGCAGAAAAACCTGCCCTTACCAGCACGGGCAGGTCTATCAGGTCATCGCCCACGTAGGCCGTCTCAATGGGTTCAAGGCCGAGCTCCAGCAGGAGCTCCTCATAGACTGTAAGTTTTGTAAGCGCCCCCTGGTACAGACGCTCGATACCGAGCTCCCTGCACCTGCGCTCTACGATAGCAGAGCTTCGTGCCGTTATAACGGCGACCTCTATACCCGCCCTCATAAGGAGCTTTATCCCGTGGCCGTCCCTCACGTTAAAGCTCTTATACTCCCTGCCGTCATCGCTATACGTGATAGAGCCGCCGGTCAGGACCCCGTCGACGTCAAGGATCAGGAGTTTTATCTCGCCTACTTTTCTGATCATATCCGTCGAGGCCGTCTCCGACGACTCGGTAAAGACGCCTTTTCCTTCACACTCAATACCTTCCTTCATCACAAACGCTCCTTATTGTAAGCCGTCCCGTGCAAAAAACCATCCCGAAGCGGCTAGACCGACTCTACCTTCAGGGTTATTGTAAATTTATCGACGAGCCCCGTCAACTCTTCAAGCGGGACTAAAAAGACTATAGAAGAACCCTGATAAATACGCTCAAAGCCCGCCTCGGATAGCGATACCGTCTCTACCGGGTAACGCCAGAGCGTAACAGGCCGGTTCAGCTCAAAGCCGACCCGCACCCCTGAATACTCATCGACTATTACAAGAGACTCCACGCCCGGATCCACCCCCAGCCGGTCAAGGCCGTGCCTTACGCCGCTGCCGTCACACTCCAGGTAGCAGGCAGGGCCGCTGCATCCGGGCAGGCAAATATTGAACTCCACCCCCATCATCACGCCCTTTAAAGAATCGTCAACCTCGCCCGTGAGCTCATAGCCCGCGCTAAAACCTCCTGCCTTATCAAAGCAGAGCGTCTTGCTTACCCTGAAAGGCCGCCCGCTCAGCAGGCCGTCCCGGGTAAGGGTCAACCCCGTCTCCCGGACCTCGCAAGAGTATTCACTATCGAAGAAATCTCCCAGCTCACCGCAGCGAGAGGCGGCCAGGGCGTCCAGATCCGCGCAGGCCGGCAGAAAACGCTCACGCAGAGAGCTTCGCCTGACGCTATCGAAGGCGAGCCTTTCGGCGAGCCCCTCTTCCTTCATAACAACGGCCTCGTGAATACTCTTTGCGCCGCCGCCGTCCTGCGCGCCGGCGCCTGCTTCCTTGAGTTTTTCATGGTAGCCTTCGTACCGGCGCGAAAGCGTATTGGTAATGTTAACGGCCCCGGGTTTAAAGTCTATCTCAAAGATAGAACCGCCGTGCCTCGGGCTTATATACAGGTTAAGCTCGGGGCCGCTGACCTCTACCTCTTCATGGGTATCGGCATTTATATCGGCGACGATAATATTTACCTCCGAGCCACGCCCCGTCTCCTCTACTATCGCCTCGGCCTTCAGGATATGCTCATAGACGGCAAACCTCAGATGCGGCAGGTAGAGCCCGCCAAAGACCCCGTGCCAGTAGGCGTCATTGGCCTGCGCCCGGTATATATGGTCCAGCGCCTGCGCGGGAGCGTCCCTGCCAAGCTTCATAGAGGCCAGCAGCATCCTCTTGTGCATCCAATCGGCCTCCGGGTACTTTGAGAAGAAGTTCCTCCACGCCCCCCCCTGACAGTACTGCAAGATACGCTCGCCCTCGGCGCCGCGCTGCTTCAGCTCTTCATGCAGCTGCGTATAATCATTTGAGACCTCCGGCGGCAGGGCCCACTCACCCATCTCCATATAGGAGGTCGTCGGCAGATAGACCCTCCCCAGCGGTTCTTCCGCATCTATGAACTCGGAGAAGGTCACGGGCTTTATCCACTCGGAAGACTCTTCCAGCTTATCCAGAAAACTATCTATCCAGCCGTCGTCGTATACCCACTTATTAGTACCGGGCCAGACACCGAACTTCTCGCCGTCGTCGGCGAATATCGCCGCGCGGCGCTGGCCGCCTGCTTCCAGCCCCCTCATATACTCCTCAAACTTACCGGCCTCCTCAAAAGGGATCAGATAACGAAGACGCTCACTGCCGGGAAAGACCTTTACCGGCTTCCCTAGTTCTTCGGTAACGTAATAACCGAACAACCCGTCACGGCGAAGACCGCTCTTTATAAAATGATAGTCGTCTACGACGAGGTACTCAACGCCTGCGGCGTGCAGGTCTGCGGGCAGGGTCGGGTCCCATACGCGCTCTGCGAGCCAGATGCCGCGTGGCCGCGCGCCAAAGAGCCTCTCGATATTATCCGCCATAAGCCTTATCTGCCCGGCCCTGTCCTCTGCGGGAATAACGGCAAGGACCGGCTCATAGTAACCCCCGCCCATAACCTCAAGCTGGCCGCGCCTGACCATTGCTCGCATCTTTTCGATGTACTCCGGATGTACCCGCTCCAGCCACTCCAGTAAAAAGCCCGTGGTATGGAGAGAGAACTTAATAGTCGGTCTTTCAAAGAGTTTTTCAAGGAAAGGCATATATGCCTTTTGAAAGGCATCCTCAATGACCTCCTCGAAGTTGCCTACGGGCTGGTGGTTATGTATACAGAAGATAAAGTACGTCATAAAAGCTCCACTACATGGACGACCATAGCATCTACGTCGTAATGATGAAGGGCGTCCTTAAGTTGAATTATACACCCCGGGCACGCCGTGGCAACTATATCCGCGCCGCTGCCCCTTACGCCTTCGGCCTTGACGCGCGCGATCTCTATGGACAAATCATAGTTGGAAAAGGCAAGCCCCCCGCCAAGGCCGCAGCACCTG
>UOEZ01000034.1_pt1 | contig 17034 bp, 17 predicted proteins | sample 1988331 | NCBI WGS metagenome assembly UOEZ01 (sample SAMEA4712194, study PRJEB27164) | hydrothermal vent metagenome | biome: marine basaltic hydrothermal vent biome; feature: marine hydrothermal vent; material: mineral | place: Pacific Ocean | collected 2011-06-14/2011-07-23 | depth 1689 m
CTTCTCGCTCTCGCTAAGGCTATGGGCCAATATGATGAGCCATGAGCAAGTTGTTACGGTTTTACTTATACTTATGCCGATCGCGTATCCGCTCCTGGCATTCTCGACGGTCCTTGGAATACTCGTTATAGTGATCCAGGCATTCGTCTTCACGCTGCTTACAATGGCCTACCTCGGAGGGGCCCTTGAAGAGGCACATTAATTAATATAAAAGCCTTGACTTTCAATAGGCAAAAAGATAAAGTCTCTTAACTTAATTTTAGTTAACTGTAGGCTTTAAAAATTCAGGAGGTATATTTAGATGAAGTCGGGAAAAATATTACTAGCAGGACTCGCCGGAGCAGGCGCAATCCTCTTATTAAATGCTCCACTTGCGATGGCAAACGAGGCGGCGGCAGCGGCAACCGGCGGCATCACAAGCCCAATTGCACAGTCTGTACTATTTATCTCTGCGGCATTCGCAATGGCAATCGGAGTTATAGCCCCGGTTACAGGTCAGAGCAAGGCAGTCGTAGCGGCATGTGAAGGAATGGCAAGGAATCCGGGAGTCGCCGGTAAACTTATGACCACGATGATCCTTGGTCTCGCCATGATGGAGTCACTCGCTATCTACGTTCTCGTTGTAGCGCTGATCCTCTTGCTTGCAAACCCGTTCATATAAAGACTATACAGTTCGCCGGTCGATCAATACGGGCGGTTAAAATATATTGAAAAGTCCAGCGAAGGAGATACACTTGGTGTATCTCCTTCGCTTTTCTTGTTTTTTAAAGTCCGCAGCAACCGCCGGTATTACCTCGCCGCTTCTTTCAGCTCACAACACAGGCTTGACAAATCGCTTGAAATCCTTATAATATAATAATAGAACTATATATTCTTAAAGAGTTAGCCACGTAGTATCTCCAACTGATACAGGGCTGACTTAAAGGACTTTAAAAGATGAGCTTACCCATACTTAGCGACTCCATTCATGCCTATATCGTAGAGGTCAACCGCTTCCCGCTGCTCTCCTCCAGTGAAGAGCATAAGCTGGCCCTGCGTTACTACGAGAAAAAAGACCTGGAAGCCGCACATAAGCTCGTCACATCGAACCTGCGCTTTGTCGTAAAGACCGCCTATGAGTACCGCCAGTACGGGGTATCGATCAAGGACCTCATCCAGGAGGGCAATATAGGGCTGATGACCGCCGTTAAAAAATTCGACCCTCATAAAGGAAATCGCCTTATTACATACGCCGTGTGGTGGATAAGGTCCCGTATGCAGGAGCATATACTGAAGACCACGGGCATTGTCAAGCGCGGCACACGCGCGCTTAAGAAAAAACTCTTCTACAAGTCGATAGAAGCGGGTACGGGTACGCACGGCACGGATGAAACCGGTATCCAGGGTGGGGACTGCGACCCGGCAGAGGTAACGACCTGGGACTTTTCCCTTGACGCCCCCCTCGACGACCAAAACGCCACGACATATATGGACGGCCTGGTAGACGAGGGCGCGGATCAGGCGGAGCTTGCCAGCAACAATCAGGAAGAGGCCCTGGTAAAGAGCAGCGTCACCAACGCCCTGGCCGTATTGAACAAGAGAGAGCTTGCCGTCATTCGCAAGAGGACAATGGCGGAGGAGCCGGTGAGCCTACACCTGCTCGGCATAGAGCTTGGCGTCTCGCGCGAGCGTGTACGCCAGATAGAGGGCGCCGCGATGAAAAAACTCAAGGCAGCGCTTGGCAGCTCGCCTGCCATAGCGGGCGCACTGCCTGCCGCTACTACCTGCGACAACCGGCCTTGACCAGCCCGACCAGCCCAGCGCGGGCACACCTTACCCCCTGTAACTTGCTACGACATCCTCACGCTTATACCCGAAAACACAACACCCCCTCGCCGCCTATCCACTGCCGGGCGCGAGTAGTCCTTTTTACCTTTACATTCAAGCGGTAACAATGATATTTTTTATTAAACCGGTTATTTTCAGCCCGGTCCTTGGCTGGTTGCAACCAGCCAAGGACCGCTTAACACCTGGCCTGAGACTTCAGCCCGTCTCAGGCAGACTGCAATAGACGGTCTAATGGAGGTTTTCTTGTCGGGCAGGCCCACAGTCGCACTTATAGATACCAAGGCCCTTGAGCACAACCTCATGAGCCTCAAAGCCAGATTACCGGAAGGGGTCGCCACCGCAGCGGTCGTCAAGGCAAACGCCTACGGCCACGGAGCGGCCCTTGTGGCAAAGGCCCTGCAGCGCGCAGGCTGCGCCTTCTTTGGCGTGGCCTTTGCCGGCGAAGGAGCAGAGCTTCGCAGGGGCGGCGTCACAGGGCCCGTAATAGTCTTCAGCGGCGCGACCCCTGCCGAGACAGAGACCGTAATAGAGCACAACCTCACCCCCGTTATCTACGATATCGACTCGGCGCGGGCCATTAACAGGCAGGCCGAAGCAGCCGGCGTCCTGCAGGCTGTCCATATAAAGATAGACTCGGGGATGGGAAGGCTCGGCATCCTGCCCGGCGATATAAAGGGGTTTTTCAGCGCCTTTTCCAGGCTGCGAAGCCTTCAACTGGAAGGCCTTATGTCGCAGTATGCCGAGATGGACTCGCAAGACAAGGCCTTCTCCAGAGTACAGCTCTCTACCTTCAAGGCGGCTGTAAAAGAGATAGAGGCCCTGGGGTTCAGGGCCAGGTACCGCCACATCGCCAACAGCGCGGCTTTAGTGGACTGTAGCGAGAGCCATCTGGATATGGTCCGCCCCGGCATTATGCTCTACGGGGCATACCCTGCCCCGCACTTCAGGGCGCAGATCGATCTGCGCCCAGTAATGACGCTCAAGAGCCGTATAATACAGCTGAAACGAGTAGCCCCGGGCACGCCCGTAAGCTACGGCAGGACCTTTATAACCGAGAGAGAGAGCATCATAGCGACCCTGCCCATAGGCTACGGCGACGGGCTGCCGAGAAGGCTCGGCAGCGGCCCGGCAATATCGGGCGGCAGGGGTTCGGTCCTTATAAGAGGGCAGCGCGCCCCTATCGTCGGAACCATCTGCATGGACCTGATGATGGTCGATGTGACAGGCATAGAAGGCGCCCTGCAGGGCGACGAAGCCGTTATAATGGGGGCGCAGGGCGCAGAGCGTATCACAGCCGAAGAGATCGCCGAGAAGACCGGGACTATCTCTTATGAGATACTCTGCAACGTGGCACGGAGAGTGCCGAGGATAGCGCTCAGGAATGCAGCCGCGAAAGCTAAAAAAAGGTTTATCTAAGACAGGTACGGTATGGATAGAAACTTTATAGAAAGAATAGGGATACGCGCCCAGTCAAGCGTGCAGATGACCGGGAGCATGATAATCATGCTCGCTACGGCGACCTATTACCTGTTTACCCCGCCGCTTAAGCTTCGCGGGATATTCAAGCAGATGGAGTTTGTCGGGGTTCAGAGCCTCTTTGTCGTCATACTGACCGGCTCTTTTACAGGGATGGTGCTGGCCTTGCAGGGTTTTAACGCCCTTCAGAGGTTTGGCGCCGAGAGCATGGTCGGCCCGACCGTGGCCCTCAGCATGGCCAGAGAACTCGGCCCGGTACTGACAGGGCTAATGGTCGCGGGCCGCGCCGGCTCTGCCATGAGTACCGAGCTTGGCACTATGCGCGTAACAGAGCAGATAGACGCGCTCTTTACAATGGCTATCAACCCTATAAAGCACCTGGTAACACCGCGCATCCTCGCCGGCATACTGATGCTGCCGCTGCTTGCCATCGTAACGGATTTTGTCGGCGTGCTCGGGGGCTACCTGATAGGGGTAAAGGTGCTTGGGATAAACGCAGGGGTATATATAGGGCGCACTATCGATTTCGTATCTATCGACGACATAGTCTACGGACTTATTAAATCAACGGCCTTCGGCCTTATAATAACCCTTGTCGCCTGTTATCAGGGCTATAACACAAAAGGAGGCGCCGAGGGCGTGGGACGCGCAGCAACGAACACGGTCGTCATCTCCTGCGTGCTTATACTTATAACCGACTACTTCCTGACCTCGATAATGTTTTAGGGCTTGACGGACAGCTATGATCGATCTTATAGATATAAAAAAGAGTTTTAATGGCAGACGCGTCCTCTGCGGGGTTGATCTGAAGATCAAGCAAGGCGAGATAACCGTTATAATAGGGCGGAGCGGCGAGGGTAAGAGCGTCCTGATCAAGCACATAATCGGCCTCTTAAAGCCGGACTCGGGCCGGATACTCCTGGAGGGCAAAGACCTTGTGACGATGAAGACCCGGGAGTTCAGCGAGGTCTTAAAACGCTTCGGCATGCTCTTTCAGGGAGGCGCGCTCTTTGACTCGATGACGGTCGCCGGTAACGTGGGCTTTGCGCTCGCCGAACACACCGGGCTTTCGCAAAAGGCCATCCGCGAGGTGACGCTCAGAAAACTCAACATGGTCGGACTCAGGGGGGTCGAGGACATGATGCCCTCGGAGCTGAGCGGCGGCATGAAGAAAAGGGTAGGACTGGCCCGCGCCATCGCCATGGACCCGGAGATAGTTATCTTTGACGAGCCCACCACCGGCCTTGACCCGGTAACCAGCGACGCCATCGCCAACCTGATACTGGAGACGCAGAGGCAGCTTAAGACCACCTATATAGTCATCACCCATGATATAAAGCTGACATACAAGATAGCGGATATGATCGCCATGCTGCACAAAGGCATAATAATCGAACACGGCTCTGTCGACTATATGCAAAAGAGCGAAGACCCGATCCTCAGCCAGTTCCTTGAAGGGCGCGCAGAAGGTCCGCTTACCATATACTAGATAAACCGGTGGCGGCCTCTGATATTACTTTATATAAATATAGACTTAATAACAATTAAAGGGTATTTTTAGTACAATGATCAAACTGACCCCGGAAACCAAGGTAGGGCTCTTCGTCATCGTCGGCATTGCGCTGCTCGTCATCATGTCGCTTAAGCTTGGCGGCGTGGATATAGCGAGCGATGAAGGCTACGAGCTCAAAATGCGTCTGGATAACGCAATAGGGCTCGACCCCGGAGCTGCCATCACGATAGCAGGGGTAGAGGTCGGTAACGTAAAGTCGATAGCGCTGGAGGGCTCAAAGGCGCTTATAACAATAAAGGTACGCTCCGGCGTGGAGGTTATGCGGAACTACACCGTTGCGCTCAAGACAAGCGGCCTGCTCGGTGAAAAGTACCTCGCGCTCATACCGGGAATAAAACCCGCTCCTCTCCTCACCGACGGCGACGAAATAAAGAGCATCGCGGCCTACTCTGATATGGACAGGCTCATCACAGCGCTCTCGGATGTCGCCGTGGATATCAAAAAGATCACGGGATCGCTCGGAGACGTCCTGGGCGGTAAGGACAACCAGGCCTCTCTTGGCAGTATAATCAAAAACCTTCAAGAGATCACATCCAGCGTAAACTCTATCGTAGCCGAGAACGACGTGCGTTTTACGACCGTAATGAAGAACATGGAGAGTTTTTCAGCCTCGCTTAAAGATATAACCGAGATGCTCGCGGCCAACAAGGGCAACTTTAACGCCACAATGAAGAACGTCAGCGAGGCCATGGCGACGCTCAACAAGATCGCCCCGAACGTCAACTCCACGGTATCTTCCATAAGTAAGATAGCGAAGAGGATAGAGCGCGGCGAAGGTACGATAGGCAAACTCATAAACGACGACGAGACACACACGAATATAAACCAGGCGCTGACCGGGATCAATAAATTTATAAACAAGGCCGACCGCTTCCGTACATATATCAGCTTTCGCAGCGAGTTCCTCTTTGACGAGAGCGACACTAAGAACTACGCATCGCTCAGGCTTCAGCCAAAGCCCGGTAAATACTACCTTATAGAGGTCATCGACGACCCGAGAGGACACCGCACCACCAGTAAGAGGACAAAGGTCATAAACGGCCAGACGACAAGGGCCAAGGTCACTACGACCGACGACGACGTTACCTTCTCCGTGCAGATAGCAAAGAGGCTCAGCGACTTAACACTGCGCGGAGGCATGATAGAATCCACGGGAGGGGTCGGCCTTGATTATCATCTGTTCAAAGACAAGCTCAAACTCACCTTCGAGGCCTATGACTTTGACAGCGACCGCGCTACGCACCTGAAGAGCGGCCTGAGCTTCGCCCTTAACAGGTACTTCTTCCTGACGGCTGGCTACGACGACTTTATCAGCGACGCAGGCCTTGAATCGGCCTATGCGGGTGTAGGCTTCCGCTTTGAGGATAAGGACCTTAAATTCCTCTTCTCTATAATGCCGTCGGTCAACTTCTAGCGCAGCTCACCTCACCTGTGTAACTTCACCGTCCTGATAATCCTTTAAAGACGCGCAGCAAAACACGCGTAAGGGTATAACAATGACTGATAAGAAGACAGGTTCCGAATCCGTAAAAAAAGGCTATGGCATAGCCATTGATATCGGCTCTACCACGCTTGCAGGCGCGCTCGTTGAGCTTGCCGGCCCAAAACGGCTGGCCTCGGCCTCGGCGCCGAACCCGCAAAGACCATACGGCAGCGACGTGCTGGCACGGATAGAGAAGATAAACTCCAACCCCGCGCTCCTGCAAGAGATGCAGGACTCGGTCAGAGAGTCCTGCGATAAGATCATCTCGGAGGTACTTACCGAGGCCGGCATAGATAAAGAAGATATCGTAGAGGTCTCGGCGGCCGGAAACTCTGTAATGGAGCATATCTTCATGGGAGTAGACCCCGAGCCGATGGGCAGGGTCCCCTACAAACCGGCCTTTAAAGAGAGCAGGTTCATCACCACGGGCGAGGTCGGCCTAAACCTGCGCAGCGACACGCCTTTTTACCTATTTCCAATGATAGGCGGCTTTGTCGGCGGAGACGCTGTAAGCGTGGCGCTGGCAGAAGGCATGGCGCAGACGGAAGAAAACACCCTTATAATTGACATTGGTACGAATAGTGAGATATTATTATCCACTGCGGACGGTTTATATGCCGCCGCGGCCGCGGCCGGCCCGGCCTTTGAGGGCGGCCAGATCGCAAGCGGGATGACGGCCGAGAAGGGCGCGATAACGGGTATAGAGATCAACGAAGACAGCGTCACGCTCGAGGTCATCGGAGGGGTCGCGCCAAGGGGCATCTGCGGCTCCGGTATCATCGATGTTATCACCGCGCTGCTGAAGGCAGGGGTAATTGAACCGGGCGGCAGGATAAAGTCACGCAGCGAGATCAATACGAACCTCTCAACGCGCATCACCGAGGCCAGGGACGGCAACTCCTTTACGCTCTTTAAAGGGCCCGGGGCAGAGATCACCGTCTCTCAGGCCGATGTCAGGGCGTTGCAGGTCGCAAAGGCAGCGATAAGCTCGGGGATATCCATTGTGCTCGGCAAGGCAGGGCTTGGGGCAAAGGAGGTCGAGAACATCCTGGTGGCCGGCGCCTTTGGCAGCAACATCACGGAGGAAGGGCTCTGCGGCATAGGGCTCTTTGACGCCGACTGGCAGGGGCGCAGCAGGAGCATAGGCAACGCCGTCCTGGACGGCACAACGCTCACGCTCTGCTCAGAGGCGCAAAGGGCAAAGGCCGATGAGATAGGGCGTATAGCCAGATACGTATCGCTCTCGGGCAGCAAGCACTTTGAGCAGGAATTTATAAACAGGATCGATTTTCCGGAGCCGTCGTAATAAAGCGGCGCCTAAGAACTGCATAAAAGAAAAGGACGCCGTCCAGAACAGGAGGAGTATTAAAAAAACAACATGAAAAAGATACAGAGAGCCATCATCAGCGTTACCGACAAGAGCGGAGTAGTGGAGTTCGCAAGAGAGTTATCATCACTCGGAATAGAGATAATATCAACGGGCGGCACGGGTAAGCTTCTCCTGAGCCAGGGCGTTGAGGTCGTACCGATATCCACATACACGGGCTTCCCGGAGATGCTCGGCGGGAGGGTAAAGACCCTGCACCCGAAGATCCACGGAGGCATACTGGGCATGAGGGACAACGACGAACACCTCTCGCAGATGGCCGCAAACGGCATCGAGCCGATAGATATGGTGATAGTCAACCTCTACGCCTTTGAAAAGACGATAGAGGGCGGGTGCTCAATAGAAGACGCCATTGAAAATATAGATATAGGCGGGCCGACGATGATAAGGTCCGCGGCCAAGAACTACCGCGACGTCGCCTGCGTGGTAGACCCTGCCGACTACCCCGTCATTATAGAAAAACTAAAAGACAACAACACCTCGCTCTGCATGGAGACCCGCTTCGAACTTGCGCGAAAGGTCTTTGAGATGACGGCTGGATACGACAGCGCCATATCGAATTATCTCGGCGGCTTTGACGCGAAGATGGAAAAAACAGACGGCTTCTCCGATAAGTACGGCAGGCGTTACGAGAAGGTACAGGACCTTCGCTACGGAGAGAACCCGCACCAGAGCGCGGCCTTCTATAAAGAACCCGGCGCCGCCTCGTCTACGCTGGCGGCTGCCCGCCAGCATCAGGGCAAGGAACTCTCATTTAATAATATCCTCGATATAAACGCGGCCCTTCTCATATCAAGGGACTTTACCGACCCTGCCTGCGTAATAATAAAGCACAACAACCCCTGCGGCGTCGCAACCAGCAGCGACGGCCTGTCTGCCGCCTATGATCTGGCCCTGGCCTGCGACAGCAAGTCCGCCTTTGGCGGCATCGTCGGCTTCAACGGCAACGTAACCGGCGAGATAGCGGAGAAACTCACAGGGATATTCCTTGAGGCCGTCATAGCGCCGAGCTTTGACGAAGCCGCGCTTGAGGCCTTTAAAAAGAAGAAGAACCTTCGCGTCCTTGAGGTCGCGGCTACCGGGGATAACTCCCCTGAGCAGGGCTTCGATATCAAGAAAGTCTCGGGCGGCGTACTCATCCAGGAGCTTGACACCCGCGTAGTAAAGGCCGATGAGGTCAAAGTAGCGACAAAGAGGCAGCCGACAGAGGAAGAGCTCTGCGACCTGCTCTTCGCGTGGAAGGTCTGCAAGCACGTAAAGAGCAACGCCATAATCTTTGCCAGAAACGGCCAGAGCATAGGCATAGGCGCGGGCCAGATGTCCAGGATCGACTCCACACGCATCGCGACGCTGAAGGCCGGAGACGCGGGCCTTGAAGTCAGGGGTACGGTCATGGCCTCGGATGCGTTCTTCCCGTTCAGCGATAACGTAGAGATGGCGGCAGAGAACGGCATCACCGCCATAATACAGCCGGGCGGCTCGATACGCGACGAAGAGGTCATCAAGGCAGCGGACGAGGCCGGCATAGCGATGGTCTTCACAGGCATACGCCACTTCAGGCATTAAAAAAATAAAAGGAGACCACCCCTCTCGATATGAAGATACTCATAGTCGGCGGCGGCGGAAGAGAACACGCGCTTGCGTGGAAGCTCTGCCAGAGCCCTTTAGTGACAGAGATATTTATCGCGCCCGGCAATGCCGGCACGGCAAATATCGGACAGAATATAAATATAGAGGCCGACGATATAGAAGGGCTCATGTGCTTCGCCCTGGACAATGAGGTAGACCTGACGGTAGTCGGCCCGGAGGTGCCGCTTACGCTCGGCATAACAGACCTCTTTGAGAAAAACGGCCTTGAGATATTCGGCCCGTCCAGAGCAGCCGCGAGACTTGAGGGAAGTAAACTCTTCAGTAAAGAGCTGATGACGCGCACCGGTGTGCCGACGGCAAGCTACGAGAAGTTTACAGACGCGGATGCGGCAAAAGAGTATATAAAAAAACTCGGCCCGCGCTCGGTCATAAAGGCGGACGGGCTGGCCGCGGGCAAGGGCGCGGTAGTATGCCAGACGACCGAGGAAGCGCTGGCGGCGATAGACCTGATAATGGTCGCGCGCGCCTTCGGCGATGCCGGCGATACCGTCGTTATAGAAGAGTTCCTCTGCGGCGAAGAGGCCTCGTTCATAGCCATAACAGACGGCAAGACGATCCTGCCGCTCGCCACTTCACAGGACCATAAAGCGGTATTTGAGGGAGATACCGGGCCGAATACCGGCGGGATGGGCGCGTACTCTCCGGCCCCTGTAATAACTCCCGAGATGGAAACAGATGTCATGGAGACCGTCATAAGGCCGATAGTCGAGGCCATGGCAGAGGACGGCACGCCGTTTAAGGGCATACTCTACGCCGGAGTTATGATCACGGCAGAGGGCATAAAGGTACTGGAGTATAACTGCCGCCTGGGCGACCCCGAGACCCAGCCGATACTTATGCGTCTGGAGAACGATCTGGCCGAACTCTTACTTGCCGCAGCGCAGGAGAGGCTCTCGGAGATAACCCTTAACTGGTCGGATAAGACCGCGCTCTGCGTCGTAATGACGGCAGAGGGCTACCCGGGAAGCTATAGAAAGGGCGACGTCATAGAGGGGCTTCAGGACGCCGCCGACATAACCGATGCCGTGGTCTTTCATGCCGGCACCGCTGAGAAAGACGGCGCGGTAACGACCTGCGGCGGAAGGGTGCTCGGGGTAACAGGGCTCGGCGAAAATATCGAAGAGGCTATAAAGACCGCCTACACCGCCGTAGAGCAGATCAGGTGGGACGGCGCATATTACCGGCGCGATATAGGCGCAAAGGCGCTTAAAAACCAGGAGACGGAGAGTCCGGAAAAATGACTAAAACAACCGCAAGAGCAAAGAGTAAAAAGCCCGCCCCCAGGGTACTGATACTTATGGGGAGCGACTCGGACCTGCCTGTTATGGAAGAGGCCTCAAAGGTCTTCGACGGCTTTGGCGTACCATACGAGATGACGGTATCCTCGGCGCACAGGACGCCGGAGCGCACCCTGAAGATCGCAGGCGGCGCCGAGAAGCGCGGCATAAAGATCATAATAGCAGGGGCCGGAGCAGCGGCGCATCTCGCCGGCTTTATCGCCTCGAAGACGACCCTGCCTGTAATAGGCGTACCCATAGACGCAACCCCCATGCGCGGCCTCGACGCCCTGCTCGCTACAGTACAGATGCCCGGCGGCATCCCCGTTGCAACGATGGCCATAGGCAAGGCCGGGGCCAGGAACGCAGGGCTCTTCGCCTCCGAGATACTGGCGCTCTCTGATAAAAGACTTGCGCAGAAACTAAAGCGCGACCGGCAGGCACAGGCACGCAAGGTCGAGGCGAAGGCAAAGAACCTGAATAAAGAACGCTAACTACCGCCGCGGGCGGTCAACAGGCAGGCCCTTTAAAAGATGTCAGCCCATACCAGAAAACCCATGATAATACCGGCAGCCTCCGGGGACTATTCCCGGGAGGCCATAGCGGTATATAAGGCCGGAGGCGTAATAGCCTACCCGACCGAGAGCTTCTACGGCCTCGGAGTAGACCCTTACAACGAAGCCGCGGTCGAAAAATTATTCGAGATAAAAGGCCGCCCCGCTGATAAGCCGATCCCCTTGATAGTAAGCGATATGCAGATGGTCGAGAAGGTCGCCTCGCATCTAAGCCCGGCTGCCCGCGGGGTAATGGAGCGATACTGGCCCGGCCCCCTTACCATCATCGTAGAAGCAAAAAAAGGCCTGCCCGAGAAACTCACCGCAGGGACGAACTCGATTGCCTTAAGGATACCCGGATCAGAGACAGCCAGAAGGCTGGTCGAGACCATCGGCGCGCCCCTTACTACAACCAGCGCCAACCCCACGAATATGATGCCCGCTACCACGGCAGAGATGGTCAAAGGCTACCTTGGCTATACGCTCGACCTTATAATCGACGGCGGCGCCCTGCCGGGCAAGATGCCCTCTACTATCATCGACCTTACCGGCGGCGAACCAGAGCTCGTCAGAGAAGGGCTGATGCCCTTCTCTGATCTATTAAAACGGCCTTATCTGCCTTAAAATCACAAAAATATCTATAAAAAAACCTATCTAAAGACACCCTCTGCCTGAGCAATAAAACCTATAAAAATTACCCACTTACACTGAGTTACAGTTGTGCGCAAAAAAACACCTCGATAGATACGCCATTAAAAACAACTGCTTACAGGGAAGCCGCTCCATCCGCAGGGCCCCACATTAACTACCCGTACGGGCAGTCAGGTGACAGTTTCGGCTAAAGTATAGATAGCCTCGTACCGATAATATAAGTAAGAGAAGAGAGACCGGCAATACCATGCGACTGCTGCTCTCCACATTTTATATTACGGATATCAGGTAAACTCCAGGGATGGATTCGGCAACTCGCCTAAAGCCGGCAAGTTGAGGAGGATAGTAAGATGGTCGGACCGATAGATGCCGCGGCATCGGGCATAGCCGCCGCACAGAGAAAGATAGAAGTAAGCGCCAATAACATCGCCAATCAGAATACGGACGAGTTCAAGAAAAGCCGCGTATCTCAGCAGGAAAGCATCGGCGGCGGAGTAGAGACCAGCGTCGGGCGTGTCAGCGAGCGCGGTCATGTACGCCAGACCCCGGAAGGAGATCAGGTTGAAGGCTCTAACGTAAATACCGCCGAAGAGATGGCTCTCCTGTTAAAGGCAGAGAACTCTCTGAAGGCAAACGCAGCCGTCCTTGAGACCGCCGACGAGGCGGAAAGAAGCCTTCTCGATGTCTTTGTATAGATCTAAAGACCGCTAAATAAACTTATCACAAGGCCTGTCCTAATCCCCCCAGGATTAATTTAGGACAGGCCCTTTTCTTTTATCACACCCCGGCACTTTCAGGCCTGTACCTCCGAAAAAAACAGATAAAAAAAAGGAATGGCCCTGTAAACCGCGCCGCACGGTCAGAGAACCATCCCTCTTGGATATATATATTATTCAGTAAGCCCTATAAAAGACAAGACCTAGGAAGGCTCGGCCTCACCGCCCGCCTCCGGCTCAACCTCTTCAAGCAGCTCGCCGTCGGGCTTCATGATAAAGCCGTAGGTCATCGGGATAGCCACGCTCCACCCCCTCTCGAAGAGGGCTATATGGACCAGCAGGTTACCTCCTTCTTCTGTCTGCCACGCGCTCTCGACCTCTACGTCGTACTCGCCCGGGGCCTCGTCGTTGCCGAACTCGTCGCCGTGGCCCGGACTGCTGTGGTCGTGGCCATTTCCGCCCTTTTCCCCTTCGCCGTGGCTGTGATCGTGGCTGTGGCCTTCTCCGGACTCGGCCTCTATAGCTTTGTCGCCACCCTCTGCGGCGCCGCCCTCATGGGTATGGCCGCAGCCGCCCTCGCTCGGACTGGCATGGCCTGTCGTCGAGACCTCATAAGAGAGCAGCTTTGAGGCGCCCTGATAGGTAGCCAGCTTGTCATATCCGATATTCTTTACATTCTCGACCTCGACTATCATAACCTTACGTGCCTCTTCGGTATCGAGAACCTTTATCTCCATATTCATTGCGAACTTCCTCCCCAACTCATTTGTTTTTATAGGGCCGCCAGGTACCTGCCGTTTCAAACGCCCCTGTTCTGCAACGCCCTTAGCCGTCTTTGCAGATAAAACCCCGCCCTCACAGGCGGTTCTGCCGACTTCCGTGACGATACTGCTACTTGTCCATGACGGACAATCCGGGTATTGTAACAGAAAACCCCGTTGAAATCACCCCTTCTTAAGGCGTACCGCAAAAAAACCGTCCAGACCTCCCCTGTCTTCAGCAGCCCTTTCAGGCAAGTCTTGCAAGCGACTGTGACGGTCTTGCGAATGGCCGTGACGGTCTTGCGACCGGCCATGCCGGTGCGGGTAGCTCCTGAAGTATCCAGAGGGATCTAAGAAGTCTTTTATGGAGTCCGGCAGGCAAGGGGCATCCGTATCCAGAGAAAAATCCGGGTTGGCCTTTAAAAAACCTTCTACGACCCCGGTCGTCTCCTCCGGCTCAAAGCTACAGACCGAATAGACCAGCGCCCCGCCGGACTTGAGGAACTTCGAAGTATTATCAAGGATACCGCGCTGCCTTACGGACGACCTTTTAAGGTCTGCCAGGCTGCGCCTGTACTTTATCTCCGGGGTGCGGCGCAGGACGCCCAGCCCTGAGCAGGGCGCATCGACCAGTATCTTATCAAAGCCGGCTACCGGCAGCCCCTCGCCGAGACCTTCGGGCAGGCCGGCCAGCGCCGGCTGCAGGGCCATGGTAGAAGCATCGGCCTCGATGGTTTTTATAATGCTCGCGCCGAGCCTGCCGGCGAGCCGGTCTATCAACTTAAGCCTGCTGCCGCTCTTATCAACGCCGTAGATAACGCCGCTATTTTGCATAAGCTCGGCCATATACGTTGTCTTGCCGCCCGGGGCTGCGCAGGCGTCGAGAACGATATCTCCGGGGCCCGGCCCGAGAAGCTCAACTACTAATTGCGAGGCCTCGTCCTGAATATAAAAACGCTTGTCCCCGGAGTCTATCGCGCCGCGCTGGCCCTTATCTAGCTCGATACCTGCCGGCGAGAACCGCGTAGGGCCGGCCCCGATACCCTCGCGACCAAGGTCTCTCAGCAGCGTCGCCCTGTCCTGCACCAGCGTATTCGTCCTGAGCGTTGCGGGAGGGACGCACTGCCCCGCCTGACATATCTCTATCGCCTCTTTTATTCCGTACCTCTTTATCCACCGTGCCACCAGCCACTCGGGGTGCGAAAAGACGACGGATATATACTTTACGGGCTGGCTCTTCAGGTGCGGAAAGGTTATTGCATTTCTCGCGGAATCGACCGAGCGAAGCACTGCATTAACAAAACCGGCCTTCTTCACCGCCTGCCCGCCCTTCGGCCCGCCGCCGACCCCGGACTTTACAAGCTCTACCGACTCATTTATCGCCGCCTGCGAGGGTATCCTTGTAAGAAAAAGCAACTGATAGACGCCAAGCCTCATAGCGGTCAGGACGCTATGCTCAAGCTTCTTGACCTTTATCTTGGAGAAGTAGTCGATTATCCAGTCTATCTTTATGCGCCACCTGAGCACGCCGTATACAAGCTCTGTAGCAAGCGCGCTCTCGCGAGCGTCCAGTGCCCTGAGCTCGCGCTCCAGCAGTATATCGGCAAATGCGTCACCGGCCTCGACCCTTGAGAGTATCTCAAAGGCGACCGTACGCGCGCTCTTTATATTTTTACGACGGATCGTCTTTGGCGCGGCATCCTTGTTAACCATTTAAGGCAGTCCTCTTTCCTTTCTGTATTTTCATGATATCTGAATATTCTATCACGTCGCCACCAGGTATCCAACCCCTGCGCCGCGGCCCTGCGAACTAAAATCCCCTTGCCGCGCCGCTAACCTTGAAAACAGGTGGTTTTCTCTGGTACTATATAGGTATTATGGAAGAAGAAGGAATAATAATAAAACTCAGCGGAATAAAGGCCTATATAAAGGCGGCAAAGAGCGGGGCCTGCAATAAGTGCAGCACAAAGGACGCCTGCGAGAGCCTGAACGAGACCGAGATACTGGTAGAGGCAGAGAACACCATAGGCGCGATGGTCGGCGACAAGGTCGCCTTTACCGCCAATGCAGGGTCGATACTGCGCGCCGGCGCCATGGTCTATCTATTACCGCTCATAGCCTTTATCGCCGGCGTCGTCATCGGCCAGGTCTACTCGGATATGATATCGGAAGACCTGAACGCAGATCTTGTCTCGGCTTTGATCGGCTTTGCGCTCCTTCTCGCTACCTACCTCGGCCTGTACTTCTATAACAAAAAAGGCGGCGATAAAAAGGCCCCTATGCCAAAGATAGTCAGGATAATAGGGCACGGTACCAAGACCGTCGTCATAAAAGGAAGCTAGCCTTGCCGCAGAAGATAGTTTGCCAGAACAGAAAGGCCTTCCACGACTACTTTATAGTTGAAAAGTTCGAGACGGGCATCGTGCTTAAGGGCTCGGAGGTCAAATCGCTGCGTGCGGGCAGGGCCAATATAAAAGAGAGCTACGCGCGCATAATGAAGGGCGAGCTATTTCTTATCGGCGCGCACATAAACCCTTACGCGCAGGTCGATCAGGCAAGCAAGCCCGATCCGCTCCGCACCAGGAAGCTGCTCGTCCACAAGAGGGAACTGCGAAAATTCATCGGCAAAATAAAAGAAGAGGGCTATACCCTCGTCCCGCTTAAGATGTACTTCAGACGCGGCAAAGCCAAGGTAGAAATAGGGCTTGCCAAAGGCAAAAAGCTCCACGACAAACGCGAGAGCATCAAGCGCAAAGACTCGGACAGAGAGATGGCAAGGGCGCTTAAGAAGGGCAGGCAGTAAATGAATTATCTTTCATTGTTTAAAATGCCCAAGCAAGTAAAAATAACCGGCAGATCATCAAGTATTACCAATGTCTTTATTAGCTCCATAATTCCTGTAATTACACCAACAGAAAATCAAGTAAAGCAGGCTCTTGATATTTTAGAGATGTCTTTAAATAATTTCCAGTGTTCGTATTGTGGTTCAAATGCAACAGAATGGGACCACCTTAGACCACTTGTAAAAGATAAAAAACCAACCGGGTATATTTCCGAAATACACAACCTTGTGCCATCGTGTGGCAAGTGCAATCAATCAAAAGGCAACAAATACTGGAAAGACTGGATGCTTAGCACTGCCACACTATCTCCAAGATCTAAAGATATCCCAGACCTTGAAAAAAGGATAAAAAGACTTGAAGAATTTGAAGCTTGGGTAGTTCCTACAAAGATAGACTTCAAAAGCATTGTAGGAGAAGAAACATGGAATAAGCATTGGGAAAATTGCGAGCAAGTACAAGAAACCATGCGCACAGCCCAAGTACTCGCTGAAAAAATCAATATAAAAATAATAAATAAATTTAAATAACACCCGTTGGTTCAAGCTTACGACTTGAACCAAAACATTCTGTCATTCTTTTATTGTTACCCTTATCTAAATAACAATATTTTCGCAGAGTGGGACGAATCTACCAACCTGTTATTGCGACCACCTGCGGTGGAGCGAAGCGAAGCAATCTCGTCTTTATTAAATCCCCCTCAGTCCCCCTTTGCTAAAGGGGGAAGAAAAAACAACCAAGTTCTACGTTGCTCTTTCAATCTACACCTTAAGGAGTCAAAATGACCGCTCTAAAGAATCAAAAAAATAAAGTATTTGCTCCACTATATAATTTCTACT
>UOEZ01000069.1_pt1 | contig 16351 bp, 13 predicted proteins | sample 1988331 | NCBI WGS metagenome assembly UOEZ01 (sample SAMEA4712194, study PRJEB27164) | hydrothermal vent metagenome | biome: marine basaltic hydrothermal vent biome; feature: marine hydrothermal vent; material: mineral | place: Pacific Ocean | collected 2011-06-14/2011-07-23 | depth 1689 m
ATAAGGAACTGCGCCTGAGTGCTCTGCTCGAATATAAGCGGGACAAGCCCGACGAAGGTGGTGAGCGAAGTAAGGATTATCGCCCGGAAACGCGCCGGGCCTGCAAGCCGCACGGCCTGCTCAAGCGGCATTCCGTCCTTGATCCTCTGATTGATAAAATCAACCATCACGAGGCTGTCGTTGACGACTACGCCGGTAAGGGCCAACATACCCAGGATGCTCATTACAGAGAGGCTTATGCCCACGATAAAGTGCCCGACAAAGGCTCCGAGAAGACCGAAAGGTATCACCGACATAACGATAAGCGGCTGTGAATACGACCGGAATGGAATGGCAAGAATGACGTATATGATAAATAGTACCGCAATCACCCCGGCTGTAAGACTTCCGAAGGATTTACGCTGCTCCTTTGCCTCGCCCTCAAAACTATAGCTCACCCCCGGGTAGCTCCTGAGCATTTCTTTCAGGAACCTTCCGAGCTCGGCGTTCATGCCCATAACATTTACCGTCTTTTTATCTATATCCGCCCTTACGTTGATAGTCCTCATCCGGCCTACGCGCTTTATGCTGGAAAAGCCGCGGCCTATCTTTATATCCGCGACCTCGGAGAAAGGCACCTCTATCCCCGATTCGGTGCGTATCTTCATATTCTCCAGGCTCGCCAGAGTTCGCCGCTCTTTTTCGGGGTAGCGCACCATAACCCTGACGTCTTCCCTGCCGCGCTGGATACGCTGCGCCTCTTCGCCGAAGAAGGCCTGCCTGACCTGACGGGCCAGATCAGCCTCTTTAATACCCAGATAATCGGCCTTCGGCTTAAGGGTAAGCTTTACCTCCTCCTTGCCGTCCTCAAAGCTATCTGTTATATCGAAGACACCGGGGTACTGCGCGAGCCACGCCTTTATCTTTTCCACAACCGCCGAGAGCGTCTCGAAATCAACGCCCTTCAGCTGAACATCGATCGGATCGCCGGCGCGCCCGAGCTCCGAGCGAAAACTAAGTCCCTTAACCCCTGGCAGCGCCCCTATGCTTTCCCGCCACTCATCTACGAGCTCGAAACTGGTAACATCTATCGAGCGCTTTTCAGGCTCTGTAATCTCAAAGGTCACACGGCCTGTATTTGAGCCGGCACTTCCCCAGACAGAACCCGGAGTAGAGAGTATGTTTTTTATAACACTCTTGCCTGTATCTACGTCAACGTACTTTGCCCGCAGCTTCTCGGCAGCCTCATTGATACGCCCGACATAATCGGCCGTCACCTCAAAGGGAGTGCCAAGCGGCATAATAAGCGTCGCAGTCGCCACCTCGCTCTGCACCCTCGGGAAGAAAGAAAAATGCAGATGAACATAGACCAGGGCCGTGACTATCATAGCCGTGCCTGCAAAGGCCGACAGCGCCAGATACCTCTTCTTCAGAACAACCGCAAGGGCCGGCCGGTAAAAGGTATCGATAAAATAAACCAGGCTATCCGCGACCTTACCCTGAAAACGAGAAAATATATTCGGTTTTTTTCCGTCCTTACCATATAAACGTAAGTGCTTGAGATGAGCCGGCAGGACAAGCTTTGACTCAATAAGCGAAAAGGTCAGCACCGGAATAACGATCAGCGGTATCTGCGCGAAGAGCGGAGCACGACGCCCTTCTATTATCAAAAGAGGCACAAAGGCCGCAACCGTTGTAAGCACGCCAAAGACGACCGGCACGGCCACCTCCTGAGTGCCTTTTATCGCGGCCTCCAGCGGATCGTTCGTTCTCTTTGAGTGCGAATAGATGTTTTCACCGGTAACTATCGCGTCGTCTACGACTATACCGAGCACGAGAATAAAGGCAAAGAGACTTACCAGGTTAATGGTCACGCCAAGGAGCGGCATAAGGGCGATTGCCCCGAGAAAGCTAACGGGTATGCCTGCACAGACCCAGAAAGCGACCCTGAACCTTAAAAACATGGTCAGGAGCAGGAAGACCAGGATGCCGCCCTGTATACCGTTGCGCAGCAACGTATTGAGGCGGCCCTTTACTACTTTGGAGAGGTCGCGCCAGTAGCTGAGCTCCACGCCCGGCGGCATAGTAGCCTTTGCGTCTTCGAGATACGCCTTGACGGTATCGGTGAGCGCGATAGCGCTCTGATCGCCGCTTCTGAATACATCTATCATAACGGCGGGCTTACCATTAAAACGAGGCTCTATAGGCACGTCTTCAAAGCCGTCTATAACGCTTGCAACATCCCCGAGCTTAAGCGCCGTACCGTCCTCTCTTGTAATTACCGGTATATCCTCAAAGTCTTTAGCGGTATAGGCCTGCCCCTTTGTACGAAGCATGATCTCACCGCCGCTGGTCTTTACGGTACCGGCCGGAAGGTCCAGCGAAGACCTTCTTATGGCATCCGCGATAGCCGCGAATGTAAGGCCGTACCTTTGCAGAGTAGCCTCGGAGACCTCGACCGATATCTCATAGGGACGCACCTCTTTAAGAAATACCTGTGTAATACCCGGAAGCATGGTAAGTTCGTCACGCACCCGCTCGCCCAGCTTGCGTATCTCCCGCTCGCTGAGATCGCCTGAGATAACAACGCTTATAACCTGATACTTATGCTGAGAAAGGCTGTATGTCGGACGCTCCACCTCGTCCGGAAAGGTCGTTATCGAATCGACGCGGTTCTTTATATCATCAAGCATATCGCGAGGATCGTAACCCTTTGCGACCTCGACCATCACGCTGCCCGAGCCCTCGGATGAGGTAGAGCTCAACTCTTCAATGCCCGTCAGGTCGTAGATAGCCTCCTCGACCTTTATCACGACGCCTTCCTCGACCTCGAGCGGGGTAGAACCACGGTAGGGGATATTTACCGTAACGATATCCATATCAAACTCGGGAAATACCTCAAGAACGATCTTGTCCCTGAGCATAAAGAGCCCCATAAAGACTACAGTTATCATCAGGAGGTTGGCGGCTACGTCGTTTTTGGCAAACCAGGCGATCAGCCCCTTCATCTGACGACCTCTTTATCTTCCTGATCTTTTTCGTCAAAGGCAGGTATGAACCACCCCGAAGCTTCAGAGCTACCATTCACCTTGAGGGCCTTCCCGGACTGAAAAGAAGGCGGCTTTTTAAGAGGCAGAGTTATACCGAGGGTTGTCGTACCCTGCTTTGGCTCTTTACCTGTTGCCGGACTCTGACTCTTCGCTGGTGGCTTGGGTGACGTAGGTTTTGTAGTAGGTATAACTTTATCAAGAGCCCACTTACTCTGCTTTGGCTTATCACCTGTTGCTGGACTTTGCCGTCCCGCAGGTAGCTTAAGTTTTCCGGCTGGCGCGACTTTATCAGTAATTACCTTGCTCTGCTTTTGCTTATCACCTGTTGCTGGACTATGCCGTCCCGCAGGGACCGCAGAAGGCGATTTAGTAATGGGCAGAGTTATACCGAGGGTTGTCTTGCCCTGCTTTGGCTCTTTACCTGTTGCCGGACTCTGCCGTCCCACAGGTAGCTTGGGTGACGTAGGTTTTGTAGTAGGTATAACTTTATCAAGAGCCCACTTGCCCTGCTTTGGCTCTTTACCTGTTGTTGGACTTTGCCGCCCCGCAGGTAGCTTAAGTTTTCCGGCTGGCGCGACTTTATCAGTAATCACCTTGCTCTGCTTTGACTTATCACCTGTTGCTGGACTCTGCCATCCCGCAGGGACCGCAGAAGGTGCAGGGACTACCTTGAACTTACCGGCCTTCATATAGACGGCAGGGGTCGTTACTACAAGCTCGCCCTCTTTCAGGCCGCTATCTATTACTATATTGTCCGCGTCCTTCCAGACGACATTTACTGCTCTACGTTCAAGCAGGCCGTCTTTGATTATAAAGACCTCCGCGCCTTCCCTGAGAGCGCGGCGGGGAATAACGTAGACGCCTCTGAGCAGGCGTCCCTGAATACGTGCCTCGACGAACTCGCCTACCTTCAGCGGCGGGGCTGAAAAACCGCCGGAGCGGGCAGCAGAGCTTTTCTTACCGTATGGGTCGGAGACCTCGGCGACCACAAAGAGCTGCCGGCTCTTTTCATCGATCGTCCCCTCGCTCCTTACTATCCTCGCGCTCCATTTATATTCCTTACCTCTATGGACGGCGATTATCTCTGCGGCAGGGCCACGGCGCAGAGCCTCGCCTGTCTTTTGAGCGGCCTCCCAACGACCTAGCCCCTGGATATCCACAAACTCAAGCTCACGGGCCGAGAGCGGAAGCCTTATCTCGACAAAGTCAACGGCGTAGATCCTTGCGGCAGCGTTGCCGGCGATCACGTACTCTCCCAGATCAACGCTCTTTTCAAGTACCCTGCCCGAGTAGGGCGCGAGGATACGGGTACGCTCCAGATCAAGCTCGGCTCTATCTAGTTTTGCGCGGGCGGCTCTGAATTCCGCGCGTGCACTCATTAACTGCGGCTCACGCGCGGCAAGCGGCGTCGGCACCCGCTCGCCCCGCAGTCTTTCCCAGTTGCGCAGGGCAATGGCCGCGCGCGCCTCTTCCTCAAGGAGGAGTTGGCTTGCCTTTGCCAGCTCGGCCTCTTTAAGGGCTACCTCGATCTCGTAGTTGCGAGGGTCAAGGCCCAGGATCAGTTCACCTTTATTCAGGAAACCCCCGGCGCGGAAGTTCGGAGAGACCTCGACGACCGTACCGGAGACCTCCGGCACAACCGCGCTCTCAGTCCTGGCCCTGACCGTTCCGTAGCTCTTTACAACGACCCTGAACTCACTCTTTACGGCTGGCTCCGCCTCTACGACAGAGACGACCGGAGGCGCCGCGTGCAGCTTTACTTTTTTCTTGCCGGAGATGATCTGCCTGGCGATAAAAAAAGAGATGACCAGAACAGCCAGCGGCAAAAGAACTCTCAAGGAGTATTTAAAGAACTTCATCTAGCGCGTTATCCTTTTTTTATGGTCCAATCCCGCCACCTCTTCAGCCCCTGCGGTCTCGCCGCCAAGGGCCAGGTAAAGACCGAGACGATTCTGAAGACGCCTGTTCCGGGTCTTCAGGAGAGAGAGACGCGCCTGATAGGTAAGCCTCTCGGCCTCCAGTAAGGTGGTACGGTCGACAAGTCCGCTTTCATAGTCTTTTTTAGCGATAAGCTCTGCCATCTCCTGCTCCTGCGCAGCCGAGGCGTCGGCCCTCTCCTGCTCCAGAAGATAGGCCTCTGCCGATAGCGCCGTCTCTACCTCTTTAAAGGCTTTCAACACGACTGCCGCATACAGGGCAAGGGCCTCTCTGCGCCTTGCCGTTGCCAGATCCTTTTCAGCCCTTATCCTGCCACCCTCAAAGACAGGTTGAGCAACACCGCCCAGAAGCTTGGAGAACATATACTCCGGCTTAAAGAGCTCCCTAAAGGTATTTGACCTGCTATTGACGCTGCTGCCAAGGGTCAGATCGGGAAGAAAACCCTTGCTCGCATCCGCCAGAGCCGCGTCGGTTGCGGCAAGCCTCATCTCCGCTTCTTTAATATCAGGCCTTCTGCGAACCAGCCCGGAGGGCAGCCCTGCCGATACGGAGGTGATTATCTCCGGAAAGTCCTCCTCCGCCTTGAACTTAAAGGCGGGGCTGCGCCCAAGGAGCGCCTCCAGTGTAGCCAGTGCCAGAGCGCGGCGCTCGCTACTTTTTTTATAATTACTCTCTGCCGTTGCCACAGAGACCCGCATCAGCCTCAGATCCTTCGCGCTGCTAACGCCGTCGTTAAAACCCTCCTCCGTTATAAGAAGGCTGCGCCTGAAACTATCAAGGTTAAGCGCCATAAGCTCGGCTTCTTTGTCGGCCTCTATAAGGTCAAAATACCTGCGCGCGACGTTTACGGCAAGTGAGAGACGCGCGGCCTTTACCGCGGCCTTTGCCGCCTCGTAATCATAATAAGAGGCCCTCGCCCTGTCCCTTAGCTTTCCCCAGAGATCCAACTCCCACCCGAGCGTGAGGCCAAAATCCATATAACCAGAAGCGGTACTCGATACTATAACAGCGGTAGATAAGGAATTTCCCGTAGCCGTCTTTGTCGCGCCGAAGTTGGCCGAGAGCTTCGGCAAACGGTCGGCGCCAACGGAACGCGCGCTCGCACGAGCGGCGTCCATACGCGCGACTGTCGCCTGTAGATCGTAATTGCCCTTAAGCGCCTCTATCACTATCGCCTTTAAGGCGGAAGACTTGAAGTCCGCGAGCCAGGGCTCTACGGGCGCGCTCACAGCGGCCCAGGCCCAGGCCTCGGGCACGGTAAGGCCTGCCTCCTCAAGCGGCGCGTTCCTCCTGGCAGCACAGCCAGCGATAAACGAGGTGAAAATAATAAATAGGAAGATGTAACGAGTCTTTTTACGCACAGAACCCTGTTAGCATACAAGTAAGTTTTAACTACCGAACCCGAACCGCGCAGATGCGGCAAGATATCAAAAAGGCTATGAATTCCTGTAATTATACCCCTCAAAAAACAAGGCGTCAATAGTTGCGGTAACCGCCAGGGACTGCGCATGGGAGTCTTACAGGCGTGAGTTATCCTGATATAAGAAAGCTAAACCGCTCGATATAAAAAAACCTTGTAGTAAACGGCAGGCAGGGCTATGATTACAAAAGCCGCCTGCAATTAAACCGTAGATAGAGCCGGCTTAAAAGAGGATAGATCATCATGCGAGGAAAAATAACCCTGGAAGTAGATCCGATCGGCCCGGTGCTCTTTGAGAGCAGCGCCAGAGCAAGGAAGATCGGCATAAGCGTGCGGCCCTTTAAGGGCGTGCGCGTTGCAGTACCCTACGGTGTGCAGCTCGGTCTGGCCCGCGACTTTGCCGAAGATAACACAGAATGGATACAGAAACAGCTACTGCGCGCAGAAAAGATCGAGGTTCATACGCAGGCCAGAGACGGCGTCCAGCTATCTTTATTCGGTAAGTTTGAAGAGAAGAGATCAAAGGAAGAGATCCTGGCGCGCCTTGCAATTCTATCGGAGAGACACGGCCTCGGCTATAACAGGGCGACTGTTCGCCGCCAGCGCACGCTCTGGGGCAGCTGCTCGCCAAAGGGAAATATCAGCCTCAACCTGCACCTGACCAGACTCCCTGGCGAGATAATGGACTACGTAATAGTCCACGAGCTCGTCCACACAAAGATCCCTAACCACAGCGCACGCTTCTGGACAGAACTTGAAAGACTCGTGCCGGGCGCAAGAAAAATCGATAAAAGACTAAAAGAGCACAGGCCAAACAATTGGTAAGGGAGCTTATAAGTAATACAACCTTGGTGCCGTAAAGCAAAAAAGGGGCTGCGGCATAAGCCGCAGCCCCTTTTTGATCTGATTTTTCTTTGCTTACTTTCTTTTTTCCAAAAAGAAAGTAAGTGGTGCCCGGGGACGGAATCGAACCGCCGACACGAGGATTTTCAGTCCTCTGCTCTACCGACTGAGCTACCCGGGCCCCTTCGGTTAGCCTTCTATTAAATTGGAAATCACCGCGTTTGTCAAGGGTTATTATAGTCCTACGCCTGTTAAACAACGGGAACCTCCGAGCCGAAAAAAACCTGCCCAAGAGGACTTAAAAAAACCCGCGGCCATAGAGAGTTGATTTTACGCTATAATATATGGTATCAATAAGTAATACACTACTCACGCACGTCCATACCCATTAGCAGAGGCTTTTTTCGGGGCAAGGACGCACCAGGAGAGCCAATTGCAGGACAAGGCTACGCCCCAAAGGGCGTCAGACCTCACGCAGTGAGCAGGTAAATAAATAAAACAAATCTTAAGGAGGATATATACAATGAGCGGATGTGGATCAGGGTGCGGAGACGGCAGCGGAGGACCGATGTCAGAGGGACGAGAGCTCGTAGAGTTTGTACTGCAGGCCCACGGCGGAGCCATCTCAAAGACACCGATACCGAACGGCGGGCTTGAGACCAAGTGTCAGGGCTGCGGAGAGGCCTTTACCCTCGTAAACTTCGTCGGGCAGTGCCCGAAGTGCAAGGGCGTACACGCGGTAAGTCCTCCGCGCTGCGAAGACCAGGCAAATATCCAGTACGCAGGCGACGAGTTCAAACTTGCCGAGAACTGGTAAGAACAACCAAGACCTGACAAAAACAAAGGCCCTCGGATATTATCCGAGGGCCTTTTTAATTTATATCTTATTTAATGCTAACCCCTTAATAAATATTCCAAGACATCTTCTTCTAACATCTTCCAATTACTCTATAATACCCTCTTTCATAAAACTCCAAAATTCCTTCTTTTTTCAACACCTGCAACTGCTGCCTGATTTTAGCCTGAATGTTCATATTTAAAGGATACTTTTCTTTCAAAGAAGACTCAAAAGCGTAAATTTGACCAAGACTAAAATCTTTTTCACCCAATTCAATTACAATTTTGAGAATCTCAAGAGTCCAACCGCCAAACTCAGAGGTTCTCTCTTTCAAAAAATCTAAATCACCCATAACCATCTCCTACTTTACTTAAGACGAGATTGCCGCGTCGCTCTAAAGCTCCTCGCAATGACAATAGCCATAGATTTAGTTATCGCCAAAAAAATACCAATGTGTCATGCTGAATTTATTTCAGCATCTGTATTTTATATCATAACGACATTTAAAAAAGACAGACACTGAAACAAGTTCAGGATGACAAGTTTGAGTACTGCGTACAGCATACTCTCCAACTAAGTATTTTCATCTTCCACACCACCCTCATCCTCTACAGGACTTTGCCCCTCCGCAGATGATTTGCTCCCCGCATGGGGCGCGGCCTCGGCCTTCAGGATCTTCATGGCCTTGTTCAGGTCCATATGGCTGCCGAGGATCACCATCATATCGCCTGCCTCTACTACGACATCGCCCCTCGGGTTGGTCCTGGCAGAGCCCTTTCTTATAAGCGCCATAACGGTCGCCCCGCCGGTCTTACGCCTTATATCAAGTTCGGCGAGCGTCTTCCCTGCGATAGCGCTGTCTTCTTCGACAAAGAAGGTATCCATCACACTCGTCTCCAGTATTCGCTCAAGGTGGGCGAGCCTGTCTATATCCAGCGACTGCCCCCTGAACATCGCGTACCCCTCGTGCCTTACCAGATCGATCTGGTTCTGTATGATGTTACCCGGAATGCGGTATTCCTTTAAGACCCTCGCAAATATCTCGACCGAGGTCTCGAACTCTTCCGGGATGACCTGCGTCGCGCCGAGCTTATAGAGCTCTTCCAGGTCGTCGATATAACGAGTCCTGACTATTATACATATCTGAGGGTTGATATCTTTTGCGGCCTTAACCGCCTTTCTGGTTGCGACAGAATCCGAGATGCCAAGAACCAGCATCTTTGCATCCTCCACGCCGAGCATCTTGAGTATCTCCGGATGGCCGGCCTCACCGTAGTATGCCGTATGCCCGCTCTTTCTGGCGTTCTTTATCCGTTCGTAATTTACATCGAGGACAAGGTGCGCAATACCGGTCTCTTTAAGTACGTTAGCCAGGTTCCGTCCGTTCAGCCCGTAGCCGACGATTATAACGTGGTCTTTTAACCTGGCCTTCGGCCCCTTGCCCCCCTTGACAGCCCTTATTCCGAGGACGCGTCCTACAAAGGCCGCCAGAGGGACAGCCACCTGCATAAGAAACGGCGTAAGCGCCATTGTCACGACCGTCGAGGCAAGCACCAGTTGATAAATATTATCCGGAATAACGCCTGACTTCTCGCCGATCTTCATCAGGATAAAGGAAAATTCCCCTATCTGGGCAAGCGTAAGCCCGACGATTATAGCCATGCGCAGCGGATACCGTATTATCTGCGCCACCAGGATAACGACCGAAGACTTAAGCAGAATAACGGCCAGCACTATCAGGGCTATTGCCGCCGTGTTATTCATAAAGAAATTAACATCAAGGAGCATTCCTATAGAGACGAAGAAGAGCGAACTGAAGATATCCCTGAACGGCAAGACCTCTGCGACTATCTGATGAGAGTACTCGGACTCGGAGACTACGAGCCCCGCGATAAAGGCGCCGATCGCCAGAGAAAGCCCTACGAGCGAGGTCAGCCAGGCCGTCCCCATACATAGCAGGACAACGGCCAGGATAAAGACCTCGCGATTTCTGAGCTTTACGATCTGATGAAAGAGCCTGGGCACGATATATGCCGAACTCACCACTATCGCCAATACTACGGCCATGGCAATGCCGAGCTCTTTTAACAGGGCCAACCCGTTGATCCCGGCGCCCTCGCTAAAGCCCTGGACGACCATCACCATAATGACGACGCAGATATCCTGAAAGAGCAGGATACCGACCGAGAGGTTGCCGTGCGCGGACTTTAAAAGCCCCTTGTCACCAAGGAGCTTAAGGACTATTACCGAGGAAGATAGCGAGACGATAAAGGCCAGGGTCAGGGCCAGGTTAAAGCCAAGCCCCATATAAGTCGTAAGCCCGAGCACAAGCAGGCCCGTCAGGGCGAGCTGAAGTCCGCCGCCCAGCATCGCCTCGCGCTTTATCTTGAGCATCCTGCTGACCTTGAACTCAAGACCTATAGTAAAGAGCAGGAGCACAACGCCGATCTCGGCCAGGACCTCTATCTTATGTACCTCGGCCACAAGACCGAAACCAAAAGGCCCGATGATAATACCGGTCAGGAGAAAACCAACGATAGTCGGCAGTCCTATGCGCATAAGGATAATACTGATCGGCACCGAGATGCCGAGCAGGACTATCATATCTTTCAGAAGCGGGATACTCTCCACTCGGGGCGGCCTCCTTTTTAACGGAAATATACTATCAGTATATCGGAAAAATACCTGTGTACTTGAAAAAAGGGCAGCCCGCAGGCTCTATAAACCTTACGACGCTGCCCTTATAATAGAAGAACATTAACCTGTAAAACTCAAAACCCCGTAGAAAAACAAAAAAACGGATCGTTTCAGGGCTTTATTATCAGCAATAACAAAAAAAGGCTAACCCTCGGACTCCTCTTTCTCGTCATCGTCAGCTTTACCGCCGCTCCCGGAAGACCCTTTCTTCGGCTCTTCGTCCGCAGAACTTTCGTTCGTAGAACCTGCCGTCTCTGCCGGAGATGCGTCCGTATCTCCTCCCTTACTCTCGCAGCCCTCGCCCTCGTCACCGCTCCCGGCAGTCCCTTCCGAAGGTTCTTCGTCGGTTGCCGGTTCGCCCGTTGGGCATTTATACACATGTTTCTCGACCCCGCCGTCCTTTGGCAGGTCTGAGTTTACGATGGTATCGTCGGCGCACTGGCACGGCCCCGAACAATCGGAGTAACATGCATGCTCGCTTTCATTAGAGCCTTCACTAGAGCCTTCGCTGCCGGCCCCGGCCCGGCCACCTTCCGCATCTTCTTCTTCATTTACGCTGCCTTCAGCTCTATTTTCAGACTTAGCCTCATAGTAATAGGGCACATCAGAGGCATCCGAGGAGGCGCTCTTCTTTACCCTCTCAACCTCTTCGTCAATAGCGGTCGCCTCCAGCTCGGCCTGCTTTATATCTTCTATAAGCCTCTGCACATCGGCGCGCAGAAGCGGGTTTTCAAAGGGGGGCTCTGCCATATCATAGACTATGCCGCCGAGCTGGCCAAAGAGTTTATCTGCCTTCTTATGTACCGTATGCGACCTGTAGCGTAACTTACCGGTCTTTGCTACCTCTTCACTCTTCTCGGCAGCGACCTTTGTACCGGCCTTTACCGCCTCCCAGCCCTCTGTTGCGGCCCTTTTAAGCTCTTCACTTACCCTATCCCAGAATGCCATGGACGACCTCCTTTATATTAGCCTGAATATTAATAGTATAAAGCAAACAAGGCTCTGTCAAGGGCCAAATAATCCCGGCGCGCCGGGCGCGCCCTCTAACGGTTAATTAATGTAAATCTCTTTACAAAGTACGGATATCTAAAGTATAATAAAAAGATTATGGCAAAAATAATAGATGGAAAGGGCATAGCCCTCAAACTGAGAGAAGAGCTTAAAACAAAGGTCGAGGAGCTTAGCGCCGGAGGGACCGTCCCGGGGCTCGCCGTAGTGCTGGTGGGCGATGATCCGGCCTCCGAGGTATATGTCAGGAACAAAGGACGCGCCTGTGAAAAGGCCGGGATAAAGAGCGTCCAGCATACGCTTGCGAAAGAGACTACCGAGGCGGAGCTCCTTGAGCTCATCGAAGAGCTCAACGCAGACCCGGAGATCCACGGCATACTGGTACAGTTGCCTTTACCCGGTCACATCGACGAGCAATGCATCCTTGAGGCCATCTCGCCTGATAAGGACGTAGACGGCTTTCATCCTTACAATGTGGGAAGGCTCGTCACGGGGCGCGCTATCTTTGAGCCCTGCACGCCGCGCGGCATCATAAAGCTGATAGAGAGTACCGGCATAGAGCTGAAGGGAAAAGAAGCCCTCGTCGTTGGCCGTTCGAATATAGTAGGCAAACCGGTTGCGATGATGCTGCTTGCCAGACACGCAACCGTCACCATCTGCCATTCCCGCACAAGAGACCTTGAGCACGCCGTGCGCATGGCCGATGTGGTAATAGCCGCTGTGGGAGTACCCAAGATGATAAAAGGCGACTGGATAAAGCTCGGGGCTGTGGTCATAGACGTTGGAATAAACAGGGTAGAGGGTGAGGGCCTTGTGGGCGACGTTGATTTTGAAAAGGCATGTTTTAACGCCGGCTACATAACACCCGTACCCGGCGGGGTCGGCCCGATGACCATAGCCATGCTGCTTGTCAACACCGTGGAGTCCGCGGCCAGGATGCACGAGGCCAGGACGCAGAAGGCATAAAGCCACCCTAAGGGGGGGGCGAACCTTAAAGTATGCTATTAACAGACCGCAGCCTGCGGCCCCGGGCCGTACGGCGCCGGAAAAAGCAGACCGCCGGCCTTAATATTGAAATATGATAATAACAAAGACAAAAAAACCGGAAGATATACTAAAGAGCATCGAGCGCACCGGCGCCAAAAAAGTGCACCTCTTTGGCTGCGACACCTGCGCCGAGCAATGCAAGACCGGCGGCGCACCGGAGCTTAAAGATACAGCCGGGTTTCTGGAGGATAACGGCTACTCAGTAACAGGGACCTCTCTGGTCGACGAGACCTGCTACCATCAGCTGGTACGCCGCGAGTTCCGCCAGAGCGAAGGACTGAAGGCAGCCGAAGCCATACTCGTCCTCTCATGCGGGGCCGGGGTGAAATGCGTAACCGATAACGCTAAGACCGACCAACCGGTGCTGCCCGCGCTGGACAGCCTATTTCTCGCCTCGGTCGAGCGTGTCGGCAGGTTCTTTCAGGGCTGCTCGCTCTGCGGGGACTGCGTCCTGGAGTATACCGCGGGTATCTGCCCGCACACCGACTGCCCCAAGAGCCTCCTGAACGGCCCCTGCGGCGGAGTGGACAGAGGCAAATGCGAGGTCATCCCTGACAACGACTGCGCCTGGGTACGTATATACAACAAACTTAAAGAACAAGACCGCCTGGAACTTATGAAAGAGACCATCCCTGCAAAAGATCACTCCGCCACGCAGCACCCCGCCAAAGTAACGCTCAGGTAAAAGTGCAAACAAAGAACCGCCGAGGGCCGTCGGTCTAAAAGGGCGCGTAAAGACTTACCTGCCGGGGATCCCCCCCTTCTCTAAGATAAAAAACATCCCTAAAAAGCGCCCCGAGACCCTGTATTTTGATACTATACGGAAAAAAGGAGGTGCAGACGGGACGGTATTATTTCCTGGATGATTTTTATCAAAACCAATCCCGTCTGCGAGAGGAAGAAAACCTTATAACTTAAAAGACGATCGCGGATAACAGCACGCCGCTTAAAACAACTCCACAGGCAACAGGCCCGACAGTTCGTATAGATCCGGTACCGACCCCTTTTACTCAAGATAGAGGTACTTTAAATTTTATAATGGAAGATGCCTTTATATCCTTATCGGCCGATAGGCCGCTAACTTTAGCCTGATACGGCAAATAATACAGGTAAAACCATTAAACTACACAACACATTTCCAGAATAGAAAACTACAAGAAAACCTTATTATTTCACCAATATACAATCTATACATCTCAAGTGTTGAGATTTACTAATTATAGTGCCTGTTGCCGCGGCATTAATCTGTGCTATACTTCTGATGTAGCCGAGCGATTATTCATTCATACAACTGTGACGTACAAGACTGCGAGGTGCCGGTAACAATACTCTTTAAGTCAAGAGTACATCAAGGACTATACATGAGGTTAAACTATGGAAGAGATACGTCAGGGGTTGGGAAAGAGGATACGATTTCTCAGAAAATCCGGGAAATTGACTCAGGAACAACTGGCCGAAAAAGCCGGACTCTGCTATAAATATATAGGAGAGATCGAGCGCGGCGAAGTAAACCCCAGCCTGAAATCAATAGTCGAGGTAGCTGCGGCGCTTGGCGTAAATATACAGAGCCTCTTCCCTACAGAAGAAGACATACTGCCGAATATATCACACAAGGAACTCAAGACCATAAAAGAAGCCATCACGATACTAAACAAGACTTTTGAAAAAATATAAGACCTCCAAAGCCAAAGAATAACCGGTATATCACTACCCCGAGCCGGCGATTGTGGCCCCTTATGGCCTCTCTCTCCGTAATAAAACCATAGCCCTGCCTGCGACAGCCGTATACGTAAAATACCTAAAGCTCTAATCAAAACTTGACAATAAGGTTTTAAGGGCAGTATGCTTAGACTTTCCGGCCCTGCACCGGTCGCTTATAAAGATAATGTGCGGGGGGCCGGCCCAAACAGGCACGCCCGCGCAGTGTGGTCGCACGCAGGCCTTGCCTGAAACACCCGGGAGCGAAGCGTAAGTTGAAGACCATAATTTTTCTCGCCATAGGCGGCACAGCCGGCACGCTGCTCAGGTACTGGCTCTCGGTGCTCGTACAGAGCACAAGCAAAGGGACGCTGCCGATAGGCACCTTTACCGTCAATATGCTGGGCTGCTTTCTCTTCGGCGCGGTCTGGTCGCTGGCCGAAGGACGCATTGTGCTTAGCCCGCATATGCGGCTGCTGATCCTGGTCGGCTTTATGGGGGCCTTTACGACCTTCTCGACCTTTGCCTTTGAGTCGGGCTCGCTTCTGCGCGAAACGCAGTTTACAGCCGCAATTATCAATATACTCGCTCAGAACGTCGTCGGCATCATCGTCCTGCTGGCCGGCATCGCTCTGGGCAGGGCAATATGAACTAATCTGATAAACAGACAAGCTAAAAAAAAATAAACAGACCTTCCCGGGGGATCTACAGATATGATAATAGGCGTACCCAGAGAGATAAAAGACAACGAGTACCGCGTGGCAATGACCCCCTCGGGCGCGAAGACGCTGACCAAAGACGGCCATACCGTCCTTGTAGAAAAAGGCGCGGGCATCGGAAGCTCCTTTACCGACGAGCAATACAGCGAGGCCGGCGCGGTCGTCACCTCCTCTGCCGGGAAACTCTTTGCAGACTCCGAGCTTGTCGTTAAGGTAAAAGAGCCTATGCCGTCGGAGTACAGGTACCTGCGCCCGGGCCTTACGCTCTTCACCTTTCTGCATCTTGCGGCAAACAAAGACCTTGCCGCAGCCCTTGCCGAGAATAAAACAACCGCTATAGCCTACGAGACCGTAGGCGAGCACGACGGCTCAATGCCGGTGCTGCGCCCGATGAGCGAGGTCGCCGGGAAACTCGCCGTTCAGATAGGCGCCGATTGCCTCCTTAAGACCCGCGGCGGACGCGGAGTGCTGCTTGGCGGCGTAACAGATGTCGAGCGAGGCAAGGTCGTAATAATAGGGGCCGGGACCGTCGGCGTAAATGCGCTTCAAGTGGCCTTCGGCCTCGGAGCAGGCGTAACCATAATTGACTTAAACAAAGGCAATCTGGCGGAGATAGACGAGGTCTTCGGCGGCATGGTCGAGACCAGAGTATCTACCCCGGCAAACATAGAAAAGGCCGTCCTTGACTGCGACCTGCTAGTTGGCGCGGTACATATAGCAGGCGCGCGCACACCGGTGCTTGTACCTGAAACGCTCGTTGAAAAGATGAAAAAAGGCAGTGTTATTCTGGATATAGCCGTAGACCAGGGCGGCTGCGTCGAGACGATCCACCCGACCACCCACTCCGAGCCTACCTATGAAAAGCACGGGGTCATCCACTACGGGGTCTCCAATATGCCGGGGGCCGTGCCCGTAACCTCAACACTGGCGCTTACCAATGTCACGCTGGCGCTTATCAGGAAACTCGCCGAAGACGGCATTAAAGAGACCCTCAAAAAAGACCCCTCGCTAAGAGGCGGGCTAAACCTCATGGAAGGCAGGCTCTGCCACAGGGCCGTTGCAGAGGCTACCGGCATGGCATTTACCCCGCCTCAGGAGCTCCTGTAGCCCCCTT
>UOEZ01000015.1_pt1 | contig 16181 bp, 8 predicted proteins | sample 1988331 | NCBI WGS metagenome assembly UOEZ01 (sample SAMEA4712194, study PRJEB27164) | hydrothermal vent metagenome | biome: marine basaltic hydrothermal vent biome; feature: marine hydrothermal vent; material: mineral | place: Pacific Ocean | collected 2011-06-14/2011-07-23 | depth 1689 m
AGATTCGCCTCTGACCTTAACTTCTTTCTGGGTCGCGAGAAGGTCTTCTTCTATCCGTCATCCGAGCTCTTACCCTTTGAACGACAGACGATACATCCGGAGATATCGGCAAAGCGCGTCCTCTTCCTGCATAACGTGGCAAAGGCCGATAGGCCCTTTATCGCGGTTACAGCGATAACGAGCCTTATGGAGCGCGTCGTTCCGGCCGCTGCCCTCGCAAAGAAGATCTTCCGGATAGAGCTCGGCAGCGAGTACCGGCGCGAAGAGCTCCTGACGAGCCTCAATGATATGGGGTACGTGCGCCTCGGTATGGTAGAAGAGCGCGGAGAGATAAGCCTCAGGGGAGGGATCCTCGATATCTTCCCGCCGCCGACGCCGGATAACAGAGGTTATCCGCTGCGCATAGAGTTCTTCGGCGACGAGGTAGAGTCGATAAGGAGCTTTGATCCCCTTACGCAGAGGTCTTTGCGGGAACTCCTTGAGGTAACGATACTGCCGGCGAAGGAGGCCGACCTATCGGCAGAGGCCCGGGCGCGCGCAAGGGAAGGGCTCCTGCACAGGGCCGAGGTCGCCGGCATTGAACGCACAGAGTGGGACGGCCTTTACAGCGAGCTGCGCGACGGCACGGAGGTGCGCGGCGTAGATACGATACTTCCGCTCTTCTACGACGGCCTTGAGAGCGTACTTGATTACCTGAAAAAAGATACCGCTATATTTCTTGTAGAACCGGAGGGCTGTAGCGCCGCTGCCGGGAACTTCGAGGCTGAGGTCGCGGAACGCGCCGGGCAGAGGCCGCTCTTTATAGAGCCAGGGGAACTCTATATTAAAAAAGATGAAATATTAGGGTCGCTCGGCGGCTTCGCCCTTGTAAAGGTAGAGGCCGGTTTTATAGAAGACGAAGGCTCCTGCGAAAGCACAAGCATAGAGACCAGTACAAACCTCGGGCTACGCCGCGATATAAAGACGCAGAAAGACCTCTCACCGCTTCGCAAGGCAATAGGACAGTGGCGCGAGGCCGGGCAGACGGTCTATATCACGGCCCATAACCACGCACAGGCCCTGCGCATGCAGGAACTCCTCGAAGAGCTTTCCACAAGGACTATAAAGAGTGCGCAGCTACTGGCGGACAATACAGCGGGCCGGACGCCGCAGGGACAGATTACCATCGCCGAGGGGACGCTATCGACCGGCTTCCGCTGCGCCACAGAGGGCGTCGTCGTCGTCAGCGAAGAAGATATCTTTGGCGAACGCGTAAAGCACCGCCCGCCGCCGTCGAAGAAGCTCGATACGTTCATCAACCAGCTCAGAGACCTCTCCGAGGGCGACTATATCGTACACAAGACGCACGGGGTCGGCATATACAGAGGACTTAAAAGGCTCGTAGTCGATAGTATAGAGAACGACTTCCTGCTCCTTGAGTATCAGGGAGGAGACAGGCTCTACCTGCCGGTCCAGCGCATGGATCTTGTAACCCGCTATAGCGGCGTGGAAGGGCGCGCGCCTGTCGCCGACAAACTCGGCGGCAAGGGCTGGGAAAAGAAGAGATCAAAGGTAAAGAAGGCCGTCGGCCAGCTGGCCGTCGAGCTTATTAAGCTCTACAGCGAACGCGAGGCGACCGAGGGCTATGCCTTTCCAAAGGGAGGGCAGCTATTTACCGAGTTCGAGGCGGCCTTTGAGTTCGAGGAGACCCCGGATCAGGCCAGGGCGATCCGCGAGGTCATAAAGGATATGGAGAAAAGCCGCCCCATGGACCGCCTCGTCTGCGGAGACGTCGGCTACGGCAAGACAGAGGTCGCTATGCGCGCGGCCTTTATAGCCGCTATGGACGGCAAGCAGGTCGCTATCCTCGTCCCGACGACCGTCCTTGCGCAGCAGCATTATATCTCCTTTAAAGACCGCTTCGCCGCGTACCCCGTAAATATAGATATGCTCAGCCGCTTCCGCTCACGTAAAGAACAGAACGCAACCGCCGAAGCCCTCAGGGGCGGCAAGGTCGATATAATAATAGGGACGCACAGGCTGCTGCAAAAAGATATCGCCTTTAAAGACTTGGGACTCGTCGTCATTGACGAGGAACAGCGCTTTGGCGTCAAGAACAAAGAAAGGCTCAAAACCCTCAAAAAGAACGTAGACGTCCTGACCCTTACTGCGACGCCTATCCCGAGAACGCTGCATATGTCTATCGCCGATATCCGTGAGCTGAGCATAATAAACACCCCGCCCGAGGACAGGCTCGCCATAACGACACGCATAATACGCTTTGACGAGGCGACCATAAGGGAGGCCATCTCCCGTGAACTCAGGCGCGGCGGACAGGTCTTCTTTGTCCACAACAGGGTGCAGAGTATAACGGCTATAGCAGAGCGGCTGCGCGCGATCACAGAGACGATCGGACACACCGCAGAGGGCAGCCCGCAGCGGATACGCATAGCCGTTGCGCACGGGCAGATGGCGCAGGGAGAGCTTGAGAAGGTAATGCTCGCCTTTATTAACAAGGAATACGACATACTGCTCTCAACGACGATAATCGAGTCGGGGCTCGACATACCGTCGGCCAACACCATAATAGTCAACCGCGCCGACCGCTTCGGCCTGGCCGAGCTCTACCAGCTACGGGGGCGCGTCGGCAGGAGCCGCCACCGCGCCTACGCCTACCTTATCTGCCCGGATAACTCGCAGCTCACGGCAGAGGCGCAGAAACGCATAGAGGTCATCAGGGAACTCTCGGAGCTCGGCTCTGGCTTCAGGGTCGCCGCCTACGACCTTGAGATAAGGGGCGCGGGGGAGCTTCTGGGCTCGTCGCAGTCCGGCCATATCGCAGAGGTCGGCTTCGAGGTCTATACAGGCCTTCTGGAAGAGGCCGTAATGGAGCTCAAGGGGCAGACGCCCGTAACCGAGATAGAGCCTGAGCTACAGCTCCGGGTCTCCCAGTACATCCCCGACGACTACATCCCCGATACACGCCAGAAGATAGGCATATACAAGCAACTCGCCACGGCCAGAACGAACGAAGAGCTCGACCTGCTGGCCGACGAACTCATCGACAGGTATGGCCGGCTTCCCGAGGTCGTCGAGAACCTCCTGCAGGTATCCAGCCTCAAGCTATCGCTCAAGGCCATAGGGGCGACCGAGCTCTCACAGAAGGGCGCGCGCCTGCACCTGAGCTTCAAGGCGGCCTCTAACGGTACGCGGCAGACAACAGAAGAAGTACTAGCCCGCTGCGAGCCGGCGACCCGCCGGGCTATAACGCTTGCCGGCGAAAGGCCGGAGAGCTTCAGGTTGACCCCCGACTCAAAGCTTATATACTCCATGAAAAAGACCGGCAACGCTATCACCCCCGCAAGCGAGGCAAGATATCTATTGAAAGAACTAATGACACAATGATAGAATTACAAGATTATGAAGGAGCGGCTTTTAAATATTAAGGAACATACCCGGGCGCGCATCTCGCCGTGGAAGGCCGCACTGGCAATAACGGCGATCTCAGCGCTTATTGTAGGGACGACGGGCTGCGACCGGTCGTCCCAAAAGGCCGGCCAGGGGAAAAAACCCGCAATAACCGTCGGCAAAAAAACCTTCTCGGCAAAGGAGTTCGAAAATGAAATGGAGCGTATGCTCTCCGCGGGCAGCGAAGACGCAGTAGCATACGAGGAAGAAGGTACCGTAGCGCCGGATATGGAGGGGCTTAGAAAAAACCTGGTTAAACAGTTAATAGAAGAACGCCTTATCCTCCATGAGGCCGAGAAGCTCGGCTTTACCATCACAGAACAAGAGGTAGAAGAGGATATGAACTCGCTCTGGGACGACCCGGCAGACGAAGAGTTCAAGGCCGCTATACTGGAGAAATATTCAAGCATAGATAACTGGAAGGCCGAGATAAAGAAACAACTTACCATTAAAAAGATAGTAGAAGAGCTCGTTAACTCAAAGGTATCGGTAAGCGCCAAAGAGGCCAGAAAATACTATAACGAACACCGCTCTTCCTATACCATACCGGCTCAGGTACACGCGCGGATGATAGTGGTAGAGACCAAACAGGACGCAAGGACAGCAAAGAGAAGGCTCGCCAGAGAGAGCTTTGAAGAAGTGGCCGCAGAGGTCTCCACCGGCCTTGAGGCCTCGACAGGGGGCGACCTGGGCTTCTTCGGAAAGGGCGATATGCCGCCGGAGTTCGAAGAGGTCGTCTTCAAGCTGCCGCCGGGCAAGCTCAGCAATATCATAAAGACGCCCTACGGTTATCATATCTTCAAGGTCGAAGAGAAAAAAAAAGGCGGTTCACAGAGCTTTGCCGATGTTAAGGGCGAGATCGTCGACCTGCTCAAAAGAGAGAAGTTTGAGAGGGCATACCGCCGCTGGATAACCACGCTACAAAAAAACACGAATATCGAGGTAAACGAAGATCAACTTTTGATGAGGGAAACCTCCACGGATAGAAAGGAAGGTAGATGAATATAAGAAAAAGATCTTTAATAAATACCGCTTTAGCGCTGACCGTGGCCCTGCTGGGCGCAGCGGTGATACTGCCCACCACCGCACGAGGCGTGGTGGTGGACAGAATAGTAGCGGTGGTAAACGACAGCATAATTACCGAGACCGAGCTTAAAGCGGCTACGGCCATAGCCGTTGGTGGTCTGGGCGGCGGCGAGCAGCGCGAGTATCACGTGAACACAAAGAGCGTCGTACTCGACAACCTCATAGAGAGCTCGCTCATAAAACAGGATGCCGAGAAGATAGGCATTGAGGTAAGCGAACTTGAGATCGACGAGTCCATCGACAGCGTCCTGGAGCGCAACGGACTCACACAGGACGAACTTATAGCCGCCCTGAAAGAAAAAAATCTCCCGTATAAAGAATACAGGAATCAGATCCGCGACGAGCTGATCCGCGTCAAGTTCATGAATGCGCGCTTTCGCTCCAGGATAGAGATAAGAGATGAAAATGTAGAGGAGTATTATCACCAGCACATAGACGAGTACTACGCAGAGCCGAGCATGCGGCTCGCCGTCCTTCTCCTTACCGACGGCGACAAAGACGTACTCCAGAAAAAACTAAAGACCATAAAGCAAGGACTCAAGGACGGCGAGAAGTTCACCGAATTGGTAAAGCAGTTCTCCGACGGCCCGACCGCCGCGCAGGGCGGCGATATCGGATACCTTCAAAAAGGCGAGATCTCCCCTTTGATAGAAAATATAGCGGACAGCCTGAAAAAAGGCGAGATAAGCAAACCCGTCAGAGCCAAAAAAGGTATATATATCGTCAAACTTGTAGACAGAAAAAAGCGGGAGCCAAAACCTATCAAAGAAGTAGAGAGGCAGATCCGCAACATCCTCTACAAAAAAATAATGCAAGAACGTTACGAATTCTGGCTCGACAACATGAAGAAAACAGCCTTTATCGATGTACGGCTGTAAGAGGCCAGGCGCTGGCAACAGCCGCCATAAACTATAAGCAATGAAGCCCACAAAACCAAAGATAGCCATTACAATGGGAGATCCCGCGGGCGTCGGCCCGGAGCTTGCACTAAAGGCGCTGGCCTCCAGGCGCGTAAGGAACGTTGCGCGGCCTTTTGTTATCGGCGACCTGCCGCTGCTGAGAAGTATTGCGCAACTACTCGGCCTGAGAGGGCCTAAAGACAACGAGGTCGTAAGCCTCTCCGCGCTCAAGGCCGGCGAGGCAAGAGCGGGCCGCCCGACAAAAAAAAGCGCGGCCGCCATGATAAGCTACATTGAAAAGGCCGCCGCTATGGCGATGGAAGGCGAGGCCGACGCTATCGTCACGGGCCCTATCAACAAAGAAGCCGCCCTGCTCGCCGGCTTTACCATGCCCGGCCATACCGAGTTCCTCGCAAGGCTTACAAAGACAAAAGACTTCGCCATGATGCTCGGCGGCAGCTCGCTCAAGGTAGTACTCGTTACCATCCACGAGCCGATAAAAAAACTGCCGCGGCTCGTCACCGAAGAGCGGGTATTAAAGACCATAAAGATCACCGATAACGCATTTAAAAAAAACTACGGTATAAAAAAACCGCGCATAGCGGTCTGCGGCCTTAATCCGCACGCAGGCGAGGCGGGCAAATTCGGCACGGAAGATATCGACTCGGTAGGGCCTGCCGTTAAGAAGGCACGCAGGGCCGGGATAGACGCGGCAGGGCCGCTTCCTTCGGATACGGTCTTCTACCGCGCCGTAAAAAAGAAAGACTTCGACGCCGTGGTCTGCATGTACCACGACCAGGGGCTTATCCCGCTAAAACTCCTGCACTTTGAGGACGGCGTAAACACCACGCTCGGCCTGCCGATAATAAGGACCTCGGTAGACCACGGTACGGCCTATGATATAGCCTGGAAGGGCATTGCCAGCCCCAAAAGCATGATAGCCGCGATAGAGGCCGCGGCAGAGACGGCGAATAAGAAAAGGTAAACTCCATGGACTCTTAGACGAGATAGCTTCGTCGCTTTAAAGCTCCTCGCAATGACAAAGATATAAACACTTAAAAACACCAAGTCCGGTTAAATGCAAATTCAGGACACTCAATTTAAAAGATGAAGAACATAACCATAAAAGGCGCACGCGTACACAACCTCAAGGACATTAACCTAGAATTGCCGCGAGAAAAACTGAGCGTCATAACCGGGGTCTCGGGCTCGGGTAAGTCGTCTCTGGCCTTTGATACCATATACGCCGAGGGACAGCGCCGCTACATCGAGAGCCTCTCGGCTTACGCACGCCAGTTCTTCGACCAGATGGACAAGCCCGATGTCGAGAGCATCAAGGGGTTGTCCCCGGCCATCGCCATCGAGCAGAAGACGACCAGCAAGAACCCGCGCTCGACCGTCGGTACGGTAACGGAGATATACGACTACCTGCGGCTCCTCTTCACCCGCATAGGCACGCCGCACTGCACCGAGTGCAAGGCCCTGATAACGCATCAGACGATAAGCCAGATGGTAGACCGGGTACTGGAGAGCCCGGGCGGGGCAAGGATACTCATCCTCTCGCCGGTCGTTCGCGCGAGAAAGGGGGAGTATCGCAAAGAGCTGGAGACGCTCCTGAAGAGCGGATATACGCGCGTAAAGATCGACGGGGAGTTCAAAGGCCTGGAAGACCCCATAACCCTTGATAAACGCCGCAAGCATACGATAGAGGTCGTTATAGACCGCATAATACTGCGCCGGAGCATAAGGGGCAGGCTCGCCGAGGCCGTTGAGGTGGCCGCTGCGCTCTCCGGCGGCTTCGTACGCGTAGAAGACCAGAGCGGGGAAGAGCTCTTCTTCTTTAACGAGAGCCTCTCCTGCCTGAAGTGCGGCCTGAGTTTTCCCGAACTCACTCAATCGACATTCTCTTTTAATAGCCGGCAGGGCTCATGCACCGAGTGCCGCGGCATGGGCGAGAGCTTTCACTTCGATCCGGAGCTTATAGTCCCCGACCCTTCTCTCTCGCTCGACGAGGGGGCGATACTGCCCTGGGCGAAGAAGGGCGGCAAGGGCTTGCTCACGCACTACGCGCAGGCAATAGCCGCGCTCGCGGCCCACTACGACTTTGAGACTAGCCTGCCGTATAAAAAACTCCCGCCCCGCATCCGCGAGGTCATAATGCACGGCTCCGGAGACGAGGTCATACACTTTGAATACAAAAAAGGGCGCAGGCATTACAGCTTTCACCAGCCCTTTGCAGGTGTCAAAAACGACCTTGAAGAGCGCCACGCAGAGCTGGAGCAAAACGAAGGCCCCGTTAGCAAGGGCGCTTCACAGGACGGCCTGAAGCGGTTCATGAACTCTCAGGTATGCTCCGCCTGCGAAGGCTCGCGCCTTAAAAAAACAGCCCTCGCCACAAGGGTAGGCAACAGGTCCATCTGGGATATCACCCGGATGCAGGTGCTGGACTCGGCCCGTTTTTTTAAAGAGCTTGAACTGACGCCGAGAGAGCTGGAGATCGCACGCCGCATAATAAAAGAGATAACCGAGCGTCTTTCCTTCCTCGTTCAGGTAGGGCTGGACTACATAACGCTTGACAGGGGGGCAGCAACCCTCTCCGGAGGCGAGGGCCAGCGCATACGTCTCGCCACCCAGATAGGGTCGGGGCTGGTCGGCGTCCTCTACGTCCTGGACGAGCCCTCGATAGGGCTGCATCAGCGCGACAATATGAGGCTTATCGCCTCTCTGATGAGACTGCGTAATATGGGCAATACCGTCCTGGTCGTCGAGCACGACGAAACGACGATCAGGAACGCGGACTTTGTCGTTGATATGGGGCCGGGCGCGGGCGAGCTTGGCGGCGAGGTCGTGGCAAAAGGCACGCCCTCGGAGATCATCGCCAATCCGGCATCTATCACCGGCCGGTACCTCTCGGGCAGCCTTTCCATACCAATGCCCGAGAAGCGGAAAAAACCAGGCAAGAAATTTATAACGATGACCGGGCTCAGGGAAAACAACCTTAAAGACCTGACGGTAAAGATACCGCTTGGCATTACGACCTGCGTAACCGGCGTATCGGGCTCGGGCAAGAGCACGCTGGTTATCGACACCCTGTACCGTCAGGCGGCTCGCAGACTCTACGGATCGACCGTAAAGGCGGGTAAGATCGCCCGGATAAAGGGCCTTGAAGATATAGACAAGGTAATAGACGTAGACCAGTCGCCGATCGGCAGAACCCCGCGAAGCAACCCCGCGACCTACACCGGGCTCTTAACCCCTATAAGAGAGCTCTTCAGCCGGTTGCCGGAGGCGCGCATGCGGGGCTACGGCCCGGGGCGCTTCAGCTTTAACGTTCGCGGCGGCCGCTGTGAGGCCTGCAAAGGCGACGGCCTGATAAAGGTAGAGATGCATTTCCTCCCCGACGTCTATGTCCACTGCGACGTCTGCGAGACGAAAAGATACAACAGCGAGACACTCGCGGTCCGCTACAAGGGGCGTAACATCACCGAGTGCCTGGAGATGACCGTTGATAAGGCCCTTGTTTTTTTCAGCAATATTCCTCAGGTCAAGGCCAAATTACAGGTCCTCTCGGACGTCGGCCTCGGCTATATAAGGCTTGGCCAGAGCGCAACGAAGTTATCCGGGGGCGAGGCGCAGCGCATAAAGCTGGCGCGTGAGCTCAGCAAAAGAGCAACAGGCAGAACCCTTTATATACTGGACGAACCGACGACAGGGCTGCACTTCGCCGATACCAGAAAACTCATAAAGGTCCTCGCAAGTCTCAGGGACGCCGGCAACACTATAGTAATAATCGAGCACAATATGGATATAATAAAGACCTCCGACCACATAATAGACCTGGGGCCGGAAGGGGGCAAGAACGGCGGGCTGATCATAGCGCAGGGCACGCCCGAAGAGGTGGCAAGGGCGAAGGACTCGCATACGGGCCGCTTCCTGCGGGAGGCGCTCGCAGATAGCCAGGGGCTCTCTGCGACAAACTGAGCAACGCCCGCGGCCACAGGCAGGACGCAACGGCCCCATACCTTTGCTTTATTATACACGCGCCGCCAGGGTTCATCACCAGAGCTTACCGCCGGGGCTCATCAACGGACCTCGCCTTGCGCAACGCCCGTCATAAAAGATCACACCCCCCTTTTTTAACTCGTTTAACTCACCGTCCCACCTTTTGTAATGAAAGAATAAAAAATGCCGCCGTACTTTTTACTTATTACGCGACCCCGCCGCGCCCTTTTTTAAGTTGCACAGGGCAGCCCTTTTCCGCAAGAGCAGAACCCTCTCTGCCGACCTCTAAAAATAATCACGCCGTCCCATTAAATACTTATGTTCCAAACCTTTTTTATGTTATTATATTAAGTTCATATCACGGCGAGACACAGGATAAAGCCGAAATCAAAAAAACAGGAGTAAGAGAGTATTTTGAAGAAGATAACTACCTTTCAGGACCTTGATCTAAGTAAAGAACTGCTAAAGGCCATCGGCGCTATGGGCTTTGAGGAGCCAACGCCTATTCAGGCAAAGACCATCCCCGTTCTGCTCTCGGGTAAGGACGTGATCGGGCAGGCCCAGACCGGCACGGGAAAGACCGCGGCATTCGGCATCCCTATAGTCGAGATGGTAGAGCCGAAGAAACGCGGCGTCCAGGCCATAATCCTCGCGCCGACCAGGGAACTTGCCATTCAGGCCGCAGAAGAGATGAACAAGCTTGGCCGCTACAAAGGACTCCATGCTCTGCCGGTATACGGCGGCACATCGATACTTCGTCAGATAAACGCCCTTAAAAGAGGCGTACATATAGTGGTCGGCACGCCGGGCAGGGTCCTCGACCACCTGCAGAGAAGAACACTATCGCTAAAAGACGTAAAGATAGTTGTCCTTGACGAGGCAGACGAGATGCTCGATATGGGTTTTGTAGAGGACATTACAAAGATACTGAGCGAGACCCCGGATACGCGCCAGACCATGCTATTTTCAGCGACGATGGCCCCGGGGATCTTGAAGATCTCCAAACGCTATATGACCAACCCGGAAAAGCTCAAGATAGCGACCGATACGCTGACCGCACCGAATATAAATCAGATATTTCTGGAGGTCAGGCAGAGCGGAAAGCTCGAGGCCCTCTCACGCTTTATAGACTCCAGCGACGGGGGCCGCTTCCTGATCTTCTGCCACACAAAGAGAGAGGCCGACGAGGTCTCTACCGACCTGCAGATGAGAGGCTACGACGCCGGAGCTATCCACGGAGACTTTACCCAGCAGCAGCGCGAGGCAGTACTCAAAAGATTTAAGCAGGGCGGAATAGATATTCTCGCCGCTACGGACGTCGCAGCGCGCGGCATTGATATCAGCGATATCTCGCACGTCATAAACTTCTCTATCCCCCAGAACCCCGAGTCCTACGTCCACAGGATAGGCAGGACAGGGCGCGCCGGAAGGGAGGGCGTTGCGATAACATTCGTTACGCCCCGCGAGGGCAAACAGATAAACCTTATCAGGCGCGTATCAAAGGCCGATATAAAAAAAGGCCGCCTGCCGTCAAAGGCAGAGGTCATGGGCTCGCGCCTGACGGCGCTGACAGAGAAAATACAGTCCTTTATCGACGATAAAAGGTTCGATACCTTCTTGAAACTTGCCGAGAACCTGAGCGCGAACACAGAGCCTATCGAGATAGCCGCGGCGCTCTTAAAGTTCCAGCTCGAGGGCTTTGATACCGTAAACGTCGCACAGGACTCTTCCCTTGACGAGACAGGGGCAAGCGCCGGAATGGCAAGACTCTTTATAACGATAGGACGGGAGCAAGGGATACGCAGCGGCGATATAATAAGCGAGATATCGAAGAAGGCGGGTATCGAGGCAAACTCTATTCAGGGAGTAAAGATATTCGATACCTTTACCTTTGTCGACGTCCCCAGAGACGGCGCGGAGAAGGTCATCGAGCTCTTCCACCGCAAGATGATATCCGGTAAGAGCGTAAAGGTAACGCCGGCAAGGCCCCGCACCGACCGCGACGACCGCCCGAACCGCGGCGCAAGAACTCCGCGCGACAAGCAGCAATACGGAACGAAAAAACACCGCAGATAAGAAAGCCCCTTACCGGGGGCCGTAAAGCAGGAAAGACTACAGGGTCGGAGCCCTAAGACCTCCGGCCTGTATTTATTTAATAATTTAACAGCGAAAGCTCGACGACGGCGGCGCAGCACGACGCCACAGACGGACGGAGGAATCAAGATGGGACGCAGTGATATTAGAAATATAGCTATAGTAGCGCATGTCGACCATGGCAAGACCACGCTGGTCGACGGCATGCTCAAGCAGGCCGGCATATTCCGCGAAAACCAGGAAGTGCAGGATCGCGTAATGGACAGCAACGACCTTGAACGGGAGCGCGGCATAACCATCATGGCTAAGTCGGCCGCTGTTACCTATAACGGCGTAAAGATAAATATCGTCGATACGCCCGGCCATGCCGACTTCGGCGGTGAGGTCGAACGAACGCTAAAGATGGTAGACGGCATAATGCTGCTCGTCGATGCCTCGGAAGGCCCGCTGCCGCAGACCCGCTTCGTCCTGAAAAAGGCCCTTGAGCTCGACCTTCCCCCCATCCTCGTCATAAACAAGATCGACCGCAGCGACTCGCGTATCGACGAGGTCTTAAACGAGGTCTACGATATGTTTATCGACCTCGACGCCACGGAAGACCAGCTCGATTTTCCGGTGATCTACGCAATAGCAAGGGACGGGATAGCCAAGACCAGCCTTGACGACGACTCCGACAACCTCAAACCCCTCTTCGACGTCATCATGAACAACGTCCCCGAGCCGACCGACGATCCGGAGGGCCCGCTCCAGATACTCGTTACCAACATCGACTATAACGAATACGTCGGAAGACTCGCCGTCGGCAGGATCTTCTCCGGTAAGATAAAGGCCGGCCAGCAGGTATCGCTGATCGGCGAGTCCGGCGAGCCCGTCAAAAGCAAGGTGGTCAACCTCTATACATATATGGGAATGGACAAGGTGGATGCAAAAGAGGCCTCTGCCGGCGATATCGTCGCGTTATCCGGGCTGGAGGGGGTGAACATCTCCGATACTATCGCTGAGGCCGAAGAGCCAGTGGCCCTGCCAAGGATAAAGGTAGACGAGGCGACGATCTCCATGGTCTTCTCCCCTAACACCTCGCCGCTTACCGGTAACGACGGCAAGTACGTCACCTCGCGCCACCTGCGCGACCGCCTGGAAAAGGAACTCCTCTACAACGTCTCCATTAAAGTGGACTTCTCCTCGCCGGAGGCCTTCAAGGTGTTAGGCCGAGGTGAGCTCCAGCTGGCGATACTAATAGAGATGATGCGCAGAGAGGGCTATGAGATGTCTGTATCCATGCCTGAGACCGTCACAAAGGAGATAGACGGCAAACTCCACGAGCCGATGGAGCTGCTCGTAATAGACGTCCCCGAGGACTACGTAGGGGTCGTTACCCAGCAGATCGGCATGCGTAAGGGAAAGATGCGTAATATGAACAACAACGGTCACGGCCGCGTGAGGCTTGAATACCGTATACCCTCGCGCGGACTCATCGGCTTCCGCTCGCAGTTCCTCACCGACACAAAAGGAACCGGCCTCCTCAACCACCTCTTCGACGGCTACGAGCCTTGGCACGGCACGATGACAAAACGCCCAACAGGCGCGCTCGTCGCAGACAGGGCAGGGAAGACTACCACCTTCGCGCTCTTTCACATCCAGGCACGGGGCACGCTCTTTATAGGCGAAAACACACAGGTATACGAGGGCATGATAGCAGGCGAGAACTCAAGGACGAACGACCTTGACATCAATATCATAAAAGAAAAAAAGCTCTCCAATATGCGCTCCTCGGGCGCTGACGAGTCGCTTCAACTCGTCCCGCCAAAGAGACTCAGCCTTGAAGAGGCCCTTGAGTTCATCAAAGAGGACGAACTCGTAGAGGTAACCCCCAAAAACATCAGACTTAGAAAAAAGATCCTTCAGGCAGGCAAAAGACCTAAAAACAGATGATCCAATACAAGAAACCCTTTACAAAAAAGGCCTGCTTGATTTATCAAGCAGGCCTTTTGTTATTATTTCTAAGAATAACCCGCCAAAGACGGTATAAAAATGCGTATTGACATTTATTACTGCTGCCGACGTTCTTCTACACAACACCCTTCTCGTTCAAAAAAGCGCTATATTTTTTATCTACGGTCGCTATATGGTTATCCAGCCAGTTCTTGAGGAACGTAAGCGTATCTACCGAGAGCGTGATCTTGCCGCCATCAAACCCTGATTTCAGAGCCACGGCCTTTGCCACAAAGGCGTCATGCTCCTTCTTTTGCTCATCATAGCCCGGGTAACCATTGGTCTTCATGATCTTCTCTTCCGTAGCGAAATGCCCCTTTGCGTACTGCGCCATATCGCCCAGGATCTTACCCAGAACCTCCTTCCCCTTGCCCTCGCTCATTGAAGACTGCAAAAGATTTATGACATCAATGAGTTGCTTATGCTGATTATCAATATCCTTGATGTTTACTCCGTAACGCGCTTCATCCCATAATATTAGTGCCATGATAATCAATCTCCTCCTGATATTTTTAAAACAATATAATATCGCCGTAACCGGTAAAAACTTTAATAAAACAAAGTGTTATCCTGCCAGTTATTTCATAAGAGGTCGGAGATGGAGGAAAGGGTTCAGAGCGTGTTTCAATAATAGGATGCGCTCCTCCCCCCTTCCTCCCGGCGGTAAGCGCAGGCCCGGAAGGAGCAAGGCAAAACCGGACCTGCTACCGATGATCAATAACAACGGATACTCTCAGGCCACCCCCTTACCATGATGCTGCGTATAGGGACTATACTCTCTGTCCTCATTAACTATATGATGGTCAAGCCAGTCCTTAAGAAAATTCAAGGTATTCATGGATACGGTCATATTGCCGAGCCTGTACTCCCTGGATAAAGTCTCCAGCTGCCTTAAAAAGCTCTCGTGCTCGCGTTTTTTTGCACTATAGCCATGATACCCCAGGGAGAGCATCAACTCCTCCTCATAACTGAAATGGTTCCTGCTGTATTCCTCCATAACAGAGAGAAAGTTGCAGACTACCTCTTTGGCCTGCCCCTCGCTAAGCGCCGCCTGCAGGCCATTTACCACATCTATCAAACGCCTGTGCTGAGAATCGACCTCGCCAATGCCCAGCATATGGCGCTCCTCGCTCCACTTGATCAATGCCATAACCGTCCCCCCCTTTGCTTATAAATATATAAACGACCCATAGCCTACTATTAAACCTTAGGTCAATCCCGCTCAACGTCAATGGCTTTAAAAGTGGATTTCATCACATTTAAAGGTGGGGCAGTTGCTCATTCCTTTGGACTATAAACAACCATGCCCTGGCCGACAAACAAGAGATGAACTTACTGCGTAAGAACAAATGCCAACAGGAAGATAAAGAAAAAGACCACGCACAGCTATAGGTCGCATTAATGAATTTAGCAATACGACGAACGCCTCGCTTCGGCCATAAAAAAAGGGCAACCCATCCGGGATGCCCCTTTAAACTCCTTGTTCAGTGTTTAGTTGTCCAGCCCCCCCCGGGGGGGCGCCGGCCTCGCCTATACCACAAGCTTCGACAGATCCGCTATCCGCCAATAAAGATCCCTGATAGAGCCAAGCAATATTAAGCGGTTACGGCGCAGCTTCTCATCTTCGGCCATGACCATAACATCATCAAAGAACTTATCTATGACGTCCTTAATAGAGGCGAGTTTCTCAAAGACCAGGGCGTAATCGCCCTTTCCCTCGGCCTCACGTATGACAGGGGCTATCTCTGAATAGACCTCAAAGAGGGCGCGCTCCGCGTCGTCCTCAAAGATACTCGGCGTTGGCAGTCCTCTTGCGTCCTGCCCCTTGAGGATATTCGAGACCCTCTTAAAAGATACGACCAGGCTCTCGCAGGCGGGATGCTCCTTGAACTTCTCCAGGGCCCTTATCCTCTTTACTGCGTCGGCGATATCAAACCAAGGTGTGCAAAGTGCCGCCTCTATAGAATCATGAGGAAGCCCCTCGCCCTTTAGATAGTTGCGGAGCCTCTCTCTGATAAACTCCAACACATCGGCCTCTACCTCTTCTGCGTCTCTAGTAAGTTTATCACCTACCAGAGCCACGGCCCTGGCAACAAGGCTATCAAGCTCGACGGCCCAGCCCTTATCCAGTATTATACGTATAATACCAAGGGCTGCCCGCCTGAGGGCGTATGGATCTGCCGCGCCGGTTGGAATACGCCCCACGCCAAAACAGCCCGTTATGGTATCGAGCTTATCGGCGATGCTTATTATCGCGCCTGCCGTACTTTGCGGCAGTTTGCCGCCGGCCGATACGGGCAGGTAGTGCTCGCCTATCGCCGCTACGACCTCTCCGGCCTCGCCGCCGCGCCTTGCGAACTCCGCGCCCATCACCCCCTGCAGGCTCGGAAACTCCCCGACGACGCCGCTTACGAGATCGGCCTTTGCAAGCATCGAGGCGCGTCCGAGCTGATGGCTGCGTCCGGCCTTGCCGGTCCCCGATCTTTTATCCTTTAAAAAGCCCTCTAAACCTTTATCAGCCTCCAGCGCGTCACACCACTCAATCCACCTGCCGATATAAAGGGCGAGCCGGGTAAACCTCTCGACCTTCTCGTAAGAACTGCCGAGCTTGGCCTGAAAGACAACGCCCTTCAAGGCCTCGACATTATCTGTCAGAGGCGT
>UOEZ01000082.1_pt1 | contig 15913 bp, 15 predicted proteins | sample 1988331 | NCBI WGS metagenome assembly UOEZ01 (sample SAMEA4712194, study PRJEB27164) | hydrothermal vent metagenome | biome: marine basaltic hydrothermal vent biome; feature: marine hydrothermal vent; material: mineral | place: Pacific Ocean | collected 2011-06-14/2011-07-23 | depth 1689 m
CTCCCCTTGGGGGAGAGGACTGAGGTGAGGGGGCTTGTAGGGAGGGCTGTGCCATTCAAAGGGTCTTTTATAGTTTTATAAGGTGAGCTGCGCTCACTGATATTTTCGTGCAGTTCATAGTTTGCCCCTGCCGGGGCGGGCTTCGGGGTATCCGGGCTCTGCAGGGCGGGCAACCCCGTCATTCGGCTACCCCGCAAAATCCCTACCCTATGTCGCGCCGGTCAATGACTGGATGCTCCCATGCCTCGGCATTTTGCCGACCTCCCGAATGCCCCACCTTAGCCCTGCCTTAACCCACATACCCCCAAGGGTTTTTAAAGACAAGGCAAGTTCAAATAGTAGATTTATAATAAGTTAAATTAATTAGTATCCCAACCTTTCATGCCATCACAAAGGGGACAACCAAGGAAGTATGATTGGTCTGCATCGAAACCTGAGAAACGTTCGTTACACCATCCGCAAGTACCCTCATAGTCTGATTCCATTAGGCAGGATAGGCATAGATGGCCATCTCTAAAGGGTATGGCGATGGGTTCAGCACATTCATTACAGTATATAATTTCAGATTCTTCTTTAGGGTCTTCATATGGTCCATATGTATCTATTAACTCGTCAATTGAAGTCTGGTGTCCACATTCACAAGTACCTTCTCCTAGGTCTTCAATTTCAATAATTTCATTACATTCTATGCACTCGACACGAAGTATATTTTGTTCGTATAATATGCTCTGTTCAGGGTTGCAGATGAGGCACTTCTTGGAAAAGAGAGGCTTTTCTATTTCATCAATACGTACTGAAGCAAAATTACATACATTACATGTTCTTATTTCAATGCCGTCTTTTTCAAGTTTTTTAATTGCTGGCTCAAGTGCATAAAATTTTCCTTTCAGGTAATGCCTGTTTTCATTAATAAGTTTATCGACTTCGTCGAATTGGCTTTTGAATTTTATAAAGTGTTCTTTCCAGCGTTCGCTGATTAAGCGGTAAAGACAGTTCCATGCGCTAAGTTGCTCAATGACAGTTTGCTCTATGGCTTTTTCTGCACCTTTTGCGTAGTCATCATTGTAGAAATGAATTAGCTTGTTACGATGATTAGCAATTATTGTGAAAATGTCATCCTCGTGCTTAAGTATTTTTTCGCCTGCGATATTTTCAAGACGTTGCTTTGTTTTTTCATTGCTAATAGTGCGTGCGTTGCCTTTTAGAAAGACTTGTATATTAGCTTTTTCAGGTTTGTCAACAATGAGCGACCAGTGTTCTGCTAGTAGGCGTGCTTTTAAAAAAAGTTCAATTGCAAAGGCAAGATTGATAAGGGATTGTTTTGGGGATTTTTCAATTTGCTGGGCAGAGGTCGCAAGGAAGTCAAGAGCGTTATTTACCAAACTTTCAAAGAACTCTGTCTGCTTTAAAGTACCTTTACTCATTAAGTGCTCCTAATTTCCCGTAAGAAAGATTTACTTACAAATTCGCCAACAAATTCTTAAACAATATCGCCGCCGAGGTATCGCCGTTTATCTCCAGTTGTCTTGAGAAAAAGACCGTATCAGGGTCTATCTTGCCGAGCAGGAGTTCGGCGAGTATCTTGACCTCGCCGCGCATCGTGACGTCGGGGACGGCTCGCAGATGCGGGACGACCTTTATGTCGTTGTCTTTTATAACGAGGTGGAAGCGTTTCTTTATATCGGTCGCCTCAAAGAGGAATATCTTGCCTTCAAGGCCATCCAACTTGCGCGCGAACTGCGGGTTCTCCGAGAGGACGTGCGAGATAAAGACCCCGGCGCCGAGCGCCTCCATCCATAGCGGCATAAGGCGCAGCATTGGGCTCGCTGCCTTTATGGCCCGTGCCCGCAGCCTGTTCTTTATCTCATCTACCTCTTCTGTCATGGTTTTACCCCGGTTGTCTGCAACGTTTTAGGCTTGCCTGCTTTTTAATAACTTTATTACCTCTACTCTTGTCCGTCCTGTCGGTTATGGGATTAAGGACAGATGCTGAAATAAATTCAGCATGACAAATAAGGAGGTTGTTTAGCTGTAGCTGCTTTATTCTCGCCGGAGTCCTCCCCAACCACTTTTTTCAAAGAAAGAGGTAAAAGACGGGATTGCTTCGTCACTTTGCTCCTCGCAATGACAGGTTAATGAGCACAGCCTTCGTCCGGCAGAGGCAAATCATCTACGGCACGGAAGAAGCAGTGGCGTAGCCCGCTACCCCCCCCCTCAGCTCAGTTCTCTCCCCCCAAGGGGAGAGGAAGTAAACGACCTTCTTAGTTTATCCTTTGCCTTTTTGCAGGGTACTGCGTACGGCATATTCATCAACATAGTCCTTGCTACGCATGATACTTAACCCCTTGATGAACTTTGCCCTCACGCAGTGAGTGCCCGCCGCACGGTAAATCCATTAATGAGGCTTATAGCCTCGCGTGGTGTCTATCTTCCTAGAGGATTTTGCCCTCACGCAGTGAGTGCCCGCCGCACGGTAAATCCATTAATGAGGCCTATAGCCTCGCGTAGTCTTTATCTTCCTAGAGGATTTTGCCCTCACGCAGTGAGTGTCCCTTCGCAGGTGGTTTGTCTCCGGCTAATTATTTATAGGGCCAGCTATGGCCGCATTTTTTACACTTCAGCTCTTTCTTCGGGGCTATTATAGGGAAGCCCAGTAGAAGCCAGCTTACAAAAGCCCCTCTCTTATCGGTAGAGAACTCGATATCGTCGCTGCCGCACGCAGGGCACATTGGCAGCGTACTCGGAATATCCTCTGCGCTTGAAGGCGGCGTGCTCTCGGTCTTCAGTATTCTTTGCGCGTCTTCCAGATCCGTCTCTCTGACCTTTACCCTTACCCCGCCGATCAGGTTAGAGTACAGCCAGTTCATCGTTACGGTATGCTCGTCGCAGATAACGGCCTCGATGCCGGCGGCCTCAAGCGTTGCGGCCAGGAGGTGCGCCTCGACGGCTGTGCTGAATGACGCGACGGTCTTTAGTTCGTCCTGCATGGCAGATACCTCGACCTTTAATTGTTGTGCTCTCGTAGTGGAACCTTACTTTCTTATTACCTTATTCTTTATCTTTCCCCCTTTGTTATGATCCGCCCGGGGCGGGGCAGGGAAAGGTAAAACGAGCGGGCTTTGTCGCAGCCACGGCTACTATCTTCGGGGTCAACGGTTGTTCGCGGTGGCGGTCTTTGAAGGACGCAGCCCTGCTTGCAGGTTTTGTAATTATTATTTTTAGTTCTGCATTGTTACGTCCTGCGGCAATTATTTTCATTTTACCGGTTCGGAACGTTCCTGACGATCACTCCTCTTTCCTCTATCTCTTCTTATCAGCTGCGACCTGCCAGAGTCCGGCCCTCTCCCCTCGGGGTGAGGGGGTCTTTATATTTTATCGCCGATATGCACGGCGGCTATCCCGCCAAAGAGGTTATAGTAGCGTACGTTAAATAGCCCTGCATCTTCCATTATCTTTTTAAGCTTCTGCTGCGTCGGGAATTTTCTGATGGATTCGTGCAGGTATGTATAGGCGTCCCGGTTGCCGGTGATGCGTTCGCCGATCATCGGAATAAGGTTGGCCGAGTAAATATCGTAGACCTTCCTGAAGGCCGGGTTCTTCGGGTGCGAGAACTCAAGGCATATTACGCGTCCTCCAGGCCGGGCTACGCGTGTCATCTCGGAGAAGGCCCTGTCAAGGTGCGTGACGTTCCTTACGCCGAAGCCGATAGTTACGCAGTCGAACGTATTATCCGCAAACCCTATCTCCTCGGCGTTACCCCGGACGAATTTAATGCCTTTTACAAAACCTTTATCTATGCAGCGCGCCTCGCCGACCTTGAGCATATCGTGGTTTATATCGAAGACCACTACCTCGCCCTCCGCTCCGACGCGCTCCGCCATCAGCATGGCGATATCTGCCGTACCTCCTGCGACGTCCAGGGCCCGGCCGCCGGGGCGAAGCCCCGTCTTGTTCGCGACGAACCGCTTCCAGAGCCTGTGCACCCCGCCGCTCATCAGGTCGTTCATCAGGTCGTACTTTGAGGCTACCGAGGTAAATATCTCATTAACGCGGCCCTGCCGGTCGTGCTCCGCGACCTCTTCGTATCCAAAGCTTACTTTTTTTTCTTTGCCGCTCTCTTCTGCCATTTTATTCGCCTCTCTAGATTCCAAGTTCTCTCCTTCTGCGCTCTCTTCTGTGCGTGTTCCAAAGCCTTATTCCCAGAAGCCCTGAGATAATAAAGCCGAGGGTCGCCGGGTATGGAAGGCTCAGGAATGTAGGTACACTCTCGCCCGCAAAGACGGCGATAAGCGTCGATGATAATATGACTGAGGCCAGCACTAGCCCGCCGGTAATGCTTCGTCCGGTCGCCGCTATCTCACCGGAGAGTCCGTCGATACCGTGGTGGATAAAGCCGATCTTGAGTTCGTCCTTGAGCGTTGTCGTCAGGAGCGTGTGGAGCTGGCCTGGCAAATCAAGCACGGTCGAGCCGAGATCGTGGACGAACTCGCGTCCCCCCTCGACGTAGTTGCCGGGCGAGAACTTTTCCTTTATCATCCATTTCGTGACCAGAGGTTTGGCGACCTCCCACATATTTATATCGGGGTAGAGCTGGCGCCCCACGCCCTCGATGATGACCATTGATTTCTGCAGGAGCAGAAGGTTCGGCTGAAGCGTCATCTCAAAGCGGCGCGCCGTATCGATCAGTTTCATAAGGAGCGTAGATATATTTATATCGACCAGCGATTTGCCGAAGATCGGCTCCGTAATATCGCGCAGCGCGTTCTCGAATTCATGGATGTCTACGTCTTTACCTATAAGCCCCATATCGCGGTGGATAACGGCCATGCGGCGGTAGTCCTGCTTTATTAGGCTGTACAGTATTCCTGCCAGATAGGCGCGCATATCTTTATCGAGCCGTCCGACGATGCCGAAGTCCAGATAGATTATGGTGCCCTCGCTGGAGGTAAAGATATTGCCCGGGTGCAGGTCGCCGTGAAAGATCCCGAACTCGAAGACCTGGCGGAAAAAGGCCTTAAGGCCGTTTATCGCTATCTTCTTTACGTCCAGCCCCATGCTTTTTATCTTCTCGGTCTCGTCAAGCGGTACGCCGCTGATGCGCTCCATCGTAAGTACCTCGTCACTCGTATAGTCCCAGTAGACTTGCGGTATCTTTACGTGAGGGTCGCTCTTGAAGAGGCGGCCAAAGCGCGTGGCGTTCGAGCCCTCGATGGTGAGGTTCAGCTCGTTGTTTATAACGCGGGCGAACTCGGCTACTACCTCGGTCGGCCTGTAGCGGCGCGAGGCAGGTACGTGCTTGTGCAGAAGCGTGGCCAGCGTCCGCATTACCGAGATATCGGCGTTGATCGTCTTCTCAATGCCTGGCCGCCTGACCTTGACCGCGACCTCTGTGCCGTCGTGAAGGGTTGCGTAATGGACCTGCGCGATAGAGGCCGAGGCAACGGGGCGTTCTTCAAAACTTGCGAAGTTCTTCTTAATAGGGGCCTTGAGCGATACCTCGACGACGCGTTTGACCTCTTTAAAATCAAAGCTCGGGACGTCGTCCTGGAGCTTCTTAAATTCTTCGAGCCATTCCGGGGGCAGGATGTCGGCGCGCGTCGATGCGACCTGACCGAGCTTTATAAATGTCGGGCCGAGCTCTTCCAGCACGAGCCTTATTCGCTCTGGCGTAGTTAGACCCTTGCCGCTCTTTCTGGCAAAGACCCTGCCGACAAAAGAAAACCACGGGAAGATATTAAGCTCGCTGACGACTCCGCCAAAGCCGTACTTTATGAGCGTTGATAGTATCTTCTTGAGCCGAAGTATGTTTTTAAGTGTAGTTATATTCATCTTTTCCAGCCCCATTCGGGGTTCCAGCCCCATTCGGGGGTTCAGGCCCCATTCGGGGTTTTAGGCCCCATTCGGGGTTTTAGGCCCCATTCGGGGTTTCAAGCCCTTTTCAGGGTTTCAGGCCCTTTTCAGGGGTTGAGTCCTGCGCAAGCTTTGTGACGGCAGGGTATTATTGCTGCGCGGTCAGTCTTCTTTTTCAAGCTCTGTCAGGCGTTTTTCGAGTTTTTTCAGACGGCGCGTGGCTTTTTCAAGGTTTTTTGTGCTCGCGTCGGCCTCTTCTCTGGCTACTCGCGCCATCTCTTTTACAGAGGCAAGCTCTGAAGCGGTGGCGAGCCCGAGCCTGTCGGCTACGGAATCGGTTATCCAGCTTACCTCGCCGTCGACCTTGTCTTTGCCGTCTTTAATAAGTGAGACGAGCTCCTTTACGCCCCGTACGCCCTCGGTGACGAGTTTATTCTCTATCCTTTCTTTTGCGCCGAGTCCATCTGCATCGGCGCCGCTATCCTCGGAGTCGCTGCCTTTGCGGTTTTCTCTGCCCGTTGATTCAAGCTCGCAGGCAAGTTCCTTGAGTTTTTTTTCAAGCCCTGCTCCGAGCAGTAATGCTTTATCGAAAAAATCAGACATGGGCTGCCTCCGTTTGTTTTGGGTTAGCCGAGCGATGCGGCCGCTACTTTAGCTGCCTCTGTTGTAACCTTGCCGGCCCTGCCAGAGTACCATCCGTTTACCAGTTCAGAGCCGTAGAGGGCTTTGAGTTCCGCAAGCGTCGCGGCGCCGGTCATCTCGTCGTTGATCCGCTCCCTGAAAATACGCACAGTCTCTTTTGTGTGTTTATAGTGGGGAGATATCCTGAGCGCGCCTACCCCCATGGCCGAGAGCTCCTCGGTGAACTCGATAAGCGACTGCGGCAGCGCGCTCATGATAGAGGTCCCGTTTACCGAAAAGCAGGGCTCGCCGATATCCTCGCCTGCCTTTGGCATAGTACGGAGGTCAAGGCCGTCGGGGTCTTTCGAGCAGTCGTAGCGGCAGTTGCCTTTGGTCAGGCCATTTAGCCTTGAGCTGTAGCAGCGCCACGAGAGCGCAAGCGGCAGCTTGCCGTGGGCAAAGACCTCGGCCTTGATGCCGGAGCCTTCAAGGTTGTAGGCTACCGAACTTCCCGGTAGTTCGACCGGAAAGGTAACGTGTCTTACGCCCTGGCTCTTCAGGAAACTTACGGCTTCTCTGTTATACGTCTTAAGGTGCGGCCCGGCAAGGACTTCTTTTTCTGTGGTATCGACTATGCCAAGCACTGATAGGTCGTTGGCCTCTATGGGCAGCGGCAGGGCCGCGACCGCCCTTACCAGCGAGAGCTCTTCTTCGTTAGAGACGAGCGCCAGCGAGCTTGCCACGACCTTTTTGCCGGCCCTTTGCAGGGCGCTTGCTATGGCCTCTATATCACCGGTGCTCAGGCGGCTGCGCCTGGCGCAGACGACCTCGCCGATATAGACGGTCTCTACCTCCATATCCGCTGCTTCCTCGTAGAAGCGCAGTAGTTCCGACCTTTTCCAGTCGAACAGGACAGGGCCAAGCGTTAGTTCCATTTTTTTATTATGCCTTTTGTCTGCGGGCCAGTGCTTTTTATATTTGTCGGTGGTCGTCTTTTTCTTTCGCCGCCTTCGGAGGCTTTATTCGCGTACGTTATAAGTATGCAATAGCAGGTGGCTAAAAACAAGCAATTTTGTCCCGGCCGTAGTATGGCCGGGGCCCGACGCAAATACTTCGCCCGGGCCGTTGCGCCTGCTTGTTTGCTTGACAACGGCGCGGCGTTCTTGTATCTTTTGGGTATAATGTACAGGTCTGTATTGAAATATTCTTCGAGCCGGCGGCGGGGCGGCCCTGTTAGTTCCCTCCGTAGTCTTTGCAGTAGCCTCCGGGCCGGTCTACTTACCGGCGTCCGGGCCTTTACCTTTGTGCTCTTTGGAGCGGTTCTGGCCGTGGTTTTTTATGGCACGCCCCTTTTTGCCGAGGACGCGGCCGAGGGTGTGATAGTAGAAGAGGTCGTGGTCGAAGAGATGGTAGTCCCTTCAAAGGGTTTTACTGCCGGCAGGGCAGAGGCCCCGGAGGGTGTCGTTGCGCAGGATAAGGGCGTTTCAAAGGTCGAGGGCGCGGCGTCTTCCTCTGCTGCGGCTTCAGGCAGCGATCCCCTTGCCGAGGAGGCTTCCTCCTTGGCCTTTAAAAAGAAGTGGGAGGGTAATAAGTTCAATAAGCGTCACAATAAGTACCTTAAGTATGATAAGTACGGTCAGGTAGATGCCTCGCCCGAGGTTATTCCGCTCGATTACCTTCCGCGCGATAAAGAGGGCTTTATCGACTGGACAAGGGCGATGAGGGAGGGGCTTCTCCAGCCGCTGGCGGCGATATCCGCTAAAAGGGGCGAGCAGATGCAGACGGTCAGGTATGACGAGGACGTGGTCTTGAGGCCTTCAAAGACCTTTATGCCGGATGTGATCTTTCCGCACAGCGCGCATAACGACTGGCTAAACTGCGGTAACTGCCACGACGGTATCTTTAAGATGAAGAAGAAGGCCTCCGGGATCTCGATGAAGCGCATCTGGAAGGGCGAGTTCTGCGGAAGGTGCCACGATAAGGTAGCCTTTCCGCTCAGGCACTGCTTCAGGTGCCACGCAGGAGAGAGGGCCGCGAAGTTCGCCGAGCCCGAGCCGATACCGGATAACTATATAGAGTACGAGGAGTATTAGGTCTTTTAAAGCCCCCCTGCCCTCTCTTTAAAAGGGGAGCTTCACCGTTTCTGGCGGTGAAGACCCGCCTCAGACGGTCTAACGCACAAGATAACCCTGAAATTACTATTGCCTGCCGGATGGGACGGGCTTACTGTTTTGTCGTTGCCGGTACCCCTTAAACAGGCCCTGCGACGATCACTCCGGACGGGTGGTAGATAGCCGGTGCGGTCTTATATTGGCAAATAAGTAAAAAGCCCGCCAGCCTGTCAGGCTGGCGGGCTTAAAATATCATGCTTTTTAAACTTTCTTATGCTTTAAGCTTTTTCTTTCTTCTCCACATTATAAGCCCCGCGATGCCCGAGCCGAGCAGGAGGTAAGTGGAGGGCTCCGGCACAGGAGTTCCACCGCCCCCGAAGGATACGTCTCCGCTGCGCACAGCCAGAGCGAAGATGGCGTTGCTCTTGGGTTCGTGGCTCTGCGAGCCGGTTAAGAACAGGAAAGCCCAGGCGCGGCTCGTATCTAAAGAGTATTCCGTATCAGACCAGTAGAAAGCGTCGGTCAAGTTTAGAAAGTCTCCAACGCCCCCGGGCTCTGTGTAAAAGAGGTGTCCCATCTCGCTTGCGGTAACGTCGGAGTCGACCGTCATCGGCAACCTCCAGTCTGTGCCGCTCCAGGAAGCGGTCACTCCCGCATTCAGGTTGTAGGTCAAGACACCGCCGCTGTTCAGCCCGGCGGCCCATGCCCTTTGGTTACTCCATGTATCAGGGATATCACCACTGTCGTTCTTCCTCGTATAATCAAGCCAGGTAATACCCAGGTCGTCGTCATATATAAGATTATAATTAAATGAATTGTACGTCGCTGTGCCAATGGGGGTTAAAGTGGCTTGCGACTTTATTGAAAAGCCAAAGACTATAGATAGGGCAATCATTAAAATAAATAATATCCTGACCTTCCTCATTTTGTTGTTTCCTCCTTTGAAACAGCTTTGCACGCTGTTCTGAAATGTTAGGGGTCGAGTTGCAAGCGTAAACCAGCAAACCGGTAGAGTATTGATCGTCGGTGTAGGCAGGTGAGCGTTATCTTTGAACTCATCCCTCAATGGTTGAAATATACCCATGTTAATAAGCAAGCAAGAACCGTGCCAAGCGCGTAACTTCTTGATTTAATTGAATACAGCAGAGTTATGTTTTGCTTTATTTTGAAAAGTGTAAAAAATTTCGACACTAAAAAGGTATGCGGTCACGTCCGGGTATGTCTTTGGCTATTTTTTTTGCGAAAGGGGGGAGGCCGCAGGCCCCGGCCCCTTTCGGGATCTTATCTCCTTTCAATACCCTCGGATAACCACTTCCGGCATAGCGTTCGTGATGGGAGTGGGGGTTCGCCGTTGAAGGTTGCAGGAACCCTCCCTATGCCGTAAAGGGTGCGTTTGCCCGCTCCGGGTGCTGTCTGATAAGCTGCCATTCTTCAGTTGTCATTCTTTTTTTGTCAGCTTTCCTTATCACTTTCTGCCGGACAAATAATCTTCGAATATCCATCTACCGTGCTCTGCGGCCTCTTCAACCGTATAAAGCTCACCCTGTGTATGCTCGAGGTCTTTATCTCGCCAGCCCTCAAGGCATGAGACGGAACAGAAGAAGTTCATGAACGGACAGCATACATCCGCAATCCGTCCCGCGTACGCCTTGCTGGTTATCCACTCGATAATATCGACAGGATTCTTATAAACGACGGCACCGTTCTTAATGGCGATTTTGATCTTTGCTTCGCATTGGGGGCAAAGGGAAAAGACCACTGTATCCTCCTTGAGCATGAAAGAGATGCCGAGGGCGTCCGTGGCACACATGGCGTTCACCTCGCGGCCGTTGCTGAAGACAACCTTGTGGCGCGTACCCCGGACGGAGAACGGATAAGACGAGACGACCTCACCGCCCACGGTCGCGAGCAGGTCAGCATCTTCAAGTCTTTTTACGGCCCGACGGGCCGCGTCCGGGGAGGACAGTTTTAGGTCCTCCTGTATTTCCACATGGGTTGGGGGTCTGCCCGTGGCCGCAAAGGTCCTTAGAATGAATTTTCGCACCTTTTCTTCCTCACGGCTCAGCCCTGCCGCGGATATCCGGCCTCTTAGCGTCTCGCCTATGGATTTTATGAGCTTCTTCATGATGATAATCCTCCTTGTTCGCTGCTTCAGGTACCCGGCACTCTTCTGTTACCCGAGGTTTTTTATATGCGCCCATGAGTTCCTTTAATATCCTCCTTACAGGCTGAATCGCTTTTTTCTTTTATAGTAGAGTATCCTCTGAACGTTGACCCAGGCCTTTTAGGCCGGTTTATCGACGGCAAATGACCTGTCCATACCTCCACCCCCTGACTTTAGTATTATAGACCCCACACCATGGTATAGGGTCAAGTCCTTTTCTGACCAAGAAAATTTATAACAGAATGTCAGTTCATAACGACCCCTCTCAGAATTAAAAGATCGAAGGATGCGTGGCGCTGCCTCTCTGCCTTGGCAGTAAGAACCGTGCCATGCGCGCGCAACACCCTGATCTAATTGAACACGGCAGGGTTATGTCTTGTTTTATATTGAAAAGTGTAAAAAAATTCGACACTAAATAAGGTATGCGGTCATGGCAGGGTATGTCTTTGGCTATTTTTTTGCGAAAAAAAAGTGGGAGGGCAGCAGGGCCTGGCAGGGTCTTATAAGGTTAATGCGACTGCCGCGGTCGGGCTGCCGCCTGTTCAGTCAATAAGGTTATCGTTGTATTTGTCTTCCTCCCCCTCTGACTTGAAGCCTTTGATTACGCTCCTGTACGCGGTGACCGGCAGGTGAATGACCTTGCCGACAAAAGTCCCTTTTTTTTCGGTATGGTCCTTGACCTGTTCAAGTGTGATCGTTTTGCAGCCGTAGGAGAGAAAAAGCGTCGCAGCGAGCAAGAGTAAAAAGGTTTTCTTCATAACGGGTGGTCCTCCGGTACGGGACTGTGCTCCTCTGGATTATATACCGTGGCATTTTATTTTTCAAGGTAACATCCAAGCGTCTCCGCCGTACCCTCAAAGGTAGAGAGGACGTTGCCTGCTGTGCCCGCTTTTATCGCGGCTTTGTACGCGCCGGGGTCTTTGTAATACGCCTGGACGGCCTTCCTGACCGTCCGTGTGACCTCGGCGACGTAGGTCTTTGTCCGCTGGCGGCCCTCAAGCTTTACCGCGCTAACGCCGGCCTCTATCAGTTCGGGCAGTGCGGAGAGGGCGTTCAAGGACTCCGGCTCTTCAAAGGCGTACGATAGTGAACCGTCGGGCAGGACGTAACGGCCCTTGCAGCAGGTCGGATAGGCAGAGGACTCGTCCTTTGAAAGACGGTTAAGAAGCGTATCGTTAAGTGTTATCGATAATGAGCCGTCGTTGCTGTTCGTAAAGCGTACAAAGCGCGACGGTGAGCAGGCGCCCTCTGTATTGGTAGATGCTCCGGTCAGGAAACTGGAGAGATAACAGCGGCCTTCGATGTTGATGCATAGCCCGCCGAGCATAAAGACCTCAAGCTCTACCTCTGTATTGGCCGCGATATCTCTGATCTCGGGAATGGTCAGGACGCGCGGCAGGACGACGCGTTTGATGTTAAAGACCTTCCTGTAGAAGTTTATGCTCTCGTAGTTTGATGCGCTTGCCTGAACGCTCAGGTGGATATTTATATCAGGGTATTTCGTGCGGGCGTAGTTCAGGACGCCGAGATCGGCCAGTATTATTGCGTCCGCGCCAAGCGCTACGGCCCTATCGACCGAGCCCTCCCAGCCCTTGAATGACTCGCGCTGCGGAAAGGTATTTATAGCGACGTAGAACTGCCTGCCTTTTTTGCGGATAAGGGCTACGCCTTCTTCCAGCTCTTCGGGGGTGAAGTTCAGCCCCTCGAAGTTACGGGCGTTGGTAGCGTCGTTAAAGCCCAGGTAGACGACATCCGCGCCGTTCTCAACCGCGGCCTTTAAAGAGGCGAAGTTCCCTGCCGGGGCTATTATTTCGACCCGTCTGCGACGGGCGGCTGGTCTGTTGGTCAAAGGAGCGCGTCCTGCTCTGGTTTGGTTAATATAAGAGGGCCCGCCCCTTGGGGGCGGGCCCTGGTTGTCTCCGGTCTGCGGTAGATCTTAAGCGGAAGCCCTAAAAAGGTATATCGTCGAGCTCCGGCGGCTCGTTCTCGCCGGCCCTTGGCGCGTTGCCCTGTGCTCCGCCCGGCGCGGCCTGCTGCTGGTTCTGCCCGGGGCTGCCGAGCATCTGCATCTGGTTGGCGACTATCTCGGTCGTGTACTTCTTGTTGCCGTCGCGGTCTTCCCACTGGCGCGTCTGGATGCGCCCTTCTATATATATCTGCTTGCCCTTGTTAAGGTACTGCCCGCATATCTCGGCGAGTTTTGCGAATGCGACTATCCTGTGCCACTCGGTCTTCTCTTGTTTATTGCCGTCCTTGTCCTTCCAGTTCTCGCTTGTCGCCAGCGTGAAGTTCGCAACGGCCGCGCCGCTTGGCGTATAGCGTATCTCGGGGTCTGCCCCGAGCCTTCCTACCAGAATTACCTTGTTTACTCCTGCCACTGTGCCTCCTTTCTACAAAGTCAAGTTACCGACAAGCGGATGCCCTGTAATGATGATTTTTTTTTATGACTTGATCAAAGCCGTTGCTGCGGCCCGTTGGTTATTAATTTATCATTTGAGCTGTGAGAGTTCAAGTCTTTAAAGGGGCTTTGGCACCATTTTTAGTGATATATAAATATTAATGACTCTGCGTTGCTGCGGAGGCTTCCGGTTGACTTAAGTTTGTGAAAAAAGTAAACTCTTACAATGTCTTTCAGGAATATCCTGGTATGGTCTCTGTGCCTGCCGGTAACGTTAATCTTGTTCCCTTTTGCCGTCGCCGCCTACCTGATAGACAGGAGCGGGAACGGGGTGCATTGTATCGCCTCGCTCTGGCTGCGTATTTGCCTTATATTATCAGGGGTTAAGGTCGAGGTCAGGGGTCTGGAGAAGATCCCCGTAAGCGGCGGCCCGTTTATCTTTGCCTCTAACCATAAAGGGGCTTTTGATATCCCCGCGCTTCAGGTCAATATCCCCATACAGTTCCGGTGGATAGCCAAGAGCGGGCTCTTTACTATTCCTTTTACCGGCTGGGCCATGCGGATGGCCGGCTACATCTCGGTCGATACTCATTCGGGCAAGGCTTTTCTAACCAGTATAAGGGCTGCCGTGAGGAAGATACAGGACGGGAACTCGGTATTGATATTCCCCGAGGGGGAGCGGCACACAGAGCCAGGGCTTCTCCCCTTTAAGAGAGGGGTCTTTCTGCTGGCGGTAAAGAGCAAGGCCCCGATAATACCGATAGCTATCAAGGGTACTGAGAAGATAATGCCGCGCGGGCAGTCGAGGATACGTCCCGGGGTTGTAAAGATAGGTTTCTGCCCCCCTATCGAGAGCGAGGGCAGGAAAGAGCAGGAGCTTGGCGAGATGACGCGCGAGGCCATTGAGCGAGAGTTGGAGAAGTTTAAATAAAAAACCTTAAAAAAGGAAGGCAGAGTTTGAGTATTGAAAGACCCTTTAAGATAATCCCGCTAGGAGGCCTCGGCGAGATAGGCCTTAATATGATGGCGATGGAGTATGACGACTCCATTATAGTCGTTGACTGCGGCCTGATGTTTCCGGAGGACTATATGCTCGGCATTGATATAGTCATCCCGGATGTAAGTTACCTGATAGAGAACAGGGAAAAGGTAGTCGCCTTTATCCTGACCCACGGCCACGAAGACCACATAGGCGCGCTGCCCTTTATTCTGCGCGAGGTGAACGCCCCGCTCTACGGCACGGCCCTGACCATTGGTTTTATAAAGAACAAGCTGGAAGAGTTCGGCCTGCTGGAGCAGACGTCCTTTAACGTGGTAAGGCCGCGCGACGTCGTCGATATAGGCCCTTTTAAGGTCGAGTTCATAAGGGTGAGCCACTCTATCGTAGATGCCGTCTCTCTGGCCATAACGACCGATAGCGCGACCGTTATCCATACCGGCGATTTTAAGCTCGACCAGAGCCCGGTAGACGGCGAGGTGACGGACTACGCGCGTTTTACGCATTACGGCGAGCAGGGGGTGACGCTCCTGCTCTCGGACTCGACGAACGTAGAGAAGGACGGGGTAACGCTCTCCGAGAGCCTTGTCGGCGGTTATCTGGAGGAGATCTTCAGGGGCTGCGATGGACGTATAATCGTTGCGGCATTCTCATCGAATATCCACCGCGTCCAGCAGGTAATAGACGCTGCCGTAAAGTTCGGCAGGAAGGTCGTCCTGAACGGGCGCTCTATGGTCTCTAATATAGGGATCGCCCGCAGCCTCGGGTATCTGAAGATAAAAGAAGGCGTGCTGGTGGATATAAAAGACCTTGCAGGCGTCCCGGCCAGGGAGCTGGTCTTGCTCACTACCGGCAGTCAGGGCGAGCCGATGAGCGCGCTGACCCGAATGGCGATGGATAACCATAAGCAGGTAAAGATCGCAAAGGGCGATACGGTAATATTATCATCAAAGTTCATCCCGGGCCACGAAAAGGCTATATCGTCCATGATGAATCACCTCTACAGGCGGGGCGCCGAGGTCGTCTATGAGAAGGTCTCCGAGGTGCACGTCTCGGGCCACGCCAGCAGCGAAGAGCTCAAGATAATGCTCAACATGGTAAAACCAAAGTTCTTTATCCCTGTCCACGGCGAGTACCGACATCTGGTGCGCCACGCGCGTCTGGCCGAGAGCGTCGGGATAGCCGAGGATAACATCATGATCATTGAGGACGGAGACCTTGTAGAAGTTACAGGAGGCAGGATGGAGCTTGCCGGCAAGGTCGAGTCGGGCAGGGTGCTGGTCGACGGCAAGGGGGTCGGGGACGTCAAAGAGCTGGTGCTGCGCGACAGGCGGCATCTCTCACGCGACGGAATGGTCATCGCGGTTATAGCTATTAACGGGAAGACAGGCGAGATAGTCTCGGGCCCTGATATCTTTACGCGCGGCCTTGTTACGGAGGAAGGCAGCGAAGACCTCCTTGAGGTCGCAAGGGTCTCGGTCATCGAGGCGATAGAGGCGGTAAATGCCGAGGTACGCTCCGAGCAGCTGGAGGTAAAGGAAGAGGTCAGGCTCGCACTCAGACGTCTCTTTAATAAGGCGCTTAAAAGAAAGCCGGTTATTTTGCCTGTTATAATTGAGATATAAAAAGGCCGATCATTGCGAACGCAGAGGCTGAGCCTCGTAGTGAAGCAATCCGGTCTTTGTAAGGTTACGAAAGAACGGGATTGCTTTGTTGTTTTGCTCCACCGCAGGTGGCTCGCAATGACAGGCATTGGTTTTTGTTTTTTATCC
>UOEZ01000024.1_pt1 | contig 15420 bp, 15 predicted proteins | sample 1988331 | NCBI WGS metagenome assembly UOEZ01 (sample SAMEA4712194, study PRJEB27164) | hydrothermal vent metagenome | biome: marine basaltic hydrothermal vent biome; feature: marine hydrothermal vent; material: mineral | place: Pacific Ocean | collected 2011-06-14/2011-07-23 | depth 1689 m
CTGAGAAGGTTCCCGGCATACGTAAGGTTATCCAGCACGACTATGTTATAGGCCGGATACCTGTTAACCATATAAGAGACAAGGTTAACGCCTATAAAACCAGCCCCGCCTGTGATCAGAATATTCATTTACCGCAAGACCTCTCCTGTAAATATCAGTCAACTATAAAGGCAGAGTCCTTGTCGGACTCATGCCTTATCTCGTCTACCTCTTCACTCTTACCCTCGCCGCGGTAGAGCCTGTCGGGCGAGTTAAAGACCAGCCCATCGACCTCGCCGATGTTCTTATATGCATGGACAACGCCCGGCGGCACGACTACTATCCTCGGCTGGCCCACCCCGGCGACAAAGACCTGCCGCTCGCCCCTGGTATGGGAGCCGTCCCTGTTGTCCCATAGATATACCCTGAAATCCGAAGGCCCGACAAAACAGAAATAATCCGTCTGTTCTTTATGCTCGTGCGGGCCGCGAACAGTCCCCGGTATCGTCATAGACAGGTAACTCATCGCAGGCTCGAAGCCACCGGGCAGCTCGTCGCTGCGCACAAGTTCTGTCAACCATCCCCTCTCATCGGCATAAAGGTCCAGATCCTTAACAATAACACCCTCTATCACAGCTTTATCCTCCCGTCTTTAAGAGTAGTCTCCAGATAAGAAGAAAGCGCCTCGCCCCAGTGCCTGACATGGGCGCCCGTTGCCTTTTTATACTTCGCCTTGTCCATCACCGAGTAGGAAGGCCTCTTTGCCGGGGTCTTGTAGGCCGCGCTCAGCACGGGCTCTATCCGCTCTACCGAAAGCCCTGCGCCGCGCCTCTTGAGCCCCTCTACCACTGCAACGGCAAAGTCATACCAGCTTGCGACACCCTCGTTTGAAAAATGATAAATACCGTTATCAAGCTCAAGCTCGGTAAGGTTAATAATAGCCTCGGCCAGGTCAAACGTATATGTCGGGGTCCCCACCTGATCAAAGACGACCCGGAGCTCTTTAGAGCTGCGGGCCTTCCCGGCTATCTTCGTTACAAAGTTATCGCTGCCCGGGCCGTAGAGCCACGAGGTGCGCACGATAAAAAAATCTCCGCCAGCGGCGATTACCTTATCTTCACCCGCCAGTTTGGAGCTGCCGTAGACGCCTACAGGCGCGGGCTCGTCATCTTCCGAGTAAGGGGTGTTTTTCGTCCCGTCAAAGACGAAGTCCGTAGAGATATGGATAAACTTAGCACCTGCGTCCGCCGCGGCGCGTGATAAATTAGCGGCCCCTTCGCGGTTTATAAGCTCTGCCTTACCCCGCTCGTCCTCTGCCTTATCAACGGCGGTATAGGCCGCGCAGTTTATTACAGCTGCCGGAGCCACGCCGCGCACAAGCGCCCTTACCGCCTGAAGCTCAGTAATATCTAGCTCCGGGCGCCCCGGGGCAACGACCTCGTAGCCGGCCCCCAGAAGCAGCGACGCCAGCGCCCTGCCAAGCATCCCGGATGCGCCTGCGACCAGCACCCTCTGACCGGGCCTTACCTTCCTACTCATAGTTCAAGGCTGCTCCATATTATTTGCGCCCGTGACCGCGACCATATTTGCGGCATTGAGAAGCGAGTCGAAGGTACCGGCGTCGGTCCACCAGCCGTCGAGCTCGCGCCATTTCAGAGCGCCCTTCGCTATATAGGCGTTATTAACGTCGGTTATCTCAAGCTCGCCCCTTTTGGAGGGCTCAAGCGTCTTTATAATATCAAATACATTATTATCGTACATATAGATACCTGTTACGGCATAGTTGGAGGCCGGTTTTTCGGGTTTTTCCTCTATACGGAGTATCTTGTCGCCGTCTAAAACAGGCACGCCGAAACGCTCAGGGTCGGCGACCTCCTTAAGCATTACCATCGCGCCGCTCTCCATCGACTCAAAGTCAGCTGCCGCGGCCCTGATGTTTTTCTCGATAAGGTTATCGCCAAGAACAACGCATATCTTATCACCCTCGGCAAAGTGCTCGGCCAGGTCCAGGGCCTCGGCTATGCCGCCCTCGCCCTCCTGATACGCATAGTTAAAGTGCTTAAGGCCAAACTCCTTGCCGTTGCCGAGGAGCTTCAGGAAATCACCGGCGCTATTGCCGCCGGTGACGATAAGTATATCGGTTATGCCGGCGTTAAGGAGGCACTGAATAGGGTAGTAGATCATCGGCTTGCGGAAGACAGGAAGAAGATGCTTATTTGTAACTTTTGTAAGCGGAAGAAGCCTGGTGCCAAGCCCTCCGGCAAGTATGATACCCTTCACAAAACCTCCTATTAAAACCTTTAATTACAGCACCTTACTTTATCTTAAAAAAGACGCCTGGTCAATATTTTTTAGTTACGCGCGTAATTATCAGGGCACTTTAAAGAGGGCGCCGGGCTTAAATAAACTACCCCGCAGCAAGCTGCGGGGTATTAACTCTAAAAGAGAATAAAAAAAGGCCGCCCTTTAAAGGACGGCCTTTACAAACCCCTTACATAAACATTTAAAAAAAATCACAGGCAACAACTATACAGTTGCAGAGTGCTTTGACTGAGTACCCTCGACTACCGAGAACTTCTTGACATTCTCGGAGGTTACCTTCTTATATTCATCCAGGACGAGCCCCTCGACCATCTCTCTGGTCTGCTGATCCAGCGGATGAATAAGGTCCCTGTAGGTACCGTCCTTCATCTTCTTCGCCGGCATAGCCACAAAGAGTCCGTTATTACCCTGAATTATCTTCATATCGCGTACTACAAAACAGGCATCCAACTTGATACTGACAAACGCCTTTAACCTCTCATCCCCATTGACCGGTAGTACCTTGACCTCGGTAATCTGCATGCCACCCCTCCTCGCTCGCATAAAACCCACTGTAGTAACAACGTTGTTGTCTTGTGGAAATATTCCTGCGATGCCAGATCTAGATATTAATATTACTAAAACCCTAAAAGCAGTACCTATCTTGACTACTTTAGTTGCAATTACCGTGCCAACTTCAAGTAAAAATATAAAGCCCTTTAAAAGTAAGGTCTTAGGACATCGGCCTTTAAATATTAAACAAAACAGGCAATACAGGTGCACAATTTCCGATACTACGCGCACAGTTTACTGTGCACGGCAGCGTGTTCCAGCTGCCTCTTTTATTAGACGCCCGGCCCTATTAATATCATTGACTTTGAAAAGCCCATGGATTAACCTTAATGGGATGAAAAAAGCAATGACATACAAAGACGCAGGGGTAGATATAAGCGAGGGCGAGCGGCTGGTGGGCATGATAAAGCCTCTGGCCGGAAGCACCCGCACCAGTGGCGTCATAGGCGGCATAGGCGGCTTTGGCGGGGCCTTTTCCGGGAGTTTTAAGGGCCTGAAGAACCCTGTCCTTATCTCCGGCACCGACGGCGTCGGCACGAAGCTCAAGCTCGCCTTTATGGCCGACAAACACAACACCATCGGCATAGACCTCGTCGCGATGTGCGTAAACGATATAGTCACCACAGGGGCCCGTCCGCTCTTCTTCCTTGACTACTTCTCGACCGGCTCGCTTAAGGCAAAGAAGGCCGCTGCCGTTGTTCGCGGCATAGCCAGGGGGTGCAGAGACGCGGGCTGCGCCCTTATAGGCGGAGAGACCGCCGAGATGCCCGGCCTGTACGGCAAGGGCGAGTACGATCTGGCGGGCTTCTCGGTCGGGGTCGTTGATAAGGCAAAGATAATAGACGGCAGGAAGGTACGCCCGGGCGACGCCGTTATAGGTCTGGCGTCGAGCGGGCTGCACAGCAACGGCTACTCGCTTGCCAGAAAAGTAATATTCGAAGAGCTAAAGCTGAAGCTCTCCGACCGCCCCAAAGGGCTCGGTAAAACAATAGGCTCGGAGCTCTTAACGCCGACGCGTATCTATGTAAAGTCGGTCCTTGAGACGATAGCTCACGTAAATTTAAAGGCGATCTCGCATATAACCGGCGGCGGCTTGATCGAAAACATCCCGAGGGTCTTGCCAAAGGATACAAAGGCCGTGATAGATAAGGGGTCGTGGCCTGTCCCGCCGGTCTTCGAGCTTATTCGCAAAGGCGGCAAGATAGATGAAAATGAAATGCTCCGGGCCTTTAACTGCGGCATAGGGCTGGTTGTGATCGTCGGCAAGCGGGACGCCCGGAAGGCACTGGATAGACTCCAGGAACTTGGCGAGCGTGCCTACCGTATCGGCGTTGTGGAGGAAAGAAAAAGAGGCCGGCACGCGGTAAGGTTCACAGGCGGGCAGGGTTAATGGCTATGACAAAGATAGCTATACTCGCCTCCGGCGGCGGCACTAACCTGCAGGCGATAATAGAGGCGGCAGAGGCAGGGACACTCGGCGCGGAGGTTGCTCTTGTCTTAAGCGATAAGGCTTCGGCCCTCGCCCTTGAACGCGCTAAAAGACACAACATAAAGACAGCCCTCGTCACAAAAAAAAACTACCCCGCCAGAGACGCCTTCGACAAAAGGCTCATCGAGATCTTAAAAGAAAATAATATCGACCTCGTCGTACTCGCCGGCTTTATGCGTATCATCACAAAAGCGCTGATAGACGCCTTCCCCGCACGCATAATGAATATCCACCCGTCGCTGCTCCCGGCCTTCCCCGGCCTGAATGTACAGCAAAAAGCAATAGACTACGGCGTAAAGTTCTCGGGCTGCACAGTACACTTCGTCGATGAAGGCGTCGATACCGGCCCTGTCATTATTCAGGCCGTTGTCCCCGTAATGGATGACGACACAGCCGAGAGCCTCGGCGCCCGCATCCTTAAAGAAGAACACCGCATCTACCCCGAGGCTATACGCCTCTATTGCCGGGGGCAGCTTCTGGTCAAGGGGCGAAGGGTCCTTATACAGGACAGGGGCTGAGGACAAGAAGGCCCTGACACTGCCAGGCACTGTAAGACGCCGCGGCAGCCGGCAACCCGCAGAACAAGCAAGACTAAAATCGCTATGAAAAACAAAGTTAATAAAGTAACTACGGCAGGCGGCGCAGAGACAGTAATCGTCAGCTCGTGCCTGCTGGGGCTGCCTGCCCGTTATGACGGCGGGGACTCAAAGAGCAATGAGCTTATAGCCAGGCTCTCGGGTAAGGTCGTCATCGCCGTCTGCCCCGAAGGGCTCGGAGGGCTCCCCACCCCGCGCCCCGCAGCCGAGATAAAGACCGGCAACGACAACGCAGGCGACCCTTACGTGCCGGACGCCAGATGCGTACCGGACGGCTCGTCTGTCCTGGACGGCAGCGCCTGCGTTACGACCTCTTGCGGCGAAGACGTTACAGCAAGCTTTATCAGGGGGGCAGAGGAGTGCCTGAGCATCGCAAGGATCAATCAGGTCAGCCGGGCTTATCTAAAGGAAAAGAGCCCTTCCTGCGGGGTAAGTATCATAAAAAAGGACGGTACGCCCTGTGCGGGCTCCGGCGTGACAGCAGAGCTTCTTAAGAGAAACAATATAGAGACCACCGGCGTCCGGTAGCAAAAAAACCGCCGGGAATACTTGCCTCAAGGCCATTTTTGTAGTAACTTCTAAACTACAACCTTACTTATATTGACAGTATCAACAGTAACCCGGGCCGCCTGTAACCGGGCTTAAGCCCGGGCCGCAGCCGGATATGTTAGCCCGAGCCGAACTTAACCTGTATGACCCGCCGGCGGCGGAAGGAACGCTAACAATGAAGATAACCTTTCAGGGCCATTCCTGCTTTACCATTGAGGAGGGCGGGCACAGGATCATCATAGACCCCTTCCTTACGGGCAACCCACAGGCCGTATCAGGGCCTGACGATATCAAGGTAGAGGCCGTCCTTGTAACGCACGGACACGCCGACCACCTCGGGGACGCAGTAGAGATAGCCAGAGCCAATAACGCCCCTGTCATCGCCCCGTTCGAGCTCGTCAACTACTGTACGGAAAAGGGCGCGGAAGGCCATCCCATGCATATAGGCGGCGGCTTTGACTTCCCCTTCGGCAGGGTCAAGCTGACTATCGCCTTCCACGGCTCTACCACAACGGATACCGGCGCCGTGGGCAGCCCGTGCGGCTTTCTCGTTACTATGGGCGGCAAGAGCGTCTACCACGCGGGGGATACCGCCCTCTTCTCCGATATGGCGCTGATAGGCCCCGTGGACTGCGCGCTCCTTCCGATAGGAGATAACTTTACGATGGGTATCGATGACGCGGTAAAGGCCGTCGCCTTAATAAAGCCGAAGACGGTGATCCCCATGCACTACAACACCTTTGAGCTCATAGAACAGAACCCAGAGGAGTTCAAGGAAAAACTCTCGGCCTTTGATACCAGGGTAGAGGTCTTAAAACCCGGCCAGAGCGTGGAGATATAATAAGCCCCGTATTATCCCTGCGCCAATTTTATCCTTGCAATAGCCACGCCCCTGTGTTAAAAAATATAATTCCGGTATGTAGCATATTGTAACCGGTAGTCTTTGTCCGGTTACAATGCCGGGGCTGAAAAAAGGCGGGTTTTACAACGCCGGAACTAAAAGAAAATCAGGTTACGATACCTGGACTGAAAGAAATAGGACGGAGGAACTAAAGATGGCGGCAAAATGTGAGATCTGCGGAAAAGGGCCGGCAACGGGCAACAACGTCAGCCACGCCCATAACAAGACAAAGAGAAGGTGGAACGTAAACCTTCAAAAGACTACGGTTACCGTAAACGGCGCTACCAAAAGGGTCAAGGCATGCAGCCGTTGCATCCGTTCGGGTACGACAAAGGCTGCCTGAGGGTAGTTTTTTAAAAAAACTGATCACAACAAGAGGCCGGTTCACTGGAACCGGCCTCTTTTCATTTCCGCCGGCACCAAGTGCCTGCCGATGCGTCTTAAGGACAGAGACTACTTGATCCGCAGCTTTATCTCGACCCGTCTATTCGCGGCCCGGCCCTCTGCCGTTGCGTTGCTGGCTACGGGCTGATACTGCGAGAGGCCGACGGCCTCAAAACGCTCGGGAGACAGCCCGGCTTTCTCAACGAAATAATTTACCAGACTTACAGCCCTGCCAGTAGAAAGGTCCCAGTTCGACCTGAATTCGTCATTTGAGATAGGTACGTTATCGGTGTGCCCCTCTATCAGCACCATACGCCCGGGATAATCCGCCAGTATTCTCGCCACCTCAGCGAGTAGCCTTCCGGAGGTAAGCATCAAAGTGCTCTTGCCCGGATAAAAGGTCACCTTATCTCTGAGCCTTATCGTCATATTACCCTCGCTAACATCCACAAAGAGGTTCTCGCCAAGGTTGAACTTCTTAAAGGAGCTCATGACCTCATTTTTAAGATCATCGACGACCTCTGGTTGCGAAGGCGCGGCCTTATCGCCGCCCGATAGTTTACTGACATGCATAAGGGGTCTTTCCTTTTCAACGAATACGCCGGACTCCCCTCCACTGAAGTTCTTGGCGATTGCGGCGGTTACGCTATTTAACCTTGTCACGTCGGTGACGGCAAGACCGTAAAAAACAATAAAGACGACCAAGAGGAGCGTCATAAAGTCGCTGTACGGAAGCAGCCAGTTGTTTTCGTGCTCCAGCTCCGAGCCCCTCAGCTTCGAGCCCATGAGCTGCCCCTTTTCATATAAGTTAGTGCCAGAGAAAATTTCATCTGAGCCGTCATTGCTCGCAGCATAGAGACGTTCCTCTAAGGTCTTGTTTTCCTTCCTGAGGCTATCGCACTGCTGAAGCTGAAGATCAAGCTTATATTCCAACCCTTGTTTCTCGCTTTCAAGGATCGCTGCCTGCTCCTCCATCACATTCATCTTCTCTTCTATAAAAAGAACCCGCCGCTCAGCAGAGACGACCTGTTCACTGTCCTGAACAAGGGCCCCTCCCAGGCTTGCCGGCTCGGCAGCGGATAACACAGCCTTTGCACCGCCTGAATCCAGGCGCAACGCCTTATTTAGTATCTTGAGCAACTTCATAAAGACCTCAAAAATAACTTCGTTCAAGTACGCTGATTCGGGGGCAGAATAGAGTTCAGATGCCGCTCAAGCTTGACCGGGTTTTCTTTACGGTGGATGCCGCTGACGCCGTCCATGATAACACGCATAAGGACGAGTTCATTGTCGGTGCGGGTCTTGAGCTTGGCGGCAATAGGCAAGAGCACCAGATTGGCGAGCAAAAGCCCGTAAAAAGTACTTACCATTGCCTGGGCAAGAGGGCGCCCTATACTTTGAGGGTCATTCAGAACCGCCATCATCTGGATAAGCCCTATCAGCGTACCTGCCATACCGAAGGCAGGGGCGAGCTTTGCCATAGTGCGTATTATCATCTCTCCCGATTCATGACGAAGAGAGAAATAAAGGCGCTCCTTTTCGAGGATAGAATGGATATCCTGCTGATTAAAGCCGTCTACAACGAGTTCGACGCCTGTTCTAAAAAAACGATTGTTAAGGCTCTCCTCCTCTGTCTCCAGCTTTTTAAGTCCGCCCCTGCGGTATATTTGGGCGAGATTCAGTATAGTCGTTATAAAGAGGCGGGGCGGGTATATGTCTTTTTTAAAGGCATTAAGCGCTACGTGAAAGACCCTTCTGACGTCCTTAAAGGGGTAGGCTATAAGGGTAGCCGCGATAGTGCCGCCGATAGTGATAAAGGCTGCGTCCATGTTAAGAAAGATCAGCGCGCTGCCGCCCCTTATAATCGCAACTGATATAAGTAATGTCCCAAGCAGAACACCCACAAAGGTTACAATGCTCACCTAAGAACACCTCCGTATGTTTGATAGATTTCCCCTGACCAAAAAAAACACCGCAACTCTAACTATACGACGCAAAAAGCCAACGATCCGTCCGGACCTTCAAAGAAAAACAAATGAATTGTAGTATTCATTTCGCTTATTACAAAGAAAACTTAAATACGGAGGCGAGTCAAGTCTCGGTGAGGGCAACGCAGTCTATCTCGACGTCCACGCCCTTTGGCAGGGAGCTTACCTCAACGCTGGCCCGCGCCGGGTAGGGCTCGGTAAAGAACTCGGCGTAGACCTCGTTGACAGAGGCGAACTCCGAGAGGTCGGTCAGGTATACCGTGGTCCTGACGACATCGTTCATCGAGGCGCCGGCGGCCTCTACGACGCCTTTCAGATTGATAAGGGCCCGGCGCGCCTGATCAGAGCTACTGCCCGCTACGACCTCCCCGGTCTCCGGCACAACGGGTATCTGCCCTGATACGAAAAGAAAACCGCCGGCAATAACCGCCTGCGAGTACGGGCCGATCGCCCCCGGCGCCTTCCCTGTCTTTACCTCTTTTATTTCCACGTGCGTACCTCCTCTTTTATGCCTGCCGCTCACCTTCCGTCACCCGGCGCGCCGGAGCTGCTTATCCTCTTAACGCGAATGACCTTCTTTACCTTCTGGAGCGAGGCTATAATGCTTTTAAGATGGCCGGTATTATTAACGCCGACCTCGAACGTACATGCAGCCCTGTTGTCCAGGGTGGTCTTTATCTGCGCGCTCAGTATATTGGCATCCGCTGCCATTATAGCGCTGCTCATCTCGACCAGAAGCCCCTTCTCGTCCTTACAGACGACCTCGATCTGAACGGGGCGCAGTACCTTGCTGTCTTTTTCCCACTTGACCTCTATCCTGCGGTCGCTGTCTATATCAAGGATGTTACGGCACGTTGCGTGATGCACGCTTATCCCCTTGCCGTCCGTAATAACACCCGCTATATCATCGCCCGGCAGAGGGCTGCAACACCTGGCGAAGTGCACCATGACGTCTTCTATACCCTTTATAACGACCCCGTCCCGGCTCTGCCTTTGTGAACCCTTAAAACGCCCGAAGACCTTACCGAACATCGAGACCTTTACGGCGTCCTTTGCCGCAAGCTTCTTCTCGGGCAAGAATTTGGTAAGGATCTGCCTGACCGACAACTTGCCGTAACCGACCTGAATAAGCATGGCATCGATATCTTCAAAACCCAGGTCTTCTTTTACCACCTTAAGAAACTCTCCGCCCTCGGCCAGCGACTTGAAGTTAAGGTCGTATTTCTTAAAGCCCGTCTCGCAGATACCCCTGCCAAGCTCCAGGCTCTTGCCGCGCTCCTCTGCCTTTATCCACTGCCTTATCCTGCCCCTGGCCCTTGAGGTAACTACGAACTTCAGCCACTCCTTGCCGGGCGTCTGGAGCGGGGAAGTTATAACCTCGACGATATCGCCGTTTTTCAAGACATATTTCAGCGGCACAAGCTTGCCGTTCACCTTTGCCCCGGCGCACTGGTTGCCGACATCGGTATGGATGTTATAGGCCATATCCACCGGCGTCGCCCCCACGGGAAAGACCTTTATCTCTCCCTGCGGCGTGAAGATAAAGACGTCTTCGGGAAAGAGATCGACCTTGAGGGTCTCCAGGAACTCATAAGAATCAGTGACGTCCCTCTGCCACTCTATAAGCTGCCTGAGCCACGCAAAGCTCTTGTCATGCTTTGAACCGGCCGCGTCCGGGGCCTTGTACTTCCAATGAGAGGCCACGCCGTACTCAGAGACCCTGTGCATCTGCTCGCTTCTTATCTGAAACTCCATACGGTCGCCGCCCGGGCCGACCACCGTTGTGTGCAGCGACTGATAACCATTGCTCTTGGGCAACGCAATGTAATCCTTGAACCTGCCCGGAACGGGCTTCCACATGGAGTGGATAATACCAAGCACCCCGTAACACTCGGCGTCGTTGACGACCGTAATCCTGAAGGCGAGGATATCGTGTATATCGTCGAACTCAAGCCCCTGCTGGGTCATCTTGTTATAGATGCTGTAGAGGTGCTTTACCCTGCCGCAGACCTCGCCCTTGATATCCTCTTCACCGAGCCTTGATGTAACCGCGTCCTTGATCTTATCTATAAAGATCTCACGCTCATCCTTTCTCTTCATTACAAGGGCTTCGAGCCAGTGATATTTCTCAGGCTCCATATACTTAAAGGCCAGATCCTCAAGCTCAGTCTTTATCCATCCGATCCCGAGCCTGTTGGCCAGAGGGGCGTATATATCCAGGGTCTCTTTGGCTATCCTGCGCTGCTTATCAGGGGCCATCGCATCGAGCGTGCGCATGTTATGGAGCCTGTCGGCGAGTTTTATAAGGATGATGCGCATATCCTTGCTCATCGCAAGGATCATCTTACGGAAGTTCTCGGCCTCCCTGTCCTGCTTCTTGTCGAAGCTGAGGCGGCTAAGCTTTGTAAGACCGTCGACAAGCACAGCGACCTCGCCGCCGAACAACTCCTCGATCTTCTCTACCGTTGTATAAGTATCCTCGACGGTATCGTGCAAAAGCCCTGTGGCTATAACAGAGATATCCATCTTAAGGTCGGCAAGCAAGGACGCGACCTCCAGGGGGTGCGTAAGGTAGGGCTCTCCCGAGCGGCGGTTTTGACCGTGATGGACCTTTGCCGAAAAAACATACGCCTTCTTTATGACCTCCAGGTCCGCCGTCGGGTTATACGCAGCGACCTTATCCAGAATATCCTCTAACCTGACCATACCTTCAACTTTACCGCAAATAGTCCTTTTTTTCAACATACTTAAGGTGTTACGTATCAAAATCAAGCCATGCAGGCGCAAGCGTTAAAGAAGAAACCGCACCGGCGGAGCTTGCCAAGACCGCTGGTTTTTGTTATATTAGATAGGTTATGCAACGCCGAAAAAAGATACTCCTCTACATTCTGGGAATTTTCATTGCCACCACTCTGATCCTGGCGCTTTCCTTCTACTTTATATTCACAAGAAACCTGCCTCATATAGAGGCCCTCGACGAATACCAGCCCAACCTCATCACAAAGGTCTATGCAAGGGACGGCAGCGTCATAGGAGAATATTATATAGAGCGCAGAGTGGTCGTACCTCTCAGTAAGGTGCCGGATCACCTCCTGAAGGCCTTCCTGGCGGCCGAGGACGCAAAGTTCTTTCAGCACAAGGGGATCGACTACCTCAGTATAGTAAGGGCCTTCTATAAGAACATGAGCGCGGGCAAGATCATCCAGGGCGGGAGCACCATAACGCAGCAGGTGGCCAAGAGCTTCTTCCTCACCCCCGAGCGCAGGGTGGCAAGAAAGGTCAAAGAGGCGATACTCGCCTACCGCATTGAAAAACGTCTCTCCAAAGAAGACATACTGTACCTCTACCTTAACCAGATATACTTTGGCAACGGCGCCTACGGAATTCAGGCAGCGGCCATGACCTACTACGGCAAGAACGTAGAAGATCTGGATATCGCCGAGAGCGCCCTGCTGGCGGGCCTGCCCAAGGCCCCCAGCAAATACTCGCCCTATCAGAACCCCGGGCTGGCGCGCAAACGTCAGAAGTTCGTCATCCAGCGCATGATAGAAGAGGGGTATATAACAAGAAGCCAGGCCGACGACGCCCTTAACCGTAACCTCATCCTCAAACCCAGGCTCAACAAGAACCTCTGGGTCGGCCCCTACTTTACCGAGCACGTCAGACGTTATATAGAAAAAAAATACGGCGACGACCTCCTCTACAAAGGAGGGCTCCATATCTTTACGACCCTCGACATAAATATGCAGATAGCCGCCAACAAGGCCGTTGAGTACGGACTGAGAAACTATGAAAGGCGGCGCGGATACAGAGGGCCTGTCTTTACCCTCACCGATGAAAAAGATATCGAGGTCTTCAACAAAGAGATGGACAGAAAGCTCCTTAAAAACCCGCTTAAGCTCAACGGCGTATACCGCGGCGTAGTAACATCGGTCGATCCGAGAAGAAAAGTGATCCACGTAAACATAGGCAGCCGAAGGGGCAAGATAAAATACAGGAACTTCGCATGGGCCAAGCTCTATAACCCGAACCCTAAACTGGATCCGGACGGCGGTAAGATAATAGACCCGCTGACCATCTTTAACCCGGGCGATGTTATAGATGTAAAGGTCAGGTATATCCCCGAGCCAAAAGAGCCTGTCGAACCAGGGATAGCGACTATACCCGGTGACGGCGGCGAAAAGGACAACACCCCGGGTATAGGGCCGGAGCCTGAAGCGACCCCGATAAAGGACCTGCCGCCGATATACCTCAGGCTCGTCCAGGAACCGCTGGCAGAGGCGGCCCTGGTGGCGATGGATCCCTCTACCGGCTACGTAAAAGCCCTGGTCGGAGGCTCGTCATTTAAGAAGACCCAGTTCAACAGGGTAATTCAGGCCAAGCGTCAGCCGGGCTCCGCCTTTAAGCCGATCACTTATTTAACGGCCCTCGACGGCAAATACACGCCCGCTACGATAGTAGTGGATTCGCCCATTGTCTTTGAAGAGGTCGTACAGAAAAAAAAACCTGAACCCAAGCTGGACGAGAACGGGGTAGAGATAGTAGATCCGAACGCAACCAAACTCCTCGGCGAAGAAGAACCCGAGACCTGGGACTGGACGCCCCGCAACTTCGAGAAGAAGTTCCACGGCCCGACCACTATCAGGCAGGCCCTTGCCAAGTCCCGCAACGTCGTTACGATCAAAGTACTCAGGGACGTAGGCGTTAAAAACGCTATCAAGACCGCGCGCAAACTCGGCATTGAATCTCCGCTGGCGCCGGACCTCTCGCTGGCGCTCGGCTCCTCTGCCGTGACCCTGATGGAGATGACCCGCGCCTTCAGCACGATAGCCAACCTCGGGGTACGCACCGAACCGATATACATCACAAAGGTACTCGACCGTTACGGCAACATCCTGGAAGAGAACACTCCGGTATCGGTCGAGGTCATCAGCCCGCAGTCGGCCTACCTTATGTCAAACCTCCTGCAGGGTGTCGTAGAGAACGGCACGGGCTGGAGGGCACGCGCACTTAAAAGGCCTGCTGCAGGCAAGACCGGCACGACGAACAACCTCAATGACGCGTGGTTCATAGGCTACGTCCCGAACCTGGTAGCAGGCGTGTGGTTCGGCCATGACAATGAAAAACCGCTTGGAAAGAACGAGACAGGCTCGAAGGCCGCGGCTCCGATCTGGGTAAAGTTCATGAAAAAATCCCTTGAAGACGTACCTCCCGAGAACTTCCCGATACCCGACGGCGTCGAGTTCGTAAGGATAGATAAAGAGACCGGATTGCTGGCTAATTCATCCACAAAGGAAGCCGTCTTCGAGGTATTTAAGGTCGGTACAACGCCGACCAGGGTCTCTCCGCGCATAGACGCGCCGCGCGGAGACGACTTCTTTATGATAGATGCGGGAGAATCACCGCAGGAGCCCCCTTCAGAGTCATTCGAAGACAACACCGAAGACTCGGAGGCCGGCGGTATAAAGACCGACGCTCTTCGGCTGCCCTCGGTTTCCACCCCTGCAGAGGCCGCACCACTGCCGCTTGGCACTTTATAATAGAACGCCCGGTAAAATTTAAACAGATAACCTCCACCGGATAAGAGACAGAGGCATACCATGCGCTACGCCGTGCTCTCGGATATACACTCAAACCTTGAGGCCCTCGACTCCGTCCTTAAACGCACCAAAGAACTCAAGGCGGGGCGCATCGTCTGCCTCGGCGATATCGTCGGCTATAACGCAGACCCGAACCGGTGCGTTGAGCTTATCAAAGACCTCTCTATAACCGCCGTCGCGGGAAACCACGACGAAGAGGCCGCCTCCGCCAATCCCCCACGCAACTTTAATCCCTATGCCGAAGAATCTATCCTCTGGACAAGGAAGGAACTTGGCGAAGAGAACAAGGGATTTTTACGTACTCTGCCCGCCGCGGTAGTCGTAGACGGCCTCTTCCTTGCCCTGCACTCGCCAAAGGATACCGGAGATAAATATATCAGCTCCGGGCACGCGGCCGCAACGGCCTTTAAGATGCTGCGCGAGGCACGGACAGAGCCACCACTTACCTTTCTGGGACATACGCATGTGCGCCGTGTTTTTGCGGAGGAAGAAGACGCAAAGGTAATAGATGTAGATATAGAAACTACAGGAACGGTAAAGATCAAGAAAAACAGGCGCTATCTGATAAACCCCGGCTCTGTGGGACAGCCCCGCGCAGGAGACTCGAGGGCGAGCTTTCTCACATACGATACAGACTCGAATACAATAGAGTTCCACTACGCAGATTACGATATAGAAGCGACAGTAAAAAAGATCAGGGCCGCAGGCCTGCCCGAGATAAACGCTAAACGCCTGCCCCTTGGCCAATAGCTCACTGCGCTCACTGCGTGAGGGCAAAGTCCTTTAATAAGTCAAGTATTGCGCATAGTAAAAAACTATATTGATAAATATGCTGTACGCAGTACCCGTGCGGCGAGCACCACCTGCGGTGGGGCAAAGTCCTTTAAGATAGTATCTTCATATCAAAGGCTTGAGCTATCAACCTGTCCCTGCTGTGCGGCGAGCACCTGCGTGAGGGCAAAGGTCTTTAAAAGAAACACAGGGGACTGAATCTCCAAATATGTCATGCTGAATTCAGTTCAGCATCTGTTCTATTTTTAAGTGTTAAAAAAACAGATCC
>UOEZ01000075.1_pt1 | contig 14330 bp, 7 predicted proteins | sample 1988331 | NCBI WGS metagenome assembly UOEZ01 (sample SAMEA4712194, study PRJEB27164) | hydrothermal vent metagenome | biome: marine basaltic hydrothermal vent biome; feature: marine hydrothermal vent; material: mineral | place: Pacific Ocean | collected 2011-06-14/2011-07-23 | depth 1689 m
GCACCCGGGTCTCTACCGCGACCGATATACTAAGGCTCTACGAGAGCTGGCTCAAGACCGGCAGCAGGCACTCCGGCACGCTACTGCGTGAACTAGGGATAAATCCGGTAGATACGGGGTCAAGTGAGATAAATTAGGGAAACGTCTATCCACTCATCTGTGTATAATAAACATATAAAGACGAGATTGCTTCGCTGCGCTCGCAAAGACAGAAACTTTGGCGGGTGAAGCCCATCCTACAAACTCCTGCGGAAAACAAAGCGACTTCGTCGCAAAGACCCTTCCCTATTCATGCTCAAAAACGCTTCATATACGTTATGACCCGTCTCAGACGGTAGGAGGGATGAGGATTGAACCCGCAACACCTACCTGCGGTGGGGCAAAGTCCAACAAAACAATATATTATTCTGCGTAAAACAAAATTCAATTAATACATTTAGCCGTGCGCAGCATACTTGTAAGTATGTGAGGCTTCAAATCCGAAGTCCCGACGACATAGATGGACGTTTATAAGTGCGAACCCCGGATGGCTTGCAAACAGCCCTGCACTTGCGGTATAATTTCAAGTTACATCTACTGTATCGGGAAGGTTTAGTGCAGACAACGAAAAAACACAAAAAAGACGCCCACAAGATCTTTGAGACCGGCATCCCCGAGGACAAAGGCCATCTTATCATCGAGGGACTGCGCCAGAACAACCTCAAAAATATAAACATCAGCATACCGCACGATAAGATAACGGCTATCGTCGGGCCGAGCGGTTCGGGCAAGAGCTCGCTTGCCTTCGATACGCTCTTTGCCGAGGGACGCTGGCGTTTTATGGAGTCGCTATCGACCTACACGCGCCTCTTTCTGGAACGCATGGACCGGCCCGACCTGGACTCTATACGGAACATCCGCCCTGCCATCGCCATTGAACAGAAGAACCCGGTCAGAACCAGCCGCTCTACCGTCGGCACAGCCACAGAGATAAACGACTACCTGCGTATCTTATTTGCAAGGGCAGGAGAGCTCCTCTGCCCGGACTGCGGCCTGGGGGTCTCTCCGAGCGACCCTGCCGCGGCCTGCAAAGAACTACTTAAGGGTTACGACGGCAGAAAGGCCCTGGTAGGCTTTACGCAGCGAATCCGCGCAACGGGACGCAGAAAGCACCCGAGCAGAGAAGAGCTGGAGACCGCAATAGCAAAACTTCTTGCAAAGGGCTTTATAAGGATCATCGTCTGTGACCCGCCAGCTACGGCTGGTGATAAAATAATAGATATCAGCGAAGACAAGGCCGCTGCCATTAAAGCGATTAAAGCGATAAAGGCATCAGGCGAGTTCATGGTCGTCGTCGACAGAATAATCATAAGAAAAGACAAGCGGGGAAGGCTCGTCGACTCGCTGGAGACGAGCTTTCGCGAGGGCGAGGGAAATGCCTCTGTAAAGATACCCGGCAACGAGGACGGCAGCAACGGTACGGACGGACGGCTCCTTAACTTCAGCAGAAGGCTCACCTGCGCCGGCTGCGGCTTTGAGCTTGAAAAACCCACTCCGATACTTTTCTCTTTCAACCACCCGCTCGGGGCCTGTGCCGCGTGCAAGGGCTTTGGCAATATACTCCTCTACGACGAGGACAAGCTCGTCCCCGACAAAAACCTGACGCTCAGGGAAGGCGCTATCGAGCCGTGGACAAAACCGGCATCTGCCTGGTGGTACGAGCAGCTGGAAGAAAACGCCGCAAAGTACGACCTGGACCTCGACAAACCGTACTGCAAGCTCTCTGAAAGAGAACGCTCTATTATCTTCAAGGGCACGGAAGACTTTGACGGCTTCGACGGCTTCTTTGAATACCTGGACACAAAGAAGTACAAACTCCACGTACGGGTCTTTTTATCCAGGTACAAGGGGCACTTTGAGTGCAAGGGGTGCAAAGGGGCGCGCCTCAACAAAAAGGCCCTTGCCGTAAAGGTCGGCGGCATAAACATAGCCGGGCTCTCGGCGATGACGATAAAAGAGGCGGCAGAGTTTTTCAGGGAACTTAAGCTCGCCCCAAAAGAAGCGGAGCTTGCAAAAGAGGCCTTAAAACAGATAGCCATCAAGCTGCGCTTCCTCTCCGAGACCGGCCTTGAACACCTGACGCTTGACCGCCTCACGCGCACCCTCTCCGGCGGAGAGACCCAGCGCGTGGCCCTCTGTAACCAGCTCGCCTCGGCTCTGTCGGGCGTACTGTATATACTCGACGAACCCTCGGTCGGGCTGCATCCTCGCGATATCGATACGCTGATAGGCCAGATAAAACAGATCGCCGCGCGCGACAATACCGTAGTCGTTGTAGAGCACGACACCTCCACTATCAGGGCCGCCGACCACGTAATAGAGCTTGGCCCGGGCTCCGGGGAGCTCGGAGGAAGGCTCGTCTACTCCGGCTCGCTCAATGAGTTTACAGCAGAGGCCAGGACGCTGACGGCAGAGTACCTGCGAGGCGAAAAGCAGATAAAGGTCCCGCGCTGGCGCAGACGCGGCAGCGGCGAGAGCCTCAGGCTTTTGGGCGCGAAGGGCCATAACCTGAAGGACATTAATATAGAGATACCGCTTGGCACGCTTACCTGCGTAACCGGCGTCTCGGGCTCGGGCAAGAGCTCGCTTATAATGGATACCCTCTACAGGGCCGTTGCCGCGAGGTTTCAGGTTAAGACAGGCAGGGCCCTTGCGCACAGGAAGATCGAGGGAGCGGAGAAGATAAGCGAGATAAAGCTCATCGACCAGGAGCCCATAGGAAAGACGCCGCGCAGTAATCCCATAACGTATATAGGCGGCTTTGATGAGGTACGCGGCCACTTCAGCACGCTCAGGGCGGCAAGGGCAATGAACCTGACCCCCGGGCACTTCTCTTTTAACGTCCCCGGAGGGCGCTGCGAGAGCTGCAAGGGCGAGGGGCTGGAAAAGCTTGAGATGTACTTCCTCCCGGACGTCTATATAACCTGCGCCAGCTGCGAGGGGCGCCGCTACAAGCCGCAGGTACTGGAGATCAGAAGCAAGGACCGGAACATCTACGACGTCCTGGAGATGACCTTTGACGAGGCCGCTGTGTTTTTCCGGTCCATACCGGGCCTTGCAAAGAAGATATCCGTTATAAAAGACGTAGGGCTCGGATACCTGAAGCTCGGCCAATCCGCGACGACGCTATCCGGGGGCGAGGCGCAGAGGCTCAAGATAGCACGGGAACTCGGCTCTACAAGGCATGGCCGGGGGTTAGCCGTGCGCAGCAGCGGCAAAGACAAAAGAAGACTGGAAAAAGAGCCCTCCGGAGTTCTGTATATCCTCGATGAGCCGACCACCGGCCTGCACACGGACGATACTAAAAAACTGCTATATGTGCTGAGCCGTCTTGTAGACTCCGGCAATACCGTCTTGATAATCGAGCACAATATGGAGTGCGTAAAGACCGCCGACCACGTCATAGATATCGGCCCGGAGGGCGGCAGAGACGGCGGCATGATCGTCGTAACAGGCACCCCCGAACAGGTCGCAGAGTCGAAACAGGGGCACACCGGCAGATACCTCAAAGAAGCCCTTGAAGGGCGCCTGTAAGAAAACCAGCGCCCTGCCCGCCGCAGAGAGCCTCACTTGACAAGCCATAGTTCTAAGCTAGAATCATATCTATAGCGCTTTGTCATAAAAAGTATAATCTTAGGCTCCAAAACTACACTCAAATAAACCCCACCAGGAATAAACATCCCCGGACAAAAGGCACAAATAAATGGCAAGTACAATGAAAAGTATCAAAGAGATGAAGATACTCATCGTTGACGACTCCGAGGACTTCCGGTTGCTGCTGGAAAAGATACTGCGCAAGGCCGGCTACAGGTCTCTTATCTTTACAGAGTCCGCCCTTGCGGCCTTTGACGTTCTCGGGCTCTACAATAAAAAAACCACTCAGAGAATAGATATAGACCTGATCCTCATGGACAAGATAATGCCCAACATAGACGGGATCGAGGCCTTTAGCCGCATCAAAACAAAACAGATCTTCAACGACATCCCGGTGATAATGGTAACGGTCGCCACCGAGATAGCATCGCTTAGAAAGGCCTTTGACGCCGGAGCGCACGACTACATAACAAAGCCTCCAAACGAGATAGAGCTGCTTGCCAGGATACGCGCCGCACTCAAACTTAAAAAAGAGATCGACCGCAGAAAGGCCGACTCCGAAGAGCTTAAGATAATAAGTCTGGAGCTTAAGGCCGCCAACGAAAAACTCAAAAGCATCTCCATGACCGACGGCCTGACCGGCATATCGAACAGGAGGAGCTTTGACGATAACTTCAAGAGGGCCTGGGGCACCGCCATGCGAGAAAATAGAGCGCTCTCGCTAATACTCATTGATATAGATAGCTTCAAGCACTATAACGACACATACGGACACATGGCCGGGGACGACTGCCTTAAAAGTGTCGCCCAGTCGATAAATACGTTCGTTCGCCGCCACGGAGACATTGCGGCGCGCTACGGCGGAGAAGAATTTATTATAATAATGAACGAGACGGGGCTGGCCGGAGCGGCGGAGGTCGCCGAGAAGATGCGCAAGGCGATAGAAAAACTCAAGATACCGCACAGAACCTCAAAGACCGGTAAATACGTTACCATAAGCCTCGGGGTATCGAGCGTCGTACCAACCAAGGGCTCCTCTCCCGAATCGCTGCTGAAGACCAGCGACAGGATGCTCTATAAGGCAAAAGAAGCGGGACGCAACAGAACCGAGGTCTTTCAAGAGGCCTCTGCCGTTAAGCAGGACAGGGCGGCGGACAAAAACCCGTAACGCCCTCTGTAATACAAGTAAGAGACCGACAAAACACCTCGAAGACGCCCCCTGAAAAGACCGGCACACCGAAAAACCACCCGGACGCAAAGACTATGGCGAGACCTCGGCAACAGCCCGGAGATGCACACCGGCCCTGCTTTACGCGGTTATCTTTATATTAAAAAAGGCTCGGCCGCAGACGCCCGGCAGGAGCGGGCCAAGACCATGTACGCAAGCCTTCGTACAAGACTTATTCTGATATTTATTCCGGTAAGCGGCCTCTCCGTATTTGAAGACGCCTTAAAACCGGCCAGAAAAAGACTTCTTCCAAAAACCATTCAGGATCATATCAGGAGGGCCGGATCATGAGCGCAGAGAGAAGCATAGGAAAGATCAAACTACTGATAGTCGAAGACGACCAGAACACCCTGGAGCTGTACGACAGAAGCTTCCCTGAGGAACTCTTTGAAAAAAAACTGGTAATGAACGGCGCTACGGCGCTTGAGGCCTACAGAACATGGGCTCCGGATATGGTGATACTCGACATCATGCTGCCGGTATTTAGCGGATACAAAGTGCTGGAGACCTTATATGAGGAAAAATTTGAAAGCCCTGCTATCACGATCATGGCAACAGCGCTGGGAAGACAGAACGACGTCATAGACTATCTCAAATTCGGGGCATCCGGCTATATAGTAAAACCCTTTGAAAAAAACAAAATCGTACTGCAAATGCTTGAGTATTACAAAAAAAAGCACCCGGCCAAGGCTGAGGCAACGCTAGAAAACTATAAAAAACTGATAGATACAAAAAAACAGGCAGCCCGGTAAAAAAACCATATCAAGTAAAGACTTATGGATAAACTGAAAGTTCTGGCTATCGAAGACGACGAGGAGATCATAAGACTCTTCAGGCTGGCTTTACCCCCGGATATCTTTGAACTAAAGGACGCCGGCAACGGCGAGGCAGGCCTTAAATCTTACGAAGGCTGGAGGCCGGATATAATTTTACTGGACATAATGCTTCCTCTCACTACCGGGTATGCGGTTTTGCAGACGATACGCAAGGACCTCGCAGACACAGAGACCGCGATCATCATGTCTACCTCGCTTGGCAAAAAAGAAGACATCGTAGACTGTATGAAATACGGCATACAGGGCTACCTTATAAAGCCGTACAACCACAGGAATATCACAGTAGATATCTTAAACGGCTACGGCAAACTCCATCCGGAGCGGGCTAAAGAGGCCATCGAGAGTTACAAGGATTTTCTGGTGTCACAAAAAAAAGAAGCACAGGAAAAACCCGGGCAATGAAGATACGAGGCAAACTCCTATTCGTACTATCGATTATCTGCATACTCTCCTTAATCCTTACCGCTACGGTGGTGTGGAACATAGTTAACATCTCAAGGCACATTGATACGATCTCCACAGACCTCGCCGACCTGGAAAGGCAGACCAGGCTGGATGTTTATATAAACAAGGAGATAATGGAGGCCGTTGAATATCTGCAACTGGGCAATGATATTGACAGGCTTCACCTGGAAGGCTTTTCCCACGTCTCCAGGGCGGCGCTTAACGAGTGGCTGAAGGCCGAAAATAAAAAAGGGCCTGAACAAAAAGGGGCTCTGCGACATATCAAGACGGTTCAAAAAGTAAAGATGACCTACGGCAAGCTTAACGCCATGATAAGGCGTGTGGTGGCGCTCAAAGATAGCGGTAAAGAAAACGAAGCCTTACAGGTAATTACGAACAAGATAGAGCCGCTGGCCGACATAATTCTCCTTCCGCAGATAGATAAGGCAATTGAGAATAAAACGGTCAATCTGGACGAAGCCTTTTACAAACTACACATGAGCGTCGGTTCGATGCCGTGGCTCGGCCAAAGGACAAAGACCTCGGTGAGGTCTGCTGAGTCGGCGATAGATCACCTTGTAAACCTTGAGCAACTCCACTCGCGGATGGCGAGACAATTCAGGGAAGGGTTAATGCTTATCACATCGGATAACCCTGAAAACAAAAAACAGTTCATTAAATACGGCGTGCTGGCCGGGCAGAAGATGAAAGACCTCTTCAGTGCCGCCGGGCAGCAGACCGCGCCGGGCATTAAAAACGAAGGATCGGGCAAAAAAGAGCTGCAGGCTTTACAAAGGCTTTACAACAAGGTCGACCTGCTCTTTGACAAGGCCGTCCGCCTTAAAGAAAGCGGGCGGGCGGATGCGGCCCACCGGGTCGTCTCAAACGAGATAATGCCGGTAATCGAAGGTAAACTCTTCCCGAAGATAGAAGCCTTCTTTAGCGACAGCCAGCGCAAAACAACAGAGGTCAACAACCTTATGCAAACGGGGCTGCGCTCTTCAGCCATAACAGGGGCCTCTGTCCTCGCCTTTACCTCGCTGCTGACCATCATAATATATATCAGCATGCTGCGGGGAATACTAAACTCGCTTAAAAAGCTCAAGGAGGGGGCCGATGCCATCGGCAGAGGCGACCTGGAGCATCGCATATCGATTGGGAGCAAGGACGAGCTGGGGCTTCTGGCAGACTCCTTCAACCGGATGACACAGACCCTTCAGAGATCTACGGTCTCGCATAATTACGTGGACAACATCCTGCACTCCATAAGCGACGCGCTAATAGTCACATCAGATACCGGAGAGATCAAGACCGTTAACCCGGCGGCGTGCGCCCTGCTCGGCTACGTGGAAAAAGAACTGAAAGGAATGCCGATAGTGAAGATACTGCGCGACAAGCAGGCCACGGAATGGATAACCTGGACTACAACCAATATGGAGGGCAGCCTTACCAGAAAAGACAACCGTGAGATACCGGTGCTCTACTCCGCTTCGGTTATGTGCAAGGCAGACGGCTCATATAACGGCACCGTCTTCGTGGCGCAGGACATAACCTCAAAAAAAGCCTCGGACATCGAGCTTAAAGACAGGGAGACCAGGCTGCGCGCGGTCTTGGACAACGCTGTCGACGGCATAATAATTATAAACGAATGGGGGCTCGTAAACTCCTTTAACCCGGCGGCTGAGAAGATATTCGGCTACCGGGCAACCGAGGTTCTGGGCGAAGAGATCACTATGCTGATGCCGGCCGCCTATAAGGAAAAACACACCGCAGCCCTTAGAAAACATATCAGAAGCGGCAAGAGCACGATCCTCGGCAAGAGCGTGGAGGTCGAGGGACTGACAAAGAACGGAAGGGTCTTTCCCCTGGAGCTGAACATAACCGAACTCTCGATAGGAGATCAGAAATTCTTCACAGGGATAATGCGCGACATAAGCCAGCGTAAGAAGGCGGAAGAAGAGCTCATAAAAGCCAAGCTTGAGGCCGAGGGCGCCAACCGTGCCAAGAGCGCCTTCCTTGCCAGCATGAGCCATGAGATACGCACCCCGATGAATGCCATAATAGGGATGTCCGACCTGCTGTATGAGACCGAGCTCAACGAGGAGCAGAGGAAATACGTACAGACCTTCAGGCGCGCCGGCTCGACGCTTCTCTCCCTGATAAACGACATCCTTGACCTGTCAAAGATAGAGGCCGACCACATTGAACTGGACAACACAGAATTTGACCTGCGCGAGGTGATCGAGAAGACCTGCGAGGTCGTAGCGACAACGGCCCATGAAAAAGGACTTGAGATAGCATACCGGATCTCGCATGAAGTCCCCCTGAAACTTATCGGAGACCCGACCAGGCTTGGCCAGATACTCATAAACCTCTTTAGCAACGCCATAAAATTCACCGGTGAAGGCGAAGTGGTCGCCGAGGTCCTTCCCGGCGGCGATGAAGTGGCTGCGGAAAAAGCCATGACCTTTATACAGTTCAATGTTCGCGACAGCGGCATAGGAATATCGCCTGACAGCGCGAACAAGATCTTTGAAAAGTTCACGCAGGCCGACTCGTCGACAACACGCAGGTACGGCGGCACCGGGCTTGGACTGACGATCTGCAAAAAACTCACAGAGCTCATGGGCGGCACTATATGGGTCGATAGCACCGAGGGGCAGGGCTCGACATTCTCCTTCACCGTACAAATGGGAGTATCCCGGTCGGCCTCGAAGGACGACAGCGTAGAGACAGCGGATCTAAAGGGGCTGAGCGCCATCATAGTCGACGACAACGAGACCAACAGGTTAATACTCAAAGAGACGCTTGCAGGATGGGGCATGCTCACGGCAGAGGCCGTCAGCGGCAAAGAGGCCCTCTCCATGCTGGAGAAGGCCTCTTATGATTTCATGCTGCTTGACTATAATATGCCGGAGATGGACGGCTTCGAGGTCGCCGAGGAGATAAAACGCCTGCACGAGGCCTCGCCGGAGAAGGCAGACGATATGAAGATCATAATGCTGACATCCGATACGGTATCCGGCGACAAGGCGCGTGCAATAGATCTGGGAATGACCGATTATCTTACCAAGCCTGTCAAGAGGGCCTTGCTTTTAAAAGCGCTCTGCGCAGGACTGGCCCGCCCCGGCAAAGGCCCGTCAACCTCTGCCCCTAAAGTCACCGTCACGGAAAGACCTCTTCAGGACGACGACCGCCCTTTAAACATATTGCTCGCCGAAGACACCGGAGACAACATCCTGCTCATCCGCTCATACCTGAAGAAGACGCCCTACAACCTCAGCGTCGCCGAGGACGGACAGATAGCCGTTGAAAAGTTCAAGGAAGGGGGCTACCACCTTGTTCTGATGGACATGCAGATGCCTGTTATGGACGGCTATACAGCGACCTGGGAGATAAGAAGGTGGGAGAAGAAACACGAACTGAAACCCACCCCGATAATAGCCCTTACCGCACACGCCCTTAAAGGAGATACGGAAAAGAGCATTAATGCCGGCTGCGACGACCATCTGACCAAACCGGTCAAGAAAAAGATCCTGCTGAAGGCCATCCAGGAACACACCAAAAACATAAAAGTCCCGAGTTTGAAGGAGGCAGGTGAATAGGTAAACAGATGACGGCAAACTCAGAAAATACAGATAACCGCGCACTTAAGCGCGCGGTTATCTACGTGGCGATCGGCCTCGGTCTCACCGTTATCTACGCGCTCCTCAGGGGTTCAGAGTGGCACGGAAACGCACGCGTCCATACCATAATGGAATGCATAGCCACGCTCCTCGCCTTTACCGTCGGGTATATCTCCATTAAGCGTTATAACAAAACCGGCTCGTATACATTCCTTATTATAGGCGCGGGTTTTTTAGGAACGGCCTTCTTGGACGGTTACCATACCCTCGTCACATCGGCGCCCGTCAAGGGATACCTCCCCTCCGACCTGCCCTCGCTCATACCATGGAGCTGGGTAGCCTCGCGCCTCTTGCTCAGCATAATGCTGCTGCTGAGCTATCTGTCATGGAGGCGAGTAAAAAAACTCGGCGAGGCCGGAAAGACAGACAGGAACGTCGTCTACACAGGCACCTTTATCCTTACCACCCTCAGCTGCCTCTTCTTTATTTTCGTCCCGCTGCCGCGCGCCTATTACCCTGAGTTTATCTTTCACCGGCCGGAAGAGTTCCTGCCGGCAATCTTCTTCCTGCTGGCCCTTACAGGAGAACTTCGCAAAGGGACGTGGCGCAGGAATGTCTTCATGCACTGGCTCGTAATAACGCTTATAGTAAGCTTTATCTCGCAGGCGGTCTTCATGTCGTTTTCAGGAAGATTGTTCGACCTGGAGTTCGACCTGGCCCACCTTCTTAAAATTATCAGCTATATATGCGCGCTCACGGGGCTGCTTTTGAGCGCAAAATACGCCCGCTCAAAAGACCGGTACGAACAGGCCACCGAAGCGGTAATATCAGAGGAAGAAGCCGCATATGAATTCAAAGCCTCCGGCATCGGGATCGGCCTTGGAGGAAGGCTCGCCATATTAATATCCATTCTGGTCATAATCGCGGTCGGCACTACAGGGGCCGTAGCATACAAAAACTTCATAGGCAATACGGCCCGGATCAAACTCGACGAACTTTCCAACCAGTCCCATATCGCGGCCATAGACTTCACCTCCTCGATCAACACACTGCGAAAAGACGCCCTCTACCTCTGCGCCGCGCCTACCCTGAAGGAGCTCATACTAGAGTTGAAAAAAGACTCCGGGCCGGGCCGCATTAACTCCGGTATCTCAAGGCATGTGGTAGAACTTTTCACACACACGCTCGGTCAGGAACCGGACTATATGATGCTCCGCTATATCGACAGGAAAGGCAAGGAGATCGTCAGGGTCGAGAGACGCAACGGAGAGATAATCAACGTGCCCGCCAGCAGGCTGCAAAACAAAAAGGACTCTACATATTTTAAAGAAGGGATAAAGTATAAAAAAGGGGAGGTCTATTTATCCGAACTTACCCTTAACCGCGAGCACGGTATGATAGAGAGACCGCATATACCCGTCTTGCGCGCCGTTGCTCCGATATTTACAGATAACAGAGGCGCGAGCACGGGTCTTCTGGTCATTAATAAAGACATGAGGCAGGCCATACATAAGGCCTCGGTAGCGCTTAACCCCAGGGTCTTCAACTACGTGACGAACGACCGGGGCTATTTCATCGTACACCCGGACAGAACCAGGGCCTTCGGCTTCGATCTGGGCAATACTTCCTATACTATTCAGAGAGAATTCCCCGAGACCGCCCTGATCGCTAAAGACACCAAAGTCGACAGAGGATCTCTGAAGCTTCACGACAAGGGCGGCGAGAGGTATCTGGGCGGCTTTTATAAAGTCCACTTCGACCCTCTGAGACCATCAAGGTTCTTCGGCTTCTACAGCCTGATGGACTACAGGGAGGTCGTGGCCATATCGGCAAAGGGCGGCAGGCAGTTCCTGATAGTAAGCATCATAGTCACCGGGCTGGCCCTTCTGGCCGGATGGATATTCGCCCGCATGCTCACGGGCCCGATGAGCTATATAGCTCTGGCAGCGACGTTCTTCGGCAAGACAGGTAAATTAATAAAGCTGCCGACAAATGCCGGCGGCGAGGTCGGTCTGCTTGCCCGCTCCTTTGAAGATATGTCCACGCAGGTAAAAAAACAGACCTCTGAGTTAAAAGACAAGGTCAGGGAGCGCAAAGAGGCAGAGGCGCGCCTCGCCGACAGAGAAGGAAAATTACGCAGCATCCTTGAAACCGCGGCCGACGGCATTATTACCATAGATGAGAAAGGAACCGCCCTCTCGTTCAACCCGGCGGCAAGGAGGATATTCGGCTATACCTCCGAAGAGGTTATCGGCAATAACATCAATATGCTGATGCCGTCCCCTTACCACGAAGAACACGACTCGTACCTGAACAATTATATTGATACCGGAGTTAAGAAGATACTCGGCATCGGGCGCGAGGTAAAGGGAAAGAGAAAAGACGGCACTGTCTTTCCGCTCGACCTCGCGGTCAGTGAGATGCGCTCCGGCCAGGAGCATATCTTTACCGGCATAGTGCGCGACGTCACAGATAGAAAGGCCGCGGAAGAAGCGCTGAAAAAAGCACGGGTCGAGGCAGAGCAGGCAAATAACGCAAAGAGCGAGTTCCTCGCCAGCATGAGCCACGAGATACGCACCCCGATGAACGCCATCCTCGGCATGGCCGACCTCTTATGGGAGACAGAGCTTGACAGCGAGCAGAAGAACTACATAAGCACCTTCCAGCGTGCGGGCTCATCACTGCTCTCGCTCATCAACGATATCCTGGACGTCTCAAAGATAGAGGCCGGACATCTGGAGCTTGAAAAAGTACCGTTCGACCTGCGCGAGATCGTCGAGAAGACCTCTGAGATAATGGCCATCCGCGCCCACGAAAAAGAACTTGAGTTGACCCACCATATAAAGAACAATGTCCCCACCAACCTCCTCGGAGACGGCGACCGCCTGAGCCAGATACTTATAAACCTCATAGGCAATGCCATTAAGTTCACTGAAAAAGGCGAGATCGGCGTCACCGTCACCCTTAATAAAGAGGCCGGCACAGAGAGCGGCGATGTAGAGCTTATCTTTGCCGTAAGCGATACAGGCATAGGAATAGCACCGGAAAATATAGAAAAGATCTTCGGAAAGTTCTCGCAGGAAGACACATCCACAACACGTAAATACGGCGGCACAGGGTTGGGACTGGCAATAAGCAAAAAACTCAGCGAGCTCATGGACGGCCGCATCTGGGTGGAAAGCGCCAAGGGCTCGGGCTCGACCTTCTCCTTTACCGCGACCTTCCCTCTCTGCGAAGAAGCGCCGGCGACAAGACCGGCCATAGACAAAACACTGATAAAAGGACTCACTATACTCATCGTCGACGACAACGCAACCAACCGCATGATCCTTAGAGAGACCTTTAGAGGCATGGGAGCGTTGACCACAGAGGTTACCGGGGGAGCGGAGGCAATAGAAGAACTTAAAAAGAAAGTGACGCCCCCTTATGACTTAATAATCATGGATAAGCTAATGCCGGAGATCGACGGCTTTATGACGATTGAGCAGATAAGGAAAGAGGGTATTTCTCCGACCTCGAAGATCATAATGCTGACCTCTGATCCATCGAGCAAGGACAAGGCACGCGCCAGAGAGCTCCATATAGACGGATATATCTCAAAACCCGCAAAAGAGCAGGTCTTGCTTGAGGCGATAAATACCGCGGTAGGTCACGGCGTGGCGCCCGGACCGCAACCGGCGAGACCCGGCGCAGCCGCCCCTCCTCTGGACACGCGCCCGCTTAAGATACTCCTGGCAGAGGACACCGCAGACAACAGGCTGCTCATTAAATCGTACCTGAAGAAACTGCCATACCAGCTTGTCATGGCGCACGACGGCAAAGAGGCCCTGGATAAATTCAAAGAGGAGACGTTCCACCTGGTGCTTATGGATATGCAGATGCCGGTCATGGACGGCTATACCGCAGTGGCAGAGATAAGGCAGTGGGAAAGAGATAACAATAAAGACGCGACCCCTGTACTGGCGCTAACCGCCCATGCCCTAAAGGGCGACATGGAAAAGAGCATTAACGCCGGATGCAACGGACACATAACCAAGCCGGTCAAGAAAAAGATCTTACTGGAAATAATAATAGAGTACACAAAGGAGGCGGTGTTATGAGCAGCGAGAAGATAACGGTAGTCATCGACGAAGACCTTGAGGACCTCATCCCCGGGTATATGGAGAACAGGCGTTCGGATATCGAGAAGATAACAGAGGCCCTGCTCGGCGGCGACCTTGAGACCATACGCATAATCGGCCATAGCATGAAGGGCTCGGGCGGCGGCTACGGCTTCGACCCGATAACAGATATAGGCGCGGCCATTGAAGAGGCTGCCAAAAGCTCGGATGCGGCAGAGATTGAAAAACAGGCCAGGGCCTTATCAGAGTACATAAGCAACATAGAGGTCGTCTATGAGTAGCGAGAGGCGGCCTTGTCCGCCTCAAACTCCGGCCAGGCAGACGGATAAAAGGCCTTGAGCCCGGCGCTGCCGACTCTGTGAAAAAACAAAAAAGATAGACGCTGCCCCTGAGCACCGGTAAAGTCCCGGGAAAACCGCAGTAAAAAAACAGGGCCTCGCCG